>Ga0065720_1001691_pt1 | contig 109105 bp, 91 predicted proteins | sample Thericmetagenome_FD_59107 | JGI IMG/M metagenome (GOLD analysis project Ga0065720, IMG submission 59107) | Thermophilic microbial communities from the Joint Bioenergy Institute, California, USA of rice/straw/compost enrichment - eDNA_2 v2... | ecosystem: Engineered > Solid waste > Grass >...
CCTTCCGGAACGCCAACGGGGACCTGATCCGCGAACTCGAGGCGGAAGCGCCGATCCTGGGACAGGATCCGGAGACCTTCCTGCGTCCACTGTGGCCATCGGAGGAGACGGTCCGCGGCCGCCTGAACAGNGCGCTCAGNGCCTCCGACGCCGACCCGGGCAACGTACTGCTCGACCTGCGNNACATCGCGGAACCGCTCGNCGCCGCGATCACCAGCCTGCTCAACCCGCCACCAACCCCGCCGCCAACCCCGCTATTACCGACGTACTCGATGCGGGTCGACGCGTTGCTCGACCCGGCCATCACCCTCCGCCCCGGTCGTCCGCCGCGGACGTCGGCGGGCGCTGCGTTGGTGCCGCCGCTCTTCGATGACCAGACCGACGGCCGTGGTGCGGTCTGGCCATCCAGGGGCGGCGTCCCGGCGCAGCTGTGGCTGTCCGCCACTCGCCTGCTGGGAGTCGACGAGGCAAGCCACCGAGTGGGCGCCCGGTTGGCCGAGCTGTTTGCCGGTGGCCGCGCGGTCGGCGAGCCTGGTTCGGCCGTCTCGACGGTCGTGGCGGGCGCGGGTGCGTTGCTCCACGCGCTGCGGACCGGGCAGCTTGACCGGGTCGACGGCCCGGCGACCGCCATCGCGGCCGCGCTGCCGGGCACGGAGGGCGACGTGCGCGCCGCGGTGCCGGTTGAGGTCCGGCTGGCCCTGCAGCTGTACGCGTCCGAGGTGCTCGATGCGCCGGCCGAGCCGATCGACGCACCGGCCGAACCATCCACTAGGGACGGTCGCTCGGGGGTGGCCGAGTCGGGCGACCCGGTGGCCGAGATGCGGCGGCTCTACCGCATGTTCCGGCAGGACCGAGCCGCGGCGCCGGCCGAGATCGCCGACCTCTGGCCGGTCATCGACGACCTGCACCGTCAGGTGGCGGCCGTCGACCCGCAGAGCGGTCCGGTCGCGGAACAGCTGCACGCCGTGCGGCGCGCCGCGCTCGACCTGGCCACCCAGTACTACGGCAGTCCGGACCGTGGGCTTGACCTGTCGGCGCTGGCCGTGACCGGGTCGCCGCTGGCGCCGGCCGACCTCGCGGTGGCGGCGGCGCAGAGCCTGCACCTGCGCACCAGCGCGGGGCTGCACGCGAGCGTGCGGCGGGTGGACGTGGGCGCGCTTCAGCTGACGCCGGGGCAGGTCCGGCAGTTGCAGCGCCTCTTCCCGCGGGCGACGGTGGTCAGCGAGGTGGGGGCGCTGCCGCCGCGTCCCGCTGCGGTGGAGGCGTTCTCCGGTGAGGACTCGGCGCCGTGGCCGGTCAGCCTGGCGGAGGTGCGGGCGCGCCTGGATGCGCTCGCGGGCGACGCCGGTGGGCGGGCGGAGCTGGCCAGGCGGGTCGGGGTCGCGTCCGGTCCGGAGACGCCGCAACTGCTGCGTGACCTGGCGTACGTCACGGCCGCCGTCTTCGGCGAGGCGTTCACCGAACGGAACCTGGCCACGATCCGCCGGTTGGTGGATGCGCCGTTGGCGCAGGGCCGGCCGCGGGTCGTCGACTGGGACGGCTACGCCGACCTGGTCCGGCAGGCCCGGGGCGACGACCCGGCCCAGCCCGCCCCGGTGGACCGGGCCGACGCCCGGCGGCTCGCGAGCGCCGTCGAGCAGATTCCCGTCGGCCGGCCGTTCCGGGTGGCGGGCTTGCTCCAGACGGCCAACGGCAATGGCAGCGTCAGCGGCAATGGCAGCGTGAGCGGCAGCGGTTCCGTCAACGGCAGCGGAAACGGCGGCGTCACGAGCATCGGCGGTCTCGGCCGTGATGCCGGCAATGGCACCGGTGTCAGCAATGGCGCTGGTGCGAGCCATGGCGTTGGCGTGAGCAATGGCGTTAGCAGGAACGGCGTTGACGTCGGCGGCTTCGGCCAAGGCAGCGGGGCCCGGGTGGTCGCGAACCCTGTCGATCAGGCGGCCGAGGTGAGGACGGCGGTGCCGCCGATGTCCGAGGCCGACTTCCGCCGGACCGCCGAGACGGTGCAGCGGCGGCGGTCGGATGGCGACGACCCGGTGCCGATGCAGCCGGCCGGCGCATTCGCCGGACTGCCCGGAGCGGAGGACCACGCGGTGCAGATGCGGGTGCGGTTCGGTCCGGCCTCAACCCGCCCCGAGGGGGATGGCACGGTGCTGGACCCGCAGACCGGAGACCGGGTGCTGGAGCTCACCGTGGCCGACACCCCGGCGTCGTGGGAGAGGATGGTTCAGGACCTGCGCAGGGTCCGCAAGGCGGGGCTCGTGGCCCGGGCCGTCGACATCTTCGTGTCGACGATCGTCGGGCCGGCTGCCTGGACCGTCAGGAAGGTCGGCCCCTACTCGCCGCTCGACGATGACGATCTCGCGGAGCGGATCCGTCGCCGGTGGCGCGAGCTGCACGCTCGACTCGTTGAGGTCTTCCCCTCGGCTCAGGCCAGCGAACTGTGGCCCACCGGATTCGAGCTGATCATTCCCGGACTGGCCACCCAGACCTCGGCCGGAGTGCTGCAGGCCCAGGCGAAGCTCGCCCTGGCTCTGGTGCTGGCGGCCAAGCGGGGTGACGGCGGCGACCCGATCGCCCCGGGGCCGGTGGGTCTCATCTCGGAGCTGTTCAGCTCGGAGGCCGACCGGGTCCAGATCGCTGAGCTCTACCACGCGCTGACCACGGACTCGGCCTCGCGGGCCTGACGTCGCTGGACCTGAAGGCGCTGGACCTGATGCCCGCTGGATCTGACGTCGCGGGGTCTGACGGCCGGTGCGAGCCGCGGAGCTCGGCGGCCGGTTGAGCTCGTCCGCCGAGGATGGTCAGACCGTCAGCTCGGGCGGGCGACCAGAATGGCGCCGCCGCCGTCCTCGACCAGCGCGACGAAGACGATCTCCGATGCCGCGATCGGCACGGTGCCGACGACGGACAACAGGCCGCCGCTGGCGACCCCGGTCGTGACCACGTACCCCCGACCGTCGGTGCCGACGGCGACCAACTGGAACCCCCGGTTGGGCGGGACCCCGACCGCCGCCGCCCGAACCTCCGTGCCGGTGGCGACCTCGACCAGAGTCACGGACAGCCGGTCGGTGGAGATGTCCTGGTTGCCGCCGACGGGCAGCAACGGGGTTGAGCCGGGCTGGTTGATGAGAGCCATCCCCCCGACGCCGATCGCCGCCCCCGCCACCAACGCCACGGCGTACCCGGCGAGCCGGCGCACTCCCGTCCGGCGGGAACGCCCGGCCGGCCCGGCACCGCTGGCCCGGCCCGGCCCGGACGAGCCTCGGGAGGGTTGGGCGGGCGGCTGCCGTGTGGCCGGGACGTGGGAGCCGGCCGTGGCCGCCTCGCCGTCGAGCGTCCCGGCGGGCTGGAGCGCGACCGCCAGCGCGACTTCACCCAGCTCGTCGTACTCGGCCCGGCATTCGGCGCAGAACAGCAGGTGCGCCTCCACCGCCGACTCGTCGGCGGCCGCGAGCGACCCGCCGAAGTACTCTGCCAGTCGATCAACGACGTGGCCCTCGGCGCTACGGGTGCTCGACCGTGATGTCATGTGCCCTGCTTTAGTCCATCGGCGCGGGCGAAACCGCCCGCCTGATGCATACGCCGGCCCCGAGCCGACCGTTCACCCTCCTTGAGCGCGGATCCGTGTCGGGAAGCGCACACCGAGGCTGATTCTATGGCGGGTTCCGGCGGGCGCTTGCCGCGCCCGTCTCGGAGCATGATGTTACTGAACAGTAGGGTATGCTGCGCCGTCCACCGGAGGTGGCTGCAACTGACGCCCGCTCAAGCGGGGAAGCAAGCGAATCGTGGTTGTTGCGGACCGGACTGTCCTTCACGGTCTGGTCACTGGCGGCCGTCGCCACCGTGCTGGCGGCGACCGGGCAGGTCGAGTTCGCGCGCTGGGCCGGCATCACCGACATCCGGGCGTACGCCGTTCCGGCCGTTCTGGAACTGGTCGCGGTGGCCTTCCTGCTGATCGGCTACCGGCGGGCCCGGCACGGGGACTCCCCCGGGGGCCTGTGGACGCTGGCCGCTGGCGTCGGCGCGTTCGCCGTCTACACCAATGTCGTGCACGCGGGCGGTCGGGCCGGCCTGGTCTACGGCGCGGCCTCGGCGATCACCCTCGTGCTGTGGTTCGTGAAGCTGCGCGACGACTACCGGAAGTTCCAGCGGCAGACCGGCCAGGCCACCCGGCCACGGCCCAAGTTCGGCACCCTGTGGCTGGTCGCGCCCCGGCTTACTCTGCGCGCCTGGGTGATCGCCACCCGTCGCCGAATATCGGTTGTCGACGATGCCGTCGGCTATGCCGAGGTGTGGCGAGCGGTCTACGAGGACGCGCGCAGTGCTCGGGTCGGACGCCGGTTGGCCCGACGTACGGCCTGGCGGTCGGTGGCCGAGGTGGCCGGAGGCGTGATCACCGAGCTGCCCCGTACGGCCGAGATCGCCGCCGTCCAGGTCATGCGCCGGTCGGCCGACGCCGGCCCCGCCGCTCCGAGCGCGCCGGCGCCCGTGTCGACCTCGCCGGCGACCGCACCGGTCGAGCCGGCGGGCACCGTGGCCCCGACACCCGCCGCGCCGACCTCACCCGCCCCCGGGCCGACCTCACCCGCCCCCGCGTCGGGTCCGGCCCCGACCGGGCCGGCTGAGCCCCTGGAGCACGCGGCCGACCCGGGACCGACGCAACCGCCCGAGTCGGAGGTGTCCTGGTCGGTGGAGCCGTCCCGGTCGGTGGCGACCCGGCCGGCGCAGCCGTCGCTGCGGGAGCGCGTCTTCGCCTTCCTAGACCAGCACGCGGGTCCGGAGGTGGACATCGACGAGTCCGACGAGCCGTACTTGAGCTGGAGCGTGGCCGGCGCCCTCGGGGTCAGCCCGGACGCGGTCGCCCCGCATGTCCGGGCGTGGCGGCGCGGGTTGACCGGAGGCCACGACGCTCCGGTGTCGCCGGCCAGCGTCGCCCGGGTGAACGACGGCTACCTCATGCGGTGAGCGGGGATGGCGAGTGGTGACCGTACGGACAGCGGGGCGGCCGGTGACTCAGTTCGGGTAGCTCCAGATCTGGCCCGGCAGGTCGGAACAGGTGGCGACGAGGACCGCGTGGCCGTAGTAGTCGGGCCGGTTGGGCACGGCCAGGCACCGCTCTATTCCGACATTCCGGATGTGGCCGTTCTCGAAGCGCCACTGCTGGTTCGGGTCGGCCGGGTTGCAGGCCACGAGATCCAGCTTGATCTCAGCGGAGCCGCTGCGTGGCCGCAAGCAGGCCGTCTCCGGGATGCCCGGTTCGGGAGGCGGGCTGATCGTGACGGAGATGGTGCCATCCGGGTCCGCCGCCCAGATCTGGGCCGGGGTGCCGTTGCACTCCCAGGTCTTGACGAAGTTCAGGTCGATTCGTCCGTTTGATACGTCCAGACATACGCCATCGACCCCGACGATCTGACCCACGAGTCGCGTCGTCAGCGGCGGCGGGGCGGGGGCGCTCGGCGCCGCAGCCGGCGGCGAGGCCGGTGAGCCGCCGGTCGGCCGGGCCGGGGGTGGACTGGTGGGGGACGTCGTCGGCGTGGACGGATCGGTCGTCGCGGTTTCGGTCGGGACGTCGTATACCAGGGACGGCAGCGTGACCGTGGGCGGGCGCGCGTCGAGATAGTGCGCCGTGCCGTACGGGTTGACCCGGATGGGCGGCGTCAGGTCCCAGTTGCCCGCGCGGACCAGCTCGGCCAGGGTCCGGACCCGGGTGACCGTGAGCGGCCACAGCCGCTGATGGTTCGCCTCGGCCGGGTTGAGCAGCACGCCCTCGCGGACCTTGAGAAACCGCTCCAGCCAGCTGTGTTCGTCGTAGGTCGAAGACGACGCCGTGGCGTTGGCCAGCGTGACCACGGCGGAGAGCGAGTCGGGCCCGGCCGCGTCTCCGTGTTGCAGAAGCGAATCGAAGAAGATCGCGATCCCCAGCGGGGAGTGAACACCCTGCGCTCGCGCCGCCTCGATGGCCGGCTCGAGGTACGACGCCTGCAGCACGTTGTCCTGCACCTGCTGGAAGACTGGGTCTCGGCTCGCGGCGCGCCACGCGTCCGCGTACCCGTCGAGCGCGGACGTGTCGGGACTGCCCTCGCTCGCGAGCTGGGCGAGGATGGCGCCGTAGTCGCGGGAGAGCACGTTCGGGCCGACCCGGGCCGTGTAGGCGTCGATGATCTCCAACGCGGACCCGTCCGCGGTTGCGAAGTCACCGATGCCCGCGACGTAGCCACGGTCGTCGGGTTCCAGCGACACCCGGGCGTACTGCGGGACGACGGTGTCGTGCAGGAGCACGCTCTGCAGCTTCAGAACGATGGCCCGCTGATCCGGCGTGAGGGCCTCCTCGGGCGCCTGATCGAGCTGGTTCGCGATGAACGCGGCCAGGGACGCGATGATCGCGATCACCATCACCGCGCCGATGAAGAATTGGGTAGGCAGGCGGGGACCCCGTTGACGTTCCCCAGCCAACCTGACCTCCCACCTAGATCGGCCGAATCTATATGTGCCACATGAGCCAGAAGCGAGCTGATCAAACCGAGTCCGGGCCAGGCGTGTCAAGCCGGCCGGGACGTCGGGCCGAACGGGCCCTGGTGGGTCAGCCGATCGGACGTTGCGCCAACCAGTCCGCCAAGGGTCGGCGGTCTCGCTCAGCTTTCCGCCAGGTGCCGCCATCCGCCCGCCACATCCCGCGGATCGCGACGGAATTGAATGACGACGATGGGAGGGTAACACTGATCCCGGCGGCGAGCAGGTCCGGTGCCGTCGATCGGACGGACGGCAGGTCAGCCAGCATGGCGGCCGTGGCGGCCACGTCGATGGCCTGGCCACGGTCGACCCGCACCTTGATCAGGACGGAGCCGTCGGTGGTCGGGGCCGGGCGCTCGTCGACCAGCGGCACGGCCGGGCCGAGCTCGCCCGACTCGGGCAGGAGCAGGTAACGGTCGGCGCTGCGCCGGGGCGCGCGCGGCCACCGGACGGCCTCGGCGGGCAGACCGGGCACGCCGTGGTCGGCGCCGTGCGGGTCCAGCAGCAGGGGCATCCCGGTGTGGCGGCTCTGCCGCACGGTGGCGCGTTCCGGGGTGATCCGGTAGGTCGCGACGACCTGGCAGCTCGACAGCCAGCCGGCCGGCAGCACATATGCATCGTTATACGCCAGCATCTGCGCGACCTCGTCCGGCGGAGTGATCTCGCTGGCCACCAGATCGACCGCGGTCCCGGGCGCGACCCTTACCTGGAGCAGGTAACCGGCCGTGGTGCGTTCGGCCAGCAGGTCCGCGTCCAGATGGCCGGCCAGGAACAACCATGGGCTCGGCACCCCGGTTTGGATCGCCGTGCCGGGGTCGCGGTCACAGGCGACGAACAGGTCGAACTCCTCGGCGTTGGTCTGCGGCTGGGCCGGCAACCAGGACAGCCCGTGCCGTGGAGTCGCGGCGGCCGGCCTCAGTGGGGGCCCGTCGATGACGCGGGTGCGGCCGAGGGGGCCGTAGACGGGGCCGAAGGCGTCCCGGTTGGATGCGTCGCCGGCCAGGCCGTCGTCGAGCGGCCCGCTCGTTCCCGCCCGCGGACTCGGATTCATCGGGGCGATCGGTGGGGCCGGGCTCGCGGGCTGCGCGGCCGCCGGGGGCGGGGCGGGAACCGGCGACGGTGCGGGGACCGCCGACGGTGCGGGGACCGCCGACGGTGCGGGGACCGCCGACGGTGCGGCGACCGGCGACGAATCGTGAAGGGAGTCCGGCTCGGGGGCCGGATCGGACAGAGGCGTGGCGGCCAGAGCCGCGTCGCCGAGACGGATCGGGACACCCAGGTGGTTCACGAGTTCGGCCAGGTGCCGGCGGGTGCCGGCGGCCTGTTCGGGGGTGACCGTCGACAGCAGCACCACCTCGGACCCGTTCCAGCCCGCGTCCCTCAGCAGCTGCGCGAACTGCCGCCCGCCGACCGCCAGCAGGCTGCCGTCGCGGTACCGCACCGCCAGGCGCCCGTCGGCCAGCACCGCGAGGTCACAGGTGAACGGCCCGCGCTGGTCCGGGGCTGGTGGGGGCACGGGGCGCCGGGCCAGATCCTGTTCCCGGCCCGGTTGGCCGCTGACCAGCCGAGCGGCTCCCGCCTGGGTGACCTGGATTCCACCGACCGGAACGAGCCGACCGTCAAGATCGGATTCGAAACGTTCGGGTCGGCCGTACGCCTGCCATCGGCTGGCTCCACCCTGGGGATCGACCGCGGCCAGGTCGAGACAGCCATCGAGCATCACCACCTCGCCGGGCGGAGCGGGCAGCCACACCGTCGCCCCGGTCACCTCGGCGAACTCGGTCACGTTCGCCCGAAATCGGGCCTTGTCCTCCGCGGCGGACGGCCACCGCAGCCAGAGCCGGACGTTGCTCCCGTACAGCGGCAGGGAGGAGAGAGCCGCGGCCAGGCCAGTGCCGTCCACCAGCACGGTGCGCCGGTCGTAGTAGCCCAGGACGAACATGCCCCGGCTGATCTGCACGCCGATGGTGACGAGCCCGGGGTGGCCGGTCCGTACGGTGGCGGCGGCCGCCCGGGCCCGAACGAAGGTCCGGCGCGTGGCCAGGATCCGGCCCCCGTCGGGCAGGGGCAGGGCGACCAGACCGGTCCGCGGGGTGACCAGGCCGCCGACCAGTTCGAACCAGCCGAAGACGCTCCCCACCTGGCCGCTGGGCTGAACGATCAACCAGTCCACCGGATAGCCGCTGGAGACATCCACCGGCACCAGGTCGTCGCCCGGGTCGTCCGCGTCCGGGGACGGCGCCGCCGGCATCCGCACGACCTCGGTGCCCGTCGGCGCGATGAGCACGTCGCGGCCGAGTCGACGGGCCACCGCTCGCAGCATGGGCAGGTTCTGCTCGCCGGGCGCGGTGAGTATCCGCAGGTCGCAGTCGCCCGCCCCGGCCTGCTCGACCAGGGCCACGAGGTCGGCCGCGCTCAGCGAGACGTCGACCCGGTCGGGCCGGGCCAGCCCGCCGTCGGTCCCGACCACGAGCGCCACGTCGAACAGGCCCGGCGGACGCCGTACCGGCCGGACCTTGCTCGCGGACGCCCCCCGCGCCCCCGGGGAAACTGCCGGCATCGCCACGGATGTGATTACGCGCAAGGCCCCCGGCCGGATCACCGCGGGCAGCCGGAATCTTCCGCGCGGTCGCTTGGCGGTGCCGCCGCGTCGTGAACGCAATCGGGCTTCGGCTCCGTTGTACGGCCGGCGGTCCCTGCTAGGACGCGAAGGAGCAGCCCGTGTACGCCTTGAGCCGTCGGCGACCGGCCGTGGTCGTCTCCATCCTCGCGACGCTGACGTTGGTCCTGGCGACGCTGACGTCGCTGGCCGTGGTCGGCGGGCCGGCGCTGGCCAGGTCCGGGCCGGAGTCACCCCGGGTCAAGTACTACCTGGTGACCGAGGAGCACGCGAGCCGGCCGGACGCTCTGGTCGACATCGCCCGACGCCTGCTCGGCGGCGAGGACCGCGCCAGCGAGATTGTGGCGCTCAACGCGGGCCGGACGCAACCGGACGGCGGCACGTTCACCGACGGCTCGTCGCTGCGCGTCGGGTGGGCTCTGATCCTGCCGTGGGACGCGGTCGGCGACGGGGTGCGGTACGGCGTGCTGCCGGAGCCGTCGCCGGTCGCCCCGACCACGCCCGAGACGCCCTCGGCGGGCGGCGGGGGATCGTCGACGACCACCCCGTCCGGTGGTCCCACCTCACCCGAACCCGCCACCCCGAGCACGGCCCCCCCGGCGACTGCGCCGGCCGAGACGTGCGCCGAGACGCTGGGACCGCCCGCGGACGAGACGTCGTGGGCCCACCAGCGCCTGTCCCCGCGGGAAGCCTGGTCGACCGGCGGGCGCGGCAGCGGCGTGATCGTGGCCGTGGTGGACTCGGGCGTCGACGCGAGGGTGCCGCAGCTTCTGGGCCGGGTGAGCGGCGGGGTGGACATCGTGGCCGGTACCGAGGCCGGAGCGGTCGACTGCCTGGGCAGCGGCACCGCGATGGCCGCGCTCATCGTGGGCGACGACTCGCACCACACGATCGGCCTCGCTCCCGACGCGACGGTTCTGCCGGTTCGCCTGGTCACCGACCAGCCCGAGGCGCCCGTCGCGGATCAGGTCACCGCGATCCAGGTGGCCATCTCGGCCGGAGCCCGGGTCATCGCGGTGGGTTCCTATGTGGATGTCTCTCAGCCCGAGGTACGGAAGGCGATCGACGACGCCGCGCGCCACGACGTGGTGGTGGTCGTTCCGGGCCCCGTGCCCGACGACGGGTCGCTGCCGGCGCAACTGGTGCGGGTGGGGATGCTCAACCGGGACGGGCAGCTGGCCCAGGAGTACCCGCCGGGCACGATCGACGTGGTCGCCCCGGGCCAGGACGTCACCAGCCTCGGCCCGGGCGACCAGGGCGGGGTCCAGGTCAGCGGACCCCAGTACGCCGTCGCCTTCGTGGCCGGCACGGCCGCGCTGGTGCGCGGGGCTTCGCCGACGCTAACCGCCGAGCAGGTAGCCCGGCAGCTGCGGACGACCGCGACACCGATCGACCCCGCCTCGGACGACCCAGCGGACCCGGCCACGCCGCAGGTCGCAGCCCTGGTCAACCCGGCTCAGGCCGTGGTCCTGGCGAGCGCCCCGTCCCCGGCGCCCCGGCTCAACCCGGTCCGGCCGGCGATGGAGCACCAGGACGCCGGACGCGGAACCCTGCTGGTCGGCGCCGTGGTGTTGGTCCTGCTCGCCCTCGCGGGTGTGCTGATGCTGCGTCGGCGGCGCCCCTTGCCGGCCTCGGAGTGGGACACGCCGGACCAGCCCACCGCCGACGACATGTCCCGGCAGACCTGACATCACGGCAGGGGTCGGGACCCCGTCAGTCGTCGGAGTCCCGACCCAACATCCCTTGCTCAACCAGGCGCTCGCGCAACGCCCGCAGCGCGTAGTAGGTCCGGGACTTGACCGTTCCCTCGGGCACACCGAGGATCTCGGCGGCCATGGCCACGGATCGATCGCGGAAGTAGATCTCTATAAGTACATCTCTAAATCGAGGTGGCAGCCCGAGCACGGCCTCGAGAATCTGTTCCTGCTCGGTGATGCGCTCGATGCCCTGGTCGGTCTGCGGCCGCTCCTGCAGGCGCTCGTCGGGGACCTCGGTGGGCCGGGCCAGCGTGGCCCGCACGTGGTCGATGAAGAGGCGGCGGGCCACCATGAACAGCCACGCCCGGCTCCACTCGCCGTCAACCCGAGCCTCGGGGTGCCGCCAGGCACGCAGGAGCGTCTCCTGCAACAGGTCCTCGGCCCTGTGGCGGTCGCCCTTGGTCAGGCGCATGAGATAGCTGAGCAGCGCCGAGCTGTGCGTCTCGTACAGGGCACGCATCTCGGCGTCCGCGTCCCCGCCGCGGCCGGCATCGGCTCGGTCGTTGCGCTGTTGTTGGCCGCTCATCACCACGAGGGGGTATACGTCGGTACCGCGGCCCGCGTTCACCGCCCGTCCGTCCATCGGGACCCGGGCCGGACGCGGGGCCGCCGCCGGCCCGTCAGTGAGGTTTTCGTCTCTTTGCCGACCGCATCGTGAACGGCTCCGCGGTGACCATCGTCGCTACGTGCGACGACGCCGAGGGGGGGACTACGCGTGCGGGAGACTCGTCAATGCCGACATCTGGCGATGCGGGCTCTGCTGGGGGCCTACTCGCTGGGCGCGCTGCCGGTCGAGCGGGACGAGGCGCTGGAGGCCCACCTGCTGCGCTGTCCCCCCTGTCTCATGGTGTGCACGGAGCTCACCAAGACCGCGACCTATCTGTGGGCGCTCTCCGAAGTGGACTTCGCGCTCACGGCGAACATCTGTCGGGGCGTCCGGTCAGCCCACGTCGATAGACCAGCGAGACTTCGGCCCGGCTCCGACGACAACCGGCACCACCCGGGGGCGTCGACTGGTGATCAGTTCGTGTAGGGCCGCCCCGCCTGAGGCGGCCGAGTCGGCGAGGAAAGCGATCAGCACCTGCGCTGCGGCCGCACCATCGATGACCTGGTCCGGCGCCGCGACCGTACGGGCGACCACACCCGAGACGCCGGGCACGTCCCCGACGGCGACCGTTGGCACGCCGGCCTGCGCGAGTTGGCGCGCGATCGCCTCGCACTGCCGGTGCACGCCCGCCGGGTCGCCGGTGATCCGGACGACGTCGGGGCAGGCCGTCAGGTCGACCCAGAGGGCGTCCGGCCCGGCGTCGCCGAGCTGGACGACCGCCCCGCCGGAGCGCGGTGGCCGGGCCTCCCCGCGCCCCAGGATCGCGTCGCCCGCGCCTGGACGAGCACCGATGAGCCGAATCGTCAGGCGGTCCTGACCCGCGGTCAGGTTCACCTGCACCCGCGTGGCCGTCGGCTCGGTCGGGCCGGCCGATGCCTCCGCCGGGCCAGCGGGCACTCCCGTCGAGCCGCCGGACGCCCCGCTCGAACCGGGGGACGCCATGGTCGAACGGGGGGACGCCACGGCCGATCCGGGGGACGCCCCGGTCGGCCGGTTCGCTCCGGTGGGGACCGCCGGCAGGCCCGACGGAATCGTCGGCCCGTCGAACGGTCGGCGAGGCTCCGGGGAGCCCGGCCAGCCACGGTTGGTTCGGTCGCCGGCCGGTCGGTCGCTCGCTGCCCGGCCGCTCGTTGCCTGGTCGCCTGTTGTCCGGCCGCTCGTGGCCGGATCGGTGGGCGTCCGGCCGCGGACGGGCCGGTCCTGCGGCGGTCGGTCGGTGGCTGGCCCGTCGGTGGCTGACCGGCCCTTGCGGCGCGACCGGGCGGGTGGGCGGCTGTGGTCGGTCGGTCCGGGCTGGTCGCCGGCCGGGGTCACGGGCTGCGGCCCGTCCGCGGCGGTCGCCCGGGCCAGCGCGGGAAGCTCGATCCGGCGCCCGCGCCGCAGCAGGTGCAGCGCCACGACGAGGACGATCAGGACCACGATGAGCGCTGCGGCCCGGATCATGCCGTCACCGGAGTCCGGCGACGGGGCGGCGGCCGGGCTGGTGGATCCGCCACTGCTGCTACTGCCGAAGGCGGGCGGTGGCCCGACCACGACACCGGGCCCCTCGGCGTCCGGCGGCAGGATGAGGATCCAGCCCGGCATGAGGACGTACGGGTCCTCCAGCCGGGCGCCGTCGGGCTGCAGACGTCCCTCGTTGAGTTCGAATATCTCCATGTAACGGCGGCCGTCACCGAGCGTGCGCGCGGCGATCTGGAACAGGTACTCCCGCTCCGTCGTACCTGTGTGGCCCACGATGTAGTACTTGACGACCTCCGCTGTGGGCGACGGCGTAGCCCCCGAAGCGACGGCCGGCGTCGGCTCTGCGGCGACGGCTGGGGCGGGCCCGACCGCGGTGCCGCCGGCGAGGAGCACGGCGCAGAGCGACCACGACACGGCTCGCCGAGCGAACCGGCTGGCTACGGGCGCGGCGACGCGCATCAGGGAGGTCTGCACTCTCCCCCAATACGGAGGTTCGGGCGACTCGGTTCACCGCCACCCGGTGTCCCGGGCGTTTTCGTACGGCGAGGTACTCGCGCACGGCGGGATGGTGAACGCGGGGGGACGGTCGGCCGTATCCCTGGTGCGACCCCCTCGCATTGAGAGGCCAGAGAACGATGACTCTGCTGTCCATCTTCGTCGTGTCACGTCCGTGGGCGGGTCGCCGTGTCCTGGTATGACGACAGCGACGACCCCAGCGGGCCGCCCACGGAACGGCTGCCGTCGGCCTTCGGGCCCGGCTTTCCCGACACACGCCCCATCCGCAGCCACCGGCTCGTCAAGCCGCGCTCGCGGCGTCGTCGGTGGCTGGTACTCGCGCTGGTGGTGCTGGTTCTGGCGGTCGGCGGGTTGCTGACCCACGGGACCTTGGCCGGCGGGCGGTCGGCCTCGGACCAGAGCCCGGGTCCCCGCGCGACGCGGGCCCAGGCACAGTACGGCCTTGAGGTGCCGTCGCTGCCACCACGGTCGTCCGCCCCGGCGTCCGTGACCCCGTCCCCGACGCCGAGCCCGTCGCCGACGCGGTCCGAGCCGTCGCCGGCCCTGCCCGCGCCGACACCACCCTCGGCCACCACGACGGCGAAAACCACGACGGCGAACACCACGACGGCGAACACCACGTCGATCGCGCCGCCGTTTGCGGCGTTCACGCTCGAGGCGGAGCAGGGCACGCTGGTGGGCGGCGCCACCGCCCTCGCCTGCGCGACGTGCTCAGGTGGCTGGCGGGTCGGCTACATCGGTACCCCAGCGGCGGTCGTCCTGACCACCACCCTTGCCCAGGCGGGCACCCGTACCATTCGCGTCACCTACGAGACCGACGGGCCGCGGGAGCTGAAGACAAAAGTCAATGGGGCGCTCGTGGATGTCCGATGGGTCAACGGGACCGGTTGGGAGTCCCCGATGACGTTCCAGTTCTCGGCCTCGGTCCCCGCCGGCCCGCTGGAGATCCGTTTCTACAACGACACCAGCCCGGCGCCGGACATCGACGCCGTGACGATCAGCTGACGAGGGGAGCGGCCGGTCGTGCGTTTCCGCATGCAGGGTCCGAGCGCGTGGTCGCGAAACCGTCGATGGTGGACGGTCGTGGTGGTGCTCGCCACGGTCACGACGCTCGGCGCCGTCGTCGGGACGGTCGTGGTCACCCGTCGACCGAGCCTGACCCAGCCCGTCGATCCTTGGCCGACCGCGGCGGTCGGGACGCCCGACGGCACAGCGACCGGGCCGGGCAACGCCCCCGCCAGCCCCGGCGGCCCTCCGAGCCCGACCGTAACCACGGTTACGCCTCCGAGCGGCCCGCCGGCCGATCGGGGCGCCGCGACGTCGGCCAAGAAGGGCGTCAGCACCTGGGAGTTTCCTGGGCTAGCGGCGGCCCTGCAGGACGTGGGGGTGAGCTGGTACTGGAACTGGGCCGCCCACCCGACGCCGGGCGCGGGCTCGGCGGTGGAGTTCGTACCGATGATCTGGGGCGCGGGCGCGGTCACCCCCGAGAACCTCGAGCGGGCGCGGCGCAGCGGCCGGGTGCTGCTCGGCTTCAACGAGCCCGATCTGGCCAGCCAGGCGAACATGGGCGTGGAGCAGGCCCTGGACCTGTGGCCTCAGCTGCAGGCGACCGGCATGCGGCTCGGCAGTCCGGCCCCCGCGTTCGGCGGGGCGGATCCGGGCGGGTGGCTGGATCGGTTCATGACCGGGGCGGCCCAGCGCGGGTACCGGGTCGACTTCATCGCGCTGCACTGGTACGGGGCCGACTTCAGCCCAGCCGCCGTGGACCATCTCCGCAGCTACCTGCAGGCGGTCTGGGATCGGTACCACCGGCCGATCTGGCTCACCGAGTTCGCGCTGATCCGGTGGGAACCGTCCGGGCCCGTGTACCCGACCGCGGCCGAGCAGGTCGCGTTCATCGAGGGAGCCACGAGGATGCTCGAGGATCTGTCCTTTGTGGAGCGATACGCCTGGTTCGCGCTGCCGGCGTACGAGGATCATGGCGGCACCGGCCTGTACCACGAGGCCGCCGTGCCGACGGCGGCCGGGCTCGCCTACCGCCGGGCCGGCGCCTGATCCGCGTCCGCTGAAGAGGCGGACCCGCGACCTGTCGCCGTTCACGGGGAAACGCCATCTGAACACGATCATTTGGCACGGCCACCGAGGCGGTCGGCCTGGTCGGGACACGTCCAGTCGCGCTTGTGGCGGTGGACGGTGAACCGAGCGCGGGCGCCGATCGTCAACGAAGCGTGCCGGGGACGAAAGGACGAGCAGCACCATGACGGCAAGGTTCGGGGCCGGGTTCGGGGCGATCCGACGGTGGCGGCCTCAGGTAGGCTCGGGGCGCACCCGCATCATCGTCGTGTCGGCGGTCGTCATCGCGCTGGCCAGCGCACTCACCATGGTCGTCACGGCGACCGCCGCCCCCCGGGGCGACGAGGTCTCGCTCACCAATGCCCAGATCAGTGCCCTGGAGGAGGCTGCGGCATCCTGCCCGGACCTGCGCCCGGCCCGGCTCGCCGGCCAGGTCATGGCCGCGACCGGCTTCGAGCCGACCGCCGACGGGGGCATCGGTGGACTGACGGCCGCCGAGTGGGCGATCTGGAAGCCCTGGGAGAGCGCACAGCCGTCGGACGATCGGGCCAGCCTGCTCGCCCTGGCCCATCTCACCTGCGATCTCATCGGGCACCTGCGCGTCGCCGGGCTGCCCCGGACCGAGCTGTGGCGGCTGGCCATGGCCGCCTTTGCGTCGTCGCTGTTCGACGTGGTGACGATCGGGGGCGTACCCGCCGCTGCCGCCGAGTTCGTCGCCGCCGCGGAGCGGTACACCGCCGCCTACGACCGGTACTTCGGCACCGGGCCGAACACGGTGCCGGCTCCCAACCCGGCCGGACCCACGACCGAGGCCGGCACGGCCACGGCCACGGCCACGGATGAGCCGTCCACCCCGGAGACCGTGATCAGCTCCTCGGCCGGCTCGACAACGCCGCCGGCCATAACCACGACGACCGTCACCGCCGAGTCGACGACGTGGATCTACTTCGCGGGCTTCGCCAACGCGAACCACCTCGTCCTCAACGGCTCGGCCCGGGTCCGCGACAACCGGCTCGACCTGGCCGATGGTGTCTGGGCGAACGGCAGCGCGTGGGCGACTACGACGCTGCCGACCACGCGGTCCTTCAAGACCGCGTTCACCGGGGTGGTCACCGGTGCGCACGACGGGTTGGCGTTTGTCATCCAGGCGGACGGCTTGGACGCGCTGGGGCAGGGGGGCGCCGGTATCGGCTACGGGGCCGCGGACCCGAGCGCGTACCCGCCCGACGCCGTGATCCGGCCGAGCCTGGTGGTCGAGTTCGACACCGCCGACAACAGCAGCCACGGTTGGGACCCGGCGGCACCGCAGCACGTGGCGGTGACCCTGAACGGGGACGTGTCGAAGCACTACGTCTGGGCCGACCCTCAGATCGACCTGGACAACAACCAACCGTTCTCGGCCTGGATCGAGTACGACGCCGCGGCGCACCTGCTCACCGTCTACGTGGCGCGCAACGATGCCCAGCCGGCCCTTCCGCTGTTGATTCACCCCATCGACCTGCGGGCGGCCCTGGGGACGGACCGCGCCTGGGTCGGCTTCACCGCGGCCAGCGCGGTGTACAACAACCGGGCGTCGGTGCTCGCCTGGAGCCTGATCTCGGGGTGAACTCCGACCGCGGCGCTGCCGCGCTCAAGGTCCTGGTGTCCGGGGCTCTGGTTCCGCACTGACGAAAGTCGATGTTTTCTGTCATCGATGTGTGTCGCGATCGCATGTCGCTCGCCGCTGGGCGCGGTCGCCGCTTACCGCGATGGCCTCGTCATGATCGACGGTGTCAGGGGCCACCTTCGTCATGACCGTTGGTGACAGAGGAGTGACGCTCCGATGTGGAGAGTGAGCGGGAGCGTTACCACGGCCCGTCGGGAGAGCGTTTTCGCGAAGACATAGCCATGTGCCACTAATTGCCCCGAACCGGTCATTGGTGTATCTCTCTAGGGCGTGAGGCACGGTCCGCCGATGTACCTACCTCGTCCGACCCACCGGGTGGCGCCGTGACCGTCGCGGCGGTGGTGTTCGGTTCGGCGTGGCTCGGTGGTCCGGCCGCCGCGCGGGCGGCTCGCGGCGGTGACATCAGCGGCCTGGCCCGGTTTCCGGTATCACGCCGCGGTTCGGCCGGATCGACGACCGGCGCCGACCTGACGCCCGACGACGCGGCCGGCAACCTCGCGGCCGAGGAGGAGGGGAGCACAGACGAGGCGACCCCGACCCCCGGGGCGACGGCCGGGCCGGCCACCCCGGCGACCGGGCCCGCCGCGGCGGGTAACTCGGCGCCCCTGGTGGCCGGCCGCACGCTCTGCGGTGCCTCGTTCCAACCGGAGAACGGCGAGTCGAACCAGCAGGCGCTGGAGCGCCACGACCGGATGTTCAACGGTCTGGAGGTGGTCCGGATCTTCTACCCCGGCCTGCCGGCGAACTGGCCGGGCAAGGTCAACACCGGCAACCGCCCCGTGATCGTGTCGTTCAAGGCCTCGCCGAGCGAGATCAACTCGGGCAGCCTCGACCAGCGCATGCGGGACTGGTTCCGCACCGCGCCACGGGACCGGACCATCTGGTGGACGTACTACCACGAGCCCGAGGACAACATTGAAGCCGGCGAGTTCACGGCGGCCACCTACCGGACGGCCTGGCAGCGCCTGGTCCGGCTGGCCGACGAGGCCGGCAACCCCAACCTGCAGGCGACGCTCATCCTGATGGGGTGGACCCTGGAGCCCGGCTCCAAGCGCAACTGGCGGGACTACTACGCCGGCCCCGAGTACATCGATGTACTCGGGTGGGACCTGTACAACCTGCAGTGGAAGAAGGGCACGTACAAGAACCCGGCCGAGAACTTCCAGAAGGTGATCGCCGTCAGCCAGGCCGAGGGCAAGCCGTTCGGCATCGCCGAGACCGGCACCCCGCTGCTCGGCGGGGACACCGGGGCGCAGCGAGCCGCGTGGCTGCGGGGCACGATCGAGGTGCTCAGCCGCGCGGGCGCACAGTTCATCGCGTACTTCCACCTCGACTGGCCCTCGGCCGGCATCGACTACCGGCTGCACGACGAGCCGTCCCGGGCCGTGTGGCGGGAGTTCTGCAGCTGACTGGAGGCATCCGCTGGCCACAGGACGATCGCCCTGACGGACAGACGGTTGCCCTGAACGTGCGACGATCGCCGCCTTCGGCCCGACCGTCGGTCCCCACCGTACGGTCGCGCCGGAGGCGGCGATCGCGTCTCGTCGGACGCGCGAGTTACGACCCGGCCTCGGTCCGCTGGCTCGGTGCCGTGGTGGCGGCCGTGGCCGCCTGGGTGCTGGCCGCGCCGGCGCGGACCCGCGAGGCGCCACCCTCGTAGCCGTCGGCCACCGCATCCCGGACGGACGCGTCGATGCGGGCGTAGTCGATGACCACGTCGCCGACCTCGACGGCCGGCGTGTCCACGGCGAGCACGCCCAAGGGTACGCTCGGGATCTCGATCCACGGAGCCTGGTCGATGGGTTTGTTGCTGAACGGCAGCAGACCCGGTACCGGGCCCCGGTGGTTGTTGGACCACCGTCCGGACGCGACATACCCCACGTCGCTGATCCCGCTCTCGGTACGCAGGAGCAGTCGCCGCGCCACTCCGTCGGAGCCGAGGATGTAGTACTGGCCGTCGTCGTGGTTGTGTACGATCGTCGCCATCTCTGCCTCCTGTCCGGATGATCCGCCCGCGAGCAGCGCGGCCACTCGCCGACGGAAATCATTCATGTCGATCCCATACGGGTCCGACTTGTCGTTCTGGTGCTCCCGGTGGCCGACGACCACGTCAGCGCTCCAGCCCATGTACCGGCAGATCGCCGCCACCCCGCGGATGTACGCGTCGACCTGCACGGCGGGCCAGGGCTCGCCGCGGTTGTCGTTGGCCGCCTCCACGCCGATCAAGGCCGAGTTGCCGTAGCCGGCATGGGGCCCCTTCTGCCCGATGAGCACGTGGTAACAGAGCCCGCTCGCGCCGACCGTCCACTGGCCCGATCGAGACAAGTACAGCTGTGAAATCGGTACGGGGGCCGTGACGGAGCCGGTCTCCCACAGCACCCGCATCTCACCCGCGTCGCTGCTGTTGCGGGCTCCGGCGGTGGCGTGGCACACGATCCCGCGCAGCGGCCCCCACGACGTCGATCCGCGGGTTTCCCACCCCGGGTAGGTGTTCACCGCCAACCCGGCGGCGCGGAGCACCTCCGGCAGCCACAGCAGCCGCATGACGCCCTCCCCTCGCTTGCTGATGAAGACCCAGACGACGACGAAGCCTCCACCGTCGGCCGCGCTGCTGTTGAAAGGGCGAAGTCGTAAGCGAGGTGACAATCCCCGTCGGCACCGCGGCCGTCGAGCCGGAGGTGAGGCTCCGGGGATCGAGGCCCTGGCGCGGTGGCCGTTGGTCAGGACAGTGGTGTCCACCGATGAATAGCCGTCGGCGGAACACGCCGGTCCGAGATGGACTTGTCAAACCTCCTCGTGCGGATCAACGAGGCGCCCCATGGGCGGTTACGTGCGAGTACGGTGACCGGTCGCTCACCCGCGGGCGGACGACGGTCCGAGGCGGTAACGCCGCCAGCGTGGTCCGGCGATCGGGGGTGGATCGGTGAGCGTCGGTGTGATGGCGTGCCAGGACGCGGTCCACTCGCGGGGTGGCCGGGCCAGGGTCCGGACCACCTCCCGGGCCAGTTGGTCGGGCGTGTGGCCGGCCCAGGGGGTTTCGACGAAGACCTGGTAGTCGCCGAGTCGGAGGCAGACCACGAAAATTCCCGGCTCGCCGTAGTGGTTGGCGACCCAGCTCATCCGCAGGCCGTACGCGTCCAGGTGGTCGCGGTCGACGGTGGTCAGGATGAGCCGGCCGGCCGTCCGCTCGGCCGTCTCCCAGGAGTGGTCGGCGGCGAGGCGGGCGACCTCGGCGTCGTAGGCGGCCGCCGGAAACGTGACGCCGTGCGGCAGGGGTACCGCGCCCGACCACTCCCAGTGCACCCGGTCGTCGTCCCGCACGATCGTCACCGTGGTAGCCGTGCAGCCGGAATCGCCGCAGCTGCATCGCGCGATCTGCACGTCGTGTGGCTCGGCCGTGGCGACGAGCCGATTCGTGGGCACGATCAGGTCGTACGGGTCCATGCCCAGCCCGGCGCCGGCGCTGGTCACCTCCGTGCCGTTGACGAAGACCTGCACCTGGAACGAGCCCCCCACCTCGGCGTCGGCGGGGACGACCGCCAACGCGAGGGTGTCGGCCGCCGGGCGAGGTCCGTCGTCGGGGTCGATCCGACGCCGCCGCCTCCGCGGTGCGTCCCGCCCGGCCCGGTCCTCGTCGCTCACACCACCCATCATCGGCGACCGCTCCGGCCGCCGCACCGGTGATTTGCGGGTGCCGCGGCGACCGATCTCGTGATCGGGGCGTCCGCGCGGGCGCTGGGCCCGACGGTCGGGCGGGTCCCCGGCGACGCTGCGCCGAAGACCCGCCCGTCACTGTCTCGTCACGAGTCCCGGTCCGTCGTCAGCTTCGATGGAACTGGAACCAGTTGATGTTGGTGAGATCCTGACCGGGCTGACCGGTGAACGTGAGGTACACGCGGTGCACCCCGGTCACCGAGCCGGAGACGGTGGCCACCCGGCTCGTCCACGACTGCCAGCCGCCGGTGTAGCTCAGCGGGACGCTGGCGATGATCGGGCCGTTGACGCTGTCCAGGCGGTACTGCAGGGTGCCCGTCGCGAACGTGCCCGAGGCCAGGCGGGTGGTGACCGAGGTCGGCGGGGTCGAGCCGAAGTCGAGGTCGTAGGCGAGCCAGTCGCCCGGGGCGATCCAGCCGACGTTCTGGCCGCCGCCGACGTCCGATGTGGACTCAAGCTGGGTGCCGGACTGGGCGTCGTAGCTCTCGGCCTGGCGGACCTCGTACGCGGTGCCGTCACCGCCGTCGTCGTCACCGTTCCCGTCGGCTGCGAACTGCAGCCAGTTCAGGTTGACGAAGTCGGCCCCGGGCGTGCCGGTGAAGGTCAGGTAGAGCCGGTGGACCCCCGTCACCGGAGCGCTCAGGCTCGTCGTGACGGTGATCCAGCTCTGCCAGCCACCGGTCGAGCTCACCGGCACGGTCGCGATGATGGGCCCGGTCGTGCTGTCCAGGCGGTACTCGATCGTGCCGCTGGAGGAGCCGGAGGCCAGCCGCGTGACGACCGCGGTCGGCGAGGTCGAGCCGAAGTCGAGGTCGTAGGCGAGCCAGTCGCCCGGGGCGATCCAGCCGACGTTCTGGCCGCCGCCGACGTCCGATGTGGACTCCAGTTGCGTGCCCGACTGGGCGTCGTAGCTCTCGGCCTCGATCTTGTCGAGCGCGCTCCGTGACGGCGGAGGCGGCGGGGGCGTGGTGTCGCCGTACTCGAGCCCGAAGCCGAACGGGAAGAGCGGGGTCTTGCCGTCGCCGTCATTGATGGGCTGCTGGCTGGCCGAGGCCATCCAGGTCACCGGCAGCTTGCCGGTCGGCCCCACGATTCCGAAGAGGACATCGGCCACGCCCTGCCCTTCCGTCCCGGGCAGCCAGGCCGCCACCAGAGCATCCCAGTCGGACAGGTGCGCGGCGATGTCCAGCGGCCGGCCGGAGACCAGCACCACCACGAGCGGTACCCCGGACGCGCGGAGCGTCGCCAGCGTGTTGAGGTCGGTGGAGTCCAGACCCATGTCGCCGGGCCGGTCACCGGCGCCCTCGGCGTACGGCGTCTCGCCGATGACCGCGATGGCTACGTCGTACGAGCCGTTGATGCCGGCGCCGGTGGGGTGGTAGGTCACCGTGGTGGACGGGTCCACCGTGTTGCGAATGCCCTGGAGGATCGTCGTGCCCGGGGTGATGTTGCCGGAGGAGCCCTGCCAGGTGATCGTCCAGCCGCCGCTCTGGTAGCCGATGTTGTCCGCGCTCTTGCCGGCCACGAAGATGCGGCGGTTGGCCGTGGGCAGCGGGAGGATGTTGCCCTCGTTCTTCAGCAGCACCAGGGACTTCTCGCACCGCCTCCCGAGCCAGGGCCCGGTGCTCGGCGCTGCCCACCGTCGAGGTGTAGCTCCGGTCGGTCAACGGCCGCTCGAACAGGCCCAGCTCGAACTTCTTGGTGAGGATCCGCCGGTTGGCGTCGTCGATGCGCGACATCGGTATCCGGCCGGCCTGCACTTCGCTGCGCAGCACATTGATGAAGGTCTGCCAGGCGTCGGGCACCATCACCATGTCGATGCCGGCGTTGATCGCGGTCCGGACCTCCTCGGCCGTGAACCCGGGCTGGCCGTCGATCTGGTCGATGCCGTTCCAGTCGGAGACCACGAACCCCGTGAAGCCCAACTCTCCTTTGAGGACGGTCGTGATGAGGTAGTGGTGGCCGTGCAGCTTCACGCCGTTCCACGAGCTGAACGAGATCATGATCGACCCGACGTTGCGGTTGATCGCCTCCTGGAACGGGGGAAGGTGGATGGCCCGCAATTCGGCCTCGGAGAGCTCGGTGTTGCCCTGGTCCACGCCTCCGGTGGTGCCGCCGTCGCCTACGTAGTGCTTCGCGGTGGCGAGCACGGAGGTGGGGCCGCCCAGCGTCTCGCCCTGCAAGCCGGTGATGAACGTGGTCATCATCGACGGCAGCTCGGGCTTCTCCCCGAAGGACTCGTACGTGCGGCCCCACCGGTCGTTGCGGGCCACGCACACGCACGGGGCGAAGTTCCAGTCGACACCCGTGCCGGTGACCTCCTTGGCCACGGCCTCGCCGATGCGGCGCACCAGGTCGGGATCGCGCGTGGCCCCGAGCCCGATGTTGTGGGGGAAGATGGTGGCGCCCACGACGTTGTTGTGGCCGTGCACCGCGTCCACGCCGTAGATCAACGGAATGCCGAGCGGGGTGGCCAGCGCCGCGTTCTGGAACGTGTCGTACATGTCGGCCCAGGCCGTGGGGTTGTTGGGCGACGGGGCCGAGCCACCGCCGGAGAGGACCGAGCCCAGGCGGAACTGGGTGATCTGGGCCGGGGTGACCGAGGACCGCTCGGCCTGGGTCATCTGGCCGATCTTGTCGTCCAGGGACATCCGGGACAGCAGGTCGTCGACCCGGACCGACACGGGCAGGGACGGATCCTGGTACGGCAGCAGGTCGGCGCGGGCGGGGCCGACCAGGCCCACACCCACGAGCAGCGGGACGGTCAACGCCACGATGCTGGCGCGGCGCAAGGGTTTGGGGATGAACGGACGCACGGCAAACTCCTCCTCGGGGCTTGGCCGGCGGTGGGGACGGGGAGTGTTCGGTTGTCGCCAGCGAGCGACACCCAGTATGTCCCCCTATTGATACACTGGTCAATATTCGAACGCGCCTGGGAAATGATCGAGTGACCCGGCTGGCGGCCCGGGTCCGGCTGTGGTTCGGCCCGCTGGGCCTCGTCGGCCGAGGCCGGTGCGCGGGAGACCGCGCGGTCGGCCTACGTGGGCGACCGCCGTTCACCCATGGGTGGGAGTGCAGGCGGCGGGCTCCGCGAGCGGCATCGTGCGGTGCTTGGCTGTGGATGAGCCCGCCACCGGATGCGGCGGCACAACGAGTCAACGTCCCCAGGCTTGTTCGAGGTGAGCCCCGTGGAAACGTCGGTAGGTGAGGTGGTTGCCCGGCGATTGATCGACTGGGGAATCGACACTGTGTTCGGGCTGCCCGGCGACGGGATCAACGGCCTGATGGAAGGCTTCCGGAGGGTGCGTGATCAGGTGCGGTTCGTCCTGGTCCAGCACGAGGAGGCCGCCGCGTTCATGGCCTGCGGGTACGCCAAGGCGACCGGACGAATCGGCGTCTGTGTGGCTACATCCGGCCCAGGCGCGATCCACCTGCTCAACGGGTTGTTCGACGCGAAGATGGATCACGTGCCGGTGTTGGCGTTGACCGGCATGCAGGAGACGTCGGTGCTCGGCACCCACTACCAGCAGGAGGTCCACACTCAGCTGCTGTACCAGACGGTCGCCGACTACAACCTCATGGTGACGAACCCGCAGCAGGTGCCCGGTGTCGTCGACATCGCGATCCGCAGCGCGCTGGTCAACCGGACGGTGTCGCATCTGACCTTCCCCAACGACATCCAGGTCGCGGCGGCTTCTCAGGCGCCGTACCGGCATGTCGGCCCGGGCGCGAAGCCAACCAGCAGTCCCGTCGTGTCCCGCCCGGCGGTCGCCCCGGACCCCGAGGATCTGGCGTCGGCCGCCGAGGTGCTCAACGCCGGACAGAAGGTGGCGGTCCTCGTCGGTGTCGGCGCCCGCGGGGCGGGCGCGGAGGTGATCAACGTCGCCGACGCCTTAGGAGCGCCCATCATCAAGACGCTGCCCGGCAAGCACGTCCTGCCCGACGACCATCCGCTCTGCATGGGCGGGCTGGGCCTCCTCGGCACGAAACCCAGCGAGGAGGTGATGGAGGAGTGCGACACCCTGCTGATGGTCGGCACCTCCTACCCGTACGGTACGTATCTGCCGGAGCCCGGCCAGGCGCGGGTGGTCCAGATCGACGTCGACGCCAGCCGGATCGGGTTGCGCCTGCCGGTCGAGGCCGCGGTCACGGCCGATGCCCGGGTGGCGCTGAGCCAGCTGTGGCCGATGCTGCAGCCGAGGAGCGACCGCACCTTCCTGGCCAAGCACCAGCGGGGCCGGGATGCCTGGCTGGCCGACATGAAGGCGTTGCAGGATCCCTCCCGCGATCCGATCGCCCCGCAGTACCTGATGGGTTGTATCGATGATCTCGCCGATGATGACGCGGTCCTGACCTGCGACTCGGGCACGATCGCCACCTGGGCCGCGCGTCACTGGACGATCCGGGGCGGCCGGGAGTTCTACCTGTCGGGCAACCTCGCCACCATGGCGCCCGGGCTGCCCTACGCCATCGCGATCCAGCACGCCTACCCGCAGCGGCAGGTGATCGCCTTCGTGGGCGACGGCGGCTTCGCGATGCTGATGGCCGAGTTCCTCACCGCGGTCCGCCACCAGCTGCCGATCAAGGTCATCGTCAACAACAACAACGCGTTCGGCGAGATCCTCTGGGAGCAGATCCTGCTCGGCTATCCCGAGTACGCCGTGCGACACCAGCCGCCGGAGGCCAACTTCGCGGCCTGGGCGCAGGCCTGCGGCGCGTTCGGCGCCAAGATCACGCGACCGGGCGACCTGGCGACGGCGGTCAGCGAAGCGCTCGCCCACCCCGGACCGGCGCTCATCGACTGTGACGTCAACCCGAACGAGCCACCGATGCCCGGCAAGATCCGCTACGAGCAGGCCAAGCACTTTGCCGAGGCTTTCCTGCGCGGCCAGCCGCACAAGGCGGCCACGCTGAGCGCCATCGCCCGAGACAAGTTCCACCAGCTTCGCGCATGAGCCGCCAGCTGCTGGCCGCGCCGGCCGTCCGTCGCCCGCCGGCGCCGGCCCACGACGTCGACCTGGCCGCGCTGGCGGCCGACTTGCGCGCCGCTGACATCGATGCCGAGATACGGTTCGATGCTGGTTCGCGGGCGGCCTACTCGACCGACGCATCCAATTACCGCCTGGTCCCCCTCGGGGTGGTGGTTCCCCGGTCGGTCGAGGCGGTGCCCGCCATCATCGAGGTGTGTCGGCGGCACGGCGCGCCGATCGTCTCTCGGGGCGGGGGTACCAGCCTGGCCGGGCAGTGCACCAACACCGCGGTGGTGCTGGACTGGTCGAAGTACTGCCACCACGTGCTGGAGGTCGACCCCGAGGCCCGCACCTGTCTGGTCGAGCCCGGCATCGTTCTCGACGCGCTCAACGAGCACCTACGCCCGACCGGGCTGGAGTTCGGTCCCCGGCCCGCCACGCACGACCACTGCACGATCGGCGGGATGCTCGGCAACAACTCCTGCGGGGCCACGGCTCAGCGCTCGGGCAAGGCGGTCGACAACGTCGTCGAGCTGGAGGTCCTGCTCTACGACGGAACCCGGATGTGGGTCGGGGAGACGAGCGACGCGGAGTACGAGCGAATCCAGCAGTCGGGCGGACGCCGGGCCGAGATATACCGCCAGTTGCGGGCGTTGCGGGACACCTACCTGAGCCAGCTGCGGACCGGGTACCCGCAGATCCCGCGCCGCGTATCGGGCTACAACCTGGACAGTTTGCTGCCCGAGAACAACTTTCATGTGGCCCGGGCGCTGGTCGGCTCCGAGGGAACGCTCGTCACCATCCTGCGGGCCCGGCTCAAGCTGGTGCCCGCGCTCAAGGCTGCGACCATGGTGTTCCTCGCCTACCCGAGCATCGCCGACGCCGCCGATGCGGTGCCGTCGATTCTTCCTCACGGGCCGGCCGTCCTCGAGGGCATCGATGACACTCTGATCCACTTCGAACGGTTGAAGCATCTCAATGAAACAGGTATCGGCGAGTTGCCGGCGGGCGGCGCCTGGCTGATGGTGCAGCTGGGCGGCGAGACCAAGGACGAGGCCGATGCCGCGGCCGACGACCTCCTGCGGTCCCTGGGCCGCCGGCGCGGCGACGGCAGCGTGCACATCTTCGATGACGTCGTCGGTGAACGTCGGATGTGGGACGTGCGTGAGGCCGGCCTCGGTTCGACCGCCCGCGTGCCGGGCCTGCCCGACACCTGGCCAGGCTGGGAGGACTCGGCCGTCGCCCCCGACCGCCTCGGTGCTTACCTGCGTGACCTCACCCGCCTGTTTCGCGAGCACGGCTTGGAGCAGGTGTCGGTCTACGGCCATTTCGGGCAGGGATGTGTCCACTGTCGAATTCCGTTTGACCTCTACACCGCCGAGGGTGTCCGACGCTTCCGTTCGTTCCTGGAACACGCGGCCGACCTCGTCGTCAGCTACGGTGGCTCTCTGTCGGGCGAGCACGGCGACGGACAGGCGCGCGCCGAACTGCTGGCCCGGATGTTCGGCCCCGACCTGGTTCGGGCGTTCGGACAGTTCAAGGCCATCTTCGACCCCGACGACCGGATGAATCCCGGCAAGGTCATGCCGCCGTATCGGCTGGACGAGCACCTCCGGATCGGGGCCGCCTACCACCACGACGCCGGCCCGACGTACTTCCGCTACCCCGACGACGACCACGACTTCGGCCGCGCGGTGCTCCGCTGTGTCGGGGTCGGCAAGTGCCGCCGGGAGCACGGCGGCGTGATGTGCCCGTCGTACATGGTCACGCGGGAGGAGAAGCACTCCACGCGCGGCCGGTCGCGCCTGCTGTTCGAGATGCTCGACGGCACCGCGCGGGGCGGGGTCATCGCCGACGGCTGGCGTTCCGAAGCGGTCCACGAGGCGCTCGATCTGTGCCTGGCCTGCAAGGGCTGCAAGTCCGACTGCCCGGTCAACGTCGACATGGCCACCTACAAGTCCGAGTTCCTGGCCCACCACTACCAGGGCCGGCTACGACCGGCGTCGCACTACTCGATGGGCTGGCTTCCGCTCTGGGCCGCGCTCGCCGCCGCTGCCCCCGAGGCGGTCAACGCGCTGGCCCAGGCGCCGGGAGTCAGCCGGCTGGTCAAGAGGCTGGGCGGTATCGACAGACGTCGAGGCATCCCGTCGTTCGCGCCCGAGACGTTCCAGGCCTGGTTCGCCCGCCGCGCCCCGGCTGGCGACGCCCGCCACGGAGAGGTGCTCCTCTGGCCGGACACCTTCACCAACCACTTCCATCCAGCGATCGGTCAGGCGGCGGTCGAGGTCCTCGAGGCGGCCGGGTGGCGGGTTACGGTGCCGGCCGGGCCGGTGTGCTGCGGCCTCACCTGGATCTCCACGGGACAGCTCGGGGTGGCCCGTTGGGTGCTGCGCCGCACCGTCGACACCCTACGCCCCTATCTCGACGCCGGCGTGCCGGTCGTCGGACTCGAGCCGAGCTGCACCGCAGTGCTGCGCAACGACGCCCGCGACCTCTTCCCCGACGACCCCGACGTGCAGCGCCTGGGCGACCAGACTCGCACGCTGGCCGAGCTGCTCCACGACCGGACACCCGACTGGCAGCCGCCCGCCCGGCCCGGAAGGGCCATCGTCCAGACCCACTGCCACCAGCATGCGATTCTGGGCACCGACGCCGACGCGGCGGTCCTGGCCCGCATCGGCGTCGATGCCCAGTTTCTTGACTCCGGTTGCTGCGGCCTGGCCGGCAACTTCGGGTTCGAGCAGGGCCACTACGACGTCTCCGTGGCGTGCGCGGAACGGGTCCTGCTGCCCGCAGTGCGGGACGCCCCCGAGGAAACGGTGGTGCTCGCCGACGGCTTCAGCTGCCGTACCCAGATCGACCAGGGAGACGCCCACGGACGCCGGGCCATGCACCTCGCCGAGCTGCTCCGCGCGGGTCTCCACCACGCTCCGCCCACGCCGCTGCCCGAGCGCCACTGGGCCCGACGCCCCGAGCCGCCGTCCCGGCGCGCGCGCCTCGCCGCGCTCGCGGCGGTCGCCGGCGGGCTGGCCGGGTTCGGCGGCCTGGTGGCCTACGCCGCCCGGAGAGCAACCCGCTGGGGATAGCCACATGGATCTGACCGCGCGGGCTTACACGATCCCTACCGATGCGCCCGAGGGCGACGGCACCATCGCCTGGTCCAGCACCACCATGGTCCTGGCCCAAGCCAGCGCCGACGGAGTTACCGGTATCGGCTGGACCTACGGCCCGGCGGCGGTCGCGTCCGTCGTCACCGACCTCCTCGCTCCCGCCGTCGAGAAGATCGATCCCGATGACACAACGGCGGCCTGGCTGGCGATGCAGCAACGGCTGCGCAACGCCGGCCGGCCGGGCATCGCCGGCCTGGCGCTCTCCGCCGCCGACAACGCCATCTGGGACCTCAAGGCCCGTCGCCACACCATGCCGCTGGCCCGGCTCCTCGGCACCGCCCGCCACCGAGTGCCGGTGTACGGCAGTGGCGGATTCACCACCTACGACGAACAGCACCAGCATCGCCAGCTGGTTGGCTGGACGGAGCAGGGCATTCCGCGGGTCAAGATCAAGATCGCCGAGTCCTGGGGGAGCGACGAGGCGCGGGACCTGGCCCGCATGGCGGCGGCCCGCCGGTCGATCGGTGACCGGACCGAACTGTACGTTGATGCCAACGGCGGATACGACCGCAAGCAGGCCATCCGCGTGATGCGCGCCGCCGCGGACCTCGACGTGCGGTGGTTCGAGGAGCCGGTCAGCTCCGACGACCTCGACGGGCTCGGCCTCGTCCGCGACCAGGTCACCGCGGACGTCGCGGCCGGAGAGTACGGCTACGACCTGGACTACTTCCAGCGCATGGCCGGGTACGTCGACTGCCTGCAGGTCGACGTGACGCGGTGCGGCGGGATCAGCGAGTTCCTCCGCGTGGCCGCGACCGCCGCCGCCACCGGCCTCGACGTCTCGGCGCACGGTGCACCCCACCAGGTCCTCGCGGTGGCCGCCGCCGTGCCGAACCTGCGGCACATCGAATGGTTTCACGACCACGTACGGATCGAAACGATGTTCTTCGACGGCACGGTTTCGGCGGCCGGAGGCTCGGCGGCGGTCAACCTCGTCGACCCGGGAACCGGACTCACCTTCCGGGCGACCGCCGCCGAACCGTACCGAGTTCGATAGGCATAGGACTGTGTCAAGGGAGGGCTCATGAGCCGGCACCAGCAGCCGCGCGTCGCGGTCGTCACCGGCGCCAGCGGTGGCGTCGGTCGGGCGACCGTCCGAAGGCTCGCCCAAAGCGGCATGCGGATCGCCCTGCTCGCCCGCGGCTCGACGGGGCTTCAGGCGGCGGCGGACGAGGTCCGGGCGGCCGGTGGGGTCGCGCTTCCGATCCGGACGGACGTCGCCGACTACCGCCAGGTCGACGCGGCTGCGGCCCAGGCCGCCGCGGAGCTTGGCCCCATCGATGTGTGGGTGAACAACGCCTTCACGACCGTGTTCGCCCCGTTCACCGAGATTTCGCCGGAGGAGTACCGCCGGGCCACTGAGGTGACCTATCTGGGCTACGTCCACGGCACGATGGCGGCGCTGCGCCAGATGCTGCCGCGCGACAGCGGCACGATCGTCCAGGTGGGGTCGGCCCTGGCGTATCGTTCGATCCCCCTGCAGTCTGTCTACTGTGGAGCCAAGCACGCCATCGTCGGGTTCACCGAGGCCCTCCGGTGCGAACTGCTCCACCGGAAAACCCACGTCCGTGTCACGATGGTGCACCTGCCCGGCCTCAATACCCCGCAGTTCGACTGGGTGCTGTCCCGGCTCCGCCGGCACCCCCGGCCCGTTCCGCCCGTGTACCAGCCCGAGGTGGCGGCCCGAGCCATCGAACGGGCGGCCCGCCGGCCCAACCGCCGGGAGTACTGGGTGGGCGGCATGACGGTGGCGACGATCCTGGCCAACCGGGTCGTTCCGGGACTGCTGGACCGGTACCTGGCTCGCACCGGCGTCTCATCGCAGCAGACGGGCGAGCCGGCCAGCCCGGTACGCCCGGCCAACCTGTGGCAGCCAGCCGACAGCCCGAGCGGCTGGGACTTCGGGGCACACGGGTCGTTCGACGATGAATCCCATCGCTTCAGTGCCCAGGAGTGGCTTTCCGAGCACCGGACCGGGCTGACGGCCGGCGCGCTGCTCACCGGCGCGGCCGCCGTCGCGACCAGAATCGCCCGCCGCCATCGATGATGAGGCCGTCGGCCACTGTCCGCCGCCACGATCGAGCGCTGGGGGAGCGTGGTGAATCGACCAGGGCGCGAGGTCCGGGCGGGTGAGCCGTCGGACCAGCCGCGGGCGAAGGGTGACCGGGCCCCGACCGCCCTGGTGGTCGCGGCCCTCGGGGTGGTCTTCGGGGACATCGGCACGAGCCCGATCTACACGTTCCGGACGGTGTTCGATCCGCGGGCCCCACGCCCGGTTCCGGCGACCACCGAGAATGTCTTCGGCATCGTCTCGCTGGTGTTCTGGTCGGTAATCATCATTGTGATGATTACCTATGTGTTGCTTGCCATGCGGGCTGACCACGAGGGCGAGGGCGGCCTGCTCGCACTCATCACCCAGGTGCGGCGGTTCGGCGCCCGAGCCCGCGGGCAAGTCGTGGCCGGGCTGACCGCGGTGGGTGTCCTCGGCGGGGCGCTGTTCTTCGGCGACAGTATGATCACGCCGGCCATCTCGGTGCTGGCCGCCGTCGAGGGTGTGGAGGTCGTCCAGCCCGCCCTCGCGCAACTCGTCCTACCGGTGACGGTAGTGATCATTGTCGCGCTGTTCGCGCTGCAGCATCGGGGGACCAGCACCGTGGGGCGCTTGTTCGGACCGGTGATGGTCGTCTGGTTCGTGGCCATCGGCGCTGCGGGCGCGTGGAGTATCGCCAAGGAGCCGACCGTTCTGCGGGCACTGCTGCCGAGCTACGCCATTGGCTTTTTCGTGAACAACGTTTACGTCGCCTTCTTCGCGCTCGCCGCGGTCGTCCTCGCGGTCACGGGGGCGGAGGCGCTCTATGCGGACATGGGTCACTTCGGACGGCGGGCGATCACCCGTGCCTGGCTCATCCTCGTCTTCCCGGCCTGTATCGCGAGCTTCCTGGGGCAAGGCGCGCTGATCCTCCGCGACCCGAGCCGGGCGAGCAGTCCGTTCTTCCTGCTCGCGCCCGATTGGGGACGGGTCCCGCTCGTAGTGCTGGCCACGGCCGCCACCGTGATCGCCTCCCAGGCCGTCATCAGCGGCACGTACTCGGTTGCGGCGCAGGCCGCCCAGCTCGGTTACCTTCCCCGACTGCACCTGGCCCACACCTCGGAGTCGCGGATAGGTCAGATTTACCTACCCGCCGTCAATTGGCTGCTGATGGTCGCGGTGCTCGTGCTGGTTCTCGCTTTCCGTCGTTCGACGGGGCTCGCGTACGCCTTCGGAATGGCCGTCACCGGCACGATCACCATCACCACGCTGCTGTTCTTCGCCGTCGCGCGGCTGCGGTGGCGTACGCCCCGGTGGCTTCTCGCCGTCGGGGCCACGCCGCTGCTGCTGGTCGACCTGCTCTTCTTCTCGGCCAACCTGACCAAGCTGTCCCACGGCGCGTGGATTCCGCTGGTGGTCGCGGTCGTCACGTTTACGGTGATGATGACCTGGCAGCGGGGCCAGGCGGTCGTGACGGCCGAGCGCCGTCGACAGGAGGGATCGCTGGAGGAATTCATTGCCCGGCTGCGCCGCGAACCAGTCGACGTCGTCGATGGCACGGCGATCTATCTCAACCAGGGCAAACAGACAACGCCGCTGGCGCTGCGGATCAACGTCGGCCATCAGCACGTCCGACATGAGCGCCTGGTGATCGTCTCGGTCGAGACCGAGCCGCTGCCACACGTACCGAAGGACCAGGCCGTCGTCATCGACGACCTCGGTCCGGTCGACGATGGCATCGTCCACGTCAGTGTCCGGGCCGGTTACCGGGAGGAGCCGGATCTGCCGGCGATGCTCAGCCGGCTTGACCCGGCCATCACCGGAGGCCCTGCCGCCCTGGCTCAGGCGACCTACTTCCTGTCGCATGTCGAGCTGGAAGAGGGGGACGCGGCGACGATGGCTCGCTGGCGAAAACGCCTGTTCATCGCGACCTCACGGGCAACCGCCGATCCCACCGACCACTTCCACCTTCCCCGGGACCGCACGACGATCGTGGGATCACGAATCGCCGTGTAGGCCAGGGCGTTCCGCGCCTCGCACCGCTCGCACGAACCGGATCCCGCGACCCGCACCGGTCTGCTCGGTCCGGCCACCGCGGGATCTGGTGCGGCAGCCCGCGGCGGTCACGAGCGGCTGAACCGGTGGGTACGGCGGCGCAGGTGCCGGAAACCGGCCGCCAGAAGGGTGGCCACCGTGGGCGACGGTCGGCGGCGGAAGAAGAGCCGCTTGCCTGCCTCCGGGGCCCGAGTGCAGCGCCTGCGCGGCCTGCTCGGCCCGGAACTCATAGACGAAGCTCGACCGACAGGCCGCACCTCGTCAGCCGGCCGGGCCGCGGCGGCGGTCACCGGCAAGGTCGGCGCGCCGGCCTCCTCGGCCTTCGCCCCGCCGCGGTGCCGCCAGCCCCACCTCATCACCCCGAGCCATCACACCACGGCGGCCCGACCAGCGGCATCGAGATCGCCGGACGTCATGCCGGCGGACCACGCCGGCCGATCCGCCGCCGCGGGGCGTGCGATTGCCCCGGCACGGTTGATGGTTGTTGAAATCCCGACCCGGCCCGCTGCCGTATCGTCCGATCGACCCGACGGCAATGCATCGCCCACCCGGCCGACGAGCTCCGTGGGAGGATCGGGGCATGGCCGTGGTGAAGATCAACGCGATTCACGTCCCCGAGGGCGCCGGCCCCGAGCTGGAGAAGCGGTTCGCGGCCCGCAAGCGCGCAGTGGACAACCAGCCCGGGTTCCTGGGGTTCCAGTTGCTCCGCCCGGTCGCGGGCGACACCCGCTACTTCGTGGTCACCACATGGGAGAGCCAGGAGGCCTTCGAGGCCTGGCGTGACGGTCCGGCCAAGGAAGCGCATGGCGGCGGCCGACCGCCGGTGGCCACGGGCGCGGACCTGCTCGAGTTCGAGGTGGTCGACCTGGACTGAGCGGGTTTCGGACGATCGCCATCGGCCGTACGCGGCCTGACCTCCGCGGCCCGTTACCCGCTGCCCGTTTCCGTGTCCCGGCCGCCGTCCGGGCGGTCGTAGTACTGGAGAGCTACGTCCGAATACCACCTGCGGCGGGACGCGGACCACGCCCGCCGATCCGTACCGTCGGAAAGCCAGAGAGGATCTTGGCTGAGGACGGTGGACGTGGCATCCCGGACACCAGCGTCATCCTGGAGACCCGCGCGCCGGCTGGACTGGCCGGCCCAGGCCGCCGCGTATCGGGCGTCGTCGTTCGGTGACCGGAGCACCGACCCCAGGGAGGGTCGCGGTGCGTGAGCTGGTGACGCGGATCGAGGCGGCCACGCCGGTGGGCCGGGACCGGGCCGTGGATGCGCTGCGAGCCTTCGCCATCGCCGGGGTCGTGCTCGGGCACTGGCTGGTCACGGCCATGGTGGTCGAGGACGGCGCCATGACCGACGTGAGCCCGCTGCAGTACCTGCCGCTGTGGACCCCGGTGTCCTGGGTGCTGCAGACCCTCGCGGTGTTCTTCCTGGTCGGCGGTCTGGTCGCGGCCAAGGGTTACGAGCGGGCCCGGGCCGAGGGCGTCCCGTACGGCCGGTGGATCACCGCCCGGCTGGTCCGGCTCTCCCGGCCGGTGGTCGCCGTGCTGGCGGTGTGGTCGGTCGTCACCGTGGGACTGGTTCTGTCCCACGTGGACTCACTGACCGTACGCACGCTGGTGCGGTTGGTGGTCTCGCCTCTGTGGTTCCTGTTCGTGTTCGCGGTGCTCACCGCGCTGACCCCGCTCGTGGCCCGGCTCCACCCGGGGTGGCCACTGGCCGTGGTCGTGGTGGTCGACGCGCTGCGGCTCGGTTTCGGCGTGGAGGGCATCGGCTGGGTCAACGTCCTCGCCGGCTGGCTGGTCCCGTACACCCTCGGCGCGGCCTGGGCCCGCGGCCGGTTGCGGGACAGGACGACCCTGCGGATGCTGCTGGGTGGCGGCGTCGTGGCCACGGCCGCGCTGATCATCGGGGCCGGATACCCGGCGTCGATGGTCGGCGTGCCGGGCACGGGCTTCTCCAACCTGAACCCGCCCAGCCTGGCCGCGGTCGCCTTCGGCCTGGCCCAGTGCGGGGCCGCCGGACTGCTGATGGGTCCGCTGCGCCGAGCCATGGCCCGTCCCGTCGCCTGGGCCGTGGTCGCGGTGGTGAACCTGTTCGCGATGACGATCTTCCTGTGGCACCAGACCGCCATGATCGGCGTCACCTCGCTGGGCCTGCTCGCGGGCGAGCCGCTGTTCGGCCTGCACACCGTGCCGGACGGGCCGGGCTGGGTGGCGGCCCGGGTGGCGTGGCTGCCGGTGTTCGCCGTGGCCCTGCTGGCCTGCTGGGCGGTGTTCCACTCGGTGGAGCGCCCGACGGCCCGGGTGGTCGGTTCGCCACGGCCGTTCGCCCCCGAGACCGGGTCGGGCCTGACCGATACCCCGGTCGCCGTCAACCGCGGCTGAGTCGTGAGCGTCGAGGGAATCGTCGGCTAGGGCGGAGTCGTCGGCCGGTGCGGAATCATCGAGCGAGCCTGAATTACGCGGTCGCCGGCCCCCGCGGCTAGATTGCTCGCGATGAGCACAGATGGCGGCCGGCGCACTCTGCGGCGACTGAGGACCGACGCTGTGCAGCGACTGAGGATCGGCCTGCGCGCCGTGTCCCAGGCTCTGCGGTCCGATCTGCGGCGCGTGGCCGCCGACCCGCTGCCACCCCTGGCGTCGCCGCGCTGGCTGGCCCCGCTGCCGCACATCCTCGTGGTGCTCTACGCGGCGCTGTCGTTCGTGGCGCTCCGGGGCGACAGCCGGCCCGTCATCGTCCTCAGCGCGGTGCAGGCGGCCGCTGTCGTGGCGGCCATGCTCTCGCCGGTGCTGGCGTGGTGGGTGGTCACCTCCGTCATGGTGGTCGGCGCGCTGGCCATCGGCGTCCCCTATCCGTGGAGCGGGGCCACGATCGCCGCCCTGGCCGGGGTGTTGTTCCTGCTCGCGCTGCGGGCCCGCCCGGCGGTCGTGGTCGCGGCGCTGACGGCGAGCATGGCGGCCGGCCTGACCACCGCGCTGGCCGACATCCACAACCACAGCCCGGGCGCGCCGTGGACCGTGGCCGTGTTCTATACGAACATTGGTCAGGTCGTCACGATCTGTGGCATCGCCGCATTGCTCGGGGGTGTCCGGCGCGTCCGGCGGCTGGCGCACACCCGGCTCGCCGCGCAGGAGCAGATCTCAGCCGAGGAACGAGCCCGGCGGACCCTGCTTGAGGAACGCGCCCGGATCGCCCGGGAACTGCACGACGTCGTGGCCCACCACCTGTCGGTCATCTCGATCCAGGCCCAGGTCGCCCCGCACCTGGTCAAGGACCCGCCCGAGGAGCTGCGACAGACCCTCGCCGGCATCCGCGGCAACGCCCTGGCCGCGCTCGTCGAGTTGCGGCGGGTGCTGGGCGTGCTGCGGGTGGAGAGCCCGCCCTCCGACGGTCACGTGCCGCAGCCCACCCTGCAGCAGCTCGATGAACTGGTCGGCAACGTCCGCGACGCCGGGCTCGTGGTCACCCTGAAGACCACCGGTGAGCCGCGTTCGCTGCCGCCGGGCGTGGAGCTGTCGGCGTACCGGATCGTGCAGGAGGCGCTGAGCAACGCCATCCGCCACGCGCCCGGCGCCGAGGTCACCGTCGAGCTCACCTACCATCCGACCAGCCTGGTCATTCAGGTCCGCAACACCGCGCCGACCCGGGCCGCGCCGCCCTCCGGTGGCGCCGGTCACGGTCTGTTGGGTATGCGGGAGCGGGTTGCGATGCTCGGCGGCACGCTGATCACCGGACGTACGCCGGACGGCGGGTACGAGGTGGTCGCCCGCCTGCCGGCGCCTGCGTACACGCCACCCGTCGAGGAGACGGCATGACGACGATCCGGGTCCTGGTCGCCGACGACCAGATGCTGGTGCGCCAGGGCTTCTCCGTGCTGCTCAACGCCGAACCCGACATCACGGTGGTCGGCCAGGCCGTCGACGGCCGCGACGCGGTGGCCAAGGTCGCCGAGCTCAAGCCGGACGTGGTGCTCATGGACATCCGTATGCCCGTGGTCGACGGCATCGAGGCGACCCGGCGTATCACCGCCCCGGCCGACTCGACGGTGAAGGTCCTGATCCTGACCACGTTCGATCTGGACGAGTACGTGTACGAGGCGCTGCGGGCCGGTGCCTCCGGCTTCCTGCTGAAGGACGCGTCGGCCGCCGAGCTCGCGCACGCGGTCCGGGTGGTCGCGGCCGGCGACGCCCTGCTCGCCCCCAACGTCACCAAGCGGCTCATCGCCGAGTTCGCCCGGCTGGCCAGTGGTCCCCGCGCCCCGCTCAAGGAGCGCGTCGGCGAGCTGACCGAGCGCGAGACCGAGGTCCTCGCGCTCATCGCCCAGGGACTGTCCAATGCGGAGATTGCTGAGCATCTGGTGGTGGCCGAGCAGACGGTCAAGACGCACGTGAGCCGGATTCTCGCCAAGCTCGACCTGCGCGACCGTACCCAGGCGGCGGTGTTCGCGTACGAGGTCGGGCTCGTCCGCCCCGGCGGCGCCTGAGCGGCGACAGGAGGAGGAGCACGCAGGGTGGATTCCGAAGCTTCGTCGATGTCCGTCGACCGACCGGGGCCGACCGAGCCGGCGCTTCCCGCTCGTCACGCGCCGGTGCTGGGCGTGGTCGCGGCCGGTGGCGTCATCGGGTCGCTGGCCCGGTTCGGTGTGCAGGAGGCGTTTCCGGCGGACCCGGGCCAGTTTCCGTGGGCCACGTTCGCGGTCAACGCGTCCGGGTGTCTGCTCATCGGGGTCCTCATGGTGCTGATCGCCGAGGTGTGGCCGAGCCGGCGCCTGCTGCGCCCCTTCCTGGGCGTCGGGGTGCTCGGTGGATTTACCACCTTCTCCGCCTACGCCGTCGACGTCGAGCGGGCCGTTTCGGCCGGCGCCGCCCGCACCGCGCTGCTCTACCTGGGCGGCACCCTCCTCGCGGCGATGCTCGCCGTCTGGGCCGGGGTCGGCCTGACCAGTGCGGCGATCCAAACCGTACGGCGTACGCCCAGCCGGCGTCCCCGGACCGAAGCCCCGTACGCCCGCCCCTACGGGCCCCGGCCTGAAGGGCCCCGACCAGACGGGTCGCACGCCGAAGGACCCCACACCGAAGGGCCCCGCACCGAAGGGCTCAGCACTGAAGGGCATGGTGCGTCGTGACACCGATGATCGCCGTACTGCTGGTGGCGGCCGGGGCGGCCGTAGGCGCGCCGCTGCGCTACCTCACCGACCAGGCGATCCGGGCCCGTCGCGACACGCTCTTCCCCTGGGGTACCGCCATCGTCAACGTGGCCGGATCACTGCTGCTCGGCTTCCTGATCGGGCTGCCCGCCAGCGACCCGGTCCTGCTGCTGGCCGGTACGGGCTTCTGCGGCGCCCTCACCACCTACTCCACGTTCAGCTACGAGACGCTGCGGCTGGTGCAGACGCGGGCCTGGCGCGTCGCGGCCGTCTCCGTCCTCGTCAACCTCGGGGCGGGGATCGGCGCCGCCTTCGCGGGCGCCGCCCTCGCCGGCGCGATCGTCCGATGACCGTCGCGACCCACTGATCCGTTACCGCCGTTCCGGAGAGTCGGCCAGCAGCGAGGTCACCTCGGCCGCGACCTCGGGCGGCAGCGGCCCGTGGCGCAGCGCTCCGATGTTCTCTTCGGCCTGGGTCGGGGTCCGGATGCCGGGCAGCGGGATGATCGCGGGGTCCACCGCCCACAGGTAGCTCAGGGCTTTCTGGACCAGGGACCGACCACCGGTGGTCAGCGACGGCCCGGCGCACCTCGTCGTCCGCATCTGCGGCGACCTTCGGGATTTGTCCGTCTTGTCTGGTTTGTCAGCACGGGTGGTGGTCTGGCGGGCCGACCGCGGGCGGCGTCGCCCACAATGTGAGCCGGGCGCCGTCGCCCACACCGCGAGCCGGGAACCGTCCGTGAGCGTGGTCGGCGGACGCGTCAGCGGGTCGACGGTAGGGACGCGGCATGGTCAGGTTGGACCGCTTGGTCAACGTGCTGGGCGGCTACGGCGTACGGCTGGCCGGCGGCCGCGTGCCGCGCTCGACCGAGCTGCGCCACGTGGTCCTCCCCGAGGCGCTCGGCGGCCGGCCGGTCACCGGCGACGTGCTCCTGGCGATCGGGGCCGGATCGGTGGCCGAGGCGGTGCGCTGGGCCGAGGCGGCCCGAGCCGTGGTCGTCATGGTCAAAGTGGACGAGGCCACCGACCCGGCAACGGGCGACGACGCGGGGGCGCGGGCCGGCGACATCGCGGTGATGACGGTCGATCCGGCTGTCTCCTGGAGCGAGCTCGCCGGGGTCGTGTTCGGGCTCGTGCTGGAGGGGCGGGAGACCGAGTCGGGGCGGGGCCCCACCGACCTGTTCTCGCTCGCCGACAGCGTGGCCGAGGCGATCGGCGGTGCCGTGACCATCGAGGATCCTCAGTCCCGGGTGCTGGCCTACTCGGGCCTGCAGCAGCACGCCGACCGCGCTCGTGTGGAGACGATCCTGGGCCGGCAGGCGCCCGAGCGGCTGCGCCGCCGGTTCGAGGCGAGTGGCGTCTTCGCTCACCTCTCCGCCTCGGACGAGCCGCTGTTCATCCCGCCCGACGACGAGCACGGGTTGACCGGGCGGATGGTGGCCGCCGTCCGGGCCGGACGCGAGCTGCTGGGCTCGGTGTGGGTGACCGCGGCCGCCCCCCTCGACGGGTCTCGGCGTCAGGCCCTGCTCGACGCTGCCCGCACGGTGGCCCTGCACCTGCTGCGCTCCCGGGTGAGCGCGGACCTGGAGCGGCAGATCGAGTCGGACCTCGTCACCCAGCTCCTGGCCGGTACCGCCGATGCGGCCACGATCATGAGCCGGCTGGGGCTGCCCCCGGGACCTCTGCGGGTGATCGCGGTGCGACCGCGGGGCGAGCGGCAGGCGGCTCTGCTGCTGACGTTCGAACGGGCCACCACGGGCTTCGGCTGGTCGCGGCCGGGCCGCAGCGGTCTGGACGGCACCACCGTCTACACCCTGCTGCCCGGGGAGCCGGCCGACCCGGCCCGGCGCTGGACCGAGGCGTTGGCCGGGGCGCTGCCTCCGTCGCTGGCGTTGGCCGCCGGGATCAGCGCCGCCGCGACCATGACCGAGCTGCCGGCCGCCCGGCAGGAGGCCGACGAGTGCCTGGCCCTGCACGAACGCCGGCCAGCCGACACCCCGCCCCCGGTCTACGACGAGTCGTGGCCCGACATCCTGCTGCAGCGGCTCCGGACCGCCGCGCGGACCGGCCGGGCGCCGGCCCGGGGCCCGATCGCCGAGTTGCGGCGCCACGACCGCGAGCACGGGACGCAGTACGTCGAGACGCTCCGGGCGTGGCTTCAGGCCCAGGGCGACCCGGCCGTGGCCGCCACGCAGCTCGGGGTGCACGAGAACACGGTGCGAAACCGGCTGCGCCGGATGACGACCATGACGAGCCTCGACCTGCAGGACCCGCGCCGGCGGCTGGCCATGATGATCGAACTGGCCGCCGACGATCCGTCCCCGGAGAACCGGCCGTCCGAGTAACCGGAGAACCGGCAGTCCCAGGAGTACAACCTCAGCCCGTACTGTTGTCGAACCACCACACCCCGGCCCCGGGTTTCGTGGACGATGCTGGCATCCGTCATTCGCAACGGTGCGATGAGGAGGTGCCGCGGTATGGGCGGCGAACGGATAGGTAGCCCGCGGTCGGCGGTCGTGGTCGGGGCGGGCATCGTGGGACTGTCGACGGCGTGGTTCCTGCAGGAGCACGGGGTCGAGGTCACCGTGGTCGATCGCACCGGGGTGGCCGCGGGCGCGTCCTGGGGTAACGCCGGCTGGATCTCGCCAGGCCTCACGATTCCCCTCAACGAGCCGGGCGTGCTGCGCTACGGGCTGCGCTCGCTGCTGAACCCGGCGGCGCCGCTGCACATCCCGGTGACCGCGGACCCGTCACTGTGGTCGTTCCTGCTCCGGTTCGCCGCGAACTGCCGGTGGTCGGTCTGGACTCGGGCCGTGCATGCCAACCGGCCCTTCAGCGAGGAATGCATCGAAGCGTTTGACGTTCTTACGTCCAATGGCGTGGCGGCTGAGACGGTCGCGGCGCCCATCACCGCGGCCTTCACCGGTCGCCGCCCGGCCGAAGGGCTGCTGGCCGAGCTGCGACGGCTGGCCGACGCGGGGCAATCCGTCGACTACACGGTGCTCACCGGCGACGAACTGCGCGAGCACGTCCCACTCGCGGGGCCAGGGTTGACGGTCGGCGTACGTATTGAAAACCAGCGTTACGTTGATCCTGGTCGCTTCGTCCACGCACTCGGCCAGGCGGTGACGGCCCGGGGCGCCGTGATGGAGAAGCGTACGGTCACCGCGGTCCGGGCCGACGGCTCCGGGGTACGCGTGGAGACCGCGGACGGCCCGACCTTCACGACGGATGTGGCCGTGCTGGCCGCCGGAGCGTGGCTGTCCCGCCTGGCCGCCCCGCACGGGGTCCGGGTGCCGGTGCAGGCCGGCCGCGGCTACTCGTTCACGGCGCCGGTGCGGCGACCGGTGCCGGGCCCCGTCTACCTGCCCGAGGTGCGGGTGGCCTGCACGCCCTACCAGGGCGCCCTGCGGGTCGCCGGCACGATGGAGTTCCGCGGCCCGGACGAGCCGGCGGTGCCGGCCCGACTCGAGGCCATCGTCGCCTCGGCCCGGCCGCTGCTCGACGGCGTGGCGTGGGACGAGCGCACCGACGCCTGGGTGGGGCCGCGGCCCGTGACCACGGACGGCCGCCCGCTCATCGGGGCCACGCGTACGCCCGGGGTCTATGTCGCCGGCGGCCACGGCATGTGGGGGCTCACCCAGGGCCCGATCACCGGGCGGCTGCTGGCCGAGCAGATCACCACCGGCAAGCCGCCGGCCGCCCTGCACGACGTCTCGCCCCTGCGCTGACCGCCGCAATCGGCGCCGCCGCCTCGGGACGAAGCCGGGGCCGGCGACCCGAGGGCGCGCGGGTCTCCGTGTCCCACGTCACCGACGGGCCGGGCGCTCCTCCGCTTGACCAACTTTGCGATTCAAAGTACTTTGGCTTTGCGTTGCAAAGTTGTTTGTGAGGATGGAGGAGCCGCGGTGGTGGACGAGGACCCGGACGAGCGGCCCCCGGCCAGCCCGGAGGAGACGCTGCGCCTCATCGAGGCGGCCCGGGCCGCGGCCCAGCGCGACATGCAGCCCGACCCGCGGCTGACGTACATGCCCTGGGGCGTGGCCTGGCTCGTGGGATTCGGTCTGCTCTTCCTGCGCTTCGGTCCGGGCGGCCGGGTCCTGGTCGAGATGCCCAACTGGGTGCCGCTCGTGGTGCTCTACGTCCTGCTGACCGGGGCGTTCGTGCTCTCCGCCCTGTCCGGCATCCGGGCCGCTCGGCACGTGCGGGGCGTGTCGTCGGTGCAGGGCCTCCGGTACGGCCTCAGCTGGGCCGCCGGGTTCGCGGGGGTGGTGGTCATCGCGAGCCGCTACAGCGCCCGGCTGCCAGACCCGGAAGTGGTCCTGCTCTGGTCCGGGCTGTCGTTGGCGGTGGTCGGCCTGCTCTACATCGCGGGCGCGGCGATCTGGCAGGCGCGGGACATGTTCGTGCTCGGCCTCTGGATCACGCTGGTGAACATCGGCGGGTTCCTGGCCGGTCCCGGCTGGCACGCGCTGGCCACCAGCCTCGCCGGTGGTGGCGGCATGCTCGTGGGCGGGTTCGTGGAGTGGCTGCGGTGGCGCCGGGGTCAGTGCTGATGAGCGACGAACCCACCCGGGGCGCCGCTCCGGACCACGAGCTGGACCCGGTGATCCACGCCCAGGCGCGGCTGCGGGTCATGGTGGCGTTGTCGGTGCTGCGCGAGGGGGATCGGCTGGCCTTCCCGCGGCTGCAGGAGCTGCTCGGCATGACCGCCGGCAATCTCTCCATCCATCTGCGAAAGCTCGAAGAAGCCGGATACGTCGAGGTGGTCAAGACCCATCAGGGCCGCACGCCCACCACGCTGATCGGCCTGACCCGCCGGGGACGCCTCGCCTTCGAGGAGTACACGGCGGCGGTGAAGGCGCTGCTTTCATTGACGGAGGAAGAATGATTCTCGCGCAGATGCGCAACGTGACCCGCCGGTACGGCGACACGGTCGCGCTGGACGGCGTCGACCTGGCGATCCGGGCCGGCGAGGTGGTCGGCGTGCTCGGGCCCAACGGCGCCGGGAAATCGACGCTCATCAAGCTGTTGGTCGGCCTGCGCCGGCCCACCTCGGGTACGGTCGAGCTCTTCGGGGGTTCCCCGCTCGTTCCGGCCAACCGGCGCTACATCGGCGTCACCCCGCAGGAGACCGGGCTGATCCCCACCCTGCGGGTGGGGGAGTGCATCGACTACGTGGCCCGGCACTACCCCGACCCGCTGCCCCGGGACGAGGTGCTGGCCCGGTTCGGCCTGGAGGACCTGGTGCGCCGGCCGACCGGCAGTCTCTCCGGCGGCCAGCAGCGCCGCCTCGCGGTCGCGCTCGCCTTCGTGGGCCGGCCCCGCCTGGTGTTCCTCGACGAGCCGACCACGGGTCTGGACGTCGAGATCCGGCACGTGCTGTGGGACGCCATCCGGGCCTTCCACGCCGAGGGCGGGACGGTCCTGCTGACCAGCCACTACCTGGACGAGGTCGAGGCCCTGGCCCAGCGGGTCGTGGTCATCGCCAACGGCCGCGTGCTGGCCGACGACACGGTCGCCGCGGTCCGCGGGCTGGTGGGCGTGCACCGGGTCAGCCTGGCCGCCATGCCCCTGCCGCCCCTGCCCGGCGTGGTCGCCACGTCCGAGTCGGACGGGCGCGTGCACCTCCTGACGCCGGACGCCGACGAGCTGGTCCGGGCGCTCGTCCATTCCGGGGTGCCCTTCCGCGACCTGGCCGTCCGACCCTCCACATTGGAGGAGGCCTTCCTCCACCTCACCGCCCGCCGACCGAGCGCCGACCAGACGTTGACAGGAGCGAACGCATGAGCGCGCTGACGTTGACCCACGCCCGGTTCCTGCTGCTGGAGACCATCCGGGTTCCGGTGGCACTCATCGGGACGCTGTTCTTCCCCGCCGTGGCGATGCTCTTCTTCGTCGTACCGTTCGCCGGGGACGACCCGACCGCCGCCACGTACGCGACCGCGTCGATGGTGACGTTCGCGGTCATGACGAGCAACCTGTTCGGGCACGGGGTCGGGGTGTCTGCCGACCGCGCCCTGCCCTGGGATGCGTACACCCGCACCCTGCCGGCCGGTCCCGGGCCGCGCTTCGCCGGGCGGCTCATCGTCGGTCTGATCATGACCGTGGCCTCGCTGGTGCCCGTGGTGGTGATCGCCGCCCTGCTGACCGAGGCGTCCACCACCCTGCTCGGCCTGCTGCTGGGCGCCGGGGCCGCGCTGGTCGCCGCGATTCCGTTTGCGCTCATGGGCCTGGCCGTGGGGTACGGGCTGCCCATGAAGGCGGCGCTGGCCGTGGTTCAGGTGCTGTTCTTCCCGATGGCGTTCCTCGGTGGCCTCATGTCGTCGCCGGTCAACCCGCCGGCGATCGTGGAGATGGTGGCGCCCTACCTGCCGACCCGGGGCGCGGTCGAGCTCATGTGGGCGGCCGTGGCCGACCACTCGCCCGACCCGCTGGCGCTGGCCATGCTCGGGGCCTGGACCGTGGTGCTGGCCGGGCTGGCCGTGCTGGCGTACCGCCGGGACCAGACCCGACGGTTCCGCTAAGCCCGGCGCCCGTCGGGCCCGTGCACGGCACCGGTCGGGCTGTCCACCGAGGAGACCTCCGGGTAAGTGTGGATCCGCTGACCGTGACCGCACTCAACCCGGAGGTCTTTACGTGCACGCCCAGGCGACGCTAGAAGGGAATGGCGTCGTCCCCGGGGGTGGGGGATGGCTTCGTAAATAAAGAAACCGGCTTCGATTCCTGGTCTGGTTCCCAGCATCGGCGTTTGGGTGCGGGTTCGGCCGGTGGCTTACCGGGGCGGGATCGCAGGTCGCTGGTCAGGCAGGCGGTGGGGGAGGCGGCGTCCCCGGGGATGGTGGGTAGGTTGGCGGGGGTTTGCTGCCGACGAGTTCTTGGTGTTCGTCGTCGGTCAGGGGGCGGAATCAGTCGTGGTCGGGGCGGCACAGGTGGGTGAGGTTGGTGTCGATGGTGGGGCCGCCTTTGGTGTAGTCGATGGTGTGGTCGACGTCGGTGCGGTGGCTGGGTACCCGGCAGCCGGGGAAGGCGCAGCGGCGGTCGCGGATGGCCAGGAAGCGGCGCAGGCCGGCACTGGGAAAGCGGTCGGTCGGGTCGCCGTTGGGGGCGTCGGCGGGCGTGTTGACGATGCGGTGGGCGATGTCGGTGATGTTCGGATCGACACGCCGCCGCGCCCGAAACTTAACTGCGATTACGTCGTGGGGCACTACTGTCCATAGTAGACCAAACAGTCGGTGCGGCCGCCGGATACCCAGCTCGTGACGTAGGGCAACGTGCCCAACACAGTGGTACGTGCCTATGGCTACCTAACCGCAAGGCCGGTACGCCCCCGGACAATGCGATTGCGATGGACTGTCCAGCGTGGAGTGACTCACGGCGTCGTATGGTCCGACCGTCCGCCTGCCGGCGTAAGGTTGACCGTCGGCTCGACGGCGTACGGTCAGCCGACCGATTGGTCGGCGAAGCCGTACGGTCAGCCGGCCGACTGGTCGGGGACGGGACAGATGTCGTCGCCGAGCCAGGTGATGCCCTCCCGGATGATCCGGGCCGGCGTGCCCGCGACCGCGGTGTTGGCTGGCACCTTCTGCCCACGCACGAGGCTGCGCATCCCCACCACGGCCGACTCGCCGATCTCGACGTGTCCGGTGATGATCGCCTCCCGGCCCAGCCACACGTGCCGGCCGATCCGGATCCGCCCGCCGTACGGGTTGAACCGCACCCCGGTGGCGAGGTCGACCAGGCTGTGCATGTCATCGGTGGCGATGTAGACGCGGGCGGCCCACAGCTGGTCGCGTTCGGCCACGATCGAGCCGCCGTTGCGGGCGTCGAGCTGGGCCTCGCCCGTGGCCACGACCTGGCCGTGGAGGACGACGCTGGAGCCGCCACCGCAGTAGATCTCGCCCGCGGTCCGCTCGCTGTCCGGCCCCACGAAGACGGTGGCCCCGTCGCCGCCCACGAGCAGGGAGAGCGAGTCGAGCCGGCTGGCCAGCACCACGAGCGCGTTCGTGAACGGGTACGTCATGAGGCGGCCGGGGATGCGCGGGGGCATGGCCAACCCCTCGGCCAGGTAGAACGCGTTGCCCTGGGCCGCGAACTGTTCCGGCAGCTGGTCGCCGACCTCGCGCAGAACCAGCCCGTCCAGGATCTCGGCGGGCACCCCGGCGTCGAGGAGACGCTTGCGGTGCTCGGCGGTCAGCGACGGTCCGATCATGGGACGAGGGTGCCAGGCCGGGGCCGGCTTGCGGAAGCCCCGGGGGCGGCAGCTCACAGCCGGCGTCGGCCGCGCCCAGTTGGTTGGGCGGGGCCGATTCGTCGGTCGCGAACCGCATCCGGTGGGACCACCGACCGGCCGGTGGGGCGTCAGGGGAGCTTGAGGTCGGCGATGCGCTGCTCGGGGTCGNCCANCAACGCCTTGAGCACCGCCACGTAGCCCTGCAGGATCTCCCGCACCAGGCTGGCCGGGTACATGGTCGGGTTGCCGCCCATGACGGCCGCGCCCCCGTCCAGGTCCACGGTCAGGCCCGGGGCGTGCCGCCTGGCCCACAGCCACAGCAGCGCCGCGTCGGGTTCGACCGGCGGGGGCCGCATGCGGGTGACCCGGTGCGCGGACTGGGGCACGGCGAACGCGGCGCCGTGCATCCACGCGTGGTAGAGGTGGAAGAACGGCCAGGGACGCATGGCATCGAAGTCCGGGTTGGCCGCCCTTGCAATCTCCCAGAACGACGCCTGGTTCCGCATGGCCTCGTAGACGCCGGCGCGCACGATGGCGATGGCGTCGGTGAGCGTGGTCTGCAGATCAATCGTGGTGGCTAGGTAGGTGTTCTGGGAGAACTGCCCGATCAGGTCGTCACCGCCCGCGGGCAGGGACTCCCGGCCGGTGGATGCGGTGGCGACGATCACCCGGGACCAGCCCGTCCGGACGGCGAGGTAGATCCGGTAGGCGGCCAGCAGCAGCACGAACGGGGTGGTCCGGTGCCGGCGGGCGAACGCCCGGAAGCGGGTAGTGACGTCGGCCGGGATCGGTACGGCCAGATCGCTCTCGGCGCTGACGTCCAGGCCCGGGCCGTCCAGGATCGGCGGGTAGGGCCACTCGGTCGGGAGCGGGGTGAGGCTGCGCCGCCAGTACTCCTGCCGCTGGCGCAGTTGGGCCTCGTCGAGCGCAAGCGCGGCCTGCGCCGCCGGGTAGGTCAGCCGCAGCGGCGGCAGCGGCGGTCCCTGACCGCCGCGGGCCAGGTAGGCGGCGCGCAGGTCGCGGAGGAACACGTCTGCCGACCGGCCATCGGAGATGACGTGAGTCATGGTCACCGCGACCACATGCTGGGACTCGCCCAGCCGCAGCAGGGTGGCCCGCCACAGCGGACCGGTGCGCAGGTCGAACGTGCGGGCCCGCTCGTAGGCCAGGATGCTGGACTGCATGACCGCCCGCCGCTGGGCCGGCACATCGGTGAGATCGGTGTAGTTGATCGTGGTGTCGACCTCGGGCGCCACCCGGATGCGGGGGTCGAGGCTGGTGTCGGTGAAAACGATGCGCAGCGCGTCGTGGCGACGCATAACCTCGTCGACTGCCGCCTGGAACCGATCGCGATCAACCGGGAAGTCCCAGGTGGCGATCGCGAAGACGTTGTAGGCGGTGCGGCCCGGGTCGGTGGGGGAGAAGGCGCACAGAAGCTCCCACATCGCCTCCTGGCCGCGGGCCAGCCGCCCCGCCGCTGGATTCACGGTTAGGCAGCATCGGCCTTTCCCGGCCGTCGTGTCAAGCGATCTTCATTCCTATATTCACAGCTTGCAAGACTCCGATGAAAGATGCATCATCCTTACGACGACTCATCGAACGGTCGTTAATGATCTGGATATTGAGAGATCGGCCTCGACAGGGACGTGACGCGGCCCCTATCATGGCGCCGTGTCGCGCGTTGGCTGGCGCCCCATTCGAGATAGGGCAGCGCGGGGAGTAGTTCTCGCTATCGACTTCACCGTGGCCAAGGTTCGCGGCCAGGCCAGCTTCGCCGACCTGGCCCCGCAGCTCCCCGAGGGGTTCGGGATGTGGGGCACCGACGAGGAGGCCTGGTCCGGGTCGGGCGATCTGCGTACTCAGCTGGACGCATGGCTTGATCGCGGGTCTCCCGCGGACGGGCCGGTGCGAGCAATCTTCGGATTCTGCGGGGCCGCCGCGCTGGCGTGCGCGCTGGCCCGCCGTCTCGCCGCACCGCAGCCCCCGGCCGTGGTGCTGTTCGACCCCGTGGAGGTCGGCCCGCGGAACATGCTCGCCCAGCTGACCGATTCGTTGCGCCAGCTCGCCGGGGGCCGGGACTCCGAGTTTGATGTTGGTATATCAGAGGACGACATCGACCACCGCGATGTCGGTGAGTTGGCGGAAACACTGACCAAGCACTACACGGTGCGCGCGGCCGAGGTGGGTGCGGCCAAGTCGATCCGCCCGGCCACGATGGCCGACCTGTGTCGGCGGTTCGAGGCCTACCTGCGCTACCTCGCCCTGTGCACGACGGCGTGGTCGCTGGAGCGGGTCCCGCCCAGCCTGGTCGTGCTGGCGCGGGGGCACGTTGTGCCGACGGAGATGGTCGATGTGCCGGTGGCCCACGTGGACGTGACGGAGCACGTCCTGCTCGGCCACCCCGAGACCGCCCGGGCCGCCACCGAGGTGCTGGTCGGCGCGACGGGAGGCGATTGATGGCCCAGGTGGTCCCGGATCTGTTGCGACGCAGCGCGGCGCTCGTCCCCGACCGGCCGGCGGTGATCCTCGACGGGCAGGACACCCTGACCTTCGCCGAGCTCGAGGCCCGGTCCAACGCGTTTGCCCGCGGTCTGCAGCAGCGGGGCATCGGTCACGGAGACCGGGTGGCGCTGGAGTACACCGGGGCCGACTGGCCCCGCTACGTGGTGGCGTACTTCGGCGTGCTCAAGCTCGGCGCCGTGGCCCTGCTGACCGGCACCCGGTTCACCGAGGCGGACCTGGCCCGGATCGTCAGTGGGTACCGGGTCGCGGCGGTGGTTCGGGCTCGCGGGGTGACCGTGCCCGCGGTCGACTGCCTGGTGCTGGACGACGAATCCATCGACGCTGACCAGCCTACGGAGGAGTTTCCCATCGCGGCCACACCGGTCGACGCGGCCGAGGTCGTGTTCACCTCGGGCACGACCGACCGGCCCCGCGGGGTGGTGGCCACCCACGCCAACCTGGTCGGCGCCCAGGCGGCCTGGCCCACCGCGATCCGGGCCAACCAGCCCTGCGCCCACGCCCTGCCCCTGGGGTCGGTGGCGGCCCAGGCCGTGCTGCTCACCTGCGTGGGCAACCAGCACACGCTGCTGGTGGCGTCCCAGTTCACGGTNNGNGGGTTCTNCGCCATGGTGGACAAGCACCANGCGGTCACGGTCTGCCTNGTAGCCGGCCATGGGCCACTGGCTCGTGCGCGACGGNGCCGAGCAAGCNACGCCGATGCCCACGGTGAAGGGCGTGAGCTTCTCCGGCGCGCCGTTGCCCACCGCCATCCTGCCGGACCTGCCCCGGGTCTTCCCCAACGCATCGTTCTTCAATTTCTATACCTCGACCGAGACCTATCCGGCTCGGCTCGCCACCCGGGTGGACCCGCAGCGCCCGGAGTCGGTGGGCCGGCCTGTGGGCACCAGCGCCGTCCGCGTGACCGGCCCGGACGGCACCGAGCTGCCACCCGGCGAGGTGGGCGAGGTGTGGCTGCGGGCCGGCGGAGCGCCGCCCCGTCAGCTGCTCGACGGCAGCCCCACGGACGTACGTGACGGCTGGACCCGCACCGGTGACCTCGGCTACCTGGACGCCGACGGCTACCTGTTCCTGACCGGCCGGAGCACCGACATCGTGATCGTCGGCGGGATCAATGTCTCCACCGGTCGCGTCGAGCAGATCCTGCGCCGGCACCCGGCGGTCGCGGAGGCGGCCGTGTGCGGGGTGGCACACCCGGTGCTGGGCGAGGTGCTGGCCGCGTTCGTGGTGGCGCGGGACGACGTGACCGTCCGGGATCTGCGCGCTCACGCGGCGGCCAACCTGGCCCGCCACGAGCTTCCCGCGATCATCCGCATCGCCGACGACCTGCCCCGCAACCCCGCGGGCAAGGTGGTCAAGTCCGAGTTGCCACGCCTGCTCGAGGTCGGCGAGACCCCGTTCGAGGCGCCGGCCACGCCCTTGGAGCAGCAGGTGGCCGCCGTGTGGGCCGAGGTGCTGGACCTGGGTACGGTTGGGCGGACGGACAACTTCTTCGACATCGGCGGTGACTCGCTCGCGGCGAACCAGATCGCCGCACGCCTGCGCGACCAGCTCAACGTGGCGCTGGACGCCGTCGCCGTCTTCGAGGCGCCTTCGGTGGCCGAACTGGCCGACTATCTCGCGCCACTGATCGGGGAGTCTGCATGACACATGCACCAACCCGTCAGGTCACTCTCGACCTGATGGGGGATAGCCCACAACGCGGCAAGTCGATAACGATTTCCATCGACGATGTCCGTCCATGAGGTCGTCCATGTGTGGAGGAACCTCGTCCCAATCGAAGCTTCGTCCCTACTGAGCCTGGCCGAGAACCAGACGTCATTGATCGAGGAGTACGCATGACCGCAGTGCCGCCCCCACCGGCTGTATCCGATCTGATCGAAGATCACCCCGACGTTGTCGCCTCGATAACGTTCTCTACGAGCCGAGAGCCGGCCCGGCGCGTGGCCGCCGTGGTTCTGGCCCCGGGGGCGAGCGTGGTCGATCTCCGCGACCACCTGTGGGAGACGGTGGCGCCGGAGAACCTGCCGGATGCGCTGGTGGCCCTGCCCGACCTGCCCCGCGACGCCGCCGGCGAGGTCGACGCGGCCAGCATCGAGGCCGAGGTGCTGGACCGGCCCGGCACGTGGACGTTCCGTCCGCTGTCCACTCCGACTCAGGAGGCGGTCGCGGCCGTATGGCGCGAGGTCCTGGGGCGGGCCCGCATCGGGGCCGACGACAACTTCCTCGACCTCGGCGGGGACTCCATGACGGCCGCGCTGCTGCTGGACCAGACCAACGACCGGCTCGGCGTCGACTTGACGTTGGGCGACATGTTGTCCGCGCCGTCTCTGGCCGCCCTGGCCGAGATGATCGACAGCCGAAACAACAAATAGGTAAGTTCTTGATGAAATTGGTAGGTGTGGCCGAGCGCGCCATCGCCGGCCTGGCCAGCCCCCAGGCTCGGCTGATCGACGCAGCCACCGGCGCGGTGTGGTCCGGCGACCGGCTCCGGGCCGTCGTGGACACGGTCGCCGCGGCCTTGGCGCCGCTGCCGCCCGGTCCGGTCGTGTGCCTGACCGGCAACGACGTCGCCTCGGTGGTGCGTTACCTGGGCGTGCGGGCCGCGGCCCGGCCGGCAATGCTCATCGACGCCGGCCTGCCAGCGGTCGAGGTGGCCGACCTCGTCGACCGGTTCGAGCCGGCGGCGGTGGTCGGCCTGGCCGCCGGCGGGACGAAGGTGGGTGGGGTGCGTCCCGACCGTCCGCCGGCCGGGTACGCGGCGGCCGACGGGGTCGACGTGGGTCCAGTGTGGACGCGCGAAACGGCCCCTCGGCACGTGCCCCACCCGGACCTGCGGCTGCTGCTGGCCACCTCGGGCTCGACCGGCCGACCCCGCCTGGTCCGCCAGTCGGAGCGGTCGGTACGGGCCAGTGCGGCCGCTATCTGCGCCGCGTTGCGGATCGACGAGGGCCAGGTGGCCATCACGGCCCTGCCGCTGTACTACACGCTCGGGCTCAGTGTGCTGCACAGCCACCTGTTCGCCGGCGCCACGGTCGTGGTGGAGGCCCGGGGCGTGCTGGACCGCGGGTTCTGGGACAGCGTCGACCGGTACGGCGTCACCAGCCTCACCGGCGTACCCCACACGTACGAGCTGCTGATCCGCCAGCCGTGGCGACCCACCGACAACCCGACCGTACGGCGCCTGTGCGTCTCCGGCGCCCGGATCCGCGACGCCGTCGCCCTGCATTTCCATACGGAGATGCAGCGGCACGGCGGCGCCTTCTACGTCATGTACGGCCAGACCGAGGCGGGCTCACGAATCTGCGTGCTGCCCCCGGAGGACCTGCCGGCCAAGCTCGGGTCGGTCGGCCCGCCCATTCCGGGCACCCGGCTGTCGATCGAGTCCCCCGGCCCCGACGGCGTGGGCGAGGTGGTGTGCCACTCCGACACCGTCATGATGGGGTACGCCGAGTCGGCCGCCGACCTGGCCCGCGGCGACGACCTGGCGGGGACTCTGTCCACTGGGGACCGTGGCCGGCTGGACGGCGACGGCTACCTGTGGCTGTCCGGAAGGGCCAGCCGGATCGGCAAGGCGTACGGCGTCCGGGTGAGCCTGGACGCGGTGGAGCACGTCGGCTCCGCGATCGCGCCGACGGCGGCCGTCGCGGGCGACGACCGCGTGCTCCTGTGGTGCGAGGGGCATCGGTCAGGAGCGCGTGGCCGAGGTCGCCGCGCTGGTGGCCCAGAAACTGCGGATTCACCGCACCGCCGTGATCGTCTCGGCGGTGCCGGAACTGCCGCGCCGCCCCAACGGAAAGGTGGATTACGATGCGCTTCCCGTCTGACCACCCTGCGGCTCCCGACGCGTCGGCTGACCGTGCCGTCGCCACGGCCATTTTCGACGGGCGCCCGCCGGGCGATGGGGCCTCGGTCGGCGACCAGGCCGAGCCGGGCGGGGCGGCCGAGGCGCCGTACGAGGCTCCCCGCACCGACGGGGAGGCTCTGGTCGCATCGGTGTTCGCCCAGGTGCTCGAACTGGACCGCGTCGGTGTACACGACGATTTGTTCCGGCGCGGCGGAAACTCGCTGCACGCGGTCCAGGTGATCAGCCGGATCAACGATGCTACCGGCCTCGATGTCCCCGTCAGCCTCATCTTCGAACATCCGACCGTGGCCGAGCTGACCGAGGCGCTGGAGAAGCTCGCCGAGGCCAGCACGCCCTGAGCGTCGATCACCGAGCGTCGTTTTGCCCTGACTGACGACGCGTCCACCCCGCGCCCCAGGAGGCACCGTGACCGAGGCACCGCCCCGCACCTCGGCGTTGGCCCGCCGCTGGCGGACCGATGCGCCCGCCCAGCCCGACCAGCTCACCCGGCGACCGCCGGACGAGGCGCCCCCGCTGTCGTACGCCCAGGAGCGGATGTGGTTCCTGGAGCAGTACGTGCCCGGCACCGCCGCCTACAACATGTGGCTGGCGTTCCGGCTGCTCGGCCCGCTGGACCTCGCCGCGCTGGAGGCGTCGCTGACCGCGCTGGTCGCCCGGTACGAGAGCCTGCGGATGCGGTTTCTGACCACTCCGGACGGTGACCCCCTGGTCGAGGTGGATCCACCGGGGCCGGTGCGGTGGCGGGTGTTCGACGTGACCGGGGCGGACGACCCGGTCGAGGCCGCACGGTCGACCCTGGAGCCGGTGGCGGCCGAACCCTTCGACCTGGCGACCGGGCCGTTGTTGCGCCCGCTGCTGGTCCGGCTCGGCCCGGACGACCACGCGGTCTGCCTGGTTGTGCATCACATCGTCTGTGATGGATGGTCGGCCGAGCTGATGCGCGACGAGCTGCTGGCCGGCTACGAGGCGGCCCGGGCTGGGCGGCCGGTCGACCTGCCGCCGCTGCCGGTGGACTACGGCGACTACGCGCGGTGGCAGCGGCAGCAGTTCGACCGCGGACGGTTCGAGGCGGGGCTGGAGTACTGGCGCCGCAAGCTCACCGGGGTGCCCGCCCTGCGGCTGCCGACCGACCGGCCCTATCCGGCGGCCCAGACCGTCAACGGGGCCAGCCACGTGTTCCGCATCGACGCGGAGTTGTGCCAGGCGGTCGAGCGTCTCGGCCGGACCCACCGGGCAACCTCGTTCATGACGTTCCTGGCCGCCTTCGAGACGCTGCTGGCCTGGTGGTGCGACCAGGACGACTTCGGGGTGGGCGTGCCGGTGTCGGGTCGCGACCTGCCCGAGATCGAGCCGCTCGTGGGGCTGTTCGTCAACACCCTGGTGTTCCGGGCCGATGTGAGCGGCGACCCGACCTTCCGGGATCTGCTGCTGCGCGTACGCCGAGAGGCGGTCGAGTCCTTCGCCCACCAGCAGGTGCCGTTCGAGCGGGTGGTCAGCGAGCTGCCGCTGGACCGGGACGTGCGGCGTCCGCCCGTCTTCCAGGTCAGCTTCGCGATGCAGAACTACATTCCCGAGCGGGCGCGGATGGCCGGCGAGCCCGGCTCGCTCACCGTGGCCCCGTTCGGCATCGACACCCCGGTCACGCGGCACGAGCTGGTGCTCTACCTGTATCCGGAAGGCGACGAGCTGTCCGGTGTGGTCAACTACAACACCGACCTCTTCGACGAAGCGACGATCGCCACGCTCTTCGAGCGGTACGTGGCGCTGCTGCGCCAGGTCGTGGCCGATCCCGACATCCGACTGTCCGATCTGGACCTGCTGACCGAAGCGGAGTACGCGACCCTGCGCCGGTTCGGCGACGGCGAGCCGGAGGCCGGGCCCGCGCCCAGTTGGCGGCTGCTCACCGACCCGTTCGACGAGTGGGTGGCTCGGACACCGGACGCGCCGGCCGTGGTCGGTGACGGCCAGCAGCTGTCGTACCGGGAGTTGGCTGACCGGGCCGACGCGCTGGCCCGGCGGCTGCGGGCCTTGCGCGTGGGGCCGGACCGGCGGGTCGGCATCTGCCTGGAGCAGTCGCCGGACCTGGCCGTGGCGATGCTGGGGGTGCTCAAGGCCGGCGGCGCGTACCTGCCGCTGGACCCGGAGCAGCCACCGGCCCGCCTGGCGTTCCTGCTCAGCGACGCCTCGGCCGACGTGGTCATCACCTCACCGGAGCTGACCGGGCGGCTGGGCGGCTACCAGGGTCACCTGGTCACCGACCTCGCGGGCGGCGACGACCCGCCCGGCCTGACCGCGTCGCCGGCGCCCGTCGAGCCGGACCACCTGGCCTACGTCATCTACACCTCGGGCTCGACCGGCACGCCCAAGGGGGTGGCCGTCCAGCACCGGCAACTGGTGAACTACCTGGCCGGCGTCCGGGCCCGACTGGGCATTGTGGATGGTTCCCGGTTCGCGCTCGCGCAGTCGCTCGCGTTCGACTTCGCCGTCACCATGTTCTACCTCGCCCTGGCCACCGGGGGCTGCATCCACCTCATCCCGCGGCGGTCGGACGGGCGGCAGGTGGCCGACTACCTGGCGAAAGAGCAGATCGACTACCTCAAGGTCACGCCCTCGCACCTGGCCGCGCTCGCCCTGGAGGTGCCCGAGCGGGACCTGCTGCCGCGCCGGGCGCTCATCCTGGGCGGGGAGGCGTCCCGGCTCGACTGGACCCGTCGGCTGGCCCGCCTGTCGTCGGCCCGGGTGATCAACCACTATGGACCGACCGAGGCGACGGTCGGGGTCACCACGTACGAGGTGGATCCCGACCGCGACCCGGGCACGGTGACCACGCCGATCGGCCGGCCGCTGCCGTTCGCGCGGGTGCAGGTGCGGGACCGGGCCGGCCGCCTCGTCCCGGTCGGCGCGGTCGGCGAGATCTACCTCGGCGGCGACCGGCTGGCCCGGGAGTACCTCAACCGTCCCGAGCTGACGGCCGAGAAGTTCGTGGTCGACGCGACGGGGGAGCGGTGGTACCGCACGGGCGACCTGGCCCGCTGGCTCCCCAGTGGCGACCTGGAGTTCCTGGGACGACGGGACAACCAGGTCAAGCTGCGCGGTTACCGGATCGAGCTGGGTGAGGTCGAGGCGGCCCTGGCCGGGCTGCCCGAGGTCGCCATGGCCGTGGTGACCGTCCACAACCAGACGCTGTGCGCCTACCTGGAGCCGACCGAGCCGACCATTCGCCCCGGCCTGGCCCAGCTGCGCGAGCGGCTGGCCCAGACGCTGCCGGAGTACATGCTGCCGGCCCGCGCGATCTGGCTGGATCGCCTGCCGTTGATGGCGCACGGCAAGGTCGACCGCGCGGCGTTGCCCGCCCCCACGGACGATCGGCCCGACCAGGCGGTCGCCTACGTGCCACCGGCGGGCCCGGTGCAGGAGGCGATCGCGGCCGTATGGCAGACGGTGCTGCAGGTCGACCGGGTCGGGGCCGACGACGACTTCTTCGACCTGGGTGGACACTCGCTGCTGGCCGCGCAGGTGGTCAGCCGGCTGCGGCGGACGCTGCCGGAAGGCGCCCGGCCCATCACCTTGATGGACATCTTCAAGCATCGGACCGTTCGGGCGCTGGCCGCCGTGGCCGAGGCCCCGGAGGCGGCCCCGGCCGGGATGCTGCACGAGCTCACCCGCCCGCCGGCGTCCGGCGAGCGGCGGCTGTCGCTGGTCTGCGTTCCGTACGGCGGGGCCAGCGCCGTGGTCTACCAGCCGTTGGCCGATGCCCTGCCCGACGGGGTCTCGCTCTATGCGGTGGCGATGCCCGGCCATGACCTCAGCGAGGCGGATCTGGCCGGCCGCGACCCAGCGAGCTCCGCCACGTTGCCCGAGGTGGCCGCCGCGCTCGCCGCCGAGGTGCTGGAGCGGGTCTCCGGCCCCCTCGTGCTCTACGGCCACTGTGGACCGGGTGGGGCGCTGACCGTCGAGCTGGCCCGCCGGCTGGAAGCGGCCGGACGAAAGCTGGAGGCCGTCTATCTCGGCGGCATCTTCCCGTTCGCCCGCCCGATCGGGCCGGTCGGCCGGCTGGCCAAGCGGCTCCGGCTGGAGCGGCTGCGCAGCGACACGGTGTACGCCAACTGGCTGCAGTCCCTGGGGGCCGACCTCGGGTCCCTCGACCCGGCCGAACGGCGTCACCTCATCCGGACCATGCGCCAGGATGCCCAGAACGCCGAGGACTACTTCACCGAGCTGTTCTCCCAGAAGGTCGAGCCGCTGCGGGCCCCGATCATCTCGGTCGTGGGGGAGCGGGACCCGGGTACGGAGTACTACGCCGAGCGGTACCGCGAGTGGGATTTCCTCTCCCCGCGCACCGCTTTAGTGGTCATCGACGAGGCCGGCCACTACTTCCTCAAGTACCGGGCCGACGAGCTGGCGACGATCCTCACCTCCGTCCACCCCGCACTGGCCACCGGCGGGGTGGCGCACCTGCACCGGGCCGGCCGACCGGACGCCACCTGGTGGCTGCACGACCCCGGGGACGCGTCGGCGAAGCCGACCGGTCCCGCGCCCAGCCTCGGCCGGTTCCTGACGGTCGCGGCCGGCCAGATGGTGTCCATGACCGGCACAGCATTGACCGAGTTCGCCCTGCCGATCTGGGCCTATATCGATACCGGGTCTCTGCTGCGGTTCGCGCTGTTCTCAGTGGCGGGGCTGCTGCCCGGCATCCTGGTGGCGCCGGTGGCCGGGGCGCTGGTCGACCGGAGCGACCGGCGCAAGGCGCTGATCGGCAGCAACCTCGCCGCGGCCGTGCTCCTCGGTCTGCTCATCGTCCAGGTGGCCGGCGGTGGCCTCGGCTCGCCGCTGCTGTACGGCACCCTGGCCGTGCTCTCGGCGGTGCTGAGCGTGCAACGACTGGCGTACATGTCGGCCGTACCACAGTTGGTCCCCAAGCGCTACCTCGGCCACGCCAACGGGGTGCTCCAGTTCGGCACCGGCACGGCTCAGTTCCTGACCCCGCTGCTCGCGGTCGCCCTGCTCGAGGCCGTGGGCCTCAACGGCGTGCTGGGCGTCGCGGTGAGCAGCTACGTGGTGAGCCTGGCGATCCTGCTGGTGGTCCGGTTCCCGCAGACCATGGCCTGGCGTCGCCGCGAGCCCGTGCTCGTGGAGATTCGCAACGGCTATCAGTACTTCTTCCAGCGGCCGGGCCTGCGCGCGATGCTGATGTTCTTCGTCACGCTCAACGCCCCGCTCGCCGCCGTGATGGTGATGCTCTCCCCACTGGTGCTCAGTGTGGGTACGTTGAGCAACGCCGGCCAGGTGTCGATGGTCACCGCCGGTGGGGCGATCGCGGGCGGGTTGCTCATGGCCTTCTGGGGCGGGCCGCGTCAGCGCCGGATGCGGGGCATGCTGTGGACCTCGGCCTGGCTTGCGTTCTTCGCCCTGGTCATCGGCGCGCGTCCGTCGCTGCCGCTCATCGCGGCCGGTGCGTTCGGCTTCTCGTTCGCGCTGACGATCGTCAATGGCATCTGGCTGACCATCATCCACACGAAGGTGCCGCAGCGGTTCCACGCCCGGGTGATCGCGCTCAACCAGATGTTCGCGCTCTCGGTGGTCTGCCTCGGGTTCATACTCGCGCCCCTGGCCGGTCGGGCCTTCGAACCGCTGATGGCTGAAGACGGGCTGCTGGCGGACAGCGTCGGCGCGCTGATCGGCGTGGGCGCTGGGCGGGGCATCGCCCTGCTCGACCTGCTGTGCGGCCTGGGCCTGGCCGTGGCGGTGGCGGTCGCCCTGTGGCGGCCGGTGCTGGCGAATTTCGACCGGGACGTGCCCGACGCCGAGCCCGACGACCTCGTGGGCCTGGCCGCCCTGCGGGCCCGGTCGGCCCAGCGCTGACGCCCAGCCGCGCTGACCCCACGTCACCGTCGGGGTCGGACGGTCACCGGACGAAGGCGCCGGCCCGCGCGGCCACGGTCGCCGCCCGGGCCGACCGGTCGGCTAGGCGCCGGGCCACCGCGCGACGGCGGAGCACCAGCTCGAAGTAGAGCGGCGCTGTGGCGGCGACCAGCAGCTGGTGCGGGTCGGTCCGGGCCGGTATCTCACCGCGGTCGACGGCGCGCTGCACGACGGCGACACTGCGCTCGTACCGGTCGGACCAGAAGGCGGCCAGCGCCTCGGCGGCGTGCGGTGACCGGAACGAGGCGGCGATCAGCGCGGTCGTGACCGGCGGATCGGCCGTCAGCGCCGCGTAGACCTCGCGGTTGAGCGCGACGAGGTCCCCCTCCAGCGAGCCGGTGTCGGGCGGGCGCCAGTCGTCGCGGCTCGCCTCGTGCAGCACGTCGGCCAGCAGCCCGCCCACGTCGCGCCACCGGCGGTACACCGTGGTCCGGTGCACACCGGAGCGCTCGGCCACGGCGTCGATGCTGAGCGCGTCGAAGCCGTGCTCGACCAACTGGGCCGCGGCGGCGTCGAGCACGCGACGGCGCACGCTCGCGCTGCGTCCGCCGGGCCGTCGGCGCGGAGGCGTCGGGTGTTCCGGTGCCGGCGGCGGGCGGGACGGTTCCTCGGAAAACCGGGTCACGGCCACCCATCTTATCGCTACACTCGTCGCGTTTAGCGCGCCACCCCTGACAGGAGCCTGCCGTGACGCCCGATCCCCTGACGCTTCACCCGCTGCCCGGCCACGAGCGCGTGGTGTTCCTCAAACCGTTGGTCACCTCGCCAAAGATTGTGGTAGGTGAGTACACCTATTACGACGACCCCGACGACCCGACGGCGTTCGAGCACCGCAACGTGCTCTACGGGTACGGTCCGGAGCGGCTGATCATCGGTCGGTTCTGCGCGATCGCGGCCGGCACCCGGTTTCTTCTGGCCGGCGCCGAGCATCCGATGCTGGGCGTGTCGACGTACCCGTTCACGATCTTCGGAGGGGAATGGACCGCCCGGACCCTCGACCTCGTCACCGCGATGCCCAGTCGCGGGGACACCGTCGTGGGCAACGACGTCTGGATCGGCTACCAGGCCACGATCATGCCGGGCGTGCGGATCGGCGACGGAGCCATCATCGCCGCGAAGTCCGTGGTCACCAGCGACGTGCCGCCGTACACGATCGTGGGCGGCAACCCGGCCCGGCCGATCCGGTCGCGCTTCGATTCGGAGGACATTGATCGGCTTCGCCGCGCGGCCTGGTGGGACTGGCCGGTCGACCTGATCACCGCGCACGCCCGCACGATCATGGCCGGTACGCCGGCCGAGATCGAACGCATCGCCCGCGAGAACGGATTGGATTGATCACCGTGATATTTATTGAAGAGTATTCAGTCGCCGATGCGGCCGACGGGCCGTACGCCGTTACCACCGGCCCCGACGACGCGCTGTGGTTCACCATGGTCCACAGTGGTCAGATCGGCCGGCTGGTCCCCGGCGGAGTGCCCACCCGCTTCCCCCTCGACCCGGCCGGCCAGCCGACGATCATCGTGTCCGGTCCGGACGGGGCGCTGTGGTTCACCGAGTACGCGGCCCATCGCATCGGCCGGATCACTCCCGGCGGCGCAATCACCGAGTTCGCGCTGCCCACGCCGGAGGGTGGACCGTTCGGCATCGCCACCGGCCCCGACGGCGCCCTCTGGTTCACCGAGACCGCGGCCGACCGCATCGGCCGGATCACCACGGGCGGCGACATCACCGAGTTCTCGCTGCCCGTCGCCGGGGCGTTCCCCTCGGCAATCACCGCCGGCCCCGATGGCGGGATGTGGTTCACCCTGAACCAGGCCAACGCGATTGGGCGGATCGGGCTGGATGGGGCGATCAGCGTCCATGCGATCCCAACCCCGTCCGCCGCCCCGGTCGGCATCACGGCGGGTCCCGACGGCGCCGTATGGTTCGTCGAGATCGCCGCCGGTCAGATCGGGCGCATCACGCCCGATGGCGCCGTGGTCGAGTTCGCGCTGCCGGATCGCGACGCGCGGCCTCACGCCATCACCGTCGGCGCCCACGGCGACCTGTGGTTCACCGAGTGGGGCGGCAACCGGATCGGACGGATCACGGTCGAGGGCAGGATCGAGGAGCACGACCTGCCCGCTCCCGGGTCCGAGCCGCACGGCATCACCCGCGGCCCCGATGGCGCCTTGTGGGTCGCCCTGGAGACGGGTGCTCTCGCGCGGGTCGCCGCCGGCCCGCCCCGCCCCACCCGGTGAGCTCATGGCCCCGGCACTGGGGTAGTCGATCGTGGTCGGTGGCTCCGGTCCGGCGCTACCCTTCGAGCCTGTGAGGTGGGGGTGGGTGCCGCTGGCGGTGGGGGCGATCAGCCGGATCGCCACCGCGCCCAAGCGGGCCCCGCGGGCCGACGAGGTCGACCGGCCCATCGGGGTGGCGGATCTGCTGCCGGCCCCGGTGACGGCGGTCACCGACGAGACGGTTCGGTTCGCCGTCCCCGCGGGCGTGACCGTCGTCACCACCCCCGACCCGGTGGCCGAGCGCGTGGGCGCCCTGGTGGCCGAGCTCGTCAACGGGCGCCCGCCCCGACCCGGAGATGCGCGACCCGCGGGCGGCATCGCGCTGCTGCTCGACCCGGCGCTCGACGCCGAGGCGTACGCGCTCGAGGTCGACGGGGCCGGGGTGACCATCCGGGCCGGCGGCGGGGCTGGGTTGTTCTGGGCGGCCCAGACGCTGCGCCAGCTCCTGCCGGTGGCCGGTCCGGCCGTCCTGCCCGGGGTGCGCATCACCGACGGGCCGCGCTTCGCCTACCGGGGCGTGATGCTCGACGTGGCCCGCCACTTCGTCGAGGTCGCCACCGTGAAGCGCCTGATCGACCTGGCGGCGCTGTACAAACTCAACCATCTACATCTTCACCTGTCTAACGACCAGGGGTGGCGGATCGCCAGCGACGCCTGGCCGCGGCTGGTGACGGTCGGCGCCGCCACCCAGGTGGGCGGCGGCCCGGGCGGCTGGTACACGGCCGACGAGTACCGCGAGATCGTGGCCTACGCCCAGGAGCGGTTCATCACCGTGGTGCCCGAGATCGACCTGCCCGGTCACACGAACGCCGCCCTGGTCGCCTACCCGGAGCTGGCGTACCCGGGCGTTCGGCCCCGGCCCTATACGGGCACCCGGGTCGGGTTCAGCGCGTTGTGCCCGCACCGGCCGGCCACCGACGCGTTTCTAGCCGACGTGCTCGGCGAGGTCGCGGCGCGCACCCCGGGGCCGTACCTGCACATCGGCGGCGATGAGGCGTTCCGGATGCCGGCCGCCGATTACGCCGCGGTCGTGAGGCGGGCCCAGCAGATCGTGGCCCGGCACGGGAAGACCGCCATCGGGTGGCACGAGCTGGCCGAGGCACCGCTGGCGGCCGGCACGGTCCTGCAGTACTGGGGGATCGGCCCGCGAGCGCGGCGGGTGGCGGCCGCGGTGGCACAGGGCCACCGGGTCATCCTCTCCCCGGCCGACCGCACCTACCTCGACCAGCGGTACTCGTGGCGCGGCCCTGGGCGGCTGTGGGCCGGGCCGATCAGCGTCGAGCGGGCCTACGACTGGGATCCGGCCAGCTACCTGGCTGGGGTCGACGAGGCGGCCGTCCTCGGCGTCGAGGCTCCCCTGTGGACGGAGGCGGTGTCCACTCGGGACAGCATCGAGTACCTGGCGTTCCCCCGCCTGGCCGCGCTCGCCGAGATCGGCTGGTCGCCCCGCGCGACCCACGACTGGGCCCGGTTCCGCCACCGTCTCGGGGCGCAGGCGCCCCGGTGGGAGGCGCTCGGCGTCGCCTTCGCCCGAGTACCCGAGGTGCCGTGGGTCCGCCTCCCGCACCCGGGGGCGACGCCGGTACCCGGCCCACGCCGGGGGTCGGAACCGCCCGCGGCCGAGCAGGCTCAGTCCGGCCAGTCGGCCGCGCCGGTCAGGCCGGGCACTGGCAGCTGAGCCGGGCCTCGATCTCGTCGGTGGTCAGCACCAGCGCGAAACCCTTGCGGAGCACGGCGAGCTCGTGCTCCTGCCGTGACTCGTCGTCGGTGGCCGTGGTGTCCGCGCTGAAGACGACGTAGTAGCCGCGTTCGTACGCCTGGCGGGCGGTGGTGCCGCAGCAGTAGTTCGTGAGGGTGCCCGTCACGATGACGGTGTCCCGCCCGAGGTTGCGCAGGATCGTGTCCAGCGGTGTGTCGTAGAACGCCCCGTACGACGGCTTGCGGATGAGCACCTCGTCCTCGCGGTACCCCATCTCGCTCCAGACGGCCGCCGGGCCGGGACGCTTCCAGTCGACGGTCCCGTGGGCGAGGCTGTGCAGCGACCGAGGGCGATCCAGGTTGTGATGAGTGTCATCGAATATCGTCCAGATCACGGGCACCCCGACGCTGCGGGCGTGCTCGATGAGACGCCGCAGCCGCGGGGCCATCCGCGTCGCCGCCGGCACCCAGAACGGGCTCCATCCGGGCCGGACGAACTCGTCCTGCATGTCGATCACGAGCAGAGCCGTCCGCGCGGGATCGATCGAGAACGTGGCGGTGCCCCGCTCGTAGGCCTCCTTGGCCCGCGCGATCACCCATTCCTCCGTGTACTGCTGGGCGTTCTCCGCGGTGCCCTGCTCGTCCCGGTCGGGCTGCTGGGCCTGGGGAAGGTCCGGGGTGACCACGGTGATGAACCTCCAAGGATGCGCGACAACCACGAGGTTGGTGCCGAGCTGTCGATGGTCCAGCCGGCGCCAGTGTGCTCCTGGGTGGACTAACTATCCACCCGACGTCGGGGTGATCCTGCGCGCTCGGTAGGCGGCCACGGCCGCGCGGTTCCCGCAGCCGGCGTCGCAGTACCGCTTGGACCGGTTCTTCGACAGATCGACCACGACGTTCTCGCAGCCGGGGTAGTCGCAGATTCGCAGCCGGCTCAGTTCCCCGGTGCGGACCACGTCCGCGAAGGCCATGGCCGCCTCCACGGCCATGCGGCGGGCGAGCGGCGCGTCGGGGGGCGTGGCGTGCAGGTGGTACGGCTCGTCGTCGTGCCTCACCAGTTGGGGCAGGGCGCGCTCCTCGCGGAGCAGCGTATTGACGATCGTCACAACCCCGTCCTCGTCCTCGTACCAGATCCGGCGCAGCCGGGATCGTAGCCGCCGGACCGCTCGCAGCTCGGCCTCGGTGCCGTCGTGGCGGCCGGTCCAGCCGTAGGTCTGCAGGAAAGTGGCCAGCGCCGCGACGTCGGGCAGCTTCTCGCCGTCGCTGCCCTCCGTGTTGACCAGCGCCGTGGCCGCCACGAGGGCCAGCTCTGTGTCATGAGCAAAAACCACCTTGACTCCTGTCAGCCCGTCGTGCTGTCATGAGCGTACTTGAACTTTGCCCATGACGCGGCCCCGAGCAGGAGGTTCCGTGGCGTACGGTCGTGCCACCGGCGTCGGGCTGGGCTTGGCAGTGGTGTCCTCCCTCACCTTCGCCACCTCCGGCACGTTCGCCCGTTCCCTGATTGACGCCGGCTGGTCGGCCGAGGCGGCGGTGGTCGTCCGGGTCGGCCTGGCCGCGCTGGTCCTGGCCGTGCCAGCCGTCTGGTCGTTGCGCGGCAAGTGGTCCGTGCTCCGGCGTAACCTCCGCACCCTCGGGCTCTTCGGGCTGCTCGGGGTGGCGGGGGCCCAGGTCGGCTTCTTCAACGCGGTGCGGTATCTGCCGATCGGCGTGGCGCTGCTGCTGGAGTTCTTCGGCATCGTCCTCGTGGTCGGGTGGATGTGGGTGGTCCACCGGCAGCGCCCGAGCCGGCTCACCCTGGCCGGCGCGGTGGGCGCCATCATCGGTCTGCTCTTCGTCCTCGATCTGAGCGGGTCGGGTGGCTTCCACCCGGTGGGCGCGGTCTGGGGTCTCGTGGCCGCGGTCGGTCTGGCCGGGTACTTCGTGCTCTCGGGGCGCAGCGACCCCGCCCTCCCGCCGGTCGTGCTGGCCACCGCCGGCATGGCCGTGGGCGCGGTGGCCCTCGTCCTGTGTGGATTGATCGGCNTGCTGCCGCTGCGCGCCAGTTTCGGCGACGTGGAGTTCGCCNGCCACGTCGTGAGCTGGCTCGTGCCCGTGGCCGGCCTGTCCCTGGTCGCCGCCGTCGTGGCCTACGTGACCGGCATCGGGGGCGCCCGGATGCTGGGCCCGCGGCTCGCGTCGTTCGTGGGCCTGACCGAGGTGGTCTTCGCCTTCCTGATCGCCTGGCTCGTCGTCCACGAGGTGCCCACGATGATGCAGCTCGTGGGTGGAGCCCTGATCGTGCTGGGTGTCGCCCTGGTGCGCCTGGGCGAGACCCGTGCGGACGCCCCGTCGGCCCCGGCCACCCCGGCCGAGCCGGTCCTCGCCGCCGACGAGCGGTAACGCTCCATAGTGGAGCGTACGACCGGCGGTGGCTGGTTCCTGGGACGCCGTCTTCGGACGTTTGCCCGACGTACGCACCGTCGGCGGCCGACGATGACGACGTGCAGACGTTCCTGCCGTACCCCGACTTCGCCCAGTGCGCCGCGGTGCTCGACCCGCGCCGGCTCGGCAAGCAGCGGGTGGAGGCGCTGCAGGTCCTGCGGGCGACCTCGGTCCCGGGGTACGGCTGGCGCCACCATCCGGCGGCCAAGATGTGGACCGGGTACGCCGAGGCGTTGGTCTGCTACGGGCTCGCGATCTGCCGGGCCTGGATCGCCCGGGGTTGGGCCGACACCGTGGCGGTGACCCTGGTCGCCGACTTCGGTCGCCCGCCGCGCGAGCAGGCCGAGCTGGCCGCGGCCGGCGAGCTGCCGAACTGGCTTGGGCTGGCCGAGCTGCACCGCAGCCACCAGTCGGCGCTGATCCGTAAGAATCCCGACCACTACCGCCCGATCTTCGGCGAGAACGTGCCGGACGACCTGCCGTACGTGTGGCCGGTCTCCGACCGCTGGCCGGGGTCACCGGAGGCCGGGCGAGGCGACGGCGGAACCGGGCGCCCAGGGTGATGAGGTGACCGGGCGACGAGGCGGCGCGGCGATGGCGTGATCGGGTGGCGAGGTGGTGGAGGCTACGCCGCGGAGGCCGGCCCGGCCCGACCCGGTCGGGCGCGATCGACCCGGTACGTCTGGGCGGAGACCGCGCGCACGATCTCGTCGGCGCTGGTCGGCCGGCCGTAGAGGTACCCCTGGCCCATGGCACAGCCCAGCCGCCGCAGAATCTGGTGGATCGCGTCGTTCTCGACTCCTTCGGCCACGACCGCGAGGTCGAGCGCCCGCGCGAGGTCGATGATGGACCGGACGACGGCGCGGTCGCCGGGGTTGTCGGCGATGGAGCGGACCAGGCTTTTGTCGATTTTCAACTGGTTGAGGCGCAGCTGCCGGAGGTGCTGCAGCGACGCGAACCCGCTGCCGAAGTCGTCGACCGCGACCTGGATCCCCGCGGCCGCCAGGCGGTCGACACTGCGGCGGACCAGCTCGGGGTCGCCGATCACCTCGTTCTCGGTGACCTCGATGATCAGTTGGCCGGGCGCGACCCCGACCCGGTGGAGCCGGTCGAGGATGTGGTCCACCAACCAGCCCTGGTGCAGGTCGCGCACGGTGACGTTCACCGAGATGTGCAGGCGGATGCTCCAGTCGTCCCACTGGCGAAGCTGGTCGATGGCGGTCTCGATGGCGAGCCGAGTGATGTCGTGGACGAGCGGGGTCGGCTCCACGACCGCGAAGAGGTCACTCGGGCGGACGGATCCGCGGGTCGGATGCGTCCACCGCAGGAGTGCTTCGACCCCCACCACCTCGCCGGTGTCGAGCCGGACCTGGGGCTGGTACGCGAACTCGACGCGTCCGCTGTCGGGCTCGCCACGCAGGGCGGCGCTGAGGTCGGACAGCAGGCTCAGCCGCCGGTTGATCTCCTCCTGGGGCCGCGGGGTGAAGGCGGCCACGCGCGTCGTGTCGGAGCGGCCGTAGCGTATCGCGGTGTCGGCGTACCGCAGCAGGGTCGGGAAGTCGTGAGTGTCCTCAGGCGCTCGCGCGGTGCCGATCGTCGCGTGGGCGTCGAAGAGCAGACCGCCCAGGGAGACGGGCTCGTCGACCAGCCGATTGATCGTCGCCACGACTGAGTCGACGGGATCGGGCTCGGCCTTCGGCGCGCCCCGAGGCACGAGGACGACGAGGTCGTCGGTGTCGGGACGCCCCACCGTAGCCCGGCCGTCGAGGGCCGCGGCGAGGCGGTGCGCCACGTGGGTGAGGACACGGTCGACGACCGGACGGCCGAACGCGTCGTCGAGGTCCCGCAGGCTGTGCAGCCGGATGAGCAGGAGAGTGTACCGGCCCGGCTCCCGTCGGCGCTCCCGGCCCAGGTCGGCGGCCACGTCGGCCAGCCCGCGCTGGTTCAGCAGTCCGGTCACCTCGTCGCGACGCAGGGACACCGCCTGTCGGGTGACGAGATCGGAGAGCCGGTTGAGGGCGAGCAACGGCAACAGCAGGAGCGCGAACGTCCAGCCCCGCGGTTCGGCCACGACGATGGGGGCCAGGAACAGCAGGGACGCGCTGGTCAGGATCTCGACCCCGATGCCGCGCCGGATGGTCCGCCAGGTCTCGTGTCGCAGCTCGGCCACGATGGCCGGGGCGTAGTAGACGACCAGCCAGACGACGATGGTCGCGAGCAGATCGAGAAGGAACGAACGGTCGATTCCTTCGGCGCGGCGAATTGCGCCGAATCCGACGAGCGAGACGACGGCGGCTGCGGCGGCGGTCGCTGCGGCCGTCCGGGCGATCAGGAAGGCCGCGGCGGACAGGGTCAGCCGCGAGCGCACGGCGGCGACCACGCTCGCCGCCACCTGGGCGGGCAGGGCCAGCCAGAACCCCCAGATCAGCAGGATCGCCAGGCTGGTGCAGGCGGAGAGGTAGACGCCGCCTCGTTGGCGCCGGCTGCCGCCGGCGAGCGGGCTCAGTTCCCCGACGATCCCGATGGCGACGAGGATCCAGTATCCGATGGGCACTCGCATGTCGCGGCCCCGTCAGACCGCGTCCGGCGTCGGGCAGCTGCACCCTCGCCCCTGCCCCATGTCGGGGACGTTAGCCAACCGGCGGGCGCCGTACGCCGGCATCGGGCCCACGTGGCCGCATCGGGCGTACGGACCGTCCCCCGATCGGGGTGGTCCCACCCACGAAAACGGCGCCCAGTCTCGTGACCTTGGAGGCCGATACCCCCTATCGGGGGTCCAGACTTCCAAGATCTCCATGTGTGAGTGTGAGGTCGGGCGGGTGGGCCGCAGGGAGTAGCGTAGGGGCGGTAGCGAGGACAGCGGGCCGGGAGGCGAGGAGATGTCGGACGTCGGACGCCGGTGGTCCGAGGTGGGGGAGCGGATCGAGGCGCTCGCCCTGAAGCTGAAGCTGCACTACGAGCAGGCCGGGCAGCCGGAGGAGGCCAGCGATCCGCTGCGGAAGATTCGGGATTCGGTGGTCGACGCGTTCGAGGCGGCGGGCAACGCGGTCCGGGACGACGCGGTGAAGGCCGACGTACGCGACACGGGCCGGCTGTTCCTCGAGGCGTTGTCGGCCTCGCTGGCCAAGGCGGCCGAGAGCCTGCGCGACAAGTCGCAGCCCGCAGACTCCCCGTAGGAAAGCCCCCCAGATTCCTCAGAGCAAGCCCGCAGATTCCCGGCAGCGCGGCCGGCGCAAAATCTTGGGGAGGTATGACCACGCGGGATCTGACGCCCGCGGGTATGGGCGGTCGCGCAAGCGATACCGGTAGGCCGCCGCGTCCGCCGTGCCGCGGCTGGCTAGGTCGGCGACGTTAGGCATCGAGATCGATCACCTCGTCGGCCACGGCTGCCGTCAGTGCAGCGTTGTGCGACGCCACCAACACCGCCGTCCCCGACGCCTTCTCGCGCAGCCGGCGGTCGGCCAGCCACTCCCGGCCGGCGGCGTCGAGACGCCGCTCCGGCTCGTCGAGGACCAGCCGGCGGCGCGGGCCCGTCGGCCGCCGAGAAGCTCACGCGATCGAGGACCACCAGGCTGCCGAACCGGCGGCTCAGGTCGCGCGCCCGGAGGACCTCCATGGCCCCCATCGTAGGGTGTGCCCGCCGGCCCCGCCGGTCGCAAGTTCGTCGGCGGGGCCAAGCAGCAACCGCGGTGGCTGGTGCGTCTTGGAGAGCGTGTCTGGCGTCATGACGGCGGGAGCCTGGTTTGGGAACTGAGGCCGACCGCGACTTCGCGGCGTTCGTGGCGGCCCGATCCCAAAAGCTGTTCGGCATCGCGATGGCTTTGACGGGCCACCGCCAGCAAGCGGAGGACCTGCTGCAGACGGTCCTCACGCGGGCGTACCGGCGGTGGAGCCACATCCGGGGTGAACCGGAGGCGTACGTGCGCCGAGCGCTCTACCACGAGCAGGTGAGTCGGTGGCGCAGCGCGGCGCACGGGCTGGAGATGCTCACGGACCAGACACCGGAGGTCGCGCGCGCAGCCGAAACCGATCGGGTGGACCTCAGCCTGGCCCTGCGGGAGGCGTTGCGCCGCCTGGCGCCCAAGCACCGGGCCGTGCTGGTGCTGCGGTACCTGGAGGACCTCTCCGACGAGGAGATCGCCGACGTGCTCGGGTGCCGTCCGAGCACGGTGCGGAGTCAGATCACCCGGGCCCTGCAGCGATTGCGCCAGATGTGTCCCGATCCAATTGATTTGTCCCTGGTGAGGAGATAGCGATGGCATCCGAGCTCGATGCCGAGCTGCGCGAGGTGCTGCGGCACTTGGCGCAGACCCCCGCCCCGGCCGGCCTCGCCGAGGCGGCGATGCGGCGGGCGCGACGCCAACGACGGGTGCGGACGGCTGTCGGGGTGGCGGCCGCGGTGGCGGTGGTCGGCGCCGCCACGCCGGTGGTGCTGACCGCCTGGGCCGCTGGTGACGGCTCCCCCTCGCCGCAGGTCGTCACGCCAGCGGAGCAGACCCGGACACGGTACGTGGTGATCGCCTACGGAGACCCGTGGGCGGATTCGTTTCGGCTGCTCGACCCGGACACCGGGGAGTACGTCGACGTACCGTACAGCGGCGTGCTGCTGTCGGCGGATGGTATGCAGATGCTGGTTCAAGGCGGCCTCGGCTCGCCCGCGGATCCCTACCGGATCGGCGTGTTCGATCGTAAGACCAAGGATGTCGGATGGGTCGATGGCTACACCGGGCCGGCGAGCTGGTCGCCCGACGGGCGGGAAATCCTGGTGACCAGGTCGAGCCAGAGCGGCGGAACAGGCTTCGCCATCGTTGACGTCGAGACGCTCGCATCCTTTGATGTATCGTTCCCGCTCAACGGCAACCCGCTGGTGTGGACGCCGGGCGGTGACCAACTGGCGATGACCGTCACCGAGGCCGCCGGCGACGAGCGGTTGCCGGATCGTCCGGTAGCGATCAACTTCTACGACCGGACGGGGCAGTTGTTGCGCAGCATTCCGGTCGGCGCGGCGCTGCACGCCACCAGTGACTTCTCGCCCGACGGCACGTCGATCGCGCTGTACAACTACTTCGACACCACCGTGACGATCGTGGACGCGGCGAGCGGCACTGTACTCCACGAGATCGCATTGATCGACCATGTCGCCGACAGCCTGGGCTGGGTCGACGACTCGCACCTGCTGCTCCTTCTCTCGCCGGGACTCGATCAACCGAACTACCTGGCCTTCGTGGATCTGACCGGCACCATCGTCAAGACCGTGGATCTGCCCGAGCCGATGGCGCGGGCCGGCAAGGTCTGGGTCGGGCCGGCCGGGAGCCTCCGCGAAGAGGCGCTGGCCTTCTGACCCTGTCGGGTCCTTCTGACGCTCTCGCTTCCCCGGTCGCCCCAACGGAGTGGCGCCCTCGCCAAGCGCTACTCCGGCCTTCCCATCGCGATCTTCCGATCATTGGATTTTTATGGATCGGTGAGCAGCAACGGCCGTGGGCAGCGCGTCGATGGTGGTAGGCATCCGAATGCCAGCAAGCCTTGAAAGGAGAATCGCATGCGGGTGCGACAACTGCTGGCGACCGGCCTGTCGGTCGGTGTACTGGTGACGGCCGGGGGCGTGTTGGTTGCGAACGCGACCGCGCAGCCGGGCACCGGGCAGCCGTCCAGCACCGTTTCCGCGGGGCCGGGGGCCGGCGGTCTACCTCAGACGGTCGTGCTCATCACGGGCGACCGGGTTCAGGTCAATCCCGACGGCAGCGTGGTTCCCCGGCCGGCTCCGGGTCGGGAGCACATCACCTTCACGACCAGCCGCAGCGACGACCGCGTCACGGTCGTGCCCAGCGACGCGGTGCCACTGCTCGCCGCGGGTCGGCTGGACGAGCGCCTGTTCGACGTCACCACCCTGCTAGCCAATGGCGTGGCCGAGCGGGGGGAGCTCCCTCTGATCGTGCAGTACTCCCGCGGGGCCCGCGAACGGGCGCGGAGCACGGTCACCGAGCGGGGGGCCCGCGTGGAGCGCGAACTGCCGGCCATTCGGGGGTACGCGCTGCGCGAGAACCGCAGCAACGTCGGTGAGCTGTGGCGCGGCTTGACCGACCAGGCCCGGGCCACCGCCTCGGCGCGGGGCGGCGTCGGCCTCGATGGCATTGACCTCGGCGGCGTGGAGAAGGTGTGGCTCGACGGCCGTCACAAGGTCGCCCTCGCCGAGAGCGTGCCGCTGATCAATGCGCCCGCCGCCTGGGCGGCCGGGCTGGACGGCACCGGTGTGCGGGTCGCCGTGCTCGACACGGGGATCGACCTCACGCATCCCGACCTCACGGGGAAGGTGGTAGCGCGAGTCAACCTGACCCAGGGGTACGAGGACGACCTTGACCGATTCGGCCACGGAACCCACGTCGCGTCGATCCTGGCCGGCTCCGGCGCAGCCAGTGGGGGTCAGTACCGCGGCGTGGCGCCCGGCGTCGAGTTGCTGGACGTCAAGGTCTGCGTCCTCGATGGATGCGCCGAGTCATGGCTGATCGCCGGCATGCAATGGGCGGTCGAGAACGGCGCCCAGATCGTGAACGTGAGCGTGGGCGGGCTCGACCGGCCCGGCCTCGACCCGGTCGAGCAGGCTGTCAATGAGCTGAGCGCGACGCACGGCGCGCTCTTTGTGATCTCCGCCGGCAACGCCGGCCCGCGTCCCGGCACCATTACCTCGCCGGGCGTGGCCGCCGCGGCACTGACGGTGGGTTCCCTGGAGTCGGTTGGTGTCGTCGACGTCTTCTCGTCTCGGGGCCCAGCCATCGACGGCACGCTCAAGCCGGACATCCTCGCCCCGGGCGTGGACATCACCGCGGCCCGGAGCAAGGACGGAATGATGGGGGCTCCGGGCGAGCAATACGTGACGGAGTCTGGGACATCGGCCGCCGCACCCCATGTGGCCGGGGCGGCGGCGATCCTCAAACAAAAGCATCCACAGTGGACTGGCGAGCAGATCAAGGCGGCGTTGATGGCCTCCGCGGTGCCGTTCGCGACCGCGGGTGTTTTCGACCAGGGTGCGGGCCTCGTCGATGTGCAGCGGGCCCTGTCGCAGACGGTCGTGGCCGATCCTCCGTCGGTCAGTTTCGGCCGGGCAGCCTGGCCGCACGACGATGACCCGCCGGTGACCACGGTCATTACGTATCGCAACGTCGGCGCATCCGACGTGGTCGTCTCCCTGGACGTCGTCACGGTCGGCCCCGATGGACAGCCCGCCCCGGCCGGAATGTTCACCGTCGACGCCAGCCAGGTCACGGTGCCGGCGGGCGGAACGGCGACCGTCCGGCTCACCGCGTCACCGCGGGAGGGCGCGGTCGATGGGCTGTTCGGCGGCTGGCTCGTCGCGACAGGTGAAGGTGCCGAGGTACGCACCCCGTTCGGTCTGGACCGTGAGATCGAGCAGCATGACGTCACCATCCGCTTCACCGACCGCTCGGGCGCACCGGCGGAGAGCGCGTACGCGTATATGTTCGCCCCGGGGTCGGACGACTTTTACGAGTTCTACGGGGACGCTGAGGCGACGGTGCGGGTGCCCGCCGGACAGTACGTCTTTTTCTCCCAGACACTGGGCGAGACACGGGTGCTGCTGGCGGCCCCGCAGGTCACCGTGGACCATGACCTCACCATCGACGCCGATGCCCGCCTGGCTCAACCGATCTCGGTGACCCTGCCCGACCAGCGGGTCCAGCCGGTGTTCGCGACGGCTGTCGTCAGCTTCGGGACGCCGGAGAGTGGGCACGGGTTCGCGGTCAGCGGCACGGACTGGTCCAAGATCTACACCGGTCGCATTGGTCCGGACGTGACCGTGCCCGGGTTCGCGTCGATACTCGCGGGCACGTGGGCGCGTACCGACGCCAACGGGACGCCTCACAACAGTCCGCTGGTCTACCAGCTGGCCTGGGCCAGCGAGGGCAGGATGGAGTCCGGGCTGACCCGCTCGGTCACCGCCCGGCAGCTCGCCCGGGTCAAGACCGGGTACGCCCGCCAAGCCGAGAACGTCATCGGCGAGGCGTACAGCTACCCGTCGACGGCGTCGGTGGCCGCGTTCGCCACCCCGGTGCCGCTGGACCTGCCCGGTGAACGCACGGTCTACTACAACTCTGAGCCCGGCATTCGGTGGAGCAATCAGTTCGTAGAGGCTGTACCCAACGGCACGCCGTGGCCCGATCCCGTCAGCTTCGCCTCGGCGCCGGCCACGACCTACGAGGCGGGCCGGACGTACACCGAGTCGTGGAACCAAGCGGTCTTCGGCCCCAAGGTCGGCGGCGACGCCGGGGAACCCAGGCCGTCGGCGATTCGCAGCGGCAACACCGTGGAGCTGTCCGTCCCGTTCGCGGACGGCGGCGGCCGGACGGCCAGTACGACGATCGACGTTGGTCACCTGCGGCTGTTCCGCGACGGGACGCTGGTAGGGGAGAACGACTACATCGGAGGCCTGTTCACCGTGCCGCCCGAGCCGGCGCAGTACCGGGTGGAGATCGAGATGGAGCGCGGCGAGCCGCACGTCCTGTCGACCCGGGTGCAGGCCGCGTGGACGTTCACCTCCGCCTCCACCGAACAGGCCGTCGCGCTTCCCATGCTGAGCGTGCAGGTGCGTCCCCCGCTGGACGAGACGAACGCAGCGCGGCGCAACCAGACGCTCACCATACCGGTGACCGTCACGGGGCAACCGGGATCGGAGGCGCACGCCACCCAGGTGCGGGTCGAGGTCTCGTACGACGACGGGGCGACCTGGCGACCGGCCACGGTGCGCCGGACCGGACCGGGGTGGACCGCCACGGTGAGACACCCCCACCAGGCCGGCTTCGTGTCCCTGCGCGTCACCGCGACCGGGCCGGACGGGACGTCGGTGGAGCAGACCGTGATCCGGGCGTACCGGATTCGGTGAGCGCTCCGGCTGGGGGAGCGGTCGGCCGCCGACCGCTCCCCCGGTTCGGCGGCGGCCCGCGGGGCCCGCTGCCCGGTCAGGCCGACTCGCGGATGATCAGCTCGGTGGGGAGGACGACCGAGGAGGTGATCTCCTCGCCCGCGGCCAGGCGCAGGACCATGCGGGCCAGCTCGCGGCCGATCGTGAGGATCGGCTGCCGGACCGTGGTGAGCGGGGGCTCGGTGTACCGGGCCACCTCGATGTCATCGAAGCCGACGACGGCGACGTCGTCCGGCACCCGTCGGCCGGCCTGGCGCAGGGCCCGCAGCGCGCCGTCGGCCATGAGGTCCGAGGCCACGAAGACGCCGTCGATGTCCGGGTCGCTGTCGAGCAGTTGCCGCATGGCCGCGACCCCGGACTCGCGGGTGAAGTCGCCGACGGCGAGGATGGGCCGGCACTTCGTGCCCTTCAGCGCGGTCCGGTAGCCGGCGAGGCGATCGATGCCGCCCACCATGTCCAGCGGTCCGGCGATGGTGGCCACCCGGGTTCGCCCCGAGGCCAGCAGGTGCCGGGTCGCCGCCTCGGCCCCGCCCACGTTGTCCACGCCCACGTAGGGCACGCTGGTGCGGCCCAGCGGCCGTTCGTTGCAGACGACCGGGACGCCCAGGCGGGTGAGCGTGGCCGGGAGCGGATCGGCGCCGTGCATGGAGACGAACATGACGCCGTCCACGTGGCCGGCCATGGCGTAGCGCTCCACCCGGTCGTGGCTGGTGTCCGAGTTGGCCAGCATGAGGACGAGCTGCTTGTCGGCCTTCTCCAGCTCCTCGCTGACGCCCCGGATGACGATCGAGAAGAAGGGATCGTCGGAGAAGACCCGGTTGGCCGGTTCGGGCACCACGAGGGCGTACGAGTCCGTCCGCTGGGTCACCAGGCTGCGGGCCGCGAGGTTCGGCACGTAGCCCAGCTCGGCCACGGCCCGCAGGACCGTCTCCCGGATCTCGGGCGCCACGGTCGGGGAGCCGTTGACCACCCGCGAGACCGTGGCCCGGGATACGCCGGCCCGGGCCGCGACCATCTCCAGCGTGGGCCGTCGTCCGCCCGCTGCGCTGACCGGACCGCCCGACGCGGCCGTCCGGCGCGTGGCGGCGGAGCGGCGCGCTCCCACCCGGTGTCTCCTTCCTCGGTCAAGCCCCGTGAACTCCATCAGGCCCCGTCGACTTTGGTCAGGCCCCGTCAACACTGGGCCGTGGCCCGTCGACTGGGTCAAGCCCGGTCGACGGGGACAGGTCCGTCGACGGGAGTCAGACTCCGTCAACGGGCCCGTTGCGCTCGATCACGGATCGGTACCAGTGTGCGCTGTCCTTGAGTATCCGACGTTGCGTTCGGTAGTCCACATAGATGAGACCAAATCGAGGTCGGTATCCCTCCGCCCACTCGAAGTTGTCCATCAGGGACCAGACGAAGTATCCCCGCAGGTCGGCGCCCTGGGCCACGGCGTCGGCCGCGGCTCGGATGTGGGTGTTGAGGTAGTCGATGCGTTGCGGATCGGCCACGACGCCCGCGTCCAGGTCGGGCTTGTCCGCGAAGGCCGCCCCGTTCTCGGTGACCATGAGCGGGACGCCCGGGTACTCGCGGGCCACCCGGGTCAGGATCTCGGTCAGGCCCCACGGCTCGATCGGCCAGCCCATCTGGGTCACCGGTCCCTTGGGGGCGGGGAACTCGATGTCTTCGGAGCCCGGGTAGGCCGGGTTGGCGGCGGCGCCGGGCCGGGCCGTGAGGGTGGTGGGGAAGTAGTAGTTGACCCCGAGCAGGTCGATCGGCTGGGCGATGATCACCTCGTCGCCGTCCCGGTGGAACGTGCCGTCGGTGTAGCGGTCCCGGACGGCCAGCACGTCCTCCGGGTAGGTGCCGCGCAGCAGCGGGTCCAGGAACTGCCGGTTCAGCAGCCCGTCGATGAGCCGGGCCGCGGCCTGGTCGGCGGGGTCGTCGGGCCGGACCGGGACGACCGGGCCGAGGTTGAGCGAGAGGGAGACCGTCGCCGGCCCGGCGGCGCGCAGCGCCTGGGTGGCCAGGCCGTGGGCCAGCAGCAGGTGATGAGCGGCGGCGAACCCGGCCCACGGCTCGCGCAGGCCCGGCGCATGCACGCCGGCCGCGTAGCCGAGGAAGGCCGCGCACCACGGCTCGTTGATGGTGAACCAGGTGGCGATCCGGTCGCCGAGCCGGGCGTGGACCATGGCGGCGTACTCGGCGAAGCGCTGGGCCGTCGTGCGCTCGGTCCAGCCACCCCGGTCCTCGAGCGCCTGGGGCAGGTCCCAGTGGTAGAGCGTGGCGTACGGCGCGATCCCGTGCCGCAGCAACTCGTCGATGAGGCGGTCGTAGAAGTCCAGCCCGCGCGGGTTGACCGGCCCGCTGCCGTCCGGCTGGACTCGGGGCCAGGCGATCGAGAATCGGTACGCCCGCAGCCCCAGCCGCGCCATGAGCGCCACGTCGTCGGCGTAGCGCGCGTAGTGGTCGCAGGCCACGTGTCCGGTGTGTCCATTGTGGACCCTGCCCGGGGTGCCGGCGAAGGTGTCCCAGATGGACGGGCGACGGCCGTCCTCGCTGGCGGCGCCCTCGATCTGGTACGCCGCCGTGGACACGCCCCACACGAAGCCTTCCGGCAGGGTCATTCGAGCCCCTCCTCGACGTCAACGGCTGCCTCGGGGTGAGTGAGAGAGCGCTCTCTCACTCCGGGAGAGCGTTCCGCGCGGCCGGGCGCTTGTCAACCCCGGATCGGGTCTAGTTTCGGTTGCAGCGAACAAAGCGATCAAGCTCATGACATTGACATATGCCTGCGCATCGGCTAGACATGGCGCTCAGAGAGCGCTCTCACATGTCCCGCGCCACCCGCCGACACCCTCCGTGGCCGGCCTCGGCTTCGGCCGAGGCCGCTCGGCCCCGTGCGGGTGGCTGCCGACCAGAGAGAGGCCATCGATGAGCAATTCCAACCCGTCCACCCGCCGACGGCTCCGCCGCGGGTTGATCGTCGCCGCTGCGGCGGTCGCCACCGCCGGCGCCTCGATCGCGGTGGCCCTGAACGCCAACGCGGCCCTGCCCTCCACGCCCAGCGGCTGGACCCTGGTGTGGTCCGACGACTTCACCGGCGCCGCCAACACCCTGCCCTCGTCGGCCAACTGGATCATCGACACCGGCACGTCCTACCCCGGCGGGCCGGCGAACTGGGGCACCGGCGAGATTCAGACGTACACCAACAGCACCGCCAACGTGCGCCACGACGGCAACGGCAACCTCCTGATCACTCCGATCCGCCAGGCGAACGGAACCTGGACGTCGGCGCGCATCGAGACCGTACGCTCGGACTTCAAGCCCGCTCCCGGCCGCATCCTGCGCATCGAGGGACGTATTCAGATGCCCAACGTCACCGGTCAGGCTGCGCTCGGCTACTGGCCCGCGTTCTGGGCGCTCGGGTCGCCCTACCGGGGCAACTACCAGAACTGGCCCGGTATCGGCGAGTTCGACATCATGGAGAACGTCAACGGGCTCAACAGCGTCTGGGGTGTACTCCACTGTGGCGTGGCCCCCGGCGGTCCCTGCGACGAGTGGAACGGTCTGGGCGCCAGCACGGCCTGCCCCGGCTCGCCGTGTCAGGGCAACTTCCACACGTACCGCTTCGAGTGGGACATGACCAACCCGTCCGCCCAACAGCTGCGCTGGTACGTGGACGGTCAGCAGTACCACACGCTCAACCAGAGCCAGTTCGACGCCACGACGTGGAACAACATGACCGGCCACGCCGGGTACTTCCTGCTGCTCAACGTGGCCATGGGCGGCGGCTTCCCGGACGGGGTGTCCGGGATGACCACGCCGGTCGCCGCGACCCAGTCGGGTGTGCCCATGGTGGTCGACTACGTGGCGGTGTACCAGTCCGGCTCCGGCGGGCCGACCACCCCGACCACACAGAGCGCCTACTCGACCATCCAGGCCGAGTCGTTCGCCCAGCAGAGCGGCATCCAGACCGAGGCGACCACCGACACCGGCGGCGGCCAGAACATCGGCTGGATCGCCAACGGTGACTGGGCCATGTACCCGAACGTCGACTTCGGCTCGACCCCGGCCACGACCTTCAAGGCCCGGGTGGCGTCCGGCGCGCCCGCGGGGGTCTCCGGCCAGGTGCAGGTGCGGCTGGACAGCCCGACCGCGCCCGTGGTGGCCCAGTTCACCATCTCCAACACCGGCGGCTGGCAGTCCTGGCAGACCGTCTCCACGTCGGCCAGCAACATCACCGGTGTCCACAACGTCTACCTGACCTTCAGCAGTGGACAGTCGGCCGACTTCGTCAACGTCAACTGGTTCACGTTCGAACGGTCGTCGTCGAACCCCGGCGGGCAGAGCGCCTACTCGATCATCCAGGCCGAGTCGTTCGCGGCGCAGAACGGGATCCAGACCGAGCCGACCAGCGACACCGGTGGCGGGCTGAACATCGGCTGGATCGCCAACGGTGACTGGGCCATGTACCCGAACATCGACTTCGGCACGACGCCGGCGAAGACCTTCCGGGCCCGGGTGGCCTCGGGCGCGCCGGCCGGAGTCTCGGGCCTGGTCCAGGTGCGGTTGGGTAGCCCGACCGCACCGGTGGTGGCGGAGTTTGCGGTCGCGAACACCGGTGGCTGGCAGTCCTGGCAGACCATCCCCGGCGCGGCCAACAACATCACCGGAGTGCACGACGTCTACCTGACCTTCACCAGCGGTCAGCCGGCCGAGTTCGTCAACGTCAACTGGTTCACGTTCTCGACGACCTGACCGCCGCGACGAGCCGACACCGTGGGGACGGTGGGCGTGGGGTTGGTGCTCCCGGGCGCCAACCCCACGTCGGGCTCTGCCGGCCCGGCCACCGTGACGGTACCGTCCTCGTCGTGACCGTTGCCAAGTCGATCGTGCTGTTCCTGCTCGCCGCTCTGGCCGAGATCGGCGGGGCCTGGCTGGTCTGGCAGGGCTGGCGGGAGCAGCGCGGCCTGCTGTGGATCGCGGCGGGCGTGCTCGCGCTGGCGGCGTACGGATTCGTCGCCACCTTCCAGCCCGATCCGAACTTCGGCCGGATCCTCGCCGCCTACGGCGGGGTCTTCGTGGCCGGGTCCCTCGCCTGGGGCGTGGTCGTGGACAAGTTCCGCCCGGACCGGTGGGACCTCATCGGGGCGGCCATCTGCCTGCTCGGCGTCGCCGTCATCATGTACGCCCCGCGCGACCCGGTAGCGTGACGGTCACCCGCAGGCCGCCGCCCGCGCGGGGCGCCGCCACCACCCGGCCGCCGTGCCCGCGGACGATCGCGGCCACGATGGACAGGCCCAGGCCGAAGCCCCGGTCGGAGCCGGTCCGGGCGCCGTTGAGTCGCCGGAACGGTTGGAAAATCGTCTCCACCTCGTACGGAGCCACGACCGGCCCGGTGTTGCTGACGACGAGCTCCGCCTGATCACCCACTGTGCGCGTGGTGACCTCGACCCAGCCACCGCTGGCGACGTTGTGCCGGATGCCGTTCTCCACCAGGTTCTGCACCAACCGCTCGAGGAGGACGGGGTCGCCGGCCGTGGGCGCGGGGGCCAGCCGGGAGCGCAGGTCGACGGAGCCCGTCTGGCTGGCGCCGAGGACGTGCTCGGCGACGTCGGCGAGGTCCACATCGGAGTGTTCGGTCACCGGGTTCTCGCTCTCGGCCAGCATGAGGAGACCGTCGATGAGTCGCTCGTGCCGGGCGTTGATGGCCAGCAGGGACTCACCCAGCTGCCGGGTCTCGTCCGAGGCGCCGGGGCGGCTGACCGCCAGCTCGATGAGAGCCCGGTTGATGGCCAGGGGTGTGCGCAGCTCGTGGGAGGCGTTGGCCACGAACCGGCGCTGCCCGTCGAACGACCGGTCCAGCCGTTCGAGCATGGCGTCGAAGGTGTCGGCCAGCTCGGTGATCTCGTCGCGCGGCCCGGTCAGGGCGATCCGCTCGTGCAGGCTGCCTCCGGCGCCGCTGGCGGCGGCGATCCGCGCGGCGGTCTCGGTGATGCGATGCAGGGGGCGCAGCACGCGTTCGGCCATCAGCCACCCGAAGCCGACCGCGACGACCCCGACCACTCCGAGCGCGATGGAGCCCTGGGTCAGCACCGAGTTGAGGGTCTGCTGCCGGAACTCCTCCTGCTCGCGCCGGATGGCCTCCTTCAGGTTGGCCACCGCCTGGGGGTCGAACCCGGCGCGGACCACGCCCGCCAGTTGCTCCAAGATCCGGCCCTCGCCCGCGTCGAGGCGGGGAGTGTCGATGCTTTCCCGGACCAGCACGTACGTGAGCCCGAGCAGGACCGCGCCGGCGAGGAAGAACAGCCCTCCATAGAGGACGGTGAGCCGGACGCGGATCGTCCAGTGTCGCGGGGTCACGGGATCCGGTACCCCACGCCGGCGACGGTTTCGATGACGGGCGGCTCGCCGAGCTTGCGACGCAACTTCATGATCGTCACTCGTACCACGTTTGTGAACGGGTCGATGTGCTCGTCCCAGGCCCGCGCCAGCAGGTCTTCGGCGGAGACGACTGCGCCATCGGCTCGCATGAGCTCGGTCAGCACGGCGAACTCCTTGCGGGCCAGGGCGATGGGCCGGCCGTCGCGGATCACCGCCCGGGTGGCCGGCTCGAGCCGGATGCCGGCGCGCGTCAGCACGGGCGGGACAGCTGGCCGGGCGCGCCGCACCAGGGCATGCACGCGGGCCGAGAGTTCGGCGAAGGCGAAGGGCTTGGTCAGGTAGTCGTCGGCCCCCAGCCCCAACCCGGCGACCCGCTCCCGCACCGACGTCGCCGCAGTGAGCATGAGGACCCGGGTGTGGGCGTCGGAGTCGACGATCGCCCGGCACACCTCGTCCCCGTGCACCACCGGCAGGTCCCGATCCAGCACCACGACGTCGTACTCGTTGACGCCCAACCGCTCCAGCGCGGCGTCGCCGTCGTACGCCACGTCCACCGCGAACGCCTCCCGCCGTAACCATTCGGCGATGGCGTCGGCGAGAACCTGTTCGTCCTCCACGACCAGCACACGCACACGTCCATCCTCGCGCGGGCCGCCTAACCACGACATAACCACCTCGGGTTACGGCCGATTTACCGCTGATTTGGTGGCATACGGCCGTGGTGGCGTACGGGCGCAAATCCGCGTCGGGAGGAGAATGATCATGAAGGTGGTGTCATGACGGCGATGCCCAGGAAGGCGGTTGTGGGCGTCGTGGTCGGGCTGCTGCTGGCGGTCGCGGCCGCCTGCGGGTCCGGGGAGGAGGCACCGGGTGTCGCCAGCGCCGGTGGCGTACCGGTCGCGGGCGTCCCCTCGCCGGCCGCCGCGACCGATCGGGATGCGGCCCTGCGGGACTTCGCACAGTGCATGCGCGACAACGGCGTTGACCTGCCCGACCCGCAGCCGGGCGGCCGGACCGGTGGAGCCTACGGGACGCTGCTACGCGACAACAGTCCGCTGGTGCGGGAGGCGTTCGCGGCCTGTCGGTCGCGTCTGCCCAACGGGGGCGAGCCGCCCCGGCTCGACCCGGAGAAGATGGAGACCTACCGGGCGTTCGCCGGGTGCATGCGGGACAACGGCGTGCCGATGCCCGACCCCGCGCCCGACGGATCACTCCAGGGCGCGCTGATCGGGACGATCGACCCGAACGACCCCGTCCTCCAGGCGGCGGTCGCGGCCTGCCGGGATCTCCTCGCCGGTCTGCTGCCCGACGGAGGGCGCCGATGATCCGGGACCGGCGGCTCCTGGTCGGCGGACTGGCCGTGGTGGTCGTCGGCGTGATCGTGTCCGCCTGGTACGGCGTCGACTTCGGCGGGTCACCCGGGACTGCGTCCGGCCCGGCGGGACCGCGGGCCACCGCTCAGGTGACGCGAACCACCCTGGTCGAGACGGTCAAGGTCAGCGGCACGCTCGGCTACGGCGGCGCCACCACGCTCGCCGGGCGCGGTACCGGCACGATCACCTGGCTGCCCGCGCCCGGCACGGTGGTGGAGCGTGGCCAGGCGGTGTACCGCGTCGACGAGAAGCCCGTGCCCCTGCTCTACGGCCCGCTGCCCATGTACCGCGTGCTGGCCAACGGGGTGAGCGGCCCCGACGTGCGGCAACTCGAGGAGAACCTCGTGGCCCTGGGCTACCAGGATCTGACCGTCGACGACTCGTTCACGTGGGAGACGCAACAGGCCGTGCTGTCGTGGCAAGCCGACCTGGGCATCGCGCAGACCGGGCGCGTCACGCCGACGGACGTCGTGATCGCGCCGGGACCGATGCGGATCTCGGCCCTCGCCACGACCCTGGGCAGCCCGGCCACCGGACCGGTCCTGTCGTACACCGGCACCACCCGGGTCGTCTTGATTGATCTCGATGTGAGCCGTCAGCATCTGGTCGCTCCCGGGGTTGCCGCGGTCGTCACGCTGCCGAACGGGGCCACCGTCGACGGCGAGGTGGCCAGCGTCGGCACCGTCGCGAGGTCCGCGACCGGCGGCGGGCCGAGCGGTTCCACGACCACCACCATCGAGGTCACCGTCACCGTGGCCGACCAGGCGGTGCTCGGCTCGCTCGACGCGGCGCCGGTCACCGTGGCCCTGGAAGCCGGGCGGGCCGAGGACGTCCTGACCGTTCCGGTCGCGGCCCTGCTGGCGCTGGCCGAGGGCGGGTACGGCGTCGAGGTCATCGAGGGGTCCGCCTCGCGCTATGTCGCCGTGTCGGTCGGGATGTTCGCCGGCGGTCGGGTCGAGATCAGCGGCGAGGGCATCGTCGAGGGCACCGTCGTCGGGATGCCGGCGTCATGAGCGGGCCGGTTGTGGAACTCGTCGGCGTGAGCAAGGTCTACGGGGAATCGGTGATCGCGGTGAGGGATGTATCCCTGTCCATTGATCCCGGCGAGCTGGTGGCGATCGTGGGCCCTTCCGGGTCGGGAAAGTCCACCTTGCTCAACCTCATCGGCACCCTGGACCAGCCCACCGCCGGCCGCGTCCTCATCGAGGGGCACGACGTAGCCCGGTTACGGGACAACGAGGTGTCGGCGCTGCGGGCGCGGCGGATCGGCTTCGTGTTCCAGCAGTTCCACCTCGCCGTCGGCGTGAGCGCGCTGGACAACGTCGCCGACGGGCTGCTGTACGCGGGCGTGCCCCTGCGCCAGCGCCGGGAACGGGCGGAGGAGGCGCTGCGCCGGGTGGGGCTGGGCCACCGCCTCCACCATCGGCCGCATCAGCTCGTCCGGGGGCGAACGGCAGCGGGTGGCGATCGCCCGCGCGGTGGTGGGCGGACCGATCCTCCTGCTCGCCGACGAACCCACCGGCAACCTCGACTCCGCCGCTGGCGCGGACGTCATGGCGCTGCTCCGAGAGCTGAACGATGCGGGTACGACCGTCGTCGTCATCACCCATGACCGGCAGATTGCCGCGAGCCTGCCGCGACAGGTTCACCTGCTGGACGGCCGCATCGTCCACGATGGACAGCCGCGGGATGGACGAGCCGACCCGCGGCCCGGGGACCACGGACCGTACGACTCCGGAGGACAGGCATGACCCAGCCACTCGTGCCCGCCCGGTTGAGGCCCGCGGACGTGCTGCGGGTCGGCGCGTCCGGGCTGCGGACCCGGCCGTTGCGGGTCGTGCTCGCCGCGCTCGGTATCGCGATCGGGATCGCCGCCATGGTCTCGGTGGTCGGCATCTCGTCGTCGAGCCGGGAGGAGTTGGCGCGCCAACTCGAGGCGCTCGGCACCAACCTGCTGCGGGTGGCCCCGGGCCAGAGCCTGTTCGGCGACCCGTCCCACCTGCCGGACGAGGCGATCGGNATGATCGGCCGGATCGGTCCGGTCACCTCGGTCACCGCGGTCGCCCTCGTGCCCGGGGTCCACGTCTACCGCACCGACCTGATTCCGAGCGGCCAGACCGGCGGGATCGGTGTGTACGCCGCCCGGCTCGACCTGCTCGACACGGTCGGGGCGAGCGTGGTCAGCGGCACCTGGCTCAACGANGCGACCGCCCAGTACCCCGCGGTCGTGCTCGGGTCGGTCACGGCCGAGCGGCTCGGCGTGCCCGCCGCCGGCCCGGAGCAGCAGGTGTACCTGGGTGGTGAATGGTTCACGGTGGTCGGCATCCTCGGCCCCGTGCCGCTCGCTCCGGAACTCGACTCGGGGGCGCTGGTGGGCTGGCCGGTCGCGCAGAGCCGGTTGAGCTTCGACGGGTATCCGACCACTGTGTACACCCGGGTCCGCGACGGCCAGGTCGAGGCGGTGCGGGCGGTTCTCGCCGCGACCGCCAATCCGCAGCACCCCGACGAGGTCGAGGTGTCCCGCCCCTCCGACGCGCTGGCCGCCAAGCAGGCCACGGACGAGACGTTCACCGCGCTCCTGCTCGGCCTCGGACTGGTAGCTCTGCTGGTCGGGGGCATCGGGGTGGCCAACACCATGGTGATCTCGGTCCTGGAGCGACGCGCTGAGATCGGTCTCCGCCGTTCGCTCGGGGCCACGCGCGGGCAGATCCGGCTGCAGTTCCTCGTGGAGTCGCAATTGCTGTCGGCGCTGGGCGGCGGGGCCGGGGTGGTGCTGGGCATCGCCGTGACGTCGGTGTACGCCGCCACGCAGGGGTGGCCCTCGGTGGTGCCCCTGTGGGCCTCGCTCGGCGGCATCGCGGCCACCCTGGCCATCGGGGCGGTGGCGGGCCTGTATCCGGCCGTCCGGGCGGGCAACCTGCCCCCCACGGCGGCCCTCAGTTCCACCTGACCGGCACCTCACGCGGCGGTCGGGGAGCGACCGGATCGGGTGGGCTGGTGTCGCTGCCGCAGCACCAACCCATCCGATCACTGTCGGCGGCTACAGGAACTGGGAGCTGGGGACGGGGCCGGGCGACCACACGCGGTCCCGGGGCCCGGTGGCGGGCCAGCCGCCGCCCAGGCCCCCGACGAACGCGACCAGATGCTCCGGGGTGTCGTCGGGCAACGTCTCGACGGCGGTGGACGCATCGGCCGCGGCCGCGACGATCTCGGCGGCGAGCTCCTCCTCGCTGCGGCCGTCCGGGTCGGTCCACCGGGCATCCTCGCCGGGGCGGGCGAGCAGCTGCTGTCCCCACGGGGCGACCACGTACTGGTGCAGGAACCCGACGACGTCCGCGGCCACGACCGGCGGCTTGGTCCAGCAGCTCGCGTGCTCGACCAGCACCGAGCCGGGTGCCCGCTCGTGCAGTTCCATCACGATGTCGGGATCGACCTCGGACAGGTCGTACGCCACCACGACGGCCCCGTCGAGCTCGCCACCGTCCATCGTGGACGGCCAGGGTCGCGCGGGCAGGTCCAGCAGGTGGGCCGCGGCCAGGCCGAGGATCCGGCTCGACCGGTCCGGCAGCAGGCACACCGACGAGGCGCCGGGTAGCACGGCCCGCAGGCGGGTGAGGGTCGTCGCGCAGAGCTCCGGCGTGTCCTGGATGAACCCGTACCGGCCGTTCATGCCCTCGTCGTATCCGTAGGGCGAGAGCATGGCGAGCACCGACGCGTTCAGCACGTAGTGCCACAGTCGCAGCGGGGGAGCGTCGAGCCGCTCCAGCACCGCGGTCCGGTCGAGCATGCCGGCCAGGCGCTGCTGGGCGTGCGCCCACGTGTCGTCCGGGGGCGCCAGGCGGGCCGCCCAGTGGCGCGCCTTGGCGACGTCGCCGGACATGAGCGCGTTGAAGGCGAGCAGGTACCGCTCCGGCCAGTCGCGCAGGACCGACTCGTTCGCCTCCAGCACACCCACCGCGTCCTGGTAGCGGTAGTTGTCCTCGTACGCGATCGCCAGCTCGCCGATGATGGGCAGCGTGCCGGGCGCCCGGTCCAGGGCAGCCGCCAGGATCGGCACCGCGATCGCGGAGACGCCTCGCTCGACGCAGGCGTAGCCGAGCCGGTACAGCCCGGCCGGGTCGTCCAGCTGCGCGACCACGGCCCGGGCTGCCTGGGCGAGGTCGTCGAAGCCGGCCGCCACCCCGGCGCGCTCCAGGAACGCGGCGAGGCGGTCGAGGGGCAGCCGTTCGGCGTAGGCCCGCAACAGGCCCACGGCGCCGCCCAGGTTGCCCTGGGACAGCTTTTCGTCGATATCGGTCAGTACATCGTCCACTGTCGACACGCGAGCAGGCTAGCCGGTGCCCGTCGGGCCCGCGACCCCGGTCCCGCGGGGACGGACGCACGCGTAAGCCAGCGCCCGCCCCCGCGGGTGGCCCGGCCGACGGCCTACCGCCCGCGCTGGCCCAAAACCCCGGTGTCGTGCACGATCTCACCGTTGACGATGGTCATGATCGGCCGGATGGTCCGCATCTCCGCCTCGCTCACCGTGAAGTAGTCCTTGTCGAGCACCACGAGGTCGGCGAGCTTGCCGGGCTCGATCGAGCCGAGCTCGTGCTCGCGGCCGAGGTACCAGGCGTTGCCCCGGGTGTACAGGTGCAGCGCCTGCTGGCGGCTGATCTGCTGACCCGGGTTGATCTGCTGCCCGGCGACATTCAGCCCCGTCGTCGCGTAGTGCAGGGCGAACCACGGGTTGTGTGGGGCGATGTGCACCCCGTCCTCGTGCAGGCCCAGGGGAATGCCACTGTCGACGAGCTGCGGGAACAGGGGACCGACGGGCAGGCCGTCGGCTCGGGGCTGCCCGTTCAGCCAGCGGAAGCCCGAGGTCGACACGCCACAGCCCAGCGCCTTGAGCCGGGCGAGCTGCTCGGGCGTGGCGTGGTCGGCGTGCTGCAGGCCCCAGCGCAGGTGCTTGATGCCGAACTCCGCCTCCATCTGCTCGTAGGCGGCCACGACGACCTCGATGTTGGCCGGGTTGCCGGGGCTGCCCGCCTGCGCGTTCTCGTTGCGCCAGCCCGCCCGGGCGATGAGCCGTTGCGCCTCGAGCCAGACGGCGTGGCCGTCCGGATTGGACGGTGCCGCGAACGGCGCGCCCCACTCGCCGATGCCGTACGTGCGGACCATGTCGTCGCCGAAGTTCGGGAACTGGGTGCGCAGGCGCTCCCGCAGCTCGGGCAACTGGTTCTCCAGCTCGCCCAGGGCCGGGATGTGGCCCTGGTTGTGCAGGAAGTTGATGTGCAACCGGACGAAGGCCCGGCCCTCGGCGTGCAGGGCGAGCCACGCGTCGTACATCCGGTAGTGGTTGAGCTGGAACAACGCGTGGTTGGGTTGCGGCTCCAGCAGAGATGGATCGAACGCCCCCGATGCCCACGCGTTGGGTGGCGGGAGCACCTGGTCGAGGTTGGTGGTGATGCCGACCTGGGCTGAGAACGCCATGGCGTCCAAGGCGCTGCGCTTCTTGTCCTCGAAGGTCTGCCGGATGCGCAGGTGGTAGAGCGCCGCGTTGGCGTTGGCACCGGTGAGGGAGCCGTCCTCGGCGACCGTCACCGTCGGGTTGCTCACGGACTCGAAGAACTGCTTGCCCAGCGTGTTCACCCGGGCCGGGCCTCCGCCACCCTGGTAGAGGAAGACCGGGCGGTCGTTGATCACCGCGTCGATCTCGGCGAGGGTCGGCAGCCGGCGTTCGGCGAACATGTTCGGCGTGCCGGCGCCCATGGCCGTGATGAACTGGCCCTCGGGCACGCTCGGCCGCCGGGCCGCGAGGAAGGCGAGGACCTCGTCGACGTTGCTGGCCAGCTCCCACTGGGCCACGTGGTACCCGGGCCGGTTGGCCAGGCTGATGAAGTGGGTGTGGCTTTCGATGAGGCCGGGCACGACGGTTCGCCCGCGCAGGTCGATCCGCTCGGCCTGCCCGCCGGCCTTCTGGGCCTCGTGTCCAACCGCGACGATCCGATTGCCCTGGATGCGGACGGCGTGGACGACCGAGGCCTGGTCGTCCATCGTGTGGATCTTCCCGTTGATGAGGAGCAGGTCGCGCTCCGCCTCGTTCTCCCGAGGCTTGGCGTAGGCCACGGGGCGCCCGCTCGGGGTCGCGGCGGACGCCGGCCCTCCCGCCAGAACGCCCCCGAGCGCGGAGGCCACGACCGCGGCGCCCCCGCCCAGGATGAGCCCGCGGCGGGAGACCCCGGAGCGCGTGGTGGAGTCATCGTCGTGTCCGTGCTGGTGGTGCTGGTCCCCGTGCTCAGGTATGTCGTCCATGGATGCTCCTGATCACGTTGCTGCAGGCCAACCTGCATGTAGCGATGTCTGTATCTGTGCGCATCCCGGGGCGCGGTGGTACGGCGGGGCCGCCGGTCGAGGGGACGGACCGGCGATCCAATGGGCGTCGAACGACTCTGCACGGGAGCGTAAGCTACAGATGTACGCTGTGCAATAGGCCTGTTGCTAGTAGTGTCGTTCCTGCCTGTTGAACAGTTCTACTCAACAAGGCCCGACAGTCCGCTCCGGCTCGATAAGCAGTACTGAAAATCGCAGTGGGTGGGGCCGGCCCCACTATCCTGATGCCTGCGATGGATGAGACGGGACAGAGCGATACCGAACACAGCGGGGCCGAACCCGGCGGCACTGGACCAGGCGTCACTGAATTCAGCGTTGCTGAACCCACCGTTGCTGAACCGAGCGCTGTCGTACGCGTCGTGCAGCCAGACGCCGCGCGGTCGGTGGAGAGCGACACGGCGCGGTTCGCCCAGGTGGTGGCGGTGGGCGACGTCTTCGACGGCCACGGGTCCCGCATCGACGCCGATCTCGTCCGCGAGTTCTGCGTGCACCGGGCGGGCGAGGTGGATCCCCGGGGAATCCGGCTGCGGAACGTGCACGTGGCCGGTCAGCTCGACCTCACCGGCGTCCAGGTGCCGTTCGCGCTGCGCTTCGAGAACTGCACNTTCGACGAGGCGCCGATCCTGCTCGGCGCCAGCGTCCGGGAGNTGGCCTTCNTCGACTGTCCTGCGCTGCCCGGTCTGATCGCCAACGGCATCACCGTGCAGGCCGACCTCGCGGTGACCGGGTGCCGGGTCGTGGGGAGCCATCGCACCAGCGCGAGCATGTCACGCCGGGCCGCCGTCTGGTTGTGCGAGTCGAGTATCGGCGGCCGGCTGCTCTGCATCGACACGGTCATCGATCCGCAGGGGGAGCGGGCCATCCAGGCCGACCGTATGCGCGTGGGCGGCACCGCGCGATTCATCAACTTCTCGGCCACCGGTGAGCTGCGCCTCGTCGGGCTGCAGGTGGACGGCTCGCTGGACCTGGCGGGAACCCAGGTGGCGGCGCCCCGGGGCCTGGGCGCTCGACCTGGGCGACGCCGCCATCGCCGGCAACATGTACGTGGCGCCGTCCGAGGCGGGTCGGCGGCCCGAGATTCACGGACGCATCCACCTCGGCAGCACGCGGATCGACGGCACCCTGCTGATCCAGGACGCGACACTGGTGCGGCCCGACCACGAGGAGGGGCGCTACCACTCGCCCCGGTTCCACGGCAAGGCCATGGTCGGGCTGCGGCTGTTCGTGGGCGCCGAACTGTCCATCGAGGGAGCCACCACGATCACCGGCAGTGTCGACCTGTCCTCGGCCGAGCTCGGCCGCTTCGCCCTGGCCTCGCCCGGGACGATCGTGGCGCCCGGGCAGGCCGCGCTCGACCTCACCAACGCCGAGATCCGGTCGGGCGTGACCGTCGACGACGGCGTCCACATCCGGGGCGCGATCCTGCTCGTGAGCGCGCGGATCCACGGTCGGCTGGTGCTCAGCGGGGTGGTGCTGACCGATCCCGAGGCGCACTCGCTGCTCAAGGCCGAGGGAACGGTCATCGACGGCGACGTCGACCTGCGCCGGATGCGGGCCACCGGCGGGCAGCTGAAGTTCTGGCGCTGCACGATCGGGGGCGGCTTCGACGCGGCCGAAGCACTGGTGGAGAACCCGGCGGGCGGGACCGTACGGTTGCACCAGTCCGAGGTACGCGGGTCGGTCCGCCTTGTCCGCGGCTTCAGCTCCGTCGGGTGCGTGGTGCTCAGCCGCAGCGTGGTCGGTGGGCGGCTCGACCTCGACGGCGGGCGCTTCCACTGCCCGACTCCGACCGACTTCAACCCGGAGCAGGCCGCGATCCGGGCCGTGTCGGCGACGTTCTCCGGCGGCATGGACCTCGGCTGGGACCAGATATCGCCGGCCATCAACGTCACCGACGTCAGCACGACGGTGGTGCAGGACGATCCGCGGACCTGGCCCAACCGCAGCTACATCGCCGGCTTCACCTACGAGCGGTTCGACGCGGTCCGCGGCGCGGCCGCCGGTCGCCGGATCTGGGACTGGCGCGAACGGCTCGCCTGGCTGCGCAAGCAGCCCGAGTTCGACGCCGGACCGTACGAGCAGGCGGCCCGGGTGTTCCGCCAGCACGGCTACGCGCAGGGGGCCGAGCACCTGCTCATCGAGCAGCGCAGCGACGCGCGCAAGGCCGAGAAGAGCCGGGCGTTGTTCCGCAACCTGCTGGAGTGGGTGTACGGCTGGACGGTGGCGTACGGCTACCGGCCGAGCCGGGTTCTGTGGCTGCTGGTCGCCCTGCTCGTGCTGGTGAGCGCGACCCTCACGGTTCCCGGGGTGCAGCACATCATGCGGGCCAGCGACGAGGGGATCGTGTTCACGGTGGACGGTCCGCTCAACCCGGAGGACGACGCCGACTACATCGACCCGTGCGGCGGCGGCCGCGTCCGGTGTTTCAACCCGGTGCTCTACGCGGTGGACACCGTGATTCCGCTCATCGCGCTGGACCAGCGCTCGACCTGGTACCCCGACCGGTTCGTGCCGGGCGGCGTAATCATCGAGTGGTATCTCAACCTCTCCACCGTGGCCGGCTGGTTGCTCTCCTCGGTCTTCCTGCTCTCCTTCGCCCGGCTGGCCCGCAACACCTGACCCGTCGCACCACCTGATCCGTCGCACCACCTGACCCCGGGTACGGCGACCCCGGGCACCGCGACCACGGGTAAGGCCACGCCAGCTCAGGCCACCGCGGGTCAGGCCGCCACGGGCAGGACAATGACGGCTCACGCCACCCTGGGCATCGCCGACCGCGCGACCTCCGGCCGGAGACGCAGCCGGTGAACGTCAATCAGAAGTTTTGCTTAACAGTTCCATCGAATTAATTACTACTGCTGAAGGCCGGGTCGGGTCACGATGGCCGGGTGAGTCGTCGTGCCTGGCTGCTGTTCGCCGCCGCATCGCTGCTGTGGGGCTTTCCGTACTTCCTGATCAAGGTCGCCATCGTCGACCTGTCACCGGTGTTCGTCGTCTTCGGCCGGGCCGCCATCGCCGCCGCCGTGCTCGTGCCGGTCGCCGCGCTGCGCGGTCTGCTGCCGGCGCTGCGGGGCCGACTGCGGTTCGTGGTGGCCCTGTCGTTGGTGCACATCGTCGGCCCGTTCCTGCTCATCACGTATGGGGAGCTGTACGTCACGTCCTCCCTGGCCGGCCTGATCATCGCGGTCGAGCCGGTCGTGGTGGGGCTCATGCTCGCCCGGGCCGAGCCGTTCACGCCGACGCGGGTCGTCGGGCTGGTGCTCGGCTTCGGCGGTGTCGCCGTGCTCACCGGCGTCGAGTTGGGTGGCGGGGGACCGGCCGTCATCGGCGCGGCCCTGGTGCTGCTCGCCACCGTGGGGTACGCCTACGCCACGATCATGATTCAGCGGCGCGGGTCGGACATCCCGCCGACCGCGCTGGTCGCCGGCTCGATGCTGTCGAGCACCGTGCTGCTGGCCCCGTTCGCCGCCTTCGCCCTGCCGACGCCGCCCGTGCGGTCGACCTCGTGGGCCTCCCTGGCCGCGCTCGGCTTGTTCTGCACGGCCATTGCGATGATCGCGTTCTATGCTTTGATCGCTGACGTCGGCCCCAACAAGGCCGGGCTCGTGACCTACGTGAACCCGCTCGTGGCCGTGCTGCTCGGTGTGGCGCTGCTGGACGAGCCGCTGCGGTGGAGCCTGCCGGTGGGTGCCGTGCTCATCCTGGCCGGCTGCTGGCTGTCGACCCGCCGGCCGCGGCCCGCCCGGCCGGCCGAGTCCGCCGAGGCGGCCCCGGTTGCGTCAGCCGCGTCGGCCCAGCCGGTTGCGTGGTCCCGGTCGGTTGCGCCGACCGAGCCGGCCCGGTCGGTGACGTCGGTCGAGTCGGCCCCAGCCGGTCGCGGTCGAGAGCTCGTGAGGTCGGTTACGGTTCGACCATGCGCATCGTCTTCGGGGCTGACGACGAGAACGAGACCACCCGGGCCGTCCTGGACTTCCTGCGCTCGCGGGGCGAGGTCGAGGTGCTCGCCCCGCCGAGCTGGCCCGACCTCGGGGCCGAGGTGGGGCGAGCCGTGGCGAGCGGCCGGGCCGACTTCGGGGTCGTGATGTGCTGGACCGGCACGGGTACGGCCATCGCGGCCAACAAGGTGCCCGGGGTGCGGGCGGCGCAGGCCTGGGAGCCCTGGATCGCCCGAAACGCTCGCTTGTGGAACGACGCCAACGTCCTCGCCCTGAGCCTCAAGCGGCTCGCCCCCGACGTCGCGGTCGAGACCGTCCAGGCGTTCCTGGACCAGTCCGAGCCGGACCCGGAGGAGGCGGCGGCGATTGCCCGGCTCAAGGGGTTGGACGCCGAACGCCCACCGTCGCCGTAGCCGCGCGGCCGGTGGCGTCGGGGGTCCGGACCGGAGACTCGATCGCGGATTGGCGTATTTCCTTATATATCGAGTTATTGGTGTCCCTGTATGTGCGTCGATCGTGGCCCACAGGTCACGGTGAACTGGGGCGACGGAATCTCGTCGTACGAATGGGTGCACGTCATCCCGCCCGAGCGCCTACCGGCCCTCCGCGAGGTGGCCGGGGTGGCCCCGGACACGGATCCGCTCGAGGCCGTCGCGCAGCTGTACATGCGGGTCCGCGGCCGGCTCTACCAACCGCTCACCGATCCCCCGGTCAGCGCGATCTTCGACAACTGGCGCAGCTGAGCCGGCGCGGTCACACCGGTCGGCGTCGGTACCATCGCTCGGTGCGAATCCGTGTCCTTGCAGCGCTGCTCGTCGTCGGTGCCCTCCTGACCGCCTGCACCGGCGAGCCCACCGTCCCGACCGAGCCGAGCGGCGAGGCGGTCGCGAGCGAGACCGTCGACGTGACTCCGTCGCCGGCGCCGCGGCTGCAGGCCGGCAACCCGGACGGCCGGGCGCCCATCCCGCCCGAGGCCCAGCCGGAGGACACGTCCCGGCCCGACCACGTGATCGGCGACGGCACGCCGACCAGCTGCACGTCCGAGGCGGTGGTGGCGGCGGTCGCCCAGGGCGGGGTCATCACCTTCGACTGTGGACCGGATCCGGTGACCATCACGATGACCGCGACCGCGAAGATCCGCAACGCCTCCGGGCCGCGCATCGTGATCGATGGCGGTGGCCTGGTGACGCTCAGCGGGGCCGGTCAGCGCCGGATTCTCTACATGAACACGTGTGACCGCGAGCTGGGCTGGACCACGCCGCACTGCGACAACCAGGACCACCCGCAGCTGACCGTTCAGAACATCACATTCGTCGATGGCGACGCGACCGGGGCCGGTGCCGGCGGTGGACCGGACGGCGGCGGGGCCATCTTCGTCCGCGGCGGCCGGTTCAAGGTGTTCAACGCCGCGTTCCTGCGCAACCGCTGCGACAGCACCGGTCCTGACGTGGGTGGGGCCGCGATCCGTGTGCTCGACCAGTTCGAGGACCGCCCCGTCTACGTCGTCAACAGCACGTTCGGGGGCGCGCCGGGACAGGGCGGGCAGTGCTCCAACGGCGGGGCCCTGTCGAGCATCGGCGTGTCCTGGGTGGTGCTCAACAGCGTGTTCAGCCACAACTCGGCAATCGGCTACGGCGCCAACCCGGCTCGCGGCGGCACGCCGGGCGGCGGGAGCGGCGGCGCCATCTACGCCGACGGCAACCGGTTCACCATCCACATCGCCGGCAGCCTCATCGAGCACAACGACGCGGCCGAGGGCGGGGGCGCCGTCTTCTTCGTCAGCAACAACCGGACGGGCACACTGTCCATCGAGGACTCGGTCCTGCGCAGCAACCGCAGCGGTGGCTTCGAGACCCGCGGATATCCCGGCATCTTCTTCCTCGGGGCCGGTTCGCCCACGGTCAGCGGCTCAACCCTGTCGCCGTGACGACGCGCGGCCCGTCCGTACGGCCCACCGCAGCGCCCCCTGTCGTCACCGAGGCTGACCGTCGTCGTTAGCTTCCGCACAGGCGTACGCAGGCTCGCGTAACGGTCGCCCCCGCGGGCAGGGATGGTTCGTGCATTGCGGGAGGAGGCGTTGCGGTGACAACCACCCTCGGGCCGCCTCCGGCGCTGATCGGGGCCCCGACGCCGCGGGCGATCCGGATCCGGACCCGGTTCTGGCGGCTCGCCCTGGTGGTCGTGGGCGCGGCGGCCGGGTTCGCCGTCGTCTGGACGCATCCCGATCGCGGCCACGAGAGCTGGTACGCCTGGGCGGCCCTGGGCACCATGCTCGGCGGGGTCTCGGGATGGTCCTTCGGCAGCGGGATCGCGCGGTACCGGGACGTCGTGGCCCTGCAGCCGGTGCGGGCGATCCGGATCTTGCCGGCGCTCGTGCTGATGGGGTTGTCCGTCGGCGTGGCGCTGGCGCTCTATTTCGTGGTCGTGGGGCCGAGTGTCATCGCCCAAGGGCTCGCGCTCGCCGGGGTGTCCGGCGTAGGGGCACTGCCGGTCGGGGCGGCCGTTGTGGCGATCCGGGTGCTCTCCATCGACGGCGTGGTCGGGACGGCGGGGCGGCGACTCGACAGCCTGCTGCGGCTGCGGCGCCTGCTCTCCAGCCTGAACGCGATGTTCGGGATGCTCGTCGTCTCGGTCACGCTCTACATGGCGGCTCAACGCCTTCTGGCCAGCGAGAAGGAGGTACCGGCGTCGCTGGTCATCTACACCGGCGTGGCCGCGGCCGTGGTGGTCGCGTCGGTCTACCTGCCCACGGCCGCCGTGCTGCGCCGACGCTGCCGGATGTTCATCGACGAGGAGTTCTCCCTCGACAACGTCGACCGCGAGCACCTGATCCAGGCCGCCGAGGATCGGCACCGGTTGGAGGTTCTTCTGGGCCTGCACCGCACGACCCTGGCTGAGTTGCAGAACGCCCTGGTCATCGTCGCCCCGTTGCTGGCTGGCGCCGGTTCCGCGCTGCTGTCCGTCTTCTAGCCGCGCCCGCCCGGCCCGCCGGCCGGATGTTGCCAGCGCGGTCGGCCTGCCGGCCAAGGTGGCCCGTGCGGTCGGCTTGCCGGCCGAGGTGGCCAAGCACAGTCAGCCCGCGCGGGTCCGGGCGGGCAGGCGGAGCCACCGCGGCCAGCTCAGGCCCGTCCGGGCCAGCGTCTGTCCAGCGAGGACACCGAGGAGCACGAGGACGATGCCGACCATCTGGCGGCCGGAGAGGTGCTCGCCGGCCGCCAGGGTGCCGAGCAGGACCCCGGTGACCGGGTTGAGCAGGCCGATGACGCCCACGGTGCCGGCGGTGAGGTGGCGCAGGCCGGTGAACCAGGCCGTGAAGGCGAGGGCGGTCGCGACCAGGGTGAGGTAGGCGTACGCCGGAACGGTACGCGCGTCCAGCGGCGGCGGCGCCCCCTCGACCGCCACGGCCACCGGGATGAGCAGCAGGGCACCTGCCGTGAGTTGCCAGGCGGTGCTCGCGAGCACGTTGACCGGCTGCGCCCCGGGTCGGGTCGTCCACTTCCTGGTCAGCACGTAGCCCAGGGAGGCCATGAGCATCGCGGAGAGCGAGGCGAGCAGCCCGGCCGGGTTGAGCCGGACCGGCCCCGTGAAGGCGGTGAGCACGACGCCGACGGCGCCGACCAGCGCGGCCCCCACCGTGACCAGGTGCGGGCGTTCGCGCAGCAGGGCCCAGCCGAGCAGCACCATGGCGATGGGCGAGGTGGCGGTGACCGTCGAGGCGACGCTGCTCGGCAGCAACTGCGCGGCCACGTAGATCAGGGCGAAGAACGCCCCGATGTTCAGCAGGCCGAGCACCGCGCTGCGCCACCACCAGACGCCCCNCGGGNNAGCGTCCGGCTCANCGCGAGCAGCAGCAGGCCCGCCGGCAGGGCNCGCAGNACCGANCCGTAGAGCGGGTACTCGGCNGGNAGGAANCGNTGGGTGACGNAGTAGGTGGAGCCCCAGGTGACGGGGGCGATCGCGGTGACCAGGGGCCAGCGCCACGCATTACGCATTGATCGATCATGCCACGGTAAGGACCGGTCCATTGCCGGGTCCTTGCGCGGTCAGCCTCCACTGGCGACACATGTCTGTGGATATGCCCAACCATGGTGGGCCGGTCCGGCCCGCGGTCGGTGGGACGGGTGGGATCGACGTGACGAAGGACATACCGCGACGCGCCGGGGAAACGGGCCAAAATGTGTCGTCGCGATCCGGTCGGCTGGCGTATCGTCGCGGACGTTTGTCGGTCGAACAGGGCCGCGTGACCCGCGGTCAGGCGCGACGAGGAGTGTCTACCGGATGACGACTACAAGCCCACCGCCGCCGGTGGCCTCCGACAAACTCGACTCCGGCGTCCTTCGGGTCGCCGGAGTCGTCGTTCTCGGGGCCATCATGGCGATCCTCGACGCCACCGTGGTGAGCGTCGCCCTGCCGACCTTCCAGCACGAGTTCCACGCGACGTACGCCACCGTCGCCTGGACCATGACCGGTTACACGCTGGCTCTGGCCACGGTGATCCCGCTCACCGGATGGGCGGCCGACCGGTTCGGGACCAAGCGGCTCTATCTGACCGCGCTGGCGCTCTTCGTGGTGGGCTCGGTGCTGTGCAGCCTGGCGGACAGCGCCGGCCAGCTCATCCTGTTCCGCGTGCTGCAGGGCATCGGCGGCGGAATGCTCGCGCCGCTGGGCATGACGATCCTGACCAAGGCGGCCGGACCGCAGCGGGTGGGCCGGGTCATGGCCGTCATGGGCATCCCCATGCTGCTCGGCCCGATCAGCGGCCCGATCCTCGGCGGCTGGCTCATCGAGGCGGCGAGCTGGCACTGGATCTTCCTGATCAACCTGCCGCTCGGCGTGGTCGCCATCCTGGCGGCCCTGCGCGTGCTCGCCCCCGACCAGCCGCGGCCGTCCGAGTCGTTCGACTTCGTGGGCATGCTGCTGCTTTCGCCCGGCCTGGCCCTGTTCCTCTACGGCGTCTCGTCCATCCCCGAGGAGCAGACGGTCGCCACGCCCAAGGTGCTGGTGCCCGCGTTGATCGGGCTGGCCCTGGTCGGCGGCTTCGTCGTCCACGCTCGGGGCCGGGCGCACGCGCTCATCGACCTGAGCCTGTTCCGCAAGCGGAACCTCACCATCGCCACGGTCACGCTGACGGTGTTCGTGCTGTCGTTCATGGGCAGCATGCTGCTGTTCCCCAGCTACTTCCTGCAGGTGCGCGGCGAAGGCACCCTCGAGACGGGCCTGCTGCTTGCGCCGCAAGGGCTGGGCGCCATGCTCACCATGCCGATCGCCGGCCGGCTGACCGACCGGATCGGCCCGGGCAAGCTCGTGCTGACCGGTATCGGGGTCATCGTGGCCGGCATGCTGGTCTTTACGCAGATCGATGCGGGGACGTCGTACGGTCTGCTGTTGCCGGCCCTGTTCGTCATGGGCCTGGGCATGGGCATGACGATGACCCCGATCATGAGCGCCGCCATGGGCAGCCTCCAGCAGCGCGAGGTCGCGCGGGGATCGACCGCCATGAACATCGTGCAGCAGGCCGCGGGCTCGATCGGCACCGCTGTGATGTCGGTGCTGCTCACCAACCGGGTTCTCGGCGACCCGGCCGCGGCCGCCTACATGGGCGTCATGCAGGGGCAGGTGCCGGCCGACGCGGTGCCGCCGCCCGTGCTGGCGGCCGGCGTGTCCGGGCTGGCCGGCGCCTTCGGGTTCACCTTCACGGTGGCGACGATCCTGATCGTGTGCTGCCTGATTCCGGCGTTCCTGCTGCCGCGCAAGCCGGTTGCGGGTGCCGTGCCTGAGTCCACCCCGACGCTGACCCACTGAAGACGCGTCCGGTCGCCGGCTGGGCGTACGGTCTGAGACTGGGCGCGTACGGCGTGGCCGCCTGACGCGTGCGGGCGGGCCGTGCGCCCACGGTCGGCGACCGCGCACGTACGGTGCGGCGGCCCGCGCCTGCGGCCGGAGGCGGGGCGCGTACGGTCGGCGACCGGACGCGTACGGTTGGTGCGTCGGGCCCGCGCGTCTGTCCACAGACGACGGATCCCTCGGTGACCGCCCGTTCCCGTGTCCTGTTGATCGCCCTATCCTTTGTCGGTGCTCACCACGGACGGCCAACCCGCCCCGGCAACCCCCATGGCCGACCCCGACCCGTATGCGGTGCTGCAGCTGGGAACCCGGGTCGGTGACGAGCTGTTGGCGGCCGGTATGTCCGCCAACGACGTGGTGCTCTTCATCCTCAAGATCACCCAGGCGTACGGGCTGACGGGCGTCCACGTCGACGTCACCTACACCGCCATCTCGGCCTCGTACCTGCCCGACGCCGGCCGCCCGCCGGTGACCGCGATCCGGATCGTGCGCCCGGCCGAGCCGGACTACACCCGGGTCCGCCGGCTGCTGCGCCTGGTCAAGCAGATCGAGCGCGGGCTGCCGCTGCCCGAGGCGAGCGAGGCCCTGCGACGGATCCGGACGGCTCCTCACCCGTACCCGCGCTGGCTCGCCCTCATGGGCAACGCCGGGGTGGGGCCGGCGGTGTCGTTGCTGTTCACCACCAACTGGAAGGTCCTGCTGCTCAGCTTCGCCAGCGGCCTCGTGGTGGACGTGCTCGTCGACTGGTTCGACCGGCGCCGCGTGCCCCCGTTCTTCCGGCAGTTCTTCGCGGCCGGGGTCATCACGCTTGTGGCGGCCGGGATCACCCACGCCGGGCGGCAGGGCGTGGCGTTCTTCGTCGGTCTGGATCCCACGCTGGTCGTGGTGGGCGGCATCGTGATGCTGCTGGCTGGCGTCATGATGGTCGGCGCCGTCCAGGACGCCATCGACCAGTTCTACGTCACCGCCTCGGCCCGCGTGCTGGAGGTGTTCCTGCGGACCGGCGGCATCGTGGCCGGCATCGTGAGCGGCCTGGCTCTCGCCCAGTACCTCGGCGTGCCGCTGTCCATCTCGGCCGAGCCGTTCCACCCCAGCCCGCCCGAGGCCCGGTTCGCCGCAGCCGGCCTCATCGCCGTCATGTTCGCCATCTCGGTCTACGCCGACGCGGTCACGATCCTGCTCTCCGCCACCATGGCGCTGGTCGGCTGGGCCGCGTACACCCAGGCCGTGCAGCTGGGGGTGGCCACGGTCCCGGCGAACACCATCGCGGCGCTCATCCCGGCCGTGCTCATCGCGCTGATCGTGCGGCGGACCCAGGTGCCAGGGTTCGGGCTCATCACGGCCGCGGTCCTGCCGCTCGTGCCGGGCCTGGCGATCTACCGCGGGCTGCTCCAGCTCGTCGGGACCGAGCCCGGGTCGGGTGACCCGTCGGCCGCCGGGTCGACCCTGCTGCTGGCCCTCGGGGTGGCCGTGGGCATCGGCGCCGGCGCGAGCCTCGGCACCTACCTGGGCCGGCCGATCGCGGCCACCGTCCGGCGGATCACCTTCCGCTCCCGCCGCCGCATGGAGTGAGGTGTGGGTGCCCGCTTGGGTGTCAGGAGGGACGCCCTCCTGCGCTTTTTTGCCTAGGAAGGACTCCCTCCTGACATCCAGGCAGCGGGCTCAGTAGCCGAAGCGGTGCTCGGTGGGGCGCCGACCGGAGCCGGCGACCGCGATCGCGGAGATCTCCACGACCATCTCGGGGGAGGCGAGCGCCGAGACCCCGACGATCGTCCAGGCCGGGTAGGGGGCGCGGATGAACTCGTCCTTGACCGCGCGGAAGCCGTCCAGGTGCGACATGTCGGTGTGGTACGTGGTCAGGCACACGATGTCGTCGAGGGTCGCGCCGGCCTCCCGCAGCGTCCGCTCGAGGTGACGGAAGGCGACCCGGGCCTGGATCATCGGGTCGCGGGCGATCTGGTCCCGCTCGTCGTACCCGCGCTGCCCGGATACCCAGATCGTCCGGCCCACCCGGTTCGCCTCGGCGAAGTGCCAGGTGTCGTACGTGTCCGGGTTACGGATGATCGCTTCCCGATCCATACGCTGCCGTCCTCTGTAGCGGTACTCCGACGCTGTCGACCATTGTCGGACGTTGACCCGGGTCGCGATGGGCGGGGCCCGGCCGGGTGAGCAGGTCGTACGCCGGGCGACGGCCGGGCTGGGCCGGCGACGGGCCGGCCGGCGTACGGCCCGGGTGGCCGCGGTCGGTACGCCTGGCGGGGCCGGGTCGCCGGACGCGGGACCACGAAACGTTGTCCTGTATGCGACTCTCGATGTCGTCCATTGTGGATTTTGAGGCGCTGCCTCGCCGTCCGCACAGGCACTCCGCGTGGGCACGGTGTTGTGCATGCAGAAACATCCCGTTACAGTGCGACGGTCAGACATCGCCGGAGGTGGAAGTGGGGTGACCGATGTCCCTCGCACTGCACGAAGCCTCCGCTGCGTTCTTCGCCCGGCTGGGTGGCGTCGTCACCGAGACGACGGTCGAGCCGCTGGAGCCTGAGCCCGACGTCGACACCGCGGCGTTCGCCGCCACGGTGACGGTCGAGTTCGACAACGCGGGGCTGTTCGGTGATGCGAAGGCCGACATCTACGACGACGTGTACCCGCGCTACCGGGCCCTGCGCCGCGAGTGGTGGGAGGCCCTCCGCGCGGTCGCGACCGACGAGACTCCGTGGCCGCGCCCGTACCTGCTGCCGGTGCCGGCGCCCGGCGCCCCGACGGGTCCGGCTCGGGACGGCGCCCGCCCGGTCCGCCCCGAGGTCGAGGTCGTGTCGTTGGAGTCCGTGCCGCGGTCGTCGTACGTCGACCGGATGCGTCGCCAGTTCGGCCTCGAGTACGGCCTGCGCGGCGCCAGTGGGCAGTTGCTCGACCTGGGTGAGGGCCTGCTCGTCGCCGTCCGGGCGGCCGTCGACGCCATGCCGGACCCCGAGTCTGTGGTGGAGCTGGGCGCCGGCACGGGGGCCGCGACCGGGCTCGTGTTGCACCGCGCCCGCCCCAAGCGCGTGCTGGTGCACGACGCGAGCGAGGCCGCCGGGCGGCACCTGCGCGAGCACCTGGGCGCGGTCGCCAGCCAGTCCGGGGCGTCGCTTCAGGTGGTGACCGAGGACTGCCGGGATCTGCCCTTCGACGAGCCGATCAGCCTGCTCATCGTCAACATCCCGTTCGCCCAGCTGCCGAGCCTGCTGGCCCGGCGGGGCGAGCAGATCCGCGCGGCCCTGGGAGAGGAGGGCATCCTGGTCGCCGCCTCGTCGGCCGTGGGCATGCGGTTCTACCAGGCGCTGACCGACGGTTCCGAGCCGCGCCTGGCCGACTGGCCCTGGTTCGTCCCGGGACGCGCCCTGCCCGACCTGTTCGCCAGCGGGGCGGCCGTCCGGATGCGCAACCTCGTGGTGAGCGTCGCGTCGGCGTCACCGCAGCGGGTCGACGCCACCCTCGCCGGCATGGTGGCCCGCGGCGGCGAGATCCTCAGCTGACCCTTCGGACGGAGCCCCGGACACGCGGTGCCCAGAAACGCGCGGTGTCCAGGACACACGGCGCCCGGAAAGTGACTTTCTGGGGGTGTCGGGAGCGCCGTAGGTGCCCAGAACGTGACTTTCTGGCGAAGGGCTTGGGCCGGTGTCAGGGGTGGTCGCGGTGGATCGCGTAAAGCGCCGCCGGTACCGACGCGGCCACCACGAAGGAGTCGGCCAGGCCACTGGCCTCCAACTCCTGACGGACAACCGGCGTCAGCGCCGCCAGGGCCAGGCGTCCGGCCCGGGCGCGCAACCGGGAGTTGATCTGGGCGAATACTGACACGCCCTCCGCGTCACACGAGGTGAGACCGCTGGCGTCGACGATGATGTCGCGGGCACCCTGATCGATGAGGGTCACGGCCAGGGTCGCGAGTTGAGGGGCCGTGGTCGCGTCGAGGCCACCGGCGAGCACGAGCACGGGGCGCTGGTCCTGCTCCTGCCGGGTGATGGTCAACGACGTGGCGGCTGGCGAACTCATCGATCCTCCGACTCAGGCGCTGGCGGTGTTCCCGTTCCGGAGCCGAGCGCCCACGGAAGGGCGCGTTCCGCAGGGTGTCGGTCTCGGCGCCGGCCATCGCCCCCCGCGGGTGTTGATCGTACTGGTTGTTACGGCAACCTTCTCGATGAGACGAGGGACCACTCCGGTCCGCAACTCCTTGTCATCACACGGTTTCCGTCGGTTACTGCTGTCCATAGTGGACGCTCGATCCGGGCCGCGGTGATCAACCCGGTTGGTCCGCATTTGTGATCATGGACAGAGTCAGTCGGTCCGGGTAGCCGGAACCGTTCGCGCTTTGCGTCTAGCGCTGTGAAAGCTTTCGCATTACTGTGAGGCATGTCACAAGGGCTGGATGGTTTAGCCAGCCCAGTCAGGGAAAGCCGAGGGCTACCGGCGAGGCACGGGGAAGGGCCGACGCCGGTGGAACATCGCCCGTACGACGGAGGGGCGCCGTCGTCGCGGGTGGTGCCGGGGTCGGGTCCGCTCGCCCCGGCCAGCGTCGTTCGGGGCCGGCCGGATGAGATCGTCCGGGCGGCCGGACGGGATCATCGCCACCGGTCCCGACGGCGCGTAGGGAACGCGCCCGGGTCGGTTGTCGCCGGATCGGTCGGCCGTCAGGTCAGCGGTCGTCAGGCCGCCCGGCGTCAGGCCACCGGTTGAGCGGGCCGGCCGTCCAGGGACGCCCGCTGGCCGCCGTAGACGTGCGGGGCGAGCAGGGCCGCGCAGCGCAGGTTGCGGTAACGCCCGCCGTAGTCCAGGCCGTACCCCACGAGGATGCCGTCGGGTGCGTCGAAGCCGATGTAGCGGACCTCCTCGGGCAGCTCGGCGATCGTCGGCTTGCGGAACAGCGCGCAGAAGCGCACCGACGCCGGGCCGCGCGAGCGCAGGTTGGACAGCAGCCAGGAGGCGGTCAGGCCGGTGTCGATCACGCCGTCGACCACCAGCACGTTGCGCCCCGCGATGTCCACGTCGAGGTCCTTGCGCAGCCGGACCGCGCCCGACGCGCCGATCGTGCCCGGGCCGGCGCGGTACGACGACAGCCCCATCCAGCTGATCTCCACGTGCCGGTTCAGGGCCCGGGCCAGGTCCGCGGTCATCATGGCCGCCCCGCCGAGTACACCGACGAGCAGCAGGTCGAGATCGGTGCCGTCCTCGTCGCGGTAGTCCGCCTCGATCTGCGCGGCGAGTTCACGCAGGCGGGCCACGATCTGCTCCTCGGTCCACAGGACCGCCGCCAGATCACCCGCGACGTGCTCTGGCTTCATTCGGGATCCTTTCGCTGGGACGGGGAGAGTCGGGACTGGCCTACGGTACGACGCGCTCGTAACCGATCCCGCGCGACCTGCCGGGGTGGCGTGACAAAGATCCCGCGTCACGGGCGCCGGTACGCGAGCGGTTGACCGGCGACCGCGTGACGACCCGGGCGTCCGGGGACGACCTGGACATCAGGCGACCGGGGATCTCGGCATCAGGGGATGAGCAGCAGTTTGCCGGTGGTCCGGCGCGACTCGAGGTCCATCTGGGCCCGGGCCGCCTCGGCGAGCGGGTACCGGTCGTAGATCCGGACGTCGAGCCCGTCGGCGATGAACCGGAACAGGTCGTCGGTCCGGCGGCGCAGTTCCTCGGGCGTCGCGGTGTAGTGGCCCAGCGTCGGTCGGGTCAGATAGACCGAGCCGGCCGCGTTGAGCCGCTGCGGGTCGACTGGCGGGACCGGACCACTGGCCGCCCCGAAGAGCGCCAGCACACCGCGGGGGCGCAGGCTGGCCAGGCTGGCGTCGAAGGTGGCGGCGCCGACCCCGTCGTAGACGGCGGCCACGCCGTGCCCGTCGGTGAGGCGGCGTACCTCCGCCGCCACGTCCACCCCGTCGCCGTACCGGATCACCTCGGCCGCGCCGGCTCCCCGGGCCAGCCGCTCCTTCTCCTCGGTCGAGACCGTGGCGATCACCCGGGCGCCCAGGCGGGTCGCGATCTGCGTGAGCAGCAGGCCGACCCCGCCAGCGGCCGCGTGTACGAGGATGGTGTCCCCGGGCCGGACCGGGTACGTGTCGAAGAGCAGGTAGTGCGCGGTGAGCCCTTGCAGCATCACGGCGGCCGCCGTCTCGTCGCTGACCGACTCCGGCACCGGCACGACCTTCTCCGCCGGCGCCACGGCCCGCTGGGCGTACGCACCCTCCAGGTACGCGGACACCACCCGGTCGCCCACGCCGATGCCGTCCACTCCCGGACCCACGGCGACCACCCGGCCGGCACCCTCGGAACCGAGGATCCGCGGCACCGGCCCGGGGTAGCGCCCCGTGCGGTGGTAGATGTCGATGAAGTTGACTCCGGTGGCGGCCAGCTCCACCAGCACCTGGCCCTCGCCCGGCACCGGCTCGGGCACGTCCTCGAAGACCAGGTTCTCGGGCCCGCCGAACGCCTTCAGCACGATCGCGTCCACGCCGAAGAGAATGGCACACCCTGCGGGGCTCTCCACCGATGGTCACCCGGCGTACGGACCGGCCAGCTGGCGTACGGATTGGTCAGCCGGCGTGCCCGAGCGCGGCCGCCTGTTCGCGCAGCGCCGCGACCAGCGTCTGCACCGCGACCCGGCGACGTACCCCGGCCCGCGTGGCCAGCCAGATCCGACGCTCGCCCAGCCCGTCGACCCGGGCCGACACCCACGGCGTGCCGCTGCTCGTGGAACGCGAGCTTGGGCAGGATCGCCACGCCGAGCCCGCACTCCACGGCGGCCGCGATCAGATCGACGCTCGTGAAGCGCCCCCGCACGATGGGCTCGAAGCCGCTGCGGCGGCACAGCGCGGGAACCAGGCGACCGAGATACGTACCCTCCCGGTCCAGCGCCCACGGCTCGTGGGCGAGCTCGGCCAGCGAGACGGTGGGTCGGCCGGCCAGCCGGTGGTCGGCGGGGCAGGAGGACGAGCAGGGGATCGCGGGCTAACGCCTCGCCGACCACCCCATCGGTCAGCGNNGGGCCGCCCCCACCCTGGTCGAACGTCATGTCCTCCTGGTCGAAGGTCACGGCCACCTCGCAGTCCCCGCGCCGGACCGCCTCGACGCTCTCGTGCGGCTCAAGCTCGAGCAGCTCCAGGGCCAGGCGGGGGTGGCTGCGCGACAGCGCGACCGTGGCCGGGAAGACCAGCGACGTCAGGGCGCTGGCGAAGCTGGCGACTCGGATGTGACCCACCGGCTCGTGGGCCAGTTCGGCGAGCTCGGATTCGATCGCGTCCATGTGGTCGAGCAACTCGCGTCCCCGGGCAGCCAGCAACCGGCCCGCGGGCGTCAGTCGCAGCCGGCGTCCCGACCGCTCGACCAGCGCCGTCTTGACCTCGGCCTCCAGCAGCGCCAGCTGTTCGGACACGGTCGACGGAGCCAGCCGCTGCTCCTCGGCCACGGCCCGGACCGTGCCGACCCGATCGAGCGCTTCGAGCAACCGCAGCCGCCAGGGGTTGAGCGTCACAGCCCGGAACCCTAGCCGTTTGTTCGGTTGTCCCGAACATGCTGGTCGGTAACACTCGCTTTTCACGGACGTACGCTGCCCCTACCGTCGGCCGTATGGCGTCGCTGAAGCTCGATGAGTTCCCCCGGTACCCGCTTCTGTTCGGGCCGTCGCCGATCCATCCACTCGACCGCCTCAGCGCGCACCTGGGCGGGGCGCGCATCTGGGCCAAGCGGGAGGACGTCAACTCCGGCCTCGCCTACGGCGGCAACAAGGTGCGCAAGCTGGAGTACCTGGTAGCCGACGCGCTCGCCCAGGGCGCGGACACCCTGGTATCGATTGGTGGCTATCAGTCGAACCACACCCGTCAGGTGGCCGCCGTGGCCGCGCACCTGGGCCTCAAAGCCGTGCTCGTGCAGGAGAACTGGGTCGACTGGCCCGACGCTCTCTACGACCGGACCGGCAACATCATGCTCTCCCGGATCATGGGAGCCGAGGTGCGCCTGGATCCGGCCGGCTTCGGGGTGGGCTTCAAGCCGAGTTGGGAGCGGGCCATCGAAGACGTCCGGGCGCGGGGCGGCAAGCCGTACGCCATCCCGGCCGGCGCCTCGGACCACCCGCTCGGCGGCCTGGGCTTCGCGCGCTGGGCGTACGAGGTGCAGCAGCAGGAACGCGAGCTCGGCGTCTTCTTCGACACGATCGTCGTCTGCTCGGTCACCGGCTCGACCCAGGCCGGGATGATCGCCGGTTTCGCCACGCAGGACCGACCGCGGCGGATCATCGGCATCGACGCCTCCGCGAAGATCGATGAGACCCGCGACCAGGTGGCGCGCATCGCCCGGCGGACGGCGGCGATGATCGGGCTCGACCGCGACCTGCGGGACGACGAGATCGAGGTGCTGCCGGGCTGGGAGGGACCGGCGTACGGGATTCCCGGGGAGTCGACGCTCGAGGCCATCCGACTGCTCGGTCGCCTCGAGGGCGTCATCACCGACCCCGTGTACGAGGGCAAATCCATGGCGGCCCTCATCGATCTCGTCCGGGACCGGACGATTCCCGCCGACTCCACCGTTCTCTTCGCCCACCTCGGTGGTCAGCCGGCCCTGCCCGCCTACGCGGCCCTCTTCCGCGAGTAGCCCGGGCGTACCCGTCGGGACCGCTCCGTGCGCGACTCGGGCGTCCCGAGCGACGGGTCGCGCACGCGTCGGGACTGCCCGGCGTCGGCACCGCCCCGCGTCGGGACCCGTCCCCCGCCCCGCGGGCGGCGGAAACGCAGCCCGTCCCGACGCGCCGAGCCCATGATCGCCGTGAGGCGGTGCGGGGCCTTCGGGCGTACGTGTGCCTCACCGTGATCATTGGAGTTGATCGCGGTGAGGCGATCGCGGGCCGCCGGGCTCACGAATGCCTCACGGCGATCATGGGCTTCCGGAGGAGTTGATTAGGGGCTTCCGGCGGTGTTCGTCGCGCCGGTCCCGGCGTCGATGGGGGGCCGCGGCGACGGGTGATCGCCCCGATGGCTCGGCTCCGCTGACCGCTCTCGCTTGCGCTAGCGGAATCGATTTCGGGCGACTATCCTGAATCACAGGANATGATCATGATTCAGGGTCGGGGTGGTGACGATGGACGCGGCGAGGATAGGCGCTCTGGTTGAGCGGGCCTGCCTTGCGGCTGGTCTGAGCCAGCGTCGGCTCGCAGAAGCCACGGGCATATCGCAGTCGACCCTGTCGCGGATCATCTCGGGTGAGCGGGCGCCCAAGCTTCCCGAGCTCGTGGCGATCGCGTGGGCGACCGGCTGGACGGTGGCGCAGCTGACCGGGGCGACCACGGTGGCTGACCGGGTGCAGTGCGCGGCTCGGGCGACCAACGACTCCACGATGGAGGGCATGCGGCAAGCCCTGCTGCGCTTCCTCGAACTCGACGACTATCTGGATCAGCACGCGATCCCGGACACGGTGTGAGAGTGCGGGTGGCGTCGTGAACGCCGAGGTCGAAGGTCGTAAGGCTGCGATCCGGTTCCGCGAAGAGCACCGGTTGGGCGTGCAGCCGCTGGGCGATCTGGTCGCCGTTATCGAGCAGGCAATGCGGATCGACGTCGCTGTGCTCGATGTGGAAGCGGACGAGCACGGCTTGACGATGCGGGATCCGCAGCGCGACGTGGTGTTCATCGGCGTCGCCCGGACCAAGCATCCGATGAGGCAGCGCAGCTCACTGGCGCACGAGCTTGGTCACGTGATCTTCCAGGACTGGGCCGACAACCGTGCGGGCAACTGGAGTAGGCGAAGCCCGGAAGAGATACGGGCGGATGCCTTCGCCCGGCACCTGCTGGTGCCGGTCCAGGGCCTGCGCGAGTTTCTCGGACCCATGAAGTCGGTCACTTGGGCGGACTTGTCGGCCGTCGTCCAGTGGTTCCTGGTATCGCCGGCGTTGGCGGCCATCGCGTTGTGCGAGGCCGGGTACATCGATGCAGATACCAAGCAGGACTGGTCGGCGCTGTCCACCCGCCACCTGGCGACCCGGTTCGGGTGGATCGACCAGTACCGGGCGCTGGCGGCGGACTCGAATCGGCGCCGCGCGCCCCAACGGTTGCTCGCCCGCGCAATCCGCGGCTACACGGAAGGGGTGCTGTCGGCCCAGGCCATCGCCACGTTGCGGGGTGTTCCCTTGGNCGAGGTTGAGAAGGAGTTGCAGGAGGCCGGCCTGGTGCCGGCCGAGCCCACGGTGAGGTGGGCGAGTCCGGATGATCTGCCGCCAGCACCTCAGGTGGACCTGGCTGCGCTAGATGCCGCGCTCGCCGATCCGGATGACCGCCAAGGGAGGGATCAGCGTCAGGCGTCGGCGGCGGAGCCGGCCGGATGACGCACCGACCCATCATCGACGCTGGCCCCAGCCTGAACTTCTTCTCCATCAACAAGGAGCGACTCCTCATCAGCGTCNTGGGCCGGCTGAGCGCACCGGAGACCGTTGAGGCCGAGGTGCTTCACAAGTCCCGGACGGACAAGCGCTTCAGCGCGGCCGCTCGTACGTGGGCGAAGCTGAAGCCAGACTGGATCGAAATACTCTCCGATAGCGTGACTCCGGAACTGCCGCCGTCGTCAGCCGGATCACCAGCGTGCCGATGCCGGAGCGGCTTCGGACTCGCCGGAATCTCGGCGAGTTGATGGTGGTTGCCCACGCCGTCGTAGCCGCCGAAGCCGGCAAGGACGTGACCGTGCTCATTGACGACGGGGATGGGGCCCGTATGGCGATGGCCGAGGTTCGACGACTGGAACGGCTGAGCGCCCGTGGTCAAACCGTGGGATCGATCAGGCTGGCCAGCACGCTGACGGTGCTGCAGCGCGCGGCCGGTGGCCCGTACATCCCGGACAAGGGCGCCATGCNCGACATCTATCGACGCCTACGCGCCCTCGACGACGGCCTTCCACCCNTCGAACGCACCAACCTTCTGTCGCCCAACCTCTGGACATGATCGTCCGGCTTGGCCTGGCTGAGCTCCTACGACTCGGGCAGCCATGCCATCAGGTCCCAGCGTCGGGACGGTGGTTGCGCCAGGCGGC
>Ga0065720_1018841_pt1 | contig 108507 bp, 113 predicted proteins | sample Thericmetagenome_FD_59107 | JGI IMG/M metagenome (GOLD analysis project Ga0065720, IMG submission 59107) | Thermophilic microbial communities from the Joint Bioenergy Institute, California, USA of rice/straw/compost enrichment - eDNA_2 v2... | ecosystem: Engineered > Solid waste > Grass >...
TACAGTCAAAGTGAGACTTTTTCGTGTACTTTTTTCTAATCACTGTACAATTAGATAATGAGTAAAATAGGTTTATGAAGATTTCCAGATAGAGTATTATAAACCAAGTATATTACAACACATAATTTTGACTTTAGTTTCCCTTATCAAGATATCCGAGTCTATCAACATTAAACCTGTTTTCTAACAATTTTACTTTGTTGCAAAGTCATCAAATGTGATTTGCCCATTTGATCCTGCTTCATTGATAAAGTCAATAATATCTTGGTCACTGATAGTGAAATCAAGATATTGATGGAAAACAGATTTAATCTCATTTAATCCAATAACACCTTTTTCTCTAGAGATTTGAGCTTATGAAGATAGAGTCTTACCTCTTATCAAATATTTTATACATATCTTCACATTCAGCTTGTCTTCCACCTCTGAACCTAACTTCTGAGAACCTGGTCAGTGCATTTTTTATACCATTTCTTTGTAACAACGTTCAAGACATCATTCAAGGTAAATTCTGTCTGAGTAGGCTTCACCTCAAAGATGGCTAATTCTTCATCAATTTCTTTTCCGGTCAGACCATGAAATCCAAAATTGGTAAATATGCTCTTCGCCTGATGTCTATTGATTCTTCCGGTGTGAGCAGTATCATATTGATTAAAGATATCCTTGACTTCGAAAGCCTGATAAAAGTTATTATTTATGAGAAGGTGTGTACAATATCCTCAGGAAGCTTGCCATCAGCAGGCTGTCTGACAGGCTTTTGCTGGGCAAATTGTTGTGGCTTTCTGCGTGACATTCCAATAAAAATTTTAATAATATTACGATTAGAGAATCTAACGTTTCTTTTTCGCTCCCCAATGATTATATCAGTCTTTACTTCATGAAATTTGCGCATAAAAGACCAAAACTATCCAATTGAAGCTCCTTTACTGAATGGTGGTTTATTTACTTTCTTTTAATATTGATTTAGTTAATTGTTTTGATTACATTGAAGTGTTAGAAATGAGATGGCATAAGAAACAGAGAGGAACACAAGAGGATAATTTCAAACCTGATTTCAAAGACATAGTAGTTTTGTCATGTTTTAATTTAAATTGATTGAATTTTTAAATGGAAGACATAACGAATACACAGCGCTTTGAAAAAGAAGTGGACGGGTTGGAGCCTAAAACCTCACCAAGCTTTGGAAAATCAAATTTCAAGACTTTCAGTCTTTTGAGACATCAAGAAAATCTTATTTCTCAATTCGAATCCAACTTACAAAAGACATTGGAACTTTTAAATAATAAGTCCCCAACTAATAAGTCATTAGTTCCTTCCATTGCTGAAGAAAGAAGCTTCTCTTATGCAACAGACCGAAATGAAACTGATAGTAACACAAAAATGTTGGAGACGAAAATTTCAGTCTTGGAGAGAGAAAATATTGCATTAAAAGCTGAAAATAAGGATCTTCAAAGAGAAATTGAATCTTTGAAATCCAACTTGAACAGTCTTACCATGTCAAAGAATAATGAAGACAAGGAAAAGCTAAATCTCCTTACCAGTGAAAATGAGGATTTAAAGAAAAAGCTAGCTGAGTCTCAAAGTGAAAATGAAAATCTTCGCTCTGAAATACTTAAAATTAAAACAGATGCTTTCAAGAAATATGAGCAGTTACAAAAGAATAATGATGAACTGTTAGCTTCCTATGAAGAGAGAGTAAAATCTACAATAATCATTGCTAATTTCTAGTTCAAAATCAGCATGAAGAATCTGAGTGATAAGTACGAAAACGAAATCAGCAGCTTGAAATCAGAGATAGCAAGACTCGAAGATCAAACTAAAAAAGCAGAACAAAATTACAAGAATCAAAAGGAAAAGTATCATTGTCATAATTTCTCATATTAATTCATAGGTTGGGCTACACCATAGTCGAGCTTGAAAGAGAAAAGCAAGAACTATTTGCCAAGATTAATCAATGTCAATTTGGTGACATGTCAACTATCAGCGGCTGTGAATCGAATAACCATAACGCTTCAGCTTACATCATGGAACAATTGATCAAAGAAAAGCATGACCTTGAAAGAAAATATGATGACTTGTTCAGCTCATATAACACTATCTTGGAGCATAATAAAATCTTGGTCAGGAAACTTGATGCGGTTGAGAAGGAAAAAGAAGAAATCCAGAGAAAAGGAAGCGTTTCCCAGGATAATTCTTTCGTTGAGAGCTCTATTAGACATAGAAGCTCTACTCGCCAGACAGAACAATCCGTGGGTAGAATAAGAAAGAATACTGATAAAGTGACTGTAACTAATACTTCTTTCACTTCAGCAGATGAAGATAAACTCATTAAAAGTAATCTTCGTTTGTCTGAAATCTATCCCCCTTCTCACAATAATTCAATTCTGAAGCCCAAGCAAAATTGCATGAATCTTGATGACCTGAAAAATGTAAATTTAACATGATAATATCTAATGATTAGGATTTCTCTACTCTTGAAGAACCTATTACTACATCCAAATCTACTGCAGAAAAGGACCATCTCAAACCTTCCCAGAAAAAGCCTCCTTTTGCTTCTCCAAGCGTTAAAAGCGAAAAGGAATCTAGAGCAACTAAAGACTCCTTGAAGATAAAGGATTTCAACAAGCCAAAAGAGAGCTCAAGAACTAAAGAATCAGCTAAAGGAAGAGAGAATAAAGAGAATAAGGAGAATATCAGAAGCAGAGACAATATGAAGATCAAAGAGACTCCAAAGAAAGCAGATCATAAGAGATCTTCTTCAAGAGCCTCTTTGTCCGCTAGAAAGGTCTTGGATAGCCAGGAAATCAAAAAGCCCAGAGAGACTTCTCTTTCTAAATACAAGTCTGAGCCTGTAACTTTCTTCTACTTTAAAAATAATCTTGTAGAAAGAGCATCTAACCCTTAGTTCTTCAAAGAATAAGAATACTTCTAGGGCCAGCGCAAGCAGAGACTCATTTAGAACTAATCAAAGTTCACCAACATCAACACCACATGGAGGAAATTTCAAAAAGCCTACTTCTAGACCAGGAACTTCTAGTGGAGGAAAAATTCCAGTTTATTCTAAGATTACAAAGAAAAAGTAATTAAGAATGTTTATAATGGTATCTATCTTTATATTTCACAAAATTTGTTTCATAAACTCTACTGATGTAAAATAAGCAAAATTAACATGAATAAGTATGTCACAGTAAAAGTAGAGCAAATGAAGGTCTTCCAAAATCCAAAATAGTACATGAATTAAATAGAAGAATTATCCCCACCAGACAGGTCTTGTTACTCCTCTTTGCTGCATTTGGTGATTATTCCTTATAACATTACCTTGGACACCTTGATTGACATTTTCATTCGAGAAGATATTTTTGTTTTGGACTCCTAACTTTGCTTGGCCGTGATAGTTATAGTCTACTTTCTGATATGGGCTGGGATTTTGTACTCTTCCATATTGCACTTGATCATATTGTTGCTTCAAATTATAAATATTGTTGTAGTTCTTAATGATAGATTCGACATCCTTTTGGGGATTTTGAATAGAAGGACTAGGCTTGCTAACAGGATTAACTGGATTCTTCTCATTAGCCTGTTGATATTTTTGTAATAAATAATCGGCTCTTCTATTTAGCACATTATTGTCTTCATTATAGATTCTCTGATAATTCTTTTGATTGTCAATCACCTTACTATCGTACTTGTCGAGATTAGGTCTGTTAGCGTCTTGGTGATATTTGTTGATAATATATTCTTGCTTATTGATACTAGGTCCATAAATAGGCTTTTGAACATTTCCAATGTGACCAATTGGATCTCCTCTGCTCTTTTCTCTTGAGGCAATTGGACGAATTTGCTCTCTGGAGTAAACAGGGCGGTTTTGCTCTCTTGAATTCAAGGGCCTGATTTGTTCACGAGCATCAATAATTACAGGCTGTCCTCTTGAGTTGGATGGCCTGATTTGATAAGGATTAACGTTGACATAATTAGCATTCTTGCTAATGTCGGGGGTAGGACTCTTGTTATGGTTGCTAAGATAATCATAATACTTTTTCTGTTCTGGTCTGCCATTTACCGCTTCGGTCTTTTTAACCAGGTTCTCAGGGCTTTTTCTATCATGCAAAGCCTTGTAACTTGGAGGTCTAGCTAATAAGTTATCATCTATTTTGGGGGATTTATGTTTTGCAAGCTCAGAAGGTTTAATGGCCTTAGCATTGTCGATGAACTCACGCTGCAGACGAGCAAGATATTCTTTTTCGGTTTCCTTATTAAGAGCAGGAACTATCTTTTGCATGTAGGCAATCTTGCTTTCTCTTGATTGAGGGAGAACATGTTTTATTGGAGCATTATTGCTGAGAGGAACCATCTGAGAAATAGCTCTCTTTCCGTTCCCACTTGAGATGTTTCTCTCATTTTCAGGAGCTTTGGGCATCTTTCCTTTTTCAATTTCAAGTGATTGGGTTTCTGGAGTGTAGTTGGGTTTGGGAAGGGCTTGGCCTATGGCTCTGATGTTTTTGGGAAGTTTAATAGTGCCAAGTAATTCGTGAGATTCTGTTAATTCATCGAGTTCTTCTGGAAGTATCCCTTTTCCATGTTTGATGATGATGGGATGCTTCAGAAGTTGATCACAAGTAGGTCTCATAGAGGGAGAAACTTGAAGACACATGGATATGAGATTGTAGAGATCCACAGAGTATTGTGGAGGAATACGATCGAAGACACCTCTTTGTACTTTTTTGTACAGTCCTTGCATATCGTTAGCTGTGAAAGGGGGCTTCAAAGCGGCAATTTCATAGAGAACACAGCCGAGAGACCAAATATCACTCTTCAAATCGTAAGGCTGATCTCTCCAAACTTCTGGACTTGCATAGTACGGTGTACCAGTTTGGGTGTAAACAAGATTATTTTTTGCAACCTTTGAGACATTCAAATCTCCCAATTTGACTGTCTTGCCGTCCTTAGAAATAAAAACATTAGCACATTTCAGGTCTCTATGGAGAATTTTCATATCATGCAAGGCCTTCAGACCCATAATCATTTGAATTGCATAAGTCCAAATTTCATCCTCCTTGAAATACGTTCTATTTTTCTTATGAGTGGTGATTTTATTATAGATGTCTCCACCAGCAGCATACTCCATAACTATACAAAGAGTCATTGAGTTATCCTCGAAAAAAGCTTCCTTATACCCTATGATCCAGGGACTTTTAATTGATGCAAGAATTCTGACTTCATTTAACGCATTTTCTTTTTCTTTATCAGATAATGCGGACATCTTGACCTTTTTCATTGCATATTCCTGGCCGTCAGAGATACGCTTGACCTTCCAGACACTGGAATAGGAACCCTCGCCTAGGCGAGAGATGACTTGGAAATCTTTCATACTCATTTTTAACTAAGTAAATATTGTCAAAATTAAAACTCAAACTGTTTTATTATTTCGTTAGTCAATTTCAAAGTTTTTGACAAACATATTGATTATATGGATGGCCATAATTACAAGTCTCTTTTCAAAACTATATGTTGATAGGCGAGTGACTATGAGGAAATATGAGTTCCAAAAATAGAATTTGCCGTTTAGAGATAGGATGAGGAATTCTGACTGGGTTCTGGTCAAGGAGCAAATATTAATGAAGTGTTTTCAGCTAGTAAAAATTATAAAGATGTAACATTCGATATTTAGATCATAATTAGATCATAAGTAGATGACGAAAATGACGGAGTAATACATCGGTATAATTTCAATTATGTTCATTTAACCTGCACTTTTTGAATCCTAAATTAAGTTTTATTGCAAAAATGGAAGCACATCCTTCAGTGAAGTCTTCTTTCAGAGTTTCCCCTAACATTGCCTTAATTAAGTATTGGGGAAAGTATTGCGAGGATTTAATCCTGCCTTTGAACTCTTCCTTCAGTGTTACCCTTTCCGAAGAGGACCTCTATACAGAAACAACTGTGGAATTTAGTCCTAAATACACTGAAGATACATTGATTCTCAATGATAAGTATTGTCAGTTATAAGATCTGTTATAAGGATTTAGATCTAGCCAGCTTACCAAAAGATTAGTCAATGTGATCTCTTATTTCAGAGAAAGATTGCCAGAAACTTTAGAATTAAACGGCAAAACTTATACTAGAGATGAAATCAAAAATTGGCATTTCAATATTGTTTCTAAGAATAACTTTCCTACTGCTGCAGGCCTCGCATCTTCATCCTCAGGAATTGCCTGCCTAGGTATTTAAAGATAGCTTTTATTGATTTTAGTGCTCTGTCTCCAGGACATTTTGAAGTTCAAAGAAGAATATGAAGGCCAAATCAGTGAAATCGCAAGGTATTTTTCTGAGTTATATTTTAACATATAGAATTGGTTCAGGTAGTGCCTCAAGAAGTATTTATGGAGGAGGTGTTGAATGGTATGGAATTCAGCCTGAACTCTTCGGAAAGGAAATGCTCCCTAAGGAAGAAAGAGAAAAGCTCTCTAAACAATGTATTGCCAAGCAGGTCTTTGGATATGAAAAATTCAAAGACATCGATATCATTATTTTGGTTGCCAAATCAGAGAAGAAAGACGTTCCCAGTACCTCTGGAATGGCCACTAGTGTACAAACTAGTGAACTGATTAAGGTATTTTTCTTATGAGTCATCTAACTGGCTCAGCATAGAGTCAAGCACGTTGTTCCTGAGAGAATTGCTAGTATCAAGGAGGCTATTCAAAATGAAGATTGGAGCAAAGTATTCGAAATCACAATGAGAGATAGTAATAATTTCCATGCTATTTGCTTGGACACTTATCCTCCAATCTTTTACATGAACTCAATTTCTCACAATGTGATCAAAGTTGTTTCAAAGATTAATGAGGCCTTTGAAAAGAATGTAAAAATCTGAACACTTTGGTGTAAAATTGTAGCAACTTGCTTATACTTTTGATGCTGGAGCTAATGCTGTTCTTCTTGTTCATAAATCCATTTCACAGGATATCGCTCGTCTTTTCATCAGCTTATCACAAATATCCTCAGAAAAGTATCCACTTTTGAATACTTCCTAAATCGCCTAGCGTTGATGAAAAGCTTAGAGATTGTATCAATAGTGAAATAAAGGATGAAAAATTGAAAAAGCTTTGTGAAGAATTAAGTATTCTCAAAGATGGCTTACAATTTGAGAGAATTATATTTACCAAGGTAAGAACTTTGTAAAAATGTTTTAAGAATGGTAGGTTGGAAAAGGTCCATATAGACTAAACTAAACAAAAATTTCGCCCTATATTGATATAATAAAGTATAATATCGATTTAAATGCTCTGTAGGTTTGTGTCAGAACGCTATATTCAAAAAATGTTTTATTCAATTCTCTTTGATTATGCCTCACCTTCTATTAAGGAAGAACATCAAAATACCTAGAATTTGTTTAAAAAAAATATATATCAGATTCTTCATAAAAGTTAGGGGATAACTCAGAGCTTTTTATCAGCGCTAGCTTAGAGAGTAGGGGGACTGACTTGAAGTCCATTTTCTATTAGAAGCGGTTTTTTTATTTAGATATTCTCATTAAACAATTACAAGTAAATTAGGCTCAATTATCAAATTAATAGCTAAATTATTAACGTTAATGAGCCAACAACAATCCCAAAACGCGCAGAAAATGAACGACTCTATGTTCTCGACAATAGTCCAGAAGGCAATGGCCGCGAGTGACCAAAAGAAGACTGGCCCTAGTGAAAAGACTGTAATTGGGTTTGTCTTATCCTTATTTTTTAGATTGCTGTATTTAAGCAAGCAATATCCAACAGTGAAGTCCTCAAGAAAACAGGCACTGACCCTAAAGCTAATCAAGAAATAAACTCAGAGGAGCTCAGAAAAAAGATGGTAATATCAAACATTGCTGACGTCAAGCTCAAAATGTGGAAGAAGTGTAAATACTCGGAAAAACAGAAATAATATTGTTAGCGAGAAAATTAGGAAAGAATGTCGTAAGAGATGTGGCTTTGGATGACAAAAATTACTTCAAAATCGCTCAAGAAGCTCACCATAAGCAGTACAACACACCCGTATCCTTCATCCCTGAAACAAAAGTACATGCTTTCCCGGCAGAACTTATTCAATAGGCCCAATACCTTGAAAAAGCTCAATCAGCACTCAGCAAAGAGGAAAAGAAAAAGCTTCTTCCATGGAATTCTAAGGCAATCGTTGGTGCAGAATATAGAATACTGTTTAATCGTTTCGGAAATCCTGTCCCTAATAGTGCTTTCTATTTCACCGACAAGGACGAGGTAATATTTGGTGAGTCCTGACTTATAATTCCAGTTCGAAAAAATGAAGAACTATCTTAAATGTCTTCAAGTCCTTGATGCTGATACCAAACAGCCAAAAGCAAACCTAATCCTTCAGAATATTAGTTTGGCCTTCAAGCGCCAACTCACATCTAGAGTAGCGAGATCCCTTTATTTTCTCATAAGTTATTAGATCAGAGCAATGATCAAGAAGAGAGCTGATGAACTCTATGTTGATGTTGTAAAAAGGAGAGTAATGACTCCATCTATTATAAAATAACTGTTAGAACTTCATCTTAAAGAGAATCGAATCTCTACCTAAGTTACAAAAGGCTGTAGTCGGATCTCTCCTTGAAAAATGGAAAAAGGAAGCTAGGTTGAGAGACGAAGAAAAAATAGACAAGGACAAGAGAATCAAAGAAAGAAATAAGGAGTTACAGTTTGCTGTCACTAACTCATACCTCTTGAAGAACTTGAACCGCTACTTAGTCCATTCTCTCTGCTATTCCTGGAAACAAGAAGCTGAAAGCAGAAGCTCTCCGAATAAGGAAGATATCACAATCGAGTTTGATACCATGGAACTAGATTCTAAGATCATCCAACCCACTGTTAAAGTCGAAATTAATGTATCACTCATATTACGAATTTCTAATTAGAATAGGTCCCCAATTATCCTGAAACTCTCTATATCAATTCATTGGCTTACCAGACAAGATCAGCTGAATTCATGGTGAACTGCAAGATCTATGAGCCCAAAGGACTCGGAGTTGAGGTATGGAAGCTAATTAACAGAAGACCAGATTTCGACACTGACCAGAACCCTCAAGTGTTCAATCCAGCTGTTCAACAAGATGAACCATTCTTAGTGAAGTTTGATGGATTCCTCAGAGAGTATCTTGACAATGCTGAAATCAAAATTACTATCTATGATCAAGCTGACGCAACTCTAGCTTATCACTATGTCTCTCTAAGACACCTCTATCTTGCTAGCAAGAAGGGACATGATGTTTGGCTATGCATGACTCTAAAGGAGCAAAATGGCAGCAAGTTCCCTCTCCTCCATTTGAAGGTCAAGTCTCATTTCAGTGAAAAGCTTCATAGACTGCCCACTATCATTAAAGAACAACCTGTCTATGATAAAGATTTCATTGAAGACTCCTTCTTCTCGTACAAGTTCAAAATGCCCTTGATCACTCCCAAACAAACCCACATCCTTGAATGCCTACCAAAGGACTGGGGAGTATTGGATGAAGCTACAAAGTCTCTTTTAAGAAACAATGAGTTTGGAAAATACATTCAGAGAATCAAGTACAATTTGTTCAGAAACTATCACCAAAATACCTCCAGACAATTGGCTCGTTTGAAGCATAGTGCCTATACTTGGGCTGAACTCCAAGATGAACTTGCTGCTTATGAGCCACCTCAAACCCAAGATAAAAGTCAAATTTGGATTAGCGAAGATTACATCAAGAACCTTACTACTCCTAAGAAGCCCCAATTTGGTGATGAAGATATTAATGCTGGTGCTGATCATTCAGGTGCTGCTGCCAATGGTACAGAGTTTTCTGGAGTAATCTCTTATCTCTTCAAGAGAGATAAATGGGAATCCAAAGAAGAATGGAAGACTTTCTATGACAAACTTAAGAAACTCTGCCAGAAGGGTATGCCTCCTCAGAACAGAATGACTCTCTGGTCCGAGTTGGGAAGAGTCGTTTACTTCATTAACCTCACTGAATCCCATCACAAGAAGCAAATCGGATTGAAGAGATACAAACAAGGTATCTATGGAATTGAAAATAATGGAGAAACCTCTCAAATACTTGATAATATCTACGCTAAGAGCAAGAATGTCTACGAGAACTTGAAAAAGGATGCCGAGAAGGAAAACATCTACTTATACCAAGAACTTGAAGATGATATCGCCTACCTTCGTGACTTTATTGAAGTTGACAGACTCCCATATGAAACCTCCATCAGAAGCATCTGCAGAACTTTCATTTTCTGGTCCAAGTTGTTCAGCGATAGAAGCACCGAAGAAAACATCAGATACTTTGTCACTTACTCCAGATCTATCTTGAACATCTGCTACGGTCTCGTTGTCTGTCAAAGTTGCTCATATCTTGAAAGCAACATTCAAATCGAAGAGGATCAAGTATTCTGGCTCCTTATTTCCCTCTCCACCTACATTCTCTCTAGTTACTTTGAATCTAATGAAAAGGCCTTGAGCGTTGATACCTTAACCGCTAAGCCAACTGACAACTATGAAAGAAGAAGAAACACCATCACTGACTCTGCCCTCAGATGCCATCAAATGAGAGGTATTAAGAGTGACTTGCTCATGTTGAAGGTGTTATTGAAGGAGAGTGAACCCGAAATCTACAACAAATTTGAAGAGTTTGGTCTGCCACTTGAATATTACTTCGCTGACCATATGACCACTCTCTTCTTTAACTTGTTCAATCCTGGGTTGACATTCAGACTTTGGGATATCCTCTTCTTCGAAGGAAGCAGCTCCAACCAAGTCAGATGCAACAGAATGGTTGTCTGTATCCTCTTCCAATTGCTCAAAGAATGTAAACCCATGATCCTAAAGGCCAAGAAATCTAAAGACATCAACTTCATTATTGAGATCTACGCAAAGTTCCAAACTCGTTATGGTCATTTCATCAAAGGAGTCTACAGCATTTCTGAAAAATATTTCGAACAAAGCCTGCCCTCCACTGAGTCCCTCTTCGATAAACTCAACTTCATCAGATATGCATTGTTCACCAATGAATATAACCGTTTGGACAAGAAAATCCGTGCTATTGAAAAGAAAATTGAAGCTCACTATCATGATGTTTACGAACAAAATATGGCATTCTATGCTTTAGCCAACACCTATTACCATTATGTTCCTAATGCTGAAGATCAACCACTCTCTTTCCCTATTTTATCCAGAATCATCAAGAACTTCCTTTCATACTTTGGTGTTCAATCTAGCCATAAAGTTGAAGTTAAAAAGAGGGTTGAAGAAGACTACATTAGAGAAGAGTTTTCAGACGCTCCTCAAAGGAAGAAGCATGTCTTCACTGAATCTGCTGGAAAATATGACCCCGAAAAATTCCTTACTGAAAGAATCAGCAGAATTCATTTCAAGATCCACAGATTGAGCTTATACTGGCCTGAAGTTGATCAACTATCCATCTACATCACTTATGGAAAGGACAGAGTTTCTTTGAGAGGCTTATCAAACCTAAGTTTGAATTTGGAAGGAGAATTCACTCTGAAGAGTACTAGAGACATCACAAGATATATTTTGATTGAATTATATGATGAGAAAGATCCCAGAAACCCAGTCAAGGTTAAGTATGCCAGCATAGACCTTAAGGGACTCCCTGTTGATAGTATCACAAAGCATATTATCAAGTTTAATGAAGACAACAACGATATCCCTAACAATAACTATGTTGCCTCTGAAATTGAGCTTTCCATTGTCTTGACTGGCATTGAAAAGTCTGCCGCTGAAACTAAGAACATTAAGATTGCCCCCACTTTGATCATCTCAGACTTTGAAAATGTAAAATGATTTCTTTTTATCTTATCATTTAGGTTGACACAAAAACTTTCAAAGGATTGAATCTTGAGAAATTGTTCCAACCAAGCTCAACTTCTACTGCTACCCAAAGGCCTTCAATTGGAACTATTCCAACCAGAGTGATCCAAGATGATCCTCTCAACGTTGAAAGCCAGAAATATCTCCTCTTGTCAAAGAACAGAAATGCTTGGAAACAAAGTAAGAATTATATACTCTTTTGTAATATTTTAAGACTTCGCTGTCACTTATGAAGAGTTCTTGGACTTGATGAAGAAAATTGCTCCTTTCTGGGTTGGAGTTACCGACTTCCATAAAATCTACAATGCTGTTGTCAAGGTCAACCAAAATCAACAATTCTATGTTTGCGACTTCTTCACTTTGCTCATCTTATTCGGAAGATTCACCCTCAACCAAAAGTTGGAGTTGCTCTATGACCTCTTATCAGGATTTGATGACAGATTTGCTGAAAAGCACAGTAAATATCCTTAAGTCTTATTTAATTTATGTAGATGAAATTCCCTATCACGTTTTCAGGGGACTCGCCTGCTACCTATATGACATCTTTATGATCTATATTCCCTTCAATGAGATGGAGAATTTGGTTGATCTCTCTATTCACGGTTACACTTCAAGCATCAAGAAGGTTGTGATCAATGGTCACGTCACAGGAAGAGTTGAATATCCTAAGGAATTCCTTAACCGTTTGACCAACTTCATTCATCTCAACTTCCAAATGAAAGAACTCCATATGTACCAACAAGAAGTCATCGACATTCTCAGGGAAATGTATGAATCAAAGCTCGCTGGACCTGAAGATAAACTTCTTCCTAAGAACACAATTGAGATCACCTATTACACAAATGGAATGACTCATAAATTAAAGATTGACATTGACAAGAATTGGAAAATCATTAATGATCCTTCGGACCCCGTTAATATCGCTAAGAATACTTCAGTCTTGCTCCACAAATATAGATATGTTATCTCTCTTCAGAACAATCCTATCATGTTGAACAAATCTCAATTCATTAAAGCTGTCCAAAAGCTTCCCTTGATCAATTACCTTTGCTCATTCGAACACACTGAGATCACAAGCACTTTGCCAAACATCAAAGAAGTCAAATACTTCGTAACTCATATAATTTTATAACTAATTTGATAGCTTGCTATGGGTAATGAGATGCTTTTCCTTGGTATTCCAACTGATGTTTCTCAACTCCCTAATGAAATATTACCAGGAGGTGAAGATAAGAAAAAGGTATTTTTATTTTAGCGAAAGTTATTCAATTAATAGGATAAGAAGAAATTCAATATCTTGTACAGAGAATGGGATGATCTTGTTCTCAGAGCTGGAATTAAGCCTACTACAGGTGATGAGTTGAAAAAGCAAAAGACTCCCACTTCCAAGGGAAGATCTGTTAATAATGTTGTCCCTCCAAACAAAATGCCAAGCCGCAAACTTGACATATATCTTCCTTATTCCAAGATTGTCAGAAATCTTAAGAAGGCTGTTATCAGACAAATCTTCGATCTTTCTAATAAATCAGCTAGTCTTGAAAATATCAATCCACTCTTATTGAATGAATTCTTGTTTACTCTTGATTACGACGTTTCCTTAAAGATCAACGATAAACCAATTAACATTACCAATACTGCAAATGGCTTGAGTCCTTTCAAGAACTTTATGGAAATTACAAATGACTACACTGGAGGACTAAGAGTATTTTATTGCTATACGTTTTATTAACTTCTTAGGATATTGAAAATGTTGAAGTTATCTTCTCATTGAAAAACACCGTTATTCCTGAGTCACTATCTGACGATTTCACTCAACTTGCCAGATACAGATATGCTGATGGTACCACAGAGTGGCTCCCTGCTGCCATAAGATTCAGATACCAAATCGGTCACGACGATCTCGATGATAATCATAATGCCCATAGCGAATCTGGTGGATTTGGAGTTTCATTCCAGAGATATCCCAATGGTAATGAATTCACTCACAAATATTGAGATTTGTAGAAGTCGTACTTAAGAGAGCTATTGATGTTGCAATTGTTCATTCTATTGATATCGATGAACTCGAGAAAAAAGATTTCCAGGTTTTATCTTTAAAAAAATCTAACTGATTTGTTTAGAGATTTGGCTACAGACCTTCATACAGACCCTCAGTTTACACTACTCCCTTAAAAACTAGAAACCTCGATGCTTTCAGAGAGAAGAGATTGACTGACAGCAGAGCCAAAGCTAACAAGATCAATTTTGATGGTTCGTTGTGTTTATTTAAAAATAACTTGAATAGAAGATGAAGAATATGAGAAATTGAAAAAGAGCAAATTCAAGCCTGACAACGTCTTTGTAAACAATACTGATGAGATTTCAGGACACTTGAAAATACGTCACTATTAATGAAATCTATACATTACAGAATATATCGTTTATTATTACATTATAAATAGACTACACAGTTTTTGCCTTATTGATCGTCTTTATCCAATAGAAAACTCATAAACATTCCTGCGAGTGAAGGCTTTGGCTTCTCTTCTGTCGTTTTTTCTTTATTTTCTTCTGCTTTATTAGCTCCACTTTCTTCAGATTTTGCTTCCTTTTCTCCTGGAGAAGCATCTTCCTTAGGCAAAGACTTTTGCTTGTGAAGGGTTTCTTCACTCTTAGGAGTTTTATCATGGCTATAGTAATGCAATCCAAGCTAAAAATAAAACAACAATGCTAATTAATATCTTACCTTGACTCTATCTTCTTCTGTGAATGATAAGAGACTCGAAAGAGTTTCTAGAACACCAAGCTTGACGGTAAAGGTTGCGTTGCTGTCAAAATATTTTATGAGACAGTTTGTAATAATTCTTTTATCGACCTAAGGATTAGGGTGTTTATCATATCTTCTACCAAATTTTCTTTATATTGAGCCTCAGCTTTAATTTTTGCAATGAGAGCCTCGGCATCACTTTGGATGAGAATTTTCTCCTGTTCTAATTCTCTTATTCTTTGGTTTGCTTTGTGGATTTGTTGAGTGAGAAGGAAAGACTCTTTTTCCAGCTTCTCACTTTTCTGTTTGTATTCTTCAATAAATTCATTTTTCCTAGTTGCTTGCTCTAATTCAGTCCTTAACTTTTTGATTTGGGCATCATATTGTCTTGAAAGGTTTTCGTTTATTTGCTAATGATAAGAAATCGATAATAAAGCAAGTTACTTGATTTTCATCTAAGACAGCCTGTATATTGTTGATGCTCATGTTTAATGCCTCATTTTCTGCGATCTTAGACTCTAAAGCCTCTCGCAATTCGGCAATCTCTAGCTCCTTTCTTTGGAGTTGGCTATTCAGTTCTGGAATAACTGCGAGTTCGCTTTCAAGTGTTGAAAGATATTCTTCTTTTTTGCTTTCGCCTTCTTCAATGTCTTTGAATTTCTCCTTTATATCTTCTAGCTCCTTTGTTTTTTCCTTAAGAGCCTCTTGGAGTTTATTGTTTGCTTCGTTCAATGATGCAATTGTCTTCTCTTGCTCCTTTATCTTTGTTGATCCTTGATTGCTAGATGAATTTAGATATTCGACCATATTCTCAAGCTCCTTGAGCTTATTCTGAAGCTCTTCTTTGGCAGCCTTTTAATTAGTAGAAGAAATTAATAGTTTACCTGGGCTTCTTTAAGTTTCTTTGATAAATCTTTGTTTTCATTTTGCAACTTGTTGAAATTCTTCGATAGTGTTTCATATTTCTCCTTTTCAGCATTTCTAAAAGGTTAAAATTATTCTTCAATGATCACACCTAATTTCTTCTTGTTCTGAAGCTTCCTTCTTGAGCAAAATTTCAGTGAAAACTCTTACACCATCCTCAAGTGCGTGAGAGAAGGCAGGAATAGTGATTTTATTCTGCTGGTAAACAATCTTAGAGTCCACAAGCTTTTCGATGTCAAGTCCCTTGATTAGAGTGTTAAATTGAGTAAGCTTCGATAATATCTGAGTTTTAAGTTCTGGAGAGATAACATTTTCATTAGACTTTTTGAGATCAGTGGCTTGCTTCTTGAGCTGATCGTTTTCTGCTGAAACTTTCTCATACTCTTTCCCAATCTCAGCTAGGCTTTTCTCGAGTTGCTTCATTTGATCTTTAAGGGTATGATACTTCTTGTTGGCTTCTTCTTTCTCTTTTCTCTCTTGGTCTAGATTTTGGTTTAGTTGAGAGAATTCTTGCTCTTTATCATGAACTATCTTTTCTAGATCATGAATAGTTCCGTCTTTGATTTTGATAGCTTCTTTAGCCTCATTGAGTTCCTCTCTTAAGTCTTCGAGCTGTTCTTTGAACTTTGAGGCTTCATCAGCATTTTTCAATGCCTCTTCTTTTTTATTTTTTAAGATTGAAATTTCTTGGGTATATTCTGAAATCTTCATTTCAAGGGATGAAGTCTTTTCTTGCTGCTCCAATAGAGAAGTCTTGAGAGAGTTTATTTCATTCAATAATTTGTTATTCTCTGAGATGAGATTTTCAGATTCATTAGTTGAGACGCTATCACTAATCACCTTTGAATTCTCTTCACTTTGTAGGGGAAGTTGTATGTTATTCATAAGCTCCTCATTATTTAACAGCTTCTGTACATAGTTCTTTACTTCCTCATTTTCTATTTGATTTGATTCCTTGTACATTATCATTAGGAGAATATCATTTACCAAGTCAGCGTTGATACGGCTTTTTATAGATTCAATTAATTTGTTCAAGAGCTCTTTCTCAAGCTTCTGAGTGACTTGAGGAGCTACGACATTCTGATGGTTTTTGAGTTCATTATTGATCTTGAAGGTTAAAAGATGAGAGTGACAGTACCTTTAATTTAAGCTCGTTGTTCTCTGCCTGAATTGCGTGTAAGCTTTTATTTAACTCCTCAACTCTTTGTTCAAGCAAGGTATTTTTATTCTGTGTGAGTGCCTTCTCATCTTGCAACTCTGAGATTTCATTTTTCAACTGAGTTACAGTCTTCTCAACCTCCCTCAATTTTTCAGTGAGCTGTTTATTGTTTGACTTGAGTAATTCTATCTCAGTGGATTTCTCCTCTATAACTCTCTCCTTTTCTTGAACTTTATTCTGGCTTTCTTCTAATTTTGCTTTATATTGGGCTTCAATTTCTTTGTTTTGAGCTTCAAGCTGACTAATTTTTGCCTCCAACTCAGCTGAATTAGATACAGTTGGCTCACTACTAACAGTTTCTTGAGTAGGTTTCGGGTTTATAACTATTCCGTAACCCGCAAAATCTGTTGACTTAGCATGATTTAGATTATCTTTCTGATTAAGAAATTCATATCATTCTTACGTTGTTCCTTATTTGAGGAAGTTGGCTTGGATTCTAAGGGCTCAGTTTCTCTTTTAATTTCGGTAGATTTACTCACTGCCTGTACTTTGGGAATGATTAGTTCATTTTTCTTGATGATAGGACTAGTTTGATCCTTATCTTTATCAATATCAGGCATACTCTCGTCCTTGTTAGGTGATAGGAAGTTTGGAATTTTGAGTAGATTAACGCTGGATGAAAGGCCTTTTTTCTTGGTTGATGCATTTTCTAATTCTTTGAAGAAATCATCATCGTTTTCAACTTTTAATCCATCGCTGATTATCTTATTCTGTCAAAGCAACTTCTCAAAAAATTTACTTTTTCTGCAAGCTTTTCAATGTTCTTACTAGCTTTAGTAACGTTTTCTTTGAGTGCATCAAAAGTCTTTCTCATTTTCGATGAAGATAGCAAGAATCTATAAGATCTAATTTTTATTAGTTTTTATTTTAGATTAACGGGATAATCTTAGTTCTATTTTTAGCGTAAGTTCAACAATGAGACATCATTTTCTGACTCAGAACAGCAATGTTTTCTTATTCTGGCCAAAAGTATAAAGACAATTATTGTTACAATAGAAATACAAAATATCATAGTACATAAATAAAGTGTATAAACTCAAATTTTATTACTGATGAAAGAATGTTTCTTCTAATTGGTAGAGATCTTGAAGATGTTGGATGTATTGTTTATTCTTTTCTCCCAGTATTTGAATTAATTTGGTGTAGCTAAACTTTAACCCTGAACCCTACTCACGTTATGAAATTGAAGCATCGCTGTTACCTTAATATATCCATAAGCCTTCTGAAATAAGTTAAACCCTAATGCTTTCTCTAATTCCATTCTCTTCTTTTCGATCCTCAAGGCTTGGCTGTCATGAGTAATCTTAATGATAGCCTCTTCTTCAACTACACATCTAATAATTTAAAAGAAAATAATATTAATATACGTGTCATCTAAAGCATCAATGACTGTTCCTTTTTCATCCGTATTAGGTTTAACGGATTTTTTCTTGGAGTCATAACTGTCTTTTGTATTAGCTGTAATAAAAGAGAGATTGGCTATATCTCCTTCTAGAGTTCTGTTAAAGGGGTCATTATTCTCGAGATTGTTTTGGATAATTTTGATCTGATTTTTTATTGATTGGTTCTTTTTATTGGAAATTAGCCCACTCATTTCCCTGCTGGATCTTATATGACTAATCAAACTCAAATTCTCCTTAATCACGTTATTGACATTCTTCAAAGGAGAATATTTTAACTCAGGATCTGTCGATTTAATGGGGCTCATTTGACTAAAGTCTCTGGGTTTAGTCTCATATCCTCTCGATATATCTCTTGGCTTTGTTCCGAGAGCTGGATCAATAACTCTTCCTTTCAAAGCTAAGCTAGAGCTGGATCTTTTTTCTCCAAAGAAAGAGGCAGGCTTTTTTTGAATGGTTACTTTATGCTTTTCCAAAGAATCATTTGCCTTAACAGTGTCTTCTTTCTTCTGGGAGTCATATGGGCTTTTAGCCTCCTGTTTGTACGATACAGCTTTCTGAGTCTGTACTGGAAGCATGGGTTTTTTAATCATCTCTTTCTCATTGGCTTCGGTCAAAGTAATCTTATGCAATAAAATAAGGCTAAAATCCTATTACTCTATCAGGAACGCTCTGATATATCTTGGGGTTGAACTCATTACTGCTAGGAACAGTTTGAAAATTTTTAGGGTCGAGAGTATTTCTGGCCAGGGTTTTCTTCAATAGTTCGCTAATTCGATTCTTCAAATTAGAAGGGATATTCATTTCTTACACTCAGGAATTCTTTTTGTAGGATCTGTTTTATTGAAGGGCGTTTAGCTGGATCTTTTGTTAATAATTCGTCAATTAATTCTCTCAGATTATCTGAGTATGTAGGTGCAATTGGAGCGTAGGTTCCATAGAGAATCTTGGAGACTAATCCTTTCATAGCTAACAGAATTAATAGGATTCGTATTAGAGTACAGTCTGCGTCAAAAGCGTGATTTAATGTTGTCATTTCGTATAAAATGCATCCTAAACTCCAAATATCAGACTTCTGATTATAGGGTTTTTCCTTTATCGTGAATTATGACTCTAGCTGACTTACCTGACAAATCTCTGGGGATAAATAGTAAGGAGTTCCAATTGCGGTTCGAGCACAATCATCACTGTTATGGAGAATTCTTGCTATTCAAATTATATCAAGTATTATGGCTGATACCAATTCCAAAATCACCGAGCTTAATTTCTCCTTTCGAAGTTAAGAAGATATTCTGCGTTTTTATGTCTCTATGCAAAATCTTTCGATCATGTACATGTTTAATTGCTAGAGCAAGTTGTACAAACCAATCCAAAATTTGATCTTCACTAAATAATTCATTCTTTTGCTTCTGTTGATTGATCTTCGTGTACATATCGCCTCCATCACAGTAGTCCATAACAATGCAGAGACATCTTTTTTCGATAAACGATTCCCTGTATGTCACGATGTAAGGATGTCTCATTGCTTTAAGCACATGAACTTCATTAAGAGCCTCCTCCTTTTGCTTCCTCTCAAGCTTAGAGACATCAATGATCTTGAAAATATTCGATGAATCACAAAATAATTACTTTCATTATATATAACTTTGTAGGATCATTAATTAGTTGGACAAGAATAGCATGCCCAAAGCTACCTAAGACATGATTGTTGAAAAGATGTTGATAATTTACCTTTTCCTGCTACTTTAATGCGTCTGTATTTTTCCATAAATATTCATATTAATTCATTTAAATAAAACAGAAACACGGATTCTATAACGAGTAGCTAAGACATTTGTGTGTATGTCCATTAATATCAATTCTTTAAAGCAGAAACTCACATGTGTTATAATAGATGAAAATCTAGCATAATATATAACATGATGAATTTACTGATATCCGAATTAATTAACTAACTATTTGGCAAAGTTGCTCTTCTTTTTTCTTTGAGCAAGAATGGATCGTGTAGCTTCCTTAATTTCGTTTTCGCACTCCTTAACAGAGAGAGAGGTGCCATACACTCTATCTCTTAATTCTAACAAGGATTTCATATCAGGAGAAATTTCTTTATCAAATGCTGAAAGCTTGACGTTATGATGATGCATATAGGAATCTATCTGCACAGGCAGCTTCCTCAATAATTCATAGGGAATAAGATGTTGATAGTGTTTATATTCCTCTAATCCCAAAAACTTTACAATATCCTTTCCCTTCTTGTATCTTGCAGCATCATCTCCATCAAGAATTTCCATATTTTCAAAATCACTTTCTCCTACTCCAACAATCATAAACATTATTGGCAGATCTCCAGAAGAATCGACAACATCCAAAGTTTCTTTCATATCAGAAATGCCACCTTCAGTAAATATAACTACAATAGTAAACTCCTTAAATCCAAGGAGCCTGTTATATTTAGCTGAAAGAGCACCCTTCATAAAAATGTCCCCAAAATTCTTTGGTCCGCCTCTACTAACCTGATCAATAGAGGCTTTGTAGGTATTAAGGGCTCCTTCCAGTCCATCGACCCAAGGATTATTAGGATCGCCAGTTAGTGAAAAACAAGACTGGTTTTCTTGAGAGCTCTTTTCAAACTCAGGCTTTCCTCCAAATCCATACATAGCAATCTTTTTATCTTTGGAGTAGTTCATTAATATAGGAACAATTTGTTTCAATGCTTGGGAGTATTTAGTTTCTCCCTCCTTGTCAGCTAAATGATTGGAAAAAGTGGGATTGAATTTTGTGAAATTTTCAGATGGTGAATCATGAGAATTAAGGTGAGAATCGGTATAGTCAATTGCCAGAAGAAAATTAAATTGCAGCCCAGCTCTCAGATAATCTAGAGCATTACACTTTTCGATCATTTCAACCTGGAATTGCACTTTACCCAAACTTTTCTGCATATCACTATCAGCCAGGACAAATTGATTTTTTCCATGAAGTATTTCATGAATTGAGAAAAAGGTCTCACCAACAAGCCTTTCTTGTTGATTTTCAGTGCATGATAGCTTCAGTTTAATTGGCCTGGAAAGATCATCTAGGCATAGGGTAGTGGCTCGAAATTCAGCTGGTTTCCAAACTATTGGCTTTGTATCAGGTACTGATTCTGACTGGTACACCTTAACAAAGTCATCAAAAAATGCATATCTGCCTAGTTTATAAGTAAAAGTCCTTTGCTTTTTGAATAGCCATCCCTTACTTTCATTAAGCTCAACCAATTCGGTTGTCAGCTTCAAGTATTTACAAGAGTTTTTAGGGATATTCCAGGTGATCTCTAATTCACAGATCTTATGGGTCAAGTTTGACATGTTAACCTTAATCTTGCGTTGCTTAGCTGTAATCAATTCTTTCAAACTGATGACAGATTGAGCCAAAAATAGAACTTCCTCTGAATTCCTATGGTCTACAAGCTCAAATCTGAACTTTCTGGACCACTCATAGGTGTAAGGCATGATAAACTTGTGAGAAAACTGTGGGTTTCTGCCTTTTGAGGTCTCGGTCTGGTCATAAAGATGAAAAGATCCTTTCTTTTCAATATAAAACCTAATAAGAGGATAAATATGAAATGCTTGATTCTCTGCCATAATATTTGAACAAGCTACAGATAATTCCAATTCATCATTCTCTGTCAATAGATAGCCTTCTTGCAAGAATTCTTGCATTGTTCTCTAAGTTATTTGTCTGATTATTAAAGTTTCAAACAGGCAGCTATTTTTCCTCATATAATAATGCAGTCTAGTAATGCTAATCAAGAAATTACAGAATCTAAGTACACCAAACACGAACTATTACCAAAATTAGATACGCAGGAAGGCCAGTTTTTGATAATAGATCTACAGCCATTTCATACACTAAAAATCATTTTCTCTACTCTATGTAGGTTGAAACCAGGTAAATGCCTAGTAATTAGAATCAGACCACGCTGTTAAAGCAGTAGGTGGTCGCCTGAGTTTAGGGGTTTTTTAGTTGGGACTGTTTCTGACTCTGATCGGCATTGATTTCCCTCTTGCTCTGGTTGGAATCTGAGGGAGCTGATCAAGAAGCTCATCATTTGAGACATTATTTCTGACAAATTCTTTCGATGGCTGGGAATTATCTCTTGGCCTAGTTCCGAGATTGGGGAGGGACTCAGGTCCTTTTTGAAGATGTAGTTGCTGTCTTCTTTTTCTTGGAGACTTTTCAAATCCTTGGACTGCTCTTTTTCTCTCTACAGCCTGTGCATCAAAATTTTGACTGGGATCCAAGAGGTGTAAGTTACTCTCTTCCAGCATATTATAATCTTCATTAGTAATTCTACTATTGGACAGTTGGTTCAGAGATGAGGTATCTAATCATTATGATAAATAAGATCGTGAACTTACTTTTGGATCTATTGTGAGAGACTTTAGGTTTTCTTGTTGGTGATGTGCTCTGATATCCATCTTGGCTGCTTGTCTCCAATAATTTATCATTTTTCTTGATATTGATGGGTACAATAGGTTTGGTTCCAGGCATAATTGCTTTAAGGAGATCCACAACCGAAAGCAAAATTCGACCAATTATCAAAGTCATTATGATTATAATATTCATCCAGCCTACAATATAAGACAATTATACAGTTCAATACCAAAGAGGAATCTCATCTCAGGTGATAAACTCTTGTCTGCACTCAGAATAATAAAGAAGAGGTACACCACAGCTAGAAAAATATTCTCCAGAATATTAATAGTATTAAGCCTGGCAGATTTAAAAGGCCGATTGTACAGCACAACGCCGAACCCCTAGAACATTAACTATCATTAAAAATTAGCCTTACAACAACATGTAAAAGGAGCAATAGGACAGCTTGAACCACTCCAGATTCACCGGCATAAATGTACAAGATGCCATAGATTAACTTTTGCATATGAAGATACATAATATGGTTGAGGGAGTGAGTTTTTGTAGTGTTGAGGGGTTTGTATAAGACCTTGTAGCTGTGGAGCATATCCTGTTGTAGTAGAATATTATAATTGGCATGCAAAAAGAGGAGTCCCCCAATAATGAATGTTATTTCCAAGAATAAGATTGCTTACAATTAGGAAGGAAGTTGAAAACTTACTGATTGATAATATTGCTCCAAGAGTTTGTAAGAAAATGTTATGGGTGATAGCTTGAAGCTGAAGATTTGAAAATATGACCAAATCCATATAGGAGTACATGAAAGCATAGATGGGAATTCCCCAGTAACAGTTCTGGAAGACTTTAAATGCCTTTGGATGAGCATTCTTGGAAAATTTGAAAAAGACACTCAGAAGGAATCTGATTATGAGGATTAAGAAAAGCAAGAAAAGGTTTTTTCCTGCATTCAGTACAAAGTTGTTAGATATTTCTACAAATCACTATTATATTTGAGAATTGTTTACCAACTCTGAGGAATCCAGGAAGACTACTATAAGGAACTTCAGGAAGTATGCTGGCAATAAAGTCTCCCAAAAACTTAAGTCGACTGAACTGAAAGGATTGAGTTAGAGCATAGAAATTCTCTGGGAGGGTAAAAGCAGAAAATTCGGTATGAGAAACCTTTTGCATGAAGTCCAGCAGCAGTATCAAACTAAAGCCATCTTCTCCATTATAGACAGAAATCGGCATGAATAACAGGACAGAAGTTCTATCAATGTTAATAAACAAGATAGGAATAGTACATGGATAAGGTCATAAAACCTGGAATTAAGCTCTCTGCGTAAGTCAATTGGTCTAAATAATAAGGATAGTCAATTATCATTGTACTGTGAACTGATTTAGTATAGTAAGGAATCAAAATGCTGGCCATTGTGTTACTTAATTCCTTTCCTTTAGAAGATCTAATGAAGTCGGTTCCAAAAACCTCAAATTCAACCTATTACTGTTATGAAGAGAAATGAGATTCAACTTTAATAGGCTCATGAACATCCTCTGTAAATTCGACAACAGCCTTATGAATATTGAATTTGTCATCTGTGTTTTTGGAGTCTTTGGGAGTTATTGTGTAGTTCTTTATTATATCTCTCCCATTATGAATTGCGCTAATCTTCATATGTTCCTGCAGCTGTCCATAAATGATAACTTCTTGACTGAAATAGACTTCAAACTCTGTATAGGAATATTTAAGTTTTTTGGCAAGCACATTCGGAGATTCTGTTGTTGACTTTCTCAAGAAGCAGATATCTGCTGTTTTTGCTGTTCCACCAAAGCAAAAGAAACCCTTTTCAATAGAGCATCTTGCACTGCAACCATCACCATCATCTAAATTACCATCATCACAAGGATAATAACCATAGTTCTTTCCATCACCACAAATTTCTAAAATTATGAATTCATAATTGAAGAATCTTACCTTCACAAATACCCTCTTGTAAGTTTACCTCCCAGCCTGGAGGACAAGTTTTCTTGCAGGTAACAGTACTAGAGTCAGTTGGTTGATAGAAGTAACCAGGCTGACAAGCTATACAGTTGTAATCTCCAGGTCCAGTGCAATTGGCACAAGCTGGATCACAGACTTTGCACATATTGTTTTCTAGGTAATTTCCTGCAGCACACTCAGTGCATTGATTTGGGTGAGGACCAGTACAAGCTGTACAGTTAGTTGCGCAACCTATCAGTTAGGTTTTTATTACAATCTTGTTACCTTTACATAGATCACCATCACAATATGGTCTATTATAAGGACAATCAACATCTAATAAGCACTCAACGCAAGTTCCTCCTTCACAAAGAGGGCGATTCATGATATGGATGCAGTCTGTATTTGAGGAGCATGGTGCACACTGATTGTTTGAGTCACACATTGATGCAGTAGGATTTAAGCAATTGAAATTTTTACTGCATTCAACACATTTGGTCAAAGGTATGCAAATCGGGTTACCTGTCACATGTGCACAGTCAGATCCAGAGATACAAGGGACACACTTATTGTTAGTGCACTTTGATCTCAAGGGATCTGGGCAATGTGCATTTGTTAAACATTCATAACATTTTTCATTAATGCAAAATGGAGTTTCAGAAGGACAATCACTGTTTTGCATACACTGGATGCAGACCCCATCTGGCCTGCAAACCTTATTGAGCTTGAAATGAGCACAATCACTGGAACTAGTGCATCCAACACATGTTCCACTACTGCATTTCCCTTTCTTTCTATTGAAGCATTCTGCATTGCTTGAGCACTTCATACAAGCACCATAAGCTCCGCAGTTAGGATAGTCTGGCTTGGTGCATTCTGAATCATGCCCACAAAAAATTTGGTCAGCCTCTAAACAATTAGAAACAAAAGGTAAACAAGAATTTACCATCCCATAATGTGTGTGAGCATGAAAATAGTGCATTAGATGCTAACAGCTGAGGTGCCTTGCCACCCGAAGGAGAACAAGTGGTATTACAGAAGCCATTATATACACAGGGGGTACATGGATTTCCATTTCCAGAACATTCGACACATTGTTTTCTAGAGGGATTAGAGGGTTCAGGTACACATTTCAATAGAGGACTGACAGTACAATCACTATCTGAATTGCACGTTTTAAGGCATTTTTGGATTGTTGTTGTTATGTTTCTACACTGATAACCAGTTCCGCAATCTGCATCATTCCTACATTGAGTACAGTATGAGAGAGTGGTGTTAATCCTAACAAAGTAGGCTTCTAGATGTTCACAATCTGCATCTGACTCAGGTTTGTCACAATATCCTGTAGAAGTCTCACACCTTGGATAGTAGAAAGACGTGCAATCCAGATTGGTTGCACAGAATTGAGCCAATGCACAGCTGACAACATAAATCAAAATTCCAATCAGCTTCATTAGGCTTACTAGATATTTATTGTGCAAAAGTCTTCTTTTTTTTTTTATTAAATAAAATTTATGTGCCAATATTGTGAAAATTGATGCCGATGAATCATGAATAAAATCTCGTGAGAAGATCATACAGTCTGAGAGTCTACCGAGAGTTCATTTTGGGTGAATTTGAAGCATCAGGTAAATACTCCTTCCAAACCCAAAATAAATTGCTCATAAAAAAAAATCTGTTAATTTCAAAATTTAAAAAAACAAGAGATTTCTTTTATCATGAATCGTGATTAGTAACTTATATGTTGATGATCTAATCATTGTTAGCGACCACTTGTTCAAGCTTGTCATTATTGGAAACTCTGGTGTTGGAAAATCCTCCCTTCTCTTGAGATTTGCAGTAAACTGACACGTTATTCATTATAATAATAGGATGACTCCTTCAATGAGAGTTATTTGACTACAATTGGCGTCGATTTCGTAAGAAATCATGTTTTAATGTAATATGAATAGAGATTTAGAACTCTTCCTATTGACAAGAAAAATGTCAAGTTGCAAATCGTAAAGTGGCCCTGATAACTTACTAATCAATTAGTGGGATACAGCTGGACAAGAAAGATTTAGAACAATTACTAATGCCTATTACAAAGGTGCTGATGGAATTATACTTGTTTATGATACCACCAATGCTGTAAGAAATTAGCTTTCTCTTTGAAATTTGAAGCAATCTTTCGACGATATTGAGAAGTTTTGGATCACTGAGGTCGAAAACTATGCTGAGAAGGATGTTGAATTACTTCTTATTGGAAACAAGTGTGACGTTCAAGAAGGCAAGGCCGTATCTTCCGAAACTGCTCAAGTATTTATTACAAAAACTTTTTCAAATACTGAAGGCATACGCTCAAAGAAGAAATATGGAATTCTTTGAATGCAGTGCTAAGACTGCTGAAGGAGTCAATAAGGCTTTTGTCTCGATTGCTAAAAAATTAATCGAGAAAAAGTAAGATGTGCCGTTTTTTTTTAATAATGCGTTTAGGAAAAAGAATAAGCCTGAAAGATCTCACTCAAGTCGCAGAACTGGTTCTAGTCATTCCAGGGCTGATGAAAAGGTTAAGCTTTCTGAGGAAAAGCCATTTACTGGATTGACTGGATTGGATGGATGCTGCCCTAATTAAGAATTCTTCATGAAAATCATTATTTGATCGTATTAGCCTATGATCATTTAATATCAATATTTGTACTCTTGTCTCCTATATTTATTTCAACAAATATTCTCAGGAAAATTCCAAAAATTATTAAGATAAGTGAATACAGGGTTGCTAAAAATAAATTTACCTATCGGGGAGACTATCAATACGAATTCTTAACATATATTTTATAATTTATCAAAAATAAAACTTTGAAATGGCAGAACAAATCGGCATTCAAATAGCCCAAAATCTCCCAGATGGGAAAATAAATAAGCATCTAGCAGAAAAAGGCAAAGAAATCATCAATGTTGCCGGGTTGGCTCAGAATATCAATTCTACAGAGAAAAAAGACAATGAAGAGAAATATCCTGAAGATCAAACTCCTCCTAATATTGAGTTAGCAAAGATTCATGGAAAAGCAACAAGAGTCTATCGTGCAATGACAGAGGTCGAAAGAAAGGAGAGCAAAAATGTTGTCTGTAAATGCTGCGGTAATCCTATAGATTTGGACCCGATTCCGTTATGTTGCGATAAGGATGAACTCTATCATTTGGGATCAGGTTTCCCTCTCTATTTTGAATTTGTGAAATATGGCTCATTGTTAGTCTTTCTTATGCTAGCCATCCATGGAATTTACGGCATATATACAAACTGGGATGGAACTGACTGCTTGAGTAATGATTTAAAGGGTTACGTTGAAGATGATTATGAGTTTTGTATGCCCGTATTTACGAATAAGTTCGCCTTGATCAACAAAAGATTCGATGAAAATAGAGTGGAAATCAGCAATCATTTGAGTTTAGCTACAGTAGTGGCAATGTTAATTGCGATCGCCTATTATAGAAAACAAGCTAGATCAACAGCTGAAGAATGTGACAAATCTCAACAAACACCTGCTGATTATACAATTCAGCTTGTCAATGTTCCAAGAGAAACCACTGACGATGAAATAAAGGAGTACTTAAATAACATTATGAAAGATTTAAAGCCTACGATTGCAAAGATAATAAGAGCATATGTAATTGGAGAATATGTCAAACTAGAAAGAGAGAAGCTTTCTTTAACTCGCAAATTAAATGATCCTTCACTCAAGAATAAAGAAGAGATAGAGAAGAAGCTGAATGATGTGAAAACTAGAATTGAAAAGATCGAAAAAGATAGTGGGGCTTCTCTTCCCAAAACAACTCATGCATTTATAACCTTTGAATCTGAACAACATGCCAGAGAAGCTGAAGAGAGACTGAAACAAGGAGTCTTTTCAAGATTGTTGACTCGTTTAGGCATAAACTGTTGCTCAAGTATTCCAGAGCTTCATGGAAGTAGGATTATTGGATTCAGAGCCCCAGAACCAAGTGACGTCCTTTGGGAAAATCTGGGCATTGATGCATGTGGAAAAGCTAGGAGAAGACTCATTACAACCACTGTCTCCACCGTGTTACTTCTAGTATGCTTTGCTATCATCATTGCTATTTCTATTAGTAAGAAAGAGATAAGTAAGAAAGAAGATGAGACCGATGAAACATCAGCTGGAGCTCAGGTTCTTTCTATTGTTATCGCCTTCTTGATAATGTTTATCAACAATGGTTTGGCCTATTCCACTAGAATATTTGCTTCTTACGAACAACACTCCACTTTTACTGAATACTTTATCAGTGTTGCAGACAGATTATCAACTGTTACATTCTTAAACACTGGTGTCACTGTGGCAGTTACAAGTGTTATCATTGAGAATCTGTGGAAAGCAGGAGGTCTCATGGATGATATCTTTACTATCTTCATTGTTAATGCTGTATATGGCCCAGTATATAGTCTTTTTAACCCTTGGCATATTTACAGATGGTACCAGAGAAGAAGAATTATTAGCCAAGGATCAAACTGTACCTTAACACAAAAGGAAGCTAATGCTATCTTTGAAGGCCCTGTAATTGATATGGCCCAAAGATATGCTAATGTGATGAAAACTCTCTATCTGACAGCCTTTTATGGAAGCGTTTTTCCTCTCTGCATTCCTATCTCTCTGGTTGGACTTTTCTTAACTTATTGGGTTGATAAATATTTATTGCTCCGTAGACATCGTCAACCAAGCCAGCTAGGAAAGGATTTAACTTTCGCAATGATTGAGTCTTTGGAATGGGTCCCTGTCTTGTATGCTTTAGGAAATCTCATCTTTACTATTCTTGGCACTGAATTCGGAGATCATGAGGTTACAAAAGTTGACAATACGGTTGCTTTGGTCATTAGTGTCGCTACATTGGTCCTTCCTTGCAGATTTATTATCAAGAAATGCTGTCATAGTGAAAATAATGAAGTTGGTGTAAATTCTAAGAGTTACTCTGAGGTTAGAAGAAGGTTCAACAACGATTATGGTATTGCAAACCCAGTTACTCATGACAATGCTCTTGAAGAATGGCTTGATTATCTCATTGCTCATCCAGAAGAGGGCAATCAGCAAGAACAAGAAAGAATCAAGAATTTGAAGAAAGAAATGGATGCCAACAAAGCTCTCCTGAAGAATACAAGTGGATTCATGATGAAGAATCTTCAAAATTATGCTGAGAAGAGAGGTGGCCTTCAAATGTTCGCAAATAACCAAGCACCCCAACAAGTCCCTGCTCGTAATGCTATCATTCTGAACTCAACTATTCTTCATAGTAATTTGGGACCCATAATAGTTCCAAACATGATGAATCCTCAACTCGTTGGCAGGTATAACGCTGGTCCTCAGATGGTAGTAACCCAGCCAATCAGCGCCAATATTATTCGACCTCCAATTAACCAACCCATCATAACCCAACCAATTGTCCATCAACCAGTTATTAATCACCCTCAAGTAATCAATAATGCAGGCTTTAACCAATCTCAAATCATTCCAAACATGAATGTCATCCCTACTCAACCCCAGCAGGGTTACCAAATGCCAATGAATCAAAAACCTATTAATAACTATCCTCAGCACAATATTCATCCGATGGTCATCAGCAGTCAACCGATGACGAACCAGAATCCTATTGTTGTGAATGCTAATTACACAATGCCAAACCAACTTCCAATGAATGTCAGCGTACAACCCCAAAATGTAAATCTCCAGTTCTCCCAACAATTGGCACCTAATAATCAAAATTTACAAACTCGATTCTAAATAGTAAGTTCATTTTTGATATGCTATATCATTCTGTGATTTTGTGAACGAATATAGTAATCATAAGTTATATCATATTCGAAATTAAAGTGGTTAATATAGCGTTACGACTCAAACAAACTCTACTCGAAAATACTCGACGAAAAAATAGTAATTAAAATATAAAGTAACACTAGTATTTAATCTCCTCCATGAAAGGGCAGTTTCTCTTCAGCCTTTTTAGCATTTCCTCTTAAGATTCCTTCAGCTTCTATTCTCTGTTGTTCAGTATAAGATACAGCGTTTTCCTTTATTGAAAGTGTTGAAAACCAAGTAGGGAAGTCTACAAACTCATCGTAGATTTTGGCTTCATTCTAACTTATCAATTAATATAGAAGAAATATTACATAGACTTTATGGTGCATCTGTCTGAGAATAAGGGCAGCAGACTTGCCAGTCATATCACATGGTCTAACACAATGCTTAATTCCATTTGCTGCATAAGACTCCTCTAAAACGATTAACACTTTAATTCTTTTGTTTTACCTTCAAGGACAGTAACACATCCTCGAGGCATTGGAATACAAAAAGCACCATTGCAAAATCCATAAAACTGGCTTCCAAAGGAGAGTCTTGAATCAGAGAATAGTCTGACAGTAAAGATGGGCTGTCTGAATCTAACAGCATCATCAAAGTGTTGGGCTAGTCCCTCTTTTCCATCATGATATACATTTAATGCAATAGAATTAATAAAATCCTATTCCTGTTAACTAGAAAGATTATACCTTACCTTAGGAATGATTTGAGCATCCACAAGTTTCTTTTCTACGAGTTCTTTTGTCCATTTAGGAGGCTCTGAGACATCTACTCTGATTCCTACATTGATTATTTATTTCTTTATTAGCAATACCTGCTCCAACCATTGAATGTGGCTCTGATAATTGCTGTCTTGTCCAAATGTAGCGGGCTCCGAAGAAGAACTTTGTTCTTCTAACTTTCTCACTAGTGCAGGTCATCTGTCCAGTCATAGGTAAGAAGTGATCTTCAAATTACAATGATAATTCTTAAAGTTACTTGAGAAGAATTTTCTTTCAGTCTCATAACATTTTGATTCAATTTCAGTAAGTTCTTCATGTGTGAAGAAATTATGATAGGTAGTGACACCCACTCTAAAATCAGGGAACTTATCCATGAAAGACTTGAAGTTAGAAGGATAAGCATTAGGATCAAAGAAGAATTCTACAGATTTAGATAGAGAATATTTTCCATTTACCTGTCTTTTTGACTTGGTGACCATTCCAGTCAAAGTATGTTATCTTTTCTATCAGATCGAAAGCAAAGCTATCTCTAGTTGTAATTATATACAAAGGAAGACTGAATGAGTAGGTATCCCTGTTATTGTCCTGAAGTTCAGCTAAAGTTGGATTCTTTTTGTAATTTGTGAGCTTGTATTCATTTTCAGTGTTTATGGGACTTATCTCTTTAATCTCAGTGGAGAAATTCCAGTTGTAGTTGTTCATTCTCCAATCATCGTGTTGAAGTAAGTATTCCTCAGAAGAACTAGGATCAAATTCATACAGGAAGACATGAGGGTCCACTTCATTGAAGGAGGCAGTGTCATCGTTTCTGAAGATGTCCAGTCTCTTGTTAGTCCAGTCCCTGAATTTTTCAACCAAAGCCTGGTTAGCATACTCTATAAAAGTGTATAAGAGATTCTTAGTATGACTGGTGGCTGATTTCCAAGAGTCCTCTGCAGTATAAAGTTCAATCCTCATACTCATAGTGTACAAATTTCCTTTGGGATCGTTTTTCAGTTCTTTTCTAAGAAGTGCAATAGACTCTGGTAGATTGAGTTTTTCTTCTTCCTTTTCTGGAGCTTCCTGCTTCTCTTCTTGTTTTTGGGATTCTTCTATTTTTGGCTCTTCCCCATTATTTTCTTGTTTAATTTCTTCTATATTTTCGATTTTTTCTTCCACCAAACCAGTTGTTTGGCTCTCTCCATTTTCTTGCTTAATTAAATCTTCACTCTTGATAGAGCATTCCTTTTCTAACTCTTCAGGAATCTTAAAGTCTAACTCAAGGTCAAGTTCATTAAATTCTTCAGGAGGATTCTCAACTTTCTCATTTGATTCTTCTTTTACCTCATTCGATTCCTGAATTTTTTCAGCTTCTATATTAGCAGTGGTGATTATCACTTTTCCTTCATCCGTTGTTGAATTATTAGCAGCCGTTTCAGGCTTTTTGAATTCTGGGAATGGTGCATTCTGAGTGAATAACATTTTCAAGTATGGCTCCATAATTCCTTGAAAATCATTCATAAGTTGACCCATTAGTCCTTCTTTGAATAAAGGATCCTTCTCAACTTTAGTCTTCGCTTTATCGAAAAAGTGTATTTGCTTCCTACTTAATCCGGGAATCTTGTTTGTAGGCTTAACTCCATCTATATTCTTCTTTTTTCTTCCTCTTTTCTTTGGAACATTTTCACCATTTTCTCCATTGGCTCCTGATTCAGGCTTTTTCTTTAGTAACTTTCTCTTTTTCCTGTCCAAAAGCAATCTAACCTTTCCATTTTCTTCTGTCTTTTCCTCGCTATTTTCATTTTCCTCAACGTCTTCAATAAAATCTTCTTCAAAAAAGGATGTCGCAAAGGCTTTCTTGCCACTGATGCTCTTTCTACAAAGAAATCCTAATTGTATATTGCTCTTACAGAGTAGCTTCATGATCTAATATATTATTAAATAACTTTGATTAAAATACCTCTTCTTGGGTGATATTTTCCAACTCAGGCTTTTTAATGAGGAAATTGTCGTCATACATCAAATGGATGCAGATAAAAGTCCTATCCTTGACAAATTCCCACAAAGCATCAAATGACTTAATTATCCAAACTTTTCCCTTTACTAGTCTAAATCTTCTTTCAGGATAATATAAGTATTCTCTCATCAAATTTTCATCCTCAGCTTCTAGGACTGTCACTACCAAGGGAACACTGAGACAAGTATCAAGGATATTATTGTAAACTTGTTTAACAAAATCTTCATATTGGTCAAGCAGTGTACATCCTGATGAACCTTGGAAAACCAGAGGAGGTAATTTTTCAAAAATGTGGTTAACATTCAGCTGCTCACTCTCAAGTTTCTTAACATAAGAAACACCACATACTCTCTTGAGTCTAGTATTAGCACAAGATTGCTTCCTAATAAATTTACAAAAGAAAATTTGTCAATTTACTTCTTGATGAAATGGTGTTTGTAATTCATTTCTTGTTCCTGTTGAGCTTGAATGGCGATTGGAGCATAGCCACTTCTGTAGTCCATTGTAAAATTAAATTGTCTAAAGAATTCTTCTCTGGCTTCTTTGTCAAATGGATTTGGTATTTCCGTCAAGAGATTAACTTTGCCCGGTTGGAAAGTGACTTTGATCTTTTCCTTTTGATTCTGATTCGTGACCAGCTCTAATTCATGCTTAAACTCCTCTAATACAGGATTAACCTCCGGTTCAAGTTGATAATCAATTGGGAGTTTAGGGAAATCTGGTCTTTCGATTTGTATCTCATTCTCTTCCTTTTTGTAAGAAGAATAGAATTTCTGTTTTATGTCTTCGGTGTATTTAGAGTGATATCTCTCATAGAATTGCTTTATATAGTCTGGTGTTTCCATTGAGCTATCCCAAAACAGTCTTCGTGGAGGTTCAAAAACTTCTTCTTTTTGGATCTTAGGGCTAGTTGCTGTAGACTCCGAAATCTTATCATTGTTAATATTGTTAATATTGCTGATGGTCTCAACAGGTTTTGCTATGATAAGACTTTGTGGAATAACTATTTTTGTAGAAATATCGGTTTTTTTCTTTTTGGGAGCTCTCGGCTTTTTCGCCTGAATTATGCTATCAATTTTTTCTTTAACTTCCACAATTGGCTCTGATTTTGGAGTTTTAGATTTCTCAGTTTTCTTATTTGGAATTTTCTTTTCGCTCACAGTCTTCTTGATCTCAAGGACATCAAATGATGCGTCATAATAGGTGCTTTTAATTCTCTTTCTTTCTGAGACTCTGCGTGGAGGTGGCTCTTTTTGTTCGGGTGTAAATGAGATTTTTAATTTTATTTTTAGACTATCTTCTTCATTTACTCTTCTGATCTTAAATATGCTCTCGTTCTGATCGATCTCATACTGGGCTTGTGTACAGTCTGTTTTTACTAAAATAAGATTAGAATATTCAATTATTAAAAGATTTCAAGGACATTAAATAATTTAATGTTGCTTAAAACCATGAAAATAGAAGAACTGATGAAATTACCTTTACTCTGTTCAGCGATAGTCACCACAAGAGGTGCTTTAACCTTTTCTCCGATCATTTTTTTATTTGTACGCGAAATTATTTCAATATTTTTGAGGCCAAATATATGGGCTCAAACTTTTTTATTCATTTCCAATAAATTGCGAAATAAAGAGATATTTGGCGTGTCAGAATTTAAAAATTTAATCATAATTATATTCTCATTGTTTTAGATGTTAAGTTAACGAATACATGAGGAAATTCAAATTTGAGCTATGGAAACTCAGAGTGGCGGTAAGTGACTATTCTCTGATTCCCTTGGGTTTAAAGTCTCTATCCATCAATGATGCCAATATACTATATTTCCTAATTGTATCCCCCTTTTTTGAATTATTTTTTCTAGTCGAGGTATCTCTTGACTTTGCTTAATAGTTAGAATATTATTTGTGATCAGCTAATAAGCTTTGTGAGATGTTTTCAATCTTATGTCTCTAAGTTCATGGTTATTTCGGTTTTTTCTTTTTCGAGTTAGCTGATATTAGTTTATTGGTAATTTTTGAATCTATTTCTCGACATTCATCCAATAAAGCTGATGAAATGTTAGTGAAAAGTATTTAAAAAAGATCTTTTATTATAAAAATCTGATCTTGAACAAAGCGAACACTTTTTTGAAAATCAAATTCAATTTTATTTGATATATAACTAGGAGTTTGATTTCTAATTCATAATCAATTCAAATTTAAAAAAAACTTTTATCAGCAACAATCTAAAATGGGTCTCAGAAAGCCTCAACCAGCTGGAAAGCCAATTAAGAAGGGAAGAGCCGACTTGACTGAAGAACAAAAGCAAGAAATCAAGGAAGCCTTCGATCTCTTCGATACTGACGGATCTGGTATGAAAAAATTCAAATTTCAATTGATTGTTTAGGAAGAATTGATGCTAAGGAACTTAAGGTCGCTATGAGAGCTCTTGGATTTGAACCCAAGAAGGAAGAAATCAAGAAGATGATTGCCGATGTTGATAAGGAAGGAACTGGAACCATTGAATACCATGACTTCCTTGATCTTATGACTGTCAAGATGGTACATCGATTATGAAATAAGTCCTTATTGGTGTAGGCTGAAAGAGATCCTCTTGAGGAAATCAGAAAGGCCTTCAAGCTCTTCGATGATGATGATACAGGAAAGATCAGTCTTAAGAACTTGAGAAGAGTTGCTAAGGAACTCGGAGAAACTATGACTGATGAAGAATTGCAAGAAATGATTGATGAAGCTGATAGAGATGGTGATGGTGAAATCAGTGAAGAAGAATTCATCAGAATCATGAAGAAAACTAACTTGTTCTAAATTATGAGATTGTCTGAATAGACTCTCTTGTAGCTATAGATTTCTGTAATATCTATCTATATTAGTATTTTGCCCAATACATATATATATATATGCCCTTGTGGAACTAATAATTCAGTTTCAACAAAGTCTTTTCAGCTATTTGTACAATGTCTTAGCACTGCATTTTTTAATTGAGGCCATAATTAAATATGATACTCCATTATACCATAATTCTGAATAGAGCCTCAGAACAATTAAAATAGAATAAAATCTATATAATATCAATTTACAAGCTCAGATAACCAATTAGTCGAATAAAGTCTTTTCAGTAGTAATTTCTAAAATGACATTTTCTTTATGATCCTTTTCTTCATAAGGTGTTGTAAAGCTTTTCTTTTCTTCTTTCTCATTTCTGAAGGGCTGTGCTTCGCTTACCCTTTTCTGGGTTTCAAGGAATATCTGTAACATTTTTTCTATATCAATTGTGCCACTAAAACCATGTTACTCTAAAAAGACTAGAATTACTTATTAGTTTGATCCTCGATGTTGGTTTTATTTCTATCATACACAACATTCTTAAGTCTCAGCCTAAGAGCATTGAACGCCTTTCCTTGTGGCAGTATCATCAGCAATCCATTCAAGCTCTTCAAAAGATAAGGATATCTGTCGATCTCTAGCAACTGAAGCCTCAGATCTATTTTGTTAGCTTTATACAAAATTAATTCTTACATAAGAAGATGGGAGACTCTAGCAGTTGAACTAATCTGGCGATTTGAGTTAATGTATCTATATCGATCTCAGTTTCTGCAAATGAGCAAATTATTCTATAAGCAAGCTCATATTGTTGAGTCAAAAAGCAAAGTGTTATTGTTGACACGGGGTTATAAGCCCATGTTCTATAGAAAGATTCGAATAATTTAACGTTGTTCTCTTTGCTTTCTTTGTCTGTGGAGATGTTTTTTAAGGTTTTTCTCACTTCAGAAAGTTCTTTATCGGTCAGGAGGATTTGATCGAGCTTTTGAACCATAATGCTCACAAACTTGTAATCCTGGAACTCAATAATGTATTAAGGCTTATTTACCTGACTTTGGATTAGTTGCTCAGAGAGAGCTATAAACACCTTAGTAGGTGAAAGATTTCTGCAGAGTCTCTTTATAATTGTATGGGATTTGGCATTTAGGGCAGGGTTGTCTTTGAATGAAGTCAAGAGTTTAGAGATAACTAGTTGGAATTTTTCCTGAGAATAGGTGAAGTTTCCGAGGACATCACCTACCAACTTGACTACCTAGTTTTATAAGGAATATGCTAAACTTAATTTACTCCTTCCTCTGAATCATACAGCTTCTCAATGATATTCTGTAATACTTCGTCTAGTAGAGGCATAACTTCATTTTGGAAATTTGTGAGTAAGTGCTTAATCCAGCTAATAGTGGCTAAAAGAGTTTTATTCTATTGAATTAATTGCAGGAAACTGAGCGATATACCTGCTTTGAGTGAAGGAGCTCTTTTAACAAGTTAATTAGTGAAGGAAAATCAATTTTTGAGCTTGAGCTCTTTTGGATGATATCCATTGTTAAATCATTAGCAATGGAAGCAGTCTTTCTGATTTCTAAAGATGAGTATTAGTCTAGGTTTCTTACCTATCTCATCGTCTGAAAGATTGACTAAAATCCCTCTTAAGATAGTGGGTATCCTTGCGAGTATTGAAACATTATAATAACTTTCTTTATTTCCATTTTGCAGTTCCTGATTGAACATTTTCAAGTATTCAGCCAACCACTCTAAGACTGTAATCTTGGTTCTAATATTGATCCTGTCAGAGAGGAGATCAACAAGGGTTTTCATAATATCTTTGTCAAGTTCAACAGTTCTACTCTTAGGATTCTCTTTCAGTTCCTTTAGGAATTCACTGAGAGAAGTTGCAACAGCTATTCTTATCTCTCTAACTAGTTATTTCTCAATATCACTATGATAACTTATTAAGATCTCCCAACATCTTCATTAATTCTGGAAGGAATTTAGGCAGATGTTGAAGCAAATTCACGCTTGGAAGATTATTCAAAACATTTATCCAGCTGATCAATAGTTGACGAATGGTGGAATTGGCAACATTGAGTTTCTCACATAAAATTTCCATGAATCCATTTAAGTCAAAAGGTTTACTAAGAATTTTCATTGATTCCCGAAATCTTACCTATCAATAATACCCTCACTTACAACATCCTTTAAGACTCTATCTAATTGTTGAACGATCTTCTTGACATCTTCATCAAAGTCAGATATTATACAGATTAAGGTGGCAAATATGTCATTAAAATTTGGTAATATTATTGCTCTCAATGATTTTGTGATATTGTACATGGTTTCGCAAGCTTGGAATCTGACTTTTGCGTCAGGATCTTTCATAGCAGTAATTACAGGGCCCAATAATGCTGATAAATTTTGGGATGCAATATTTTCCTTAAGAGTAAATTGAGAAAAATCCAAATTCATACATCTATTAGCAAACCAAGGGCGATAGCTGCATATGCGATTAGTCCTGCTTTCCTTTGCTGAGGGTCATTTGAACTGATATAGTCTTGATCGAAATGCTGTATGAGATTTTTTAATTGTTCATCATTTTTTGATTCAATTTGTTTCTTAACAATTTTTTCGATCTCCCTCGTGGCAGCTTTACGCTTTTCCGTGGATCTAAAAGATACCTCAAGACAGAAGAGTATTTTACTTGTCAAATAGGTTCTTTAATACATTTGTTGAGATGCCTATATCTCGCTCCATTTATATTAAATTTTATTAGATACAGCAAAATACATATGAAATAGAAAACATATTGCAGATCGGTTAGATATCATCATACTCAGATCTCTTAAATTGTCCATCAAACGTGGGAGTAAACAAATTGCTAGAGTCTAAAAGATGAGACTAATTTCTAACATTTTACATTTAACAAAGTCGCTCTTGTCCAAAGCTCTGAGTTTAGCAGCACTGGTCTTAAGATAATTTTGTTCTCCAAGTTGTTTCCAGAACTCTTCAGCATCATTAATAGGAACTGGACTAATGAGGGCTTCCAATACTAGAATAATAAGAAGTATTTATTTTAAATTACTATTTTTGGGGATCTTTTCAGCGAGAAGTTCTGCCACTCTAGCGTTAAGTTCCTCTAGTCTTTGAGGATCGGCTGCCAACTCTGGAGATTGATTCAAATAATCTTCTGGAATTCCTTGTTCTCTAAGATATTGAACAATCCAATTCTTGAATTCTTCTGGTGTTCTCTTGGCGAAGAAATCCATGTCATATTTATATCTAACGTTAGCTTTAAATTATTTCTTATGTACTTTGGTTGAACAAGCTTAACCACGATATCTTCATCTTTGTCTCCCTTGGATTTTACGTAAGTAAATTCGGAATCGAGGAGATTCAATTTATCTAATATTAAACGATAAATCTTTGACTTTTACCGATTAATTCATCAATGGTCTTAGCATCTTCACTAGGTTCAAAAACGAAAGACTCAACAGGGAATCCAAGTCCATCAATAATGCCATTAACTTCTGGAATTTCGTCCATTATTTGAAGAGTGTTTTGCAACCACTTGTTGTTCTTTTTCTCTTCCATGAACTTGTGAAGAGCCTCGTATTTTCTTCTGGTATCAGGGTCAGTTGGCTTATCATCTTCATAAAATCTTTCAACGTCGGCTTCAGTAATGTATTGATATCCATCTTTGTCAGTTTGGCTAGAAATGTTAATATTCGATGGGTTGTAATTACAAGACATAATGCTTTAGAACTTCATTCTTTCTGGTCTCTGCTTGGGATTTTTCAATAAGTTCAGCCAGTTCGGATTTATCATAGACTCCAACGAGAGCATCTCTTACTTTTTTCATGAATTTTTCTCTCTTAAGAGCGTACTCCTCACTACAACGTCATTACAGTTATTAAATGAAATTACTCTAGATTTCTTTCCTCTTCATTGGCAACAATATTAACTTTCTCTACTTTAGGATATTTTTTGAAGGGATCGAAGTAGGTATCTTCAGTCTTAGCAGCAGCTTCCCTTTCAGCTCTCTTTCTAGCCATTCTTCTCTTTCTAGCAGCTTCAATTGCCTTGTTGGAATAGATCTTTTCTAATTCAACATCGAGATCTTGAGCAGCTTCAATTCTCTTCTTAGCCAGGGAGTATTTGCTTTCCTCATCGATGAAGCTCCTAAATCTATTCAAAATTTCAGGATTTGAGGCTCCGATATCATTATGAACTTCAGCAAGCTCCTTGACAGCCTCAGCATAACCATGAGGTTCATTCAATAAGTTTCTTTGTTGCTTCTGTACCTTGTTCTGGACAGCATTCATGAACTTTTCAAAATCTTGTTTAGTGACCTTGGTTGAGAATGATCTTCCAACTTCATAGGATTCGTCTTCCTCTTCTAAGTTAAGTTCGAAGCGGTCTTTAGAAGAGAACTGCTTGACGGTTTCTTTATGAAGATATTCCTCAACTTCACTTCTGACCTTTTGCTCCACTTGTCTTTCTTCGTCAATCAAATTCTTCAAGGTTTGTTGAGGATCAGCGTCAGGTTGAATGTGCTGTCTCTTAACAGGTTCTTTCAATAAGGACTCCTTATACTTTCCATCGAATGTCTTCTCTCTAAATTCAGCAATCTTTTGATCGAATTCTGCCTTTTCATCCAGTTGTTCAAGTCTTTCAACCAACTTGAGATCTTGCTCACCAAGGCGTTCTCTAAGTTGCTCATAAACCTGATAGAAATAGTCTTTGTCATGATCAATATGGCTGGTATCCTTTTTGAGCTCCACCTTAGCCTTGTGGAAGAGAGCAGAGGTGTGGGGAAGATCAATCATCACTCTCTTGGCTTCATCTGTGGTGGCAAAGGTAACAAAGAAGTATCCTTTATTGGTAATTTCAGGTTCATCAAGAATATTGTTGATTTTAATCCTTTCTAAGAGACTGAATTGTTTATCAGTAAGTTGTCCTTTAATTTCTCCAATGCTCTTAAGATAGGTGCTGATTGAACTATCGTTTCTGCTCTGGATGTCTTTCTTGTAATAGTTGGGAGTTTTGAGAGCCACAGCACTATCATCCAAGGTTTCATATTTCTTTTCCTTAGGATCTCCAAAAATTATTCTTCTATATTTTTCTTCGTCTCTGTCTGCAACAACTCCAAGTCTTTCCTGGAACTCAGATTGACTTTCTTTGGCAGAGACTTGACCTTAAAGGATAAGCATAATTAGTTTGTATTTACTGTCATAATATGGCTTAGCATCTTCTGCTTCTGAGAACCTCTCAGTTTGAGTCTCTGTTTGCATGAGAGTTCCATCATAAAGCAATTTATGGTTCTCAATGATTACCTTCTCTCTTTCATATTTTGAGAGATTTTTTTCATTCAAGTATTTGATGAGTTCTTCTCTGGTAGGAAGCTTGCCTGGTTTGTGAGCCTCCACTATTTCAAAATGCATAACACTTCCAAAGTTTGAGAGTTCTTCTAAGATTTCCTTTTTGTTATTAAACGAATAAAGGATCTTACTGCAACAGTAAGTTCTCTATCAATTCCTGAAATGACAAGAGTTCTATTAACAGGATGCTCGTAATTACTGTCGGCATTATTCTATACGCATAAAGGAATTGTAATTTAATGTACCTTAACATACAGAGTTTTGTCTTGGTACTTAACTCTATTCATCTCTCTCTTTGCTCTTTGGGCAGATTCAGCATTCTGGTATGCTACTTCGAAAAAGGCTGGGGCTCCATTGAAGCTCCTCTTCAAATTGTATTGAGCGATTACTCCGAACTTAGAGAACAAATTGTAAAGTTCATAATGGGTTGCTGTTTTGGGAATATTTTGGACAATAATATAGTTGTCAGGTTTTCCAGTCAGATAATCCTGTTATTTTAAGTTAGTTAAAATTCAGTTACCTCAGCATAATATTCTCTTTCATATTTAGAGTAATGTTCCCCTTCTTTCAACACCCTTTTGAATTTGCTTTGAATATGGCTATTCTCCAAATCCAGATATGATAGTCTAGAGGTGGCAAGATACTCATCTGTTCTGTGAAGGAAGTCGTAATCAATTCCATCTTTAAATTGATAGTTATCGAGAGCCTTTTGATATCCTAGATGGAATGGCCTATACATTTTATGGGTTTTGAGACCATCAATGATCTTAGTGAATCTTGCATTGATGATTTCCTGTGAGTTAGGGCCAAACTTCTTTTCTAAGCGGCTCTGCTTTAAAGCGACTCTCTCAAGAGGAGACATTTGGGTCTCTCTGAATTGTTCAATTAATTCTTCCTTACGCTTTTCTATGTCGATGACGTTCTGGAAGTCTACTCTCTTTTCAACAAGATCTTCAAAAGGAATTGAAGTTTGGAACAGATCTTCATCTTCAACTTGATTTTCTAATTTATGTTGAGATGGGTTCTTAGTTGAGAAGGAGTATCTTGGCTTTGTCTGAACTAGATTGAGGCTAAGCCCAGAGCTTGAAAGTGATGATTTGTATGCCTTTAGAGGGCGAAAAGTCTTGATCTTATTCAAGATATTCAGCATCTTATTTTATCCAAATCTTAAATAGCCAGAATTAAAATAACAACTTGTACAGAAATGAAAAACAAGTCTCTATATATTACAATTTAAATTCGTTGACTATATGCTGTCTATTGATGTCAGTTGCATATCTATCAATGATTTCCTAAAATTTCAACCTTCTTCCTTCATTCTTACCAGTATAATCTTTTTCTTATCTTTTGTGTCAATATAGTAGAAATCATAGAGATGGAGCAAGTTACTTACAAGAGGCTCATTGATATTCCATGGTTCTTGAAATTTAATGATTTGGTTTAGACTTTCGTACCTGTTCTGATAGTATTTTCTAAAATTTCAATCGCCTCTTTGATTTCACCTTCTGCTCTAAATTCATCAAGAAAAATCAAATTTTTTTTACATGTGGATGAATGCAAGGTTGTTGTAAGCAAGAGTTGAGTATTGTGGATATTTATGTGCTATTTCTTTGAGCAATGTCTTGGCCTCTTGATATTGTAGTTCTCCTGCAAATTGAAGGAAACTAACATATAAATTTTTAACGATATTTTCTACTTATTGAATGCAATAAAATCAAGGAATTCTCCATGAGGTAAGTTGGAACTGATTTTGTCAAAGAGTATTCTTGCAGAAATGAAATCTCCTTTCTAATCATCAATTATTCTATTTGGAAGAACAAATACTGTTTGATTTATTCTGGCAGCATATGCATAAAGCAGACCATTATCAGGGAACTTTTGAAGTGATTTTTGAATGAAGTCGTCAACTGATCTTAAGTACCCCTTAGCGAACAAAGCTTCGATAATAATAACAGTGACTCTAAACAATCTTGAGATCCATTCTAATAGTTAGGGAAATTGTATGGTAATTACTCTTTTGGCTCACATCAGCATCGCATAAAGTGAAGATATCCATTGACTCATTTTCGTAGAGATCTTTATCTGAATATTCAAACTTTTGAATCTTTTTCTCAGTGAAGTCGTATAAATTGAATAGTCTTTCAATACTTTTATCCTCACTTGCTTTAATAGTTGAAGATGCTTTAGATTGAGTGTGAGATGACAAATATGGGATCAGAGCATAGAGAAGTCTGAGATTAAATGGAAGATAAACATCAGTGTAGTTATCACTCAGCATCTTGTCAATATTTCCTATACTTGAAAACTCCAACATGACTTTTTCCCATCTAAGGGGTTATTTATGGAAATTCTATTCAATACGCATTCATCTTGATCATGCATATAATTTTGACAATTCTGTAAAACATTTTTTCTTGTGGAGAAGGAGCTCTTTTCTATCAGTTTAATAAAATCCTTCTTAGTTGCATTACCATGAAATGATTCATTAAATCAGCACCTTGTGCATAGCATTTATTTTGCATGATGAAAGGAACAGCATCAAGACTTTGTGGAATATCATTTATGCTCACCAATTTTGGGTTAGGAGGTAATTCAGAGGAACCAAAGAAAGCATATATTCCCTTTAAATTTTCTTTTTTGGTTTCTTTTCCAAAGCTTCCCTTTTGATTTGAAGTAAAGCTTGAACTGGTTCCACTGCTATAGCCAAAGCTGTTTTTATTTTGTTCCTGAGCTTTATGCATTCGGAGAAGATTCATGGATTGGGATAGACTGTAGTCAGGAGGTCTTGATAGAGGGTCAATAAAAGCATTGTTTGTATATATTATGTTAGGTGTTGATTGTGTGAGTGGATCAATAACTTTCTCTGACTCAGTAGATACTGTAGTCTCTGATTTTAAAGGAGACATGTCAGATAAGTTAACAGTTTGAGTTAAGTCATAGGATGGAGAGAGGGGATCTTTCTCGGAAGGATTCATGCGAAATAAATTTTATCGAAAAACAATTATCTATATTTGTTCTTAGGTGTTATTTCTATATTAGTCCCTGTAGGATAAGAATACAAGATAAGAAACTTTCTAACCTTATGAATTACAACTTTTCAATATAATATTTTTAACATCATCTTAATTTGAAATTCATGTAGGACTCCCAGTCAATGCCATTATGTGTTAATGGTCGCTTGCTTGGCATTAGCATGAGAAATACATTTGATGTTCCAAAAATATATTCTAGATTCTTTATTTTGTCCTCTTGTCTGAAATCCACTATTTCTTCATCATCATTTATTTCATTTTTTGAATTTTCCTTCTCTGACCTTCTACCCCAAAATTCAATTGTTGTTTGACCTGTTATAGCAAGGAACCTAAAATATTATATATATAAATACAATATTACCAGTTCCAGATATTAAAAGGTATCATCATAAGAAATAGGACTAATGAGAGAACCAAACTGAGGTTGAGGAATGTATTATGCCCTGTTCTGAAATTCTAAAGAATTGAAGAAAGTCACTATCATTGTTACTTTATATTCTTCCAAAAATATCATTGGAGCAGTTGTAATCAAGAAGAACCCACTTCCCAAAAGAACATAAAATATCATCAGAAGAAAGTATCTTTGGTTGTAATGACCAACACAATTATTTATCCAAGCTATCTTGTCAACGAAATTCAGAAAATTCATACGACAATGATGATCCATTCTTAGAACACAAGCCCCACAAATAGAACAATGATGGGCTCTTAAAGGTTTTATGTTATTGCATTCTTTACATGTAGAGCCTTTTAATGGATTCCTACCAATTTCCAAATCTTCTTCTTCGGAATCATTATCATAGGAGTCTTCATTATGACTCTGTAAACTTATTTCGCTCTCTTCTTTCTATTTAGTTAGTTGAAAATAATTTTTGGCACCTTGAGATGACTAGTCCCTCCAGGCTTAGTAATCACAGCCATTATAAAATTGAAAGTAATATTAAAAGCGAGCCAGAGCCCAATAACTAATAATATCTACAGCTAAGCTGAATTGATATTATGCTTACCGACGCGAGTAAATAACTCTCTGTGACGATGAAATGGAATTTTACTACTTGATAGATAAACGTGTCCAGCAGGAGATAGATCAGAAGAAGGAAAAGAGTAATGAGTCCAATTCCGCATCCATTCATACACTTTTTAAAACAAAAGGAGCAGAATTCAAGCAACTTGGAGCTCTTTTTTCTTCTTTGTCTCGGTTTAGACATTTTGTAATTTATTAAATTCGTTTTCTTTGTTTACTTAATTCGTTTCTAAAGTCACAGTCCTAAAATCAAAAAATCAGATATATTCTACATGTTCCTGTAGAAAATTAGATGGAAAGAAAACTTTCACGAAATTTAGGTGAATAAATTTATTGAATTCTCAAATCGAACTTTATTTCAAATCTAAAATGAGCTTTATCAAAAAGCTAGCAAAATGGTCTCTTGTTGTGGCCCCTCTGGGCGGTATCGCCTATTTGAATCGTCACTACTATTTTGGTAATGTTCATAAGATTCATACCTTTGATGAGTCTCAGTTGTCTGATGACTTCAAGAAGTATATTAGGGAGAATAACTTGATATCTCCATACTTATACAAAAATTATCAAAGAAAATATGGACTAGACCATTTCTTCGAGAAGAGCATTTTGAAAGACTTGAATGGACTCAATGAGTATAACATTTTCTTGGACAAAAGATACCACGATGTGATAACAGATGCTATTGAAGTATCTAAGGAAGAGAGGGCAGAACTTCATAAAACAGCCAAATTACATTGTATTTTTGTTGCAAATAGTGGTCTACAAGGTCATCTGGGAATAGTTCATGGAGGGTTTTTAAGCACTTTACTGGATAATCTGTGCGGCTGCTTGTCATTCCTGGTCACAGATTTCAATCCTGCTGTTACAGCCTATCTAAACATGAATTTTAAGAAGCCAGTTTACATTGGAAAAGAGTATATTGCTGTCATTGAAGTAGACCGTATTGAAGGGAAGAAAATTTTCTTCAAAGGCACTATTAAGGACAAGGATAATACTGTCCATTGCACTTCAGATTCACTTTTCATTAAGGTCAAAATGGACAACTTCTATATGAATAAAGTGTTCAAGAGTCTTTTGCTAGAAAAGGGAGTCCATGATTATGAGCACACAACAGGAAAGCCTGCTCCAAAATCGATATTGAAACAAGAGATAGCTAAAGATTCACCTGAACTTGTAAAACATATTAAGAATGAATAACTGTGTTCATTTCTGTATAAATACCCGTTCGGCTTATGTAGATATTTAAATTAATCTCTGCAATAAAATATACCAAGACCCTCAAAGTGAGAGTTTCGTGTTCAAATTAATGCTAAGTCTAAAACTGAATGATGACGAAAATCAATCTCCGCTCATCGATGTAAAGCAAGAAAATAATCCAGTTAATTCCCTTCAAAACCATACAAATAGATTAGCTCAAAGGACACATGGCCAAGAAGAAAAGCTCTTTGCAAATGTGAAACTTCTAGGAATTATTTTTTTGTTAATTCTGGCTATCTTTAATGGAATTCAAAATATCCTTTTCGTCGTGATGGAGCAGTTTGACATGGAATATTTATCATTAACTATCTTGGGAATTTTCTATATCTCTTTTGGTCTTTCCGGTTTACTAACTCCCCAATATTCGAGAACATTTTCCTATAGAATAACCTTTGCAATCGCTATTATTCCAATGTTTTTTTACTTCCTATCTTTTGCGTACTCAACGGGATGTCAATCAAAATCCAATGGATGTAACAAAATTATTGAGATCCTATTTTTATTTGTCAGTGCTGTTTTAGGAGGAATTGGATGTTCACTCTTGTGGATGACGCAGACCATATATCTAACTGATTGTTCAAATCCATATAATAAAACTTCCATCTTTCACCGATTTACATCGATTACCCAATGGTCTCAACTTGTAGGAAATGTTTTCATTGGCATTGTGCTATACTTCTCAAATGGGAAAATATTATTTGAGCTTGCTCTGTTAATTATATTTACCTGTGCTATTTTATCTCTCAAGCTTTCAAATCCAGAGAAGGTAAAATTAGAGCTAGAAGTAGGAAGTGAGCTGTTAACTACTCCTAAAAGCAAAAGTAACAATAGTTCATGTAGCACACCCAGAAGTGCTCCAAGAGTCTCCAATGTAACTATTCCGAATATGAATTATTTTTCTATACGCTACTTGCTCCAGTTTCTAACTAATACAAAGATGAGATTATTTTATCCATTATTCGGAATATCAGCGTTCAATGTTAGTCTGTTTATCGTCTACATGGCTCAGAATTTGCACATCGTCTTGCAAAACGAAAAATACATCGAAGTTATTCTGGATATCGAATTTGCTTTTATATTTTTGGGAATAGGAAGTATTCTGGCTGGTAAAGTATTCACACCATCTTACGTCGAAAAAGACAAGAAAAAGGCTCTTCAAATGCATTATAGAATAATGACTATAAATACGATTTTAAATCTGATTGCATTTACCACAAAGTCCTACAAAGTATTCCTTTGTTGCGCTTTCATATACGGGTTCATTGAGGTCACGTCAAATATCATCACATCTCATTTGTTATCATACAAATTTATGGAAAGATTTGAGCCCTTTACATGCTATAGAGTGCTCTTTTTCTTCTTTTTGGGATGCTCAATTATTTTAAATTTGATTTTGTGTTATATTGCTTCACCTTTGAGCTTGATTCTTATGTTCGTATTATGTTTATTTGGTTGTATTACTGTTTCCAACTTTTTTACTTCTAGACAATGAAAGAGGAACAGTTACTTTTCTATACAATCAATTAATCAAAATTTATTTCATTTGAAGCTTCATCTCCTTACAGAAAAATGAAATATGGCGAAATAATTGAGCAATGCATTGAAATTAGGAGGACTTGGAATCAAGTCACTCATACTCTTGATGGGCACGCTGATGAATTCTTGAAGAAGGTATATCTAAATTGCTATCCATCAAAATTGATTAGATAACCAACGACAATGAGAAGGTCTTTATCAAGCAGGTCTTCTATGGATTATATAGATATGAAGAATTCATTAATGTGATTACCAATTTATTCTTTGCTAAATTCTTTAGACTTTCAATAATGCAATTTTTAAAGTCAATCCTGCATCAACGAATAGAAATGATGGGAACTTATATGGAATATTTCTTTACTTGATCGTCTTCAGATTTGATGAATTACCCTTTGATGAGTTCAAAAAACTTGTATTAGTAATAACATGATAATTGGGCTTTACAATTTTAGAGTCAAAATCCTGTTAAAATGCACGTCATGTTCCAATTCCTTTTTGATGTGAACATGTTAAAAAGTCATGTCAGAGACGATTGGTGCAAGATTTATGATGCATCTTATATTGATGAGTTTGTCATCGGAGGGCTTCAAGAAAAGCTAACCAAGATGGCTGACTTGTTAGCAACAGTTTCTAAAAAGGCAACAGGGAAAGTATCAGAATTGGTTTCCTCTCTGGGGACTCATCACTCAGGTATTTTTATTCAAGTATTTGCTGAATAGCTAGAAAAGGAAACTAAGTCAAATGGGTTCAAACCAACTCAGCCCCAGCCATTTAAGCTCACTCAACCCAAAGTTAAAGCAATTCCAGCTCCAATAATGATACCAAAAATAGTCAAAAGCAACCCCATCCCAGAAACTACATATAAAGGTTCAGTCAAAGAACTTGAAGAACAGAAGAAAAAAAAGAAGGAAGAAATAAAGAAGGTAACTAACTAATGACGAAGAAGTTCTTAAGGTTGTAGATGACTGAAGAGAAATATAAGGCAGTCAAAAAATTTGAACTTGAGACTGAGAAGAGGCCCACAAAGCTGGAAGAATTAAAGAAGGAAGCTGAAGCTCAACTCCAGGAGGAGATTTCTACAAAGTTCTATTTTAGGCCTCCTCCAGTGTTTGAGCACTCCGAAAATGAAATCAAACTGAATGCTGCTACTATCTTGAAAGAAGAAGCTATTATCAAGCAAATGAAAAAGAAAGAAGAGGACTATTTGAAACAGATCGAAATGAATTTGAGAGACTCTGCAGAGTTTGAGAGATGGAAAAAGGAGCAGGAGGAAAAGGAGAAGATTGCACAGCTTGAAGAGCAAGAAAGAAGTAACAATCTTGTTAATAAAGGATGATTTCTTTTAGAGAGGATTGAAATGCAATTGGCAAGAGAAGCAGCAATGAAAGCAGTGGAAGAGAAGTATAGAGAGAATAAAAAGAATGTTGAAAAGATGAAAGAACTTGTAATCCTTGACACAGACCATATTCATATTTTAGAGCAAAGAATATCAAAAGGAGCTTGAAAATAAATTGAAAGCTGAATTCGAGCATAAGAAAGAGTTAAAACAAACTGTTCTTGAAACAAGAGGAAATTACGAACTTGAAAAGAAAAAAATCCTTGAAGAAAATAAGCAAAAGCATGATGAGCTCAATAAGGTAATAGCCATAAATCTCAATCTAATATAGTTTAGGAGAAGAAAAAGCTTTTAGAAATGAAAAAAGCGGAAGATGAAATCGAAATGATGAAGAAGAAAGAGCTCATTGCTAAGATTAGAGAACTAGAAAAGATTCCTGTTCCAAGGACAAAGGCTTTTGATCCAACCGAAACAGGAGGACATGGACTTCTTGAGGAAATGACTTTAATTGAGCTAAGAGAAAGGTTGGAAATGAGGAAGAAAGAGATAGCTGAATACACAGAGAAAAAGAGAGTTGAAATTATCAAAGAAAAAGAAACTAAGTTGACAAGTTTGCAACAGAAGGCTGCTCAAATCAAGGCATTGAGAGCTGAGAGTGCTGAGATTCATCAACAAAAGAGAATTGAAAAGAAATTAAAAGAAGAAGAAGAAAGGAAAAGAAAACAAGAAATTAGAGAAAAGAGCTTATTGGAAGTCAGTCAAAAAATAAAAACAAAAAAATTAACAAAACAACAAGAACTTGAGAGAATAGCCAATGAACTCAGAGAAATCAATCTTAAGAGACAATTCTTAAATGCCAATGCCGTAATGAATCAAGAAAAAGAAATTTTAATTGTCTAGGCTATGGTTGAAGAAAAGGCTTGGAAATCTTTAGAAGATGGTGCTGAGAGAGAAATCAAATTTAGACAAAACGAGAAATTGCTTGAACAAGAAAAGATTGAAACGATCAAGGTAAAATAATTAAGGCCAATGATAACCCGAATAGCTAAAAGAAAGAACAATTCTAGCTAAAAGAGCTACAGATATGATTGAGAAAAAGTTAGAGGAAATTAGAGAATATGATGAAAGAGTTGAAAAAGCCAAACAAGAAAATGAAGTGCTATGGAGAGAAGAACGTGAGGAAAAGAGGAGGAAGTTTGAAGAGATTAAGAGATATGAGCAGTCCCATTTAGATAATATGGTCTCCAGGGACCCTTTCAAGAGCAAAATTGCTACAATGAGTCTAACTAATGCTAAGAGTAAACAGGCTTCTCGTTCTTCGAATAGTAATATAACCCCCATGAAACAAGAAATAATTCTCCCTCCTTCAAAATATGCTGAAAGTATCCATTGAACACAAGCATAAAACATCTAAATCCCTTTTCTAGATATTTATCTTTTTAATAGTAAACTTTGACACAAAGCCATACTGTAATTATATTATCGATGATGATTATTCATGTTCCTAATTCTTGAAATGAATTACTACACTTATCTCAATTTAATTTAATTACACAAAAAATACACGTTCTCAAAATGTAAGATGAAATATTATGACTCACCAGCGCTCTCTGCTTTTTGTTTCCATAAGTGGGCTCTCTGTAAGAATTTAATGTTCTTGGCCTGCTTTTCATCATCAGGGAATACATAGTCAAAGTATTCTTCACGACCTAGAACATATTAGATTTGTTACTATTTAAAAATACCTGCTTCTTCCTCATTTTCTCCTTCCTGAATAGTAATTTTTCTTTCTTTCTTGACTCTCAATGGCATCTTTGCTTTGATTTGCTTGATCTTTTCAGGATCTCCAATCTTTTCTTCTAAATCTTTCCAGCTTTCCAAAATCATAACTCTTTCCTAAAAATATTACAATAAATCTCTATTCTCTTACCTCCTTGAGATCTGGATTTTCTTTGAAATAATTTTCTGCATCTTGTAAAATCTCTCGCATTCTATCATAGTTTTCTCTGGAATATTCAAATTGTGCATAACTGAGCCAAACTTTAACATGCTTAGTTTTTTCAAGCAATCTGAGATACAACTCTCTGGCTCTATCATATTCTTCTAGTGAAACTTCTGTATCTATGTAAGCCTTCCAGATAGTTTCAGGCATATCAATAACAGTTTGTTGTATGGCCAATTCATAGATAGCTCTACATCTTTCGTATTCCTCCAAGGATTTTTCTAGCTCAGCATACTTAATCCATGCGTTTGGATTGTCAGGGAATACTTCAATGAACTTTTCATATATAACTCTGCATCTATCAATATTAGCAAGTTGGAGTTCAAGCTCAGCATAAGCTTTGAAGATCTTCTCATTGGGACATTTTCCAATTGCTGTTCCAAAGACTTTGCGAGCTTGTTCAACGTTCTTGCATCTGATGTAGAAATGAGCATACATCACCCAGAGTTTCGAGAATGTGAACTCCTTGTGAGGAACTAATTTTAAGACTCTCTCATAGATAGATTTAGTTCTCTCGATATTGTTGGCATCAAGCTCTTCAAACATAGCATAATTGATCCAGATGTAAATATATCTTCTCCAGAACCTCTTTTCATTCTTAGGAGGAACATTGGCGATAGCATTTTCAAAGCACTCTCTGATGCGATCCAAATTCTTTGTAGAAAGCTCTAGATTTGTTAAGTCAAACCATGCATCATAATTCAAAGGATTCTTGCTCAATAGTTCTCTATAATAAATTCTTCTTTTATCTAGAATGAGATCATCAATTTCCTCTTTGGAACCATATTGTTTTTCAAAGTTAACGAAAGCATCGTACAATTTGTAGGCCTTATCTTTGGGAATATTCTCAAGTCCATATCTATAGATTTGTCTTGCTCTTTCTATTTCCCTGTTTCTTATTTCAAATTTGGCAAAGGCCAAGAAATATTCTTCTTTCATGGCTTCCTCTCCTAAGTCCTCTAAAGTTCTTTCATATAAATCTCTGGCTGCTTGTTTATTTTTATTTTTCTCTTCGAACTTAGCAACCTTAAGATAGGTCTTCAGCCTAGGATGAGACTCCAAATATCTATACATGATTCTTCTACAATTTTCTGTCTCTCCAAGTCTTTGCTCAAACTTCAAGTATGCAATCCAGGCATTCTCTTCAGGATTCCAAGACATCCAGTTTTCAAAAATGGCTCTTGCTTTATTGTAATTTCCGAGCATTTCCTCCATATATGCATATTTGTACCAAAATTGGTCTACTCTTGGAAGATAATGTATAGCTCTCTCCCAAACATTTCGTGCATGGTTAATGAACTTATGTCTCATTTCCATTTCGGCATATTTTAGCCAAAGAGAAACATTTTTGTAATCAACATCTATAGCTCTTTCAAAAATTGATCTGGCTCTTCTGAATTCTTGTAAACTTTCCTCCCATAAAGCGTATTTAATCCAGAGGTTGATATGATGCTTTTGGCTTCTAACCCTATCTTCAAATTCCTTCCTTTTTCTATATTTATAGTCATCCAACTCTTCTTCGTCCATTATTCTTTGTTGAGTTGGCTTTAGTGGGACTGTTTGATGGATTTGGGCATCTTTTAAGATCTGCTCTGCAGTAACCTGGATAGGGGCGGCTCCCTTGTTCTTTGGTTTGGGAGCGCGCATTAGAACCATGTTATTATCTTGATCCATTTTGGGTATTTGAATTAATTAATTGAAAATCTATTAATTCTTATTTTCTATTTTGCATTTGGCATATGATCAGAAAGTAGAGCAATTTAGGAGATGTGTAGACAATGAGATATGATTGATTGAAACTAAAGTAAACAGGTAAATATTACAAAAATATAAGAACAAATTTGGAAATAAACATTATTATTGAATGCTCTTTAGCAAAGAAAACATTTTAGGTTCCGTTGCTATTCTCATGAATTCTAAGTCTGTTTCATTCCATTGATCTCTAGGTATTCTCAAGATATCGTCCATTCTTCTTTTAATTTCTTTGAGCTTAGCACTCCTAAAAGCTTTAGAAAAAGTTAAAAGTAATCATTACAATTGTTCAATCTGTTCGCTATTATGTGATTGGACACTTTCAACTTCCTTCCTTAGTTCACGATCACTCTCAGTAGTTTGATGGAATGAAGGAGATGCTTGTAGATATTCTCTACTGTAAACTTTCTCAGGAGAGAAGGTGTCATAATTCCTTTGATTTAGTTGGGCTCTTGACTCCTCCTCTTCCCTATTGAAGAAATGCTCTTTCAAGGGTAGATATCCTGAAGGGTCTAGTCTAATCTTGCTCAGTGACTGAGTATAGTGAGGTAGGCCTGGATGATCTGCGTCAGAATAAAGCGAGCGTTGTGACTGCTTGGCAGCCATCTTTAAGTTTTCTTTGTGCATTTTCTTCTCCTTTTGTGAAGGAACTGTCTTCATAATTCTAGTTAGGAAATATTTGGCAATGCTTTCAGTGTAGGGAGGATCAACTATAGATTTATTTTCTAGAAATCAGCAATCTTACTGTCATTAAAAGCATATTTTTCTTCAAATTTGCTGATCAGAGTTCCCAATACCTTGTGCTTAGTACTATTGTGCAATTCAGAGGTTCTGCAATCAGCAATAGTCACATAGCTGACATTCAAGGTCTTGCTCCAAGCACAAAGAATTCTTACAGGGAAAAATTCGTTGTTCATATCGGGGATCTAAGCTCTTAAAATGACTTCCTTATTCTTACCTTATGAGCAAAGTTCAATTCAACTGGTACAGGTTGCCTGTCAATTGTAGCATTTGTACCCCACCAAAAGACCTTCTTTGTTTCAGTAAGGACCATGGAGTGCTTGAATCCTGCCTGAACCATCAAAGTTTTATTTTTGAAAGTTGAAGAGAAGGCAGATACTATTTTAGGGGTATAGAGATTCTCAAAATTGTCATGACCGAGCTGACCCATTTCTCCCCATCCCCATGTATAGACTTTTCCTAAACTGGTCTTACAAATAACATGCTTGTAACCGCAGGCCACTGAACTAATCTTTTCCCCATCATTTTTAAGAGATTCAACTAAAGTTGGAATCTCTCTGGGTTTGGTATCTCCATGTCCGAGCTGACCAAACTGGTTATCTCGGCCAAATGTGAAGACGAGTCCATTCTTTGAAACCAAGGCAGCGAAGTTGTAACCACAAGCAGCAGTTGCTACTTGAATTTTAGGTGGGAGGGTCATCTCTACTGGCTTAGTAATTATCTCACCAGACTCCTTTTGAATAGGCCAATAATAGGCCTTACCTTGCTCAGTTACAACCAAACTGTTATTTCCCTTGGCTTTGATTTCAGAGATAGTATCATTTTGTAAGAAGTCTAAGATAGATATTTTTGGCATGTCTCTAGAGTGGCCAAGTCCTAATTGGCCTTTGCTGTTATCTCCCCAAACATACAAGTTTCCGTAGGCATCAACCAAGAGATTATGATTGTCACCAACTGCAAGCGATTTTGCTCTAGCTTGTTCGATGGGAAGGTTGATTGGAGAAGGTGAGTAAATGTACTTCCTCTTATCAATTGGTTTTCCAAGTTGATAGCAGTCGTTCCATCCATATGAATAGACTCTAGTCAAGTTGGAAGCTGCTACTGTGTGAGCCTCTCCGACATCAATCAATTGCAAGTCTGAATCACTGTTCATACAATCTTTCTGAAGTTGAAGTGTCTGAACACTCCATAGTGGTTCATAAACATCTGATAAGTCAGCCTATCTTATAAATAAAAGGGAAACAAATTTTACCATGAGATCTATGTCAACCACTCTCATAAAAAGATTGATTTTCTTCATGGAGTAAGGAGTAACTTCTATTTATGTGAAAATTTATTGGCGTTTGTGAGTACCTCTGCTAGTATTAAGTGTCAGACTCAGATTACTAAAATCTGCTGGATCTGCGTATAATAGAGGATGTTGCATAGTATTCTCAAGAGATAAAGTAGAATTAATTTGAGCATGTCTTCCCGTGCTGGATACATTTCCTGAGGCTAATAGCGAATATGAGAAACTGTGATCATTCTTTCTGTCTGAAGTGTCCTTTCTTTCTACTCAAGTTACATAGAAAATAATATATCTTACCTGTCTCTACTGTATTCTGATTAACGCTCCTCAAAGGCTTTCTGGAAGTTTTGACTTTAGAAGCTCCGAAAAATGTGACCTGCTCAGCTGTTTTTAGATTTTCGAAGAGACTTTCTTCCATAGCAATATAAGAATGCATACGATCCTCAACAGTTCTCTTCTTCGCAAGCCAGCGTCTGACAGCTCTTTGAATCTTGATTGCAACTATTCTTAAATCTCTGAACAAAGTTGATAACCACTTCATCTTAATGAATCCTTGAATGTAGAATGCAGCCCTATTCAATCTCTTCAAAGTTGATCTCACAATAAATCCTCTAACATTTCTCTGAATAATTTTGGCACTTTTAGTAAAAATAAATTCTCTCTTGAATTTCCTAATGCGTAGCACCTTATCGTAGTATTTTGTTCTACAGAGATGCCCTCTCACCCATCTTTGAATCTCCATGGCTGCAGCCATTCTGGTTCTGTACATAAGAAGATGAGCGCCTCTCTCAATAATATCATCCATGATACTTTGTACATGTCTTAGACGAATAATTCTTCTTCGGACTATGCCTCCTCTCATTAATTTTTGGATCTGGACTGTCGAAGAAAGGATTTTTTGGTATCTTTGCTTTTGATACTTCATTTTCCACCAACCTTGAATACGAATGGCTGCCGAGTTCATTTTTGCGAGTAGTCTTTTTCTTAGAATACCCTTCCACCATTTCTGAATCCTTCTAACTGATGTTTTAATAAGCTTGAATTTTCTCCTTTCTTTAAGAGTTTTGAACATTCTTTGAACAGCCATAATTCCTTTTCTCATTCTTCTAAATAGTTTCAACTTTTTGTATCTGAACCAAGCCTTTTGGAATTTCAAAGCAGCCATTTCTTTCTTGAACATCTACGAGATATTAAAGATAGACATAAAGTATGCTACGATTTCGGTTCGCTTCTTTTCTAAAGTACTCACTGCTTCTTCTCTCATGAATATCTTGGTATCACCAAATATGTACAACTGTCCTTCCATATTTGGAATGTTTGTACGACAGATCCTATTACGTTAAATAGTGAATAAGAATAGTTACTTTTGAGTCATTCCTCTAAAATCAGCTCCTTTAGCGATATGTTCTTGGAAAGAGATTTTAGAGAGTTCGGGATCAAGATCTCCATATCTTTCATAAAATACTCTATATGGACGACGGACTGGGAAGCTCTCTTTTCTCACCTTAAGGGTATCGAGAATTCCCATGTACTTGATTTGTTGAAGAACCAAAGCGGGATGGAATAACCCTGCTTCTTTTTTATCGTTCGCTCTAATACATCTGACAAAGTGGCATTGGCAGCTGTTGAGCTCATCCATCAATTCCCTCATTTGAGTTCTGAACTTATATCCCAAGAATTTATCTTTAGGATTCAACTTGAGAGTCTTCTGCTCAGGTTCCTTCTCATTTCCACAAATATATTTCCAGATTTTCACTACTTCTGGGAATGATGCAGTGTTTACAATCTCTTGGATAGCAGTACTCAATTCATCCTTGTTTTTCACCCTGAATCCTGTGATTGTATATTCTACATCCTTCGCAGTATGCTGAATAATGAAAGAGTCCTTGGCAGTTCTTGGAACTGAGAAGGGATATCCTGGCTGACGGAAGTCCTTGATGATTTTGTCCAAAAGGGCTTGATCGTTAGAATTTATACTGGAGTACTCATCTATTCTCTGGAAGATACCAACTGGGTTGACACGGTCCAACATGTCGATCAAATTTTGATTATCCTTGAACTTGATCTGGGCAAAGTATTCCTTCAGTCCTTCGTTTACAAATTCCTTTTCCTCAGATTTGAAAACATAAGTGATATATAGTTGTTGCAGCCTTTCGTTGGCATAGTTAATACAAAATTGCTCCAAACTGTTAGACTTGAATATTTCAAAACCAAAAATATCCAAAAGTCCGATATGGTAATACTTTGGTGATCCTATTATTTCTGGAATATTGATGGCTCCATCCTTTATACATTCAGAAGGAACTGTTGTAAAGTTCAATCTCTTCACCAGCCAATTGAATAATCTATTGTAAAGCTCCTTTGCGAATGAGTCTCTATAAGATGCGCACTCATCCTTTGGGATAGGAGATTCAATTGTTTGTCCTGCCACAGTACGGAATTTGTATCTAAGGCACTTTCCAAGATCCTCAGGCTTAACACATAATAGTTTAGCAATCTTTTGAATCCAACTATCATCTTTGATTTTGCAGGGCTCACCTAAAAATCAGTAATACTAAGTTTATTATACTGTCAGAAAGAGTAGAATCATCAAATTCAACGTTTCCAAGTAGTAAAGTGGAAGCAGCGTAGCACCAGATGGCTTTTTGTTCCATATCTGAAAAGTTCATGGTCTAATAAGGATGTTATTTTGTTTTGGAGATATATCACCTTCAAGGAGTCTTTAAGTTCCTGGAATAAAGCGGCATCGTCAATGGTTTTAGGAGGTGTTAAATCAGTATTTTTCAGATAGTTGTAATCTTCGAAGCTTTGAGTCAAAGAGTATTCGGCTAACTCTTGCTTAGAGGCTCCTCTCAACCAATGATAAAATATATGATAGCTTCTTTCTTCATTGGTCTATGAGTTAATAAAGGCACAATATTTTTATACATGATTGCAAACTCTAGACTTCTCTAGAAGATAGTTATTAATTGTAGCTCCATTGATTTTCTTTGTATCTTTGTCAACGAGAAGTGCCACATATTTTCCAAATCTACTGGAATTTTCATTGGTAATTGTCTTCGAATTTCCAAAAGCTTCTAAGATTGGATTGCAGGCTAGAATCTAGCGAATTATATAAATAATAAAGGCTATTACTTTGTCACTAATTGACTTGGTATTAGGATCTTCACTTTTAACTTCTTCTGTCGATGTTAAAAATCTCATAGCAAATTTGGTATTTTCAGTTTTTCCCGCTCCGGATTCTCCTGAAATAACTATTGCCTGATTTCGTTTATTAAGGTTCATGTTAAATAATGTTGCGGCTCCAATAGCATAGATATGGGGAATATGCTCTTTATGTACAAACTTTTCTCCTTCAGCAGCCTTTCGAAAATCTTGTAATATTTTCGAAGTATATAATTCTGGAATAGGCTTATTAGGATTGATAGCAACTAATGTAGGTCCAACATAGGTGTATATTAGGTTTTTATTATATCTTATTCTTAGATTATTCAACAGCTCAGCTTCGTTTAAATTCTCCATATCGACCATATCACTAAAACCATCCTTAAAGCGATTGTAGTCATTAACTAAAAAGACTTTATCAGCTCTAATGTCATGAGGGGGTTTATAGTCATCATCATATTTCACATTCAATTGATCAGAGCTAACGACCTTAAGAACAACTCCTCTTCTATAGCATTCACCACTTGGATCTGAGCTAGTATCGATCCAGACTTTCTGATCTATGGAGACTAAGTTACAAATTTATTGCTTTTTACTGGGAGTTAAACAACGGGTGTCAGTCATCATGACTGGAGGTGCAGTCTTTCTTATCATTCGATGAAATTCCTTGAAATCTCAAAAATAAACTTTAAAAATCTTGACTGTTAAGTGAAAAAATTCATTTCGATATTATGATATCTCCAATATTGGCACGGAACTATTTACTAGCTTTCTTGCCATAAAAATTTAGTATCATACTTATCTTACAACTCAACCATTAATTTGTACACTCCCAAAATTAGAACATTCAAATGAATTGTTGTTTATTACAGGGCATTCATTTCATTAAACTTTTTCTTTTCATTAGCAACATCTCTTTCTATCTTCAACATGTAGGCAACTCTTGCCATAACTTTAGTGTTCTCTTTAATGAAATAAAGCAAATCTTCTTTAAGAATTTTTGTTGCTCCTGGGTCTCTTCGGTTTGCTCTTTCATATGCTTTGACCAAAAGGATCTCAAGATAATCAAGTATATATTCTTCTAATAATTCGACTGTGGCAGGATTTGGATTTTTTACATCTCCGAAACAATACATAAGGTCTCCTACTGTTTTTTTATTTAAGGTCTTGAACAAAGTTACATTCTTTCTCAAATAATAACTTTTTCTTCTTCTTTCCTTTATCATCTGCCTTATCTTCCCTGAATTCTCTATCCATCTCCTTCAAATAAATTTATTGAGACTAAGATTCTAAAATTTTTTCAAATATCTTGCAACTAAGGTATAGGAATATCAAGTTACATATGTAAGTTACTTTGTTTACTTGGTATTCAATCTATCGATTACTTTTGTGTGAACTTCCTTTCTCAATGAAGCAATAACTCCTTTAGAGCAATAAGCCTGGTCTCTATCTTCAACATATGTATACTCATTTCCTTCAGAATCAGTCAAATATCCGCCTAAACTTTTAAGAATAGCCTCACCAGGGCAGATATCCCATCTCTTGCATCCTAGAAAGTTAAACAAAATAGTTTATCTTTATGTTACCTGTTTTAGGATAGAAATAACAATCAATCTGCCCTTCGATTGTATGCAAAATCTTATTTCCACAGCCACCTTTTTATTGTAAAAATATAACTATTAGTTAACATACCTATTCTGCATAGTTTTTCTGGAGTAATTTTCTCAATTCCTTTCTTAACTGTATCATCCATATGATGCATTGTTGTTCCAACCCAAAATCTGCAATGTCTTAACAAGTGGATCTCATTTAGTACCTATTGGGATCTGAAGGGATTACGCCTTTAAGCTCTTCTATCTTCGAATTTTGTAGATAATCCATATAATAAACATGAGGATAGTCAGCATGAGAGAAGTAACATTTGGGAGTCCATTCATATTCCTTCTCTCCTTTCTTGGTGAAATATTTTCCGATGATTCCGACCTTAGCTTTGTTCTCTACTGAGATTCCAATCAAAGTTGTTACACAGTCCAGGGATCCTATCGTCATTATCATTCCATTTTAACCTACCATTAACAAAATCTTGAGTTCCATCCAAAGGATCGACCCAGACTATGCATTTATCGAGAGGTATCTCAGTTGAGAAATTTTTGAATAAATCTTTAGGAACCAAATCTCTTTTGAATGATTTGTAGTCAATATCGAATTCTTTGTCAAAATTCTCCTCTTCCTCACCTTAATGTTTAGATAAATTTTCAAAAAATCAAACCAACAATCTTGATATCAGGCCAAACATGACGAAGACTAAGGATAGTTAGTGCTTGGACCTTGAGATCAGCATCGGTATATGGATCATCAACACCTATAAGATAACTCACTAGATTTCTTGCTTGAACCTTTCATTTTGGTATTTAAGGTGTTTGTTTCACTTATATGCTGAATGATTCTTCCTGCATGATGTACAATTTGAGAACACACCTTAATTTACTGTAGTTGAACAACTAAGATACTGAGAAGAACTCACAAATTTCGAGAGTAGCTTTATTCATCATTGTATTTTGAGTTGCAATAATTTTATTTATTATTTCAAAGACACCAAATGACTTGATAGTCTACTTATGACTCTATAGCTTATGCATATATTTCCAATGCGCATAATACTTATATGAATGTATATGAACAAAAAGTTTTAGAATATAAATAGAGTTGTCCTTAATAAATGGTCCTTCTTTGGATGTGTTGGTAACTGGCATTAGAGTTACCTCTTTTGCGAGTGTATTGATCAGAACTTCTTCTATCCATATTAAACTCTTCCATTCCACTTTCTTGAATTTGCTGAAGTAGTGTCTCATCAAGTTTAATCTTGAGACTATCTAAGTTTTCATGAATCTTTCTGATTATCTCTTCATATTCTTCCTGAGATAAATCTGATTTCATAGCATATCTCGAGTTAATTTTTTTATACAAATTTCTCAAGATATTAAAGTAGACTTCGTGATTCAAAACTTTCCTTTTTTCAAAAGTTTCAAATAAGACCTCCACAGCTTCCTTCAGATGATAGTTGAACGTCAGGCCACTGATAATAGTATTGTAGAGCACTTCATCACCTAATTTTTATAGAAAATTAATTAGAATTTTACATTCAACGTTATTAAGCTTCATCTCTTGATAGAACTCAAGCATCTTGGAGATCTTCTTGCATCTTATGCAAGCTTGTAGAATGCAAGTGTACAAAATTAATCCAGGCTTTGTTTGGGACTTGACTTCATCAAAAATTTTCAAAGCCTCCTCAATGTTATATTGATCACTGTAGATCTTGATCAGGATGCTATACGTGATGTTAGAGGGTCTAATGTTGTTTGCCCTCATATCTTTGAAGATTTGGATGGCTTTTTCATATTCTCTAGCTTTTTGTAATCCATGCAATAATGAGTTGAACAGAACTTCATCAAGGCTAAATTGCTTGTCCTTTTTGAGTTTGTTATACATGACAAATGCATCTGAAACTCTGTTAAATTTACATAATCCCTTGATATAAGTGCTGTATGTGATAAGGTCTGGCTTGAAATTCTCATCAGACCTTTTGACAATCTCGTCATAGATTTCGAAGAACTTGGTATTGTTACATTTGATAGCACACTCCAACATAGCGTTATAAGTTATGATATTTGGAGCGACATCATGACTATTATGCATGTGAGTAAAAACTTCATAAGCTTTATCAAATTTTCTGCAGTTTGTAAATCCTTTAATAAGCAGACTATAGATGACAGAGCTTATTTTTATATCGCGATCTTCTCTCATCATTTTGAAAAATTCCATTGCTTTATCAATTTTTTCACACTTAATGCAGGCATCAATTAAACAACCGTAAGTCACTTCATTGATTTTAACATGTGCTGCTTTGATTTTTTCAAATATGTTCATCACTCCGTCAAACTGTCTTTCATTTCCGAACCCTTTAATTAGGATACCATATGTGATACTTGAGGGCTGCAATCCCATTTTGATCATCTCGTCATAAACTTCAAGTGCTTTATTCATATTTTTGAATTTTACACAAGCATCCATGACACAGTTGAAGAGAATTTCATCTGGTTTGACATACTTGCCTTGTTTGCAGCTGGTTAATATTTCGAATACTTTATCTAGACTCGAATATTCGGAATCAAACATTTTATTCTTTGTTGATTTTATACTAGGATCCTTAGTTTCTTTTTGCTGGTTAATGTGATGGTTCTTGATACCCTTTATGATCGTGGCATATGTAAAATTGTCTGGTTGTAGATCATTATCTTTCATCTCGGAAAAATACCGGAAGGCCAAATCCATTTCATCCGCTTTCACTAATGCGTCAATTAAGGTGTTAAAGGTGATTTCATTTGGTTTAATGTCAGACTGTTTGATCTCATCGAGAAGAGTTAAGCATCTTCTAATTATAGCTTCATTCTCGACTTCGTCGTTCTTATCGGAAACTTGAAGAGATAAACCTTTTAGCATAGTATTGTAACTAATAATATCAACTTTCATAGGTGAGACATCCTGATGATTCAAGATGGACTCTCTTTCAAGATTTTTCATGTAACTGAAAAAGTTAAAAGCAACATCCATATTGTTTTGCTCAAAGCAAATATCCAATAAAGTATTGAAGGTTGTTATATCCGGATTGATATGCTTTTTCTTCATCTCTTCGATAACAGCGAAAGGATCAAGATTCTTTTTCTTTGAGTATTCTTCCTTTATTCTAATATTGAACTGATGGAGAGCAGCGTCATATTTGTTCGTCTCACCAGAGCCCTCTTTACTTGCCACAGTGGTGCTTTGCAATTTTCCAAGGTCAAACACAATATCAGACCTTGGTTTCTCAGCCCTAGAACGAGACAGGCCTGGTGGCAAATTTAATATGGTTGCTGACGGAGATTTTGTCAGTAGAAGCTTCAAGAATATCAGAGCTAAGACAACTAGCAATGAGAACAAAATATAAGGTTCAAAGTCATTCAGAGAAAAGAAGGTTTCAACTGCCTGGTTAGTCATATGATAACCCGATCTAATTCTCGATTAATTATAAAGGCTGGAGTAAGAATTAAATATTCTGTGGTCAATTCAAGAGACTATTTTTTGATTTAAACATTCTAGAGTTCACCAGAATAGCCCATTTAGAATAAGTTTAAGTGTTATATCAAATACATTAGCTCATAACTGTGCAAATTGCGTAAAATCGAGAAATATGTAATTACTAGAATGAATTTGAAGCAAGTATTAATCATATATCATCATGATAAGGTCCTCTCTTTTCGTCAGAGAGGATTGACCCCACATTACCAGGTAAAGTGCAATACATTCAAAGATAGAAAACCATGTGTAAAAAAAGGATTGAGCCATGTACCCTGCAAACAAATTAATAAACAATAATATGGCACTGGAGGCTAGGTATAAGAAATTTTGTTTTCTCAATTTGAGCTAAACATTAGTTGAGTCAAAATATCACTTACAAAGATTTCGATGGAGACAACCAGCGAAAGTGAATAGAACAAACCATTTATGAAATTTGTTGTTTTTTCTAAACCCAGGTTTGTATATGTGTAAGTGTTTGGTTTAATCAGCAATACACTTTTGTTTTGAGTAAAGCTTTCCCATTCTTCATAACCGAAAAAGAGACTTGCAAATACTATTGGTTATCAAGATGAGTGAGATCAGTTATACTCATAAACACAATTGTTAATATTTTGGCAAATCTTTTAAGTGATTCACTTTTCTCTTTGAGTTTCAGGATGTATACAACTCTTTGCAAGCAGGATATTATCAATTGGTTGAATAAATAACCTTTGCAAAGATGGAATAAGGATCTAACAGTTAATTTTGAAGAGAAAAACTCACTGGACGATGCACAGATTGTAGATAAATAGGCCTCCATGAAACCACTTTCCAGCAATGCTGACCTAATGTGTAAGAGTAACTATTCTCTATTCTTACTGCGAAATCATAAAAAAGTATGAATGAAAGCCAGAGAGTGAGTGTGAAAGTTTTATCATGTTTTTGACCTCTTATACTCCATGCTATGTAGGTAATGGCCACCAGGATTCCTACGAAATCCGGAGCGTATACTGAATATTTTGTTTTAAATTTCATTTTTGATTTATTCAAATAGGAATTGCAGTTGACACGATGCAAACAATGAATTGTGCAGATTATCAGTGTAGAATCATGAAATTTTATAGGTACAAAAGGATAATTCTAATTTGAATATAACTAGTTCTTAGTATTTTCTGCCTTTTTGTTCTTCCAATATTCAACCACAGGAGCAAAATAGGGATGTTGCATAGCTTCTTTAGGAGTAATTCTTTCAGCCTATACTTTTAGATCCAAAATCTCAAAACGTTACATGATCATAAACTAGCATTTTGCTTAAGAGGTCAAGAGCCTCGTTGCTGACCAAATGCTCATTTTCACTTGTGATAAACTTGGTCCATGGCTTTTTAGAGTGTCTTCCCAACACTCCTTCAAAGTTAGAATCAAGCTCTATATTATATTTTTCTAGGTATTCAAAAAGCTCAGCAGTTCCCAAAACTCTAGTAATCTTTTCGAGTTGGTCGTAGTTGTCATTTCCATGGAAGAAAGGTTCTTTCATGAAGATCTAATAATTATGATCCTTGAATAATGCTTAATACCATTCCTGCAAACATGCAGCCAAGACTCCAGATATCAAGAGAATAATCATAATATACGTAATCCACAAGAAGCTCAGGGCCCTTGAAATATCTTGAGGCGACTCTAACATTATAGTCCTTATCAGGGAAATAGAATTCGGCAAGTCCCCAATCAATTAGTCTCAATTCTCTCTTTTCGTGATCAATCATTATATTATGGGGCTTAACATCTCTGTGCATTATTCCCATACTATGACAATAATCCAGAGCCTAGACCCTTTAATGAGGTGTATGTTGAGTATACCTTGAGAACTTCGTAAATATAATATCTAACATCGAAATCCTTCAATGTTGGATACAAAGTTCTGTAATCGACATTATTGATGTACTCGAAAATCTAGAAATTAGAAAATTCTTAAAGTATGTTACCAAGCTAGTAGTTTTGGATGCGGGGTCTCTTACCACATCAAGAAGTTTAACAATATTCGGACCACCAGCGAGATTTTGTAAGATTTTGATTTCTCTCTTAATCTTCTTTTTCCTGACTAAATATTTTAGGTGAAATCTTCCATATTCTTACTAGGCTTCAAAATTTTTATGACGCATTTTTGATTAGTGTTAACATTGAGCCCTTCAAACACCTCGGAGTATTTTCCTCTGCCAATTTTTTTGACAACTTCATAATTATCTTGGTTTCTGAAACTTTAATGCAAGACTGAGAATCTTACCCCCAGGTTATTTCGAAATTTTCGTAGTCATAATACTCAGGCTTTTTCTTAAGATTTGCATCGTGATAATATTTTGGCTTCGAAATCATCTTATTTTCTTTGCTGAATAAAATCAAATTTAAGAATTCAAAATTAGATACTTGGGATAATAGTTTCAGATTTTATCATGAGGTCAAGGCTAATAGAAAAAGAACAACAGGAAGGAACTCTTGCACGTCTATAAAATCTAATTTTTTACTCAGAGGTTTTTATGAAAAATAAGGACAGCTCAGATTCTTCAAGGCGGAATGTGGCCTGTTTAAGGAGAATCTGACTTTAATTCTCAGGGATTTCTTTCTAGAAGGTTAATCTTTAGTTTTGTAGTTGATAAAGATTTTATTAAATCTAGACATGAATAGCACTTTAAGAAAGGTCTTCTACAAGAGCCTTGGATATTCCTATGGGGCCAGATTTTCTACAAACATTGGAAGTCTTCTTCAATCTAGACTTTCAAGCAATCCTTTACAAAATGCAATCCGCTTTGAAAATCAAAATAAAACATGGACATATAAAGAAATTGAGGTAATAAGTCCTTGAAAAAGATATAAGAGGTTAGCGTCATTCAGATGCTGTTGCCTATGGATTGTTGGAGCTTGGCTATAAGAGAGGTACTATACTCAAATTTTATCCTAAAGAAAAAAGGCGATCGCATGATTTTCTGGGTTGATAGAGGCTTCAGCAGTGAAATTGTTATGGCTCAAGTATAGATTTTCCAATAAGATCATCACAGTTTAGATTGGTCTTGCCAAGATTGGTGTTACTGTTGTCCCTATTACTTCATCAGATGTTAGCGAAGTCGAAAGTGCTCTTAGAGACACTGAATCAAAGGGTATGATCCTGAGTAATATTCGTGAATTTAAGGTCTTCTTTTCTCACCTAATACTAAAGTTGGAGAAACCAGAAGAGCTGATGTTATTGCTGACTTAATTCCTGAAATTAAGAAAGGCAAGAATTTCTATCGAAACTTCTAAACTTTTAGCTTATGATGGAACTCCTTTGAAGGCATCAAGATTCCCTAAGTTGAAGAATTTAATACACACTGGATTCAACTCAATCCCAGGAACTATCAAGTATAAACAATTCTTGGTCTATGGAAATCCCAACTTCCAAACCAACAGAATCCCTGACAATATTGATGAAAGCACTCCTCTTTTCTATGTGAATAATAAATCTGTCTCTTTGAGCGACATTCGTTCCAAGAATGAAGAATTTAGATCAGCCAATAACTTATCCGAAAACGATGTTGTCTTGGTCATTGGAGACATGAATTCTCCTGCTACCTTCGCTTATGGTAAAGAAAGCACTAATTGGTTTTGAATTTTATAGGAGTCTATAATTCTCTTGCTTACGGAAACTATACTATTCTTGCAGGAAATGAAAAGTTCAAGACTACTGTTGAAAAGATGGCTGTCCAGCATCCTAACTTGGTCGTCATTAATGAGAAACTTACTCCTGAAGATCTCCAAACTGTAAACTTTTCAAATCCAATGTTAAAGTATATTAGGTAGCCCCAGCTGACTCTACTAATTCCGTAAGAAATTTCTTAGTCTCTGGTGCTGATGAAAGTCAAGTGAGAAAGTAACTATTCTTGATTATCTATTTATTTTTTAGTGTCTTTGGAGGAAAGCAAACTTCATCTTATAGTCCTTATTTTTCATAAGCTAATTTGAATGAATATATTTAGCAATGCCTTATTGAATTCAATCAATTAATAGGATATATCTCAAAGCTTTCGAGATTCGATTGTAGATAATTTTTAGAGAACTAAAATATTCACGATATACATTTACATCTTAATTAAGTTTTCTGGCAACATCATACACTCTCCAACTGAATTTGATCTTTTTTCCAAATATTAGGTTCATAAGCCAAGGAGCCAACTCGACGTAGGCAATAGTGAAAACGACTCCTGAGAGAATCAATGCGATCTTTTTATATTGTTTCTTTTGCTCAGTTGTTTTGCTGGCTGAGCTCTCAGTGTCAGAGTCACTACTCACTTTTCTTGCATTCTGGAAAGAGGTATTTAAGGATGTAGACATGTCTAAAGCGATTAGTATTAGTGTTTGGTAAAATCATACTTTCTTTCAAGATCAATTCCAATTTAGATTGATATTGCAATAAAATTAAACAACTTGTTCTTTAGATATGAGCGTAACTGGGTTTGATAAGTGTTTTCACTTTATTAGATTGAACCTGTCGAATTTGAAGCTGGTATAATGCACTATGACCCTGCCACAAAGATGGTTACTCCAGATACTAGAAGAGGAAAAGTGAAAGTTTATATTGTAAGGACGAATTGTATCTCCACTAAAATTTTTAGAATGCTGAAGGAGAAAAGCACTTTGAATGGAGAGACCTAAAAACTGGAAATCTAGAAATAGTAGAGTTATTTGTCTGAAATGCGAATTTTTTAGGACCAATTCATATTTGAAAATGACGCTAAATTTGACAAGGTTGTTAAGTCAACTGGTATTTTAAATTTGGCTTGATTTATCAGATCGCAGGAAGAGTATATTACTTACATTTCGAATCTTACGACGAAAAATTCTTTTTCTGGATTCAAGTACCTCATAATAATTCAAATTGAGATTAAACTCAGGAAAAAGATCCCAGTAAAGATGCTGAAATAGAGCAAAAAGTAAATCGCCTAATCAACTACACTGATAGCGCTATTGAACAAGAGCCTCCCAGTAATAACTTCTTTTATTTTTCAAAATGAAAAGTTACTCAAACAAATACTAATGCTAACCAACAACCTACAATTTCCACACAACAACAATCACAACCAAGACCTACACCTACTCAACCACAAGCTCAGCAGCTCGGATCTATGTTTGGACAAGGCACTTCTGCTCAAGACTTTTCTAGAATGTTTGCTGAGGCCTTTGCTAATCTTCAAGCCGGTGGAATGCACGGTGGAAAGCCAAGTAATTATGACTCCAAGTTGTTGTAATATAATAGCTCCATCATTGAATGATATATTGACTTCTCAGTTCTTTGACCAAGTCTACCAAGACAAAGATTATCATAAAGTGTTAATCGAGTATGTTATAGGCTTCTTTATTTGATTGACAGGCATTTACCTGAGGGACAGCAAAATGAGAAGGGACTCAGGGACAACTTAAAAAGTCCTCAGCTTCAACAAGCTATAGACACCTTGGATGAAGTATAAAAGTTTTGAGGGTGACTTATAAATTAGGCCTTGAATAGTGAGGAAGGAATTACAGTGTTAATGTCTTTGGGATTGGATCATACAGTCTTCCAATATGCAAGAGATGGTAATTAGGAAATTCAAAATGAATTGAGTATTTAGGAACTGAAGCTTTGATATTAGCTCTTGAAAAATGGGCAAGAGAAAATGCAGATAAGAATTAATATATACTCTTTTGCTGTATTATATCAAAATGAACTCCTAATTAACTCAAATTACCCTTTGTGAAAAATTTTCTCTGAAGTATTCAGTATTAGTGATTTAGTTGATTATAACACCAATCTTTTCTAGAGTATAACACAAACAAACGAACAAACAAACAAAAGAGTAATCGAAGAAAACTTTGATATCTAGTTAAAAATGCTAAAAATGGATCCCTTTGCTCCATCCAAGAAATACTCAAACGTATTCTGATTTATCTGAGGTCAAAGCTAGATGGCAATAATTTACTTTTCAGATGAAGAGAATCTTCATCAGTCTTCTGTGAAGGGAAAGCATTCCAGAATCTAAGAGTTTCATCACCAGCACCAGTGACAATAGTTTCGCCATCAGGGCTCATTGCCAAGTATAATACTCTGTAGGTGTGCCCTGTCAATGTAACCAATTTTTCCATAGCTGGATATTTCCAAATGATGATTTGATTATGAGAATATCCATGAGTACTCACTAGTTCATTCACATTCTTAGAGAACATGAGATTGCAAACTTGAGATCCAGTATCAATGCAATCAACCTGAGTATTTAATAGTGTATTCCAGAACCTTATAGTACGATCTGCAGTACCTCCTCCACTGGCTAGTAGCCCGTGTTGGTGAGGAGACCAAGCCAAAGCCTTAACTGCAGCTGTGTGGCTAGAGAATTTAAGAATAGGTGATGTTGAATGGAGATTCCATATGAACAATTTGTTATCATTTCCTCCAGAGCAAAGCTGTTGATCATCAAATGACCACTTAAGACCACAAACTTCCTGCTTGTGACCGACAAGTTTTGAAACATAGTTGGAGACTAATCTAACATCTCTATAGAGAATATTTTTATCTCTTGAACCAGATGTCAAAACATTAGAATTCCATGCAAGTGCTCCTACTCTTGCAGTGTGTCCACCCATAACTCTGATCTTCTTGAGTTTAACACTATCCCAGATTTGAACTTCTCCCGAATTAGTTCCTACACTGAGGAAAGATCCACGAGGAGCCCAAGCAACTGATGTGATAGTATCAGTAATACCAAGATCACAGAGCTTGGTGACCTTAGATGTGTAAGCAGACCACAAATAAACACAGGAAGACAACCCAACGGCCAACACATTTTGTTGAGACCAATCGATCAAATTTAGATAAAAGTCATCCTGCAAAGCTGGAGCATCAAGAACCTTGAAGGGAACTTTGGGTACTTTTCTCACAGACTTGTGGTACATTGAGAGAATGTTCTCAGAATCTGCCAATGGATTAGGATTATAGTTCTCGATAGGGGCCAAAATTTTATTCTCGTCCTTGTATCTGAAGAGGTTGTTGTTATTAAAATCGGTAAACTTCGAATTGTATTGACGACTTGGGTCGTATCCAAGCACGAGATTTTTATATAAACACATTAAGGAGAAGTTAGGGTCTTCTTTTGGCATCTCTGATCTTTTCTTGGACTTAGAAGGGTCTTCCAACTCATGAGCCGCGTTGCAGGCCATACTTAATTTGGAAGTCTTGCGACTTGGGATGAACCTGTCAGTGTGAACGTTGGATTTCTTCTTAGGTCTCTTGGGTAAATCAGAATCCTGCTTGTCAGTTGGCCCAATATTTTCTATATCAGCTTGGTCTTCGAGGAAACATTCAGTGGTAATGTCTGATTCAGGGTCAATAGGAGTATGGACTAGACTAGGTGAGGAGAAGGTGTCTGCAGTCGACTGGGAATCTAGAAGATAACTATTGAATCCATAATTCTCCATCTTTTTGACAGGAGTGAACATCATTTTGTTAGAAGTGAAGAGACTAGTCTCATCAAAGGTCAAAGGTCTGGATACATCGAACAGACTCATTCGCAAAGGGAGTGAAGTCTTTAGATTGACAAACAATTATTTAATAATTATTGGGAGTTTCTTAGTTCGCATTTCTATAAAGATTTAACAGTTTAATGGTAAATTTATTGCATCTTTTGGTTTTCTTGAAATTGCAATAAAAGATACGCATAAAGAATAACAGAGAATAAATATAATTTATCTACTTCTTTACATTTGAAGCCTTGTTCATCATTGTAATGAATTCATTATAGTCAATCTATGACGTTATAATTTCTCATATTGTTAGTTACTTCTCCATCTCCATCCAGGTCAGCTTCTTTAATCAAGTCATCCCAATACTTACTTTCTTTTGATGAATACATCTCTTGGCCTAGAATATTAATGCTTGAAAACTTGACACTAACTTCCTAGAACTTCTTTTAGCTCCTGAGCTGTAATCTTTCCGTTTCCGTCTTTGTCGAATAATTTGAAGGCCATGTAGAGCTTTTCTTCCTTCAAATAGAGATTTCTCTCCATTGTTGCTGCCAAGAATTCTAGTATCTCAGTAGACATCTTCACGATCGTTACCTGTGTAGTCAATTCTTCCACTCTTGTCGGTATCGATGTTATTCATGATTGCCTGGATTTCTTTAGCATTGAAGTCAGGGAGCTTAGATAGTCCTACCAATTATTCAAGTATCTAAGTGAGCTACCTTCGTATAACTCCTCAAATGTCAAAGTACCATCTCCATTCTTATCCAACTGAAGGAAAATCTTTCTTAAGTCCATGATTTCATGTTCAGATAGCTGTGAAGCCATACAAGTCAAGACTGCCTTCTGGAATTTGGAGGCATGAACAAAGTTTCTCAAATTATTCAAGTTAACATTAACGTTAGACTTTTGCTTGGTCTTTTCTGAATTGAGCCAAGGATGTTCCAGAACCTGCTCTGCATTCAGTCTCTTGTCTGGCTTAGTCAACATCTTGGTGATTAAATCTTTGGCTTCTGCTGAAACGGCATCCCATTCCTCACCTATTTCTTTAAAATATAACTCAGGTAATTCTACCTTCGAAGGTGAACTCGCCCTTCTTAACTGATTCAAGGATTTGTCTATCAGTATTGCCATAGAATGGAGGGTATCCACAAAGCAAAATATATAATATAACACCTGCTGACCAGATATCACAAGATTGATCATACTTTCCTTGCAGGACCTCAGGAGAGATGTAATAGGGCTATCTATTAAAGAAAGAAGCTATTTCTTACTGTTCCTGCTCTTGTTGTCATAACGTTATTTGCTTGGGAAATTTTTGATAATCCAAAGTCAATAACTTTAAGGGGTGCATCATCAGCATCATTAAGATAGAGGAAATTTTCAGGTTTCAAGTCTCTATTAGGTGTGATGTGAGAAAATGCAAACATTACCTATGACAAATATTAAAAGCGTGGCAATAGTAGATGGCTCTCATGATTTGAGCAAAAACTTCAGAAGCTTCAGCTTCTGAGAAATGCCCCTTCTTTGTAATTCTATCAAACAATTCACCTCCACTGCATAATCTAGAAATATAACTTCCAAAAATTTTATTATTACTCCATGACTAGATATATGTATCTTGCATCTTCGTAGATCTCATAGAGTTTAATGATGTTGGGGTGATCCTAAGAAAGTATTACTTTATCTGAATTCTGATTACAAGTTTTTTCATTATTTCGATTTCATTTCTAAAACTATCTGGGTTTTTCACTTTTGACTTGGCAATTGCTTTGATAGCTCTTGGTTCCTTAGTGACTTTATGAACAGCCTTGAATACTGCTCCATATGTTCCGGTTCCAAGTAGCTATTCCCAAGATTAGTACAAAAACAAATATTTATACGTCTTTATCAGTTTTGAATGTATAAACATCTTCAACCTTATCCTTCTTTGATTGAATAAACCACTGGCGGCTAATTTTGATTGACTCTTTGTCGACCATATCTCTTAATAGTCTCTGGAAATATATTAATTTTGAAGATTAATCTTGAATGTCTTTAAAGAAACTCACATATTTGTCCAAAAACAGTATTTGGACCATTTCTGAGGCTGTCAAAATGCCTGTCAAGAAATCCAAAGTTTTCTGGGACGTTAAAGTTGGAAATAAAGAAGCTAAGCGTATCACCTTTGAAGTAACATCTATTTCAATGCAATATATTCATGAAACCTATAGTTATTTGATGACGTATGCCCCAGAACTGCTTACTACTTCAGCAAGCTCTGCCAAGGAACACTTAAGGGAACTCAAGGGAATAATTTAAACATCAAAGACATAAAATTCGACACTATCATTCCAAGTCTCTACGTCCTTGGAGGCAGTATTACTGGATCAGGTTTATTATCATAGGAGAAATATAGTAAAGTGAATAGAGTTCTTTAATGAGAATTATGCCGTCTCTCATGATCAACCAGGCTTACTTTCACTTGTCCATACAAATGATACAACAAAGTTCCTTATAACTTTGGGAGATCTTACCTGGTAATAAATTTTCCAAATAATATATTTCTCTATCTATTGGAAGGCAAGAGAATAAGAAATTAGGTTTGACCAAAAATATACAGTTTTTGGAAAAGTTGTTGATGGACTTGATGTTCTCAATGAAGTTGAAAGATGCGGTAATTAAAATTTTATATTGAGTTAAAGATCGTTAGGTTCCATCGAAGGCAAGGTTTCAACTCCTGTAACAATTGAAAATTGCGGCAGTTTATAAATCTCTGCATAAATAAAATAGACATCCTATTAATAGGTTTATCTTCCATGAACATTGGCTACGACTTTATATCGTTTTCTTGATTTAGAAAACAAAAAAGAAAAAATTCTAAAATAGCAATTGATAGAGAAGGAAAGGATTTGCATATAATTGATTATCAAAGAATTAGTTATGAATAGGTTTTTATCTTTTTCATTAGGAAAAATCTCCCACTCTTGGCAACTGTTAATGAAATAAAAGTAACTTCTAAGAGGGTTATTTTTAGATGCTTTCTGGTTCCGCCAGTCATATTTGTTATATAGATAATCTTAATAATATTAAAATAACTTTTAGACAGCGCTATTTTTGTAATGGAAGAAAGAAAACCAGTCTGGCTTGACTGCGATCCAGGCAATGATGACGCCTTTGCTATCTTCCTGGCTGGGCACCACCCTACTATTCAATTGTTAGGCATCAGTACGGCTTCTGGTAACGCCAGTGCTGCAAAAACAAGTATAAATGCTTGTAAAATTTTGCATGCTGCAGGAATTGACGATGTGGACGTTGTGCAGGGCTCAGATGATCCCATATGCGGCATAGCTATGTATAAAAAAAACGGTAGAGCTGGTGAAGTTCATGGAGATACTGGATTAGGAACTAATGAATTTCCAGATCCTCCTAAAAAGCCATTAAAAAAGAATGCTATTCTCCATATGTATGAGTCTATAATGAAATCACCAACCAAAGTAAAATTAGTCGGAACAGGTGCTTTGACTAATATTGCATTATTACTGAAGACCTTCCCTGATGTCAAGGAAAATATTGATGAAATTGTCTTCATGGGAGGAGCAGTAAACTTTGGTAATATTACTCCATGTTCTGAATTCAATATATATTGTGACCCAGAAGCTGCAGATATTGTCTGTAATTCTGGTTTGAAGGTCGTAATGATTCCTCTGGACGTCACACATACTACCATGGTTAGTCTAGAGACTAGAAAAAGAATTCAGGATATGAACACAAAGTTTGCTAAAGCATGTCTTGAACTTCTTGAATTTTATGCTGATGCATATAAAAGAATTTATTCCTTTGAAACATGTCCTCTGCATGATCCCTGTGCTATTGCCTATTGTATCTCTCCTGAGATATTTACGACTCTTCACTGTCATGTTGATATAGAGAGACATTCAGAAAAGACTAGAGGAAGAACTATTTGCGATATATATTTATTAAGTCAACAAACAAAAAATGTTCATGTTGCTTTGAAGATGGATGTTCCTAAGTTTTGGGAGCTTATGATAGGAGCTTTGGAAAAAGCCAATGCTAAGAACAGAGTTGAAGAAATTGCTAACTAGAAGAATAGGAGAGCTTTATTTATATTGATGTTTTGAAGAGTACTATTTAAATAGGAAGCCTTATTGTAATATTTCTATATCAAAAACATCTAGTTCATTAGGAAGAAAATGATAACAAAAAGTTTATATTGATAACATTTCCTTATTCAAAATTTAAATTCCAATAAGTCCAAGAAATGCAGCAACCAGCACTAGGAGCCAGTACAAGCAAAAAAGGTAATCAAATCTAACGAATTAATAATCCTCTTAGAAGCTCCTCCAGTAAGATCTTAACCTTTTCTTTCTAATTTTTACTTTTGTGAGGATTTTTGAATTAATTTCTATAGGGATCATCCGTTTTGCTTCAAGTAAGCATCCTTTTCGTCTCAATAAATTATAGACCTTCCTCTATTTTGATCACTATTACTCTGCTATATTCTTCATTTTAGAATACCTCATTTACATCTACAAAGGCATAGAGTCATAATAAGGTCATAATTCTATAGGCTTCAGCTTTGTTTATCCTTCAGGCGTTCTAGCTATAGAAATTGTTGCTTTGACATTTTTCCTCTTTTACCAATATGTCAGACTCTATTTTGGTATAAAAATCGCAAATTAGAATAACAATTTCAGGCTCTGTTGGAAATAAAACTGAGTCATCAAAAGATACAGTCTTATTCCTTGCTCTTTCGATACCTGCTATTATTGGCTTCATCTTTTACCTAAGATTGCAAATATATACGTACAACGAAATTTTCAAAGTATAAAGTTTAGTCTTTTGCTGGAAGTTGTGCTCAATAGTATTGGGCTGGTTTTTTCTGGATTTGAAGTGCTATTGGCTATCTATGCAATGACTCAATTTAAGGCTGCAGAGAAATATCATTAACTCATAAAATAGTAATGCATATTGTTTATATTACAGATAAGGTGTTGTCGTAATTTTTGCTTCTGTAGATTAATATATATTTCAGAATGGAGTTATTTATAGAACTCTTTCTTCCTATATCTTCTCTTTCCTGTCTTTGTACCTTGGGAATTGACAACTGATCCTCCATCTCCCTCATCCATTTCTTTCTCCTGAGGACCGTCCTTCTTACTCTTGGTTAATTCCTACAATTATTATTCATAAACACTGAATTAGTACTTGATTGATTGCCAAGAAAGCCTTTTCGACTTCTTTAACATCTGCAGGATCAACATGTATTCTAGAAAGGAGTTAAGACAGATCTTTTTATTATTACTTTTTCCTGAAGAAGCGAGTCCTTATTGATTTTGTTGGTTTTGTTAATCCATCTCTAGCATAGTATTTGGTGACCTTAATATTTCTTTGAATGTCTTTAGATATGATCTTTCTTGCAATTTTTCTGGATTTTTGAACTAAAACGTGTTTGAAAAACAAAACTAATATACTCTTATCAAAATGGTCTTCATTATTAGGATGAACATAGATCATCTGGCAAATATCATTTGATTTAAAATAGTTGATATGATCCAATGTTTTCTGAGACTCGATAAGACATGGTAGTTCCACTAAAGTGGCTCTACTCACATAATTTCCATAACGAAATCTAAAATGAGTCAAGATTTTAATGATATTACTGAAATCGCATGGGTTCTTTTTCATTTTCATCTTTTTCAGGATAGGGATATAACTCGAGCATGTCTTCTCCTGGTCTTTGAGGACCTTTAGCCATTGTTTCATTTATCTTTTTCGCTATCTCAGGAGGGACTCTGAGGATGACTTGATTTTCTACTTCATAAACTTTTGACATTAATAAAAATTGAAAATCTATTCCAAATATTCAACTTTGACTAAAAAAAAGGCGCAATCAAATTACAGAGACTGTGAAGAGTGTTAAGCATGATTTCTAAAGATTGCTAACTCTAAAAGATTTTTTCAATGAAATTTACTATATTCTTACATAAAATGTGTTTATTTGTTTTGTATGTGGAAATTCTTCTTATAATTTACCCAGATATCCTAATATTGCAATAATAAAGAGTGCAGCACCATGAATCGAGCAGAGCTTGGTTTGTTATCACATTCAAAACTATAATAATCTGCAATGATGTGTGTATCCCCCCTTCTAAAATCAGGTTTAAGTCTTTCAGGAGAAAATTCTCTTAGAAATTGAGGAACTGGGAATCCAATGAAGAATATAGTGCAATAAATTTTATTTGAGAAATAAAGCTCAATTTTCATCAATTTCAAGCAATAAACTTTATTTAATTATATCTTTGCATGAGTTCACGTTGGAGCTTTGTGTCACTCAATGAGAAGAAGCCCAAGACTTGGCTTATAATGTCATACATTCAAGGATGTTTGACAATGATCCTCTCTGTTGCTATACTAATCCTTATACAATTCCTAGATCGCTTAGATCTACTAAGATTATTCTTGTTTTATTCTCAGGTAATTCAAATCATCCTTAAGTAACAAAATAGAGTCTCAGTCAACTAGTGATAATGCCACTCCTAATGATTACTATCATGTTTAGAAAGAAAACTTGGATATTGGCTTTCGGAGTCTTGTATAAAATTTTATTTTCTTTTCCTAACTTATTAGTGGACTAATCTTTGGAATTGGATATTTTGTGACATTGAGCGTCATAGAACTGTCAAATTTTTTGCAGTTGTATTCTGGTAAAAGACATTCCTGAAAGAGTTAATCGAAAGGTCAGGTTGGATTACAACCCGCTCATCCTAATGGATGGTATGTCGTATTAGATATAGTTTTGATATCATCCTTCCTTCAGAGTCTCATTTCAATTCTCGCCTGCACCTCAGCTTTCAAATTTAGAGGGTCTATGCCTGATCTAATTACAGATGGGGTTATAATTCAAAAGATAGATAAAGATGAAGAAGATAATAGCATGGATTATGGTAACGAGAATAAGAAATAAGAGTCTAACTGTGATAGAAGCATCACGAAAAATATTTTCGAGCAAAGAAATAAGGGCTCAAGCTAAGACTTATAATTTCAATGACCAAGATGATGGCATAATGATGGCTTCTTCTCAATTAAATGAGAATTTAATTAGAAGCTATGAATAGAGTGCCGTTCTTTCTAAATTTTTGTCTTCGTAATTATATATGTTTATCCACTTTATCATAGTCAGCTTTTTTCCTAATGTATATTAAGCTTTATTAAATCAAATTATTACACTCTAAAAAAATGATGAACCAACTTGAAATCATAGAGAATGATCTGAAAGCGTTGCAAGCGGAAACTAAGAAAAAGTATAATACGATTCGCGACGTAACTTTGGTCTAATCTTAATTTATCATTAAAGGCTGTGAATGATGCAATGGTTGTATTTGCGAGTTTTAAAAATAGCAAAGATAAGGATAATATTGGTAAAAAGTTTAATACGACCTCTGAATCTGCTAGACTCTTTTCCTATCAATGAAATCCTTAAACCAATCATGCTTATTCCAGTTACCAAAAATGACAAATTGATAATACAGTCATTGAATATGATAAAAAATTTACTAAACTATGGATATTTAAAGGATGTAGCTCGTTTGAGGTTATTGTTAACATGAGTAGAAGCACCTGTTGACGGTTGTAACTTTCTTGACAAATTTACTCGAAGTCCCTGATGATAATATCCAAGTCAAATTATTACAAACAATGCTGCTTTTTATTACCCCCAAGCACCTAGATTTTAACTCATTTGAGCTGATCGAAAAAGTAATAACAATGAATTGATTGGAAATGAATTTTTAGTTGTTTACGTTGTGTCTCCAAATGTATAGTTCAAAGAACATAATTATTCACAATACAACCTCCGCTGCCATATTCCAGCTGTCTTCGATTATCTTTGATCATTTTGTTATCTATATCAAAAGCAATAAACTGCAAGAAAGTATGGACAATGAAAAGATTGGACTTAATCATTATTTCTATCAGTATAATAGTCTTCCAAAAGAAAATAACCCAATAGAAAGTGTATAAAGCTGCTGAAGGAATTTGTGATGATTAGCAATGGGCTCAAACCTGAGTGGAGTCCACCAAATGTGACTATTCCCAGAAATTATGGTACCTAAATTTCTATTTTCATAATTTTTCAGGTCTTGATCTCCTAAACATGATTTTGAAACAGTGTGGTTCTACCATGGTCCACGCAAAAGAAGCCCATCAGGTCATAAAAAAGGAATTTATTCCTATTTTAACCACATGCTTTGAGCCTAAGTCTAATGACTTCATAGGATGTAATTATTATATCAAGATGGATGAATATTTAGTTAGTGGTCAGAATTTTACGTGCTACCGCGAGAATTGTCATATACTTAAACGATGGCCTTGAGCTGATGGAGCCATTCCTGAGTCTGTTGAATCATACTGAATTAGATTATGAAAGATACCTTTGTGTTGAGGGAATACACATTATGTGCTCTAACCCTGAAGTCATGAAAATCTTGAATGAGAGACATATCTCTACAGCATCTGTACCGAGTTTTGTATTAATCTTATTGTTAGTACTTCACCGAAATTTTGAATAGCTTTTTCAAAGTCTCCAAAGATATTATGGCAACTCCAGATCTTGATAAGAAGAAGCTGACTCCAATCAATCCAAAATTAAACAAAATTCTTGATACTAACATCACAGATTTTGACCCTCCTCATATCACACCAGCCCATGTCGTCAAAGCTCTAAGTAAAGAACATTTCTCATCAATTAATAACCTTTAGGCGAGAGCTTTGCTAGCTTCACTGAATCTTTGCTAGTCTTATTTGAAAAATGTGGGTTTACATTGAGCGTCACCTCTAACGCCGCAACCAGTCATGATCAAGTGAATTTCAAAGATTGGATTAATCACAACTGGAAAGCGATCTTGAAATGTCTTAAACTGATTCTTCCAGTTGACATAGATGAATCAATAACCCAATTCATTTTGAAAACTTTCCAAAATATGATCAACTTGTGTGGTAGTCTTGGAATAAACCAAGCAAGAGATTCCTTTATTCTTACTCTTTGTCAAGGATGCCTTCCACATGGTAGCATACTTTTTCCTTAACTCATTTTCTAAGAAGAGGGTTCAAGTAAGGATTTCAACCTAAGAAATATTCAAACTACCAAGACTTTATTCAACATTGCTCATTGTCTTGGAGGTAGCGGCTAGGTCTAAATTATTAAGATGATAGGAATACTCGATGTTGACTCATGGCACATTATTTTAAATACATTACAAAAGACAGAGATACTATTCTCAAAAATCAAACTTGAAATTCAACCCCAATTAAGTCCACTACCCATGCTGTCAGCCAGAAGGACTCCTTCTTCAGAACAAAATGCTATCAAAAAATTGGTGAACCAAGAAGATGAAAACGTTATCTCCTTAGATCTACAGATTCTTGGTTCTGCTTTAGATTCTTTGTTCGCTTATAGTCAAAATTATCCTGTAAGTGACCCGTTCTTTCACTTATTAATAGTTGGATCAATTAACTGCATTATTAAATGCTCTTAACCAGATCTCACTTGATTATATGGAAAAAATGACCTCTTCTGATGTCGTAACAATTGAAGGTATGCAATTGGACGGGAAGACAAGAATATTCGGTCTGGCTAGAATATTGGAAGCTTTTGTGGCAAATTCCCATAGAATTGAGCTATTTTGGGATATTGTCTTAGCTCATTATGTTTGTCTCGCAAATGCTAAGAACAATACACTTAGACAACAAGGAATTGAAAATTTGAATACTTTAATAGAAAAGTGCTTCCAACAATATTGCCATAGAGCCGAAAAAGGAACCTTGATCAATGTAAGCTCTTGAACTTTATATCTTATTAAAAGGCTGATGAACTAAAGGATCCATTCAAAGAAGAAGATGAAGAGAAAAAGAAAAAGATGGCAGAGAAGTGGAATGCACAAAACTGGCAGAAGACTCTCTTCCATATTTGGTTAGAAGTGACCAAGACAAGATTCGTGGATGTGAAAGAAAGTGTCTGTGCAGCAATCTTTAAGTTAATCCAAAATAATGGCCATAATATAAATAATGGAGGATGGAAAACCATCTTAGCAATTCTTCATGAGGTTTCACAAGAATCAGGAAAGACAACTCAACAAGGTAAGCAGTTTAGATGATTATATAATTCTTCTAGGCTTCAAATGTATTGAAATGATCATCTATGATTATTTGCATGACATGGATATTGAAAGTGTGAAAGAACTAATAGTTGTGATTGAGAATTTCAAGAGAATAACATGTAAGATTTAATTTCAATGTACTAATATTTCAGCTGACAATAATATCAGTTATCAATCTGTGGGTATGTTTTGGAAGATAGGAGACCATGTAGCGAATATTCAAGCAAAGTTCCAGAAAGAAAATAAAGAAGCGGAAGGATTCAATGAGATTTGGATTTCAATCCTTGAGAAATTAATCACATTTTCATATGATGAGCATTCTGAAATGAGACATTCAGCTATTCATACCGTCTCTAACCTTGTTATTGCTCATGGAAATTTATTGAGGTACTTGAGAATTATTTAAAACTAATCTTAATAGCCAAGAACTTTGGAACAAGATCATGCATGACATGATCTTTAAACTGATTGATCAAGTTCTTGAAGTCTATTTGGCAACTGTTAGAGATGAAAGTCAAACATCTCTTGTTACACCTAAATTCAATTCAAATCAGAAGATCACCTTTGATGAAGTCCCTAGATCAAGTGAAGATAGAGCTAAAATAACAAAGCAGTGGATTGATACTTTGACACTTCTTATGCAGCATTTGCTTAAAATAGCCAAGAAATATATAAATCTAATTGAGAAAACTCCAGACTTGAACTCCCAAAGCCCTGAGATTTCCATTCTCAAGAACGTTTTGATAAAACTAAAAGGAATTATCATGGTTTCCAGAAATGAATTAATCTCTGAATCGATAAAAGTCTTTCATGAAATCATTCTTGCCAAACCAGAAATCCTATCACACATTGTGGATAATATTTTCGACGTTCTGACAATAGTTAAAACTTTCTTGGTCGAAGTCAGACAGGACAGCAAAGAAATCAAAATCATTATTTACAAATTCATCCCAGAAGTTCTCGATATCTTAAGTGAACTATATGAGCCAAAGAGATATGCTACTCTGAATCCTGCTAAAACCTCCTATTCAAAGCACTTATTTGATATTGTGGAAAAAGTACCTAAAGTTTATATTATAATTGATTTTCTAGGCAATTCTCTATTCAAAGCAAGCTGAAACGTTTAATGCAATCTCCCCTAATAAAGTTATTACAGATGTTAAAACTGTTTATGACTTCTTTGAAAAGATTCCTACTCAATTGTGCCCAGGAAACCCGGATATGATAAATAATTACTTCAAGTTTATAGTCAATGTTCTTAGCTATTCCGTCTCAGACAAATTCACTGATCTTGTGATTAGGAAGTTTATCTCCCTGTTAGAACAAAACATATGCCAGGATGTGTTTGATGAACAAACTTATTTGCCATTTTTATCAACAATCTTTGAGAAAATGAGCGATATTCTATGCTTGAGATGCAACAATGACTTTTTGGCTCTGATGGTTAATACATCCAAGAATGCACTTCCCATTTGGCTTTATGCTACAGATTATTTCTTAAAAATTATCAGTCATGTATTTTCAACTTTCGCAAAGAACAAGAGTGAGGGCTCACCAGAGATTATTCAAGAGAGAAAGAAAATCTCAAATCAGATTATTGAGATTTATGAGAGAGTCTTAAAGAGTGGAGAGAAAAGTTTAGGTAAGCAATACTTAATTTAGTAATAAGAGCTTAGAAACAATTTCAAAAGGTATTCTAGCAGAAATTAAGAAGGATTGGTTCGAGATGGATATGAAATTCATAAACTCAATTGGAGAATTCATTGTTCCAAACTTTATTTTATTGGACCAAGAAATGCTATGGAAATTGATTCATATCCTTGACTTTACATTTTCCTTCTATTCCAAGAACGTCCTCTTCTCTGAGCAATCAGCATCTTATGGAAAAGATCCTGCAACCAATTCAACTATTTCAAAAATTACTCTAGAGATTTTATTCAAGATAAGTGAATACAGTGAGGAGAGTAAGAAAGAGGCCGAGTCTGAAGACGTTCATCAAAAGAGAGCCAGTTTGTCTAAATATGCAACTAAAAAGCTGATTTTGAAGTGCAAGTCTATCTTAGAAAAATATGTTTATGATGAAAAGAGAAGTGGAAATATGCCTTTGCCAAGGTAAAATAATTTAGATATAATTAATATAATAGATATCGTATCCTAGAAATCTGTTACATTCTGGAAAAGCTCAAGAAACTCAAAATCCCGAAGAATAGCTTCATATTTGTTGACAACTCATCAGAACAAATCACCCAAGATGAAGATGAAAAACTCTTAGATTATGGAAAGGATCTAGAGAACATAGAAAGCGTTACTTTGATCAAGATACCCTCTGAAGGAACAGAAAATAGATCGCTGATTGAAGGTAGCAGGGGACATCTAGTCTACTTAATGCCCCTATTTGCTGATTGTATCACATGTAGAGATCCTGAGTTGAAGGAGCTTCTAAGAGAGATTTTTAGAGAAATTTCAAAGGAATTTGGTGTCAATTATATCTAATGTTATTATATTCATTGTCTGTTCGGGTTTGTAATCATTGAACTGATTTACGTTTGAAAATCTTTTAGACTTGCAGATTTAAGATAAATTTATTGAAAAATGGAGGATACTGAAAAAAGAAAGAGTACTTGAAAATTGTAACATTATTTTATCAAAATAGAAGTGAAGAAAGATCGCAAGAAAGAAAGAACTAGAAGAAGCAGATCAGGAAGGTCTAGAAGCAGAAGCAGTAGTGCTTCTAGTGAAAAAATTTCAAGGAAAAGTAATTTAAAATAATACCTAGAGCCAATTTGATAGGAAGAACGACTAGAAGAGCATCCACAAGTTCTTCATCAAGTTCAAGATCAAGCTCTAGCTCTTCTTCATCTTCCAGAAGTAGTTCGTTGTCAAGTGAGAAGATTAAAAAAAAGACAAATGTTAATAAAACTTCCAGTGATGTACCAAGTTCTAAACCCGAATCTAGATTTACTGCCCAACCGACCATATCTACTCAAGAGCCTTTGACAGTTGCAAGTGTAATAAAGTCAAGATATCCTGGTCAAGAAAACATTTTTACTCCGACTGTCACAAAAGTAAAACCAGAATTGCAAGGAAATTACAAGCATGCAAGGTAAATTTGTAATTTATGCAGTCATGTTTTTAGGAGATTATATGTGGGAAATATTCCTAATAAGTTAGATGAAAATCATTTTTCAAATTACATATATAAATGCCTGGAACTCTCAGGGGGATTGTTAGAACCAGGGAATCCAGTATAATCTTATGTTTTGTTATCGATAATCAATAGGTCGTTGGCGTTACTGTTGACCAGGAAAAGAAATATGTATTCGTCGATTTTAGGTATAGTTTTATTGTCATTTAAGATCATTGCGTAGATCAATTGAAGAAACGACTGCCTGTCTGCAATTAGATGGAATAATATATGTAACAGAGTGTTGGTGTTTTTTAATTGTCAGCTAGGGAAGATTTTGAGATTCAGAAGACCAAAACAATATGACACATTTCCAAAAGTTGAAGGAACACGACCTGTACCCACTCTCAACTTATCAAAGCTTGGAAGTTACTTTATTTCAACAAAAGTTGAAGATGGTCCAACAAAGTTATTTGTGGGAGGGTTGCCACATGATATGGATGAGGCTAGTATTATGGAAATGCTTATGAAAGTTGGGTATGTTTAATTTGAGTTTACCACTAACATTAATAGCCCTCTTAAATCATTTTATTTGGTGAAAGATAAAATGAATGTTTCCAAAGGTTTTGCATTTTGTGAATATTACACAGAGAATGACTGCGTGAAATGTATTGAGCAGTTAAATGGAGTTAATATAGGTAATTTCCTAATCAAGAAAATAATGTTTAATATAGGTCCCAATCGTGTACTTCAGATAAAAAGGGCGTTCAACTTATCAGATAGAGATTTATTTGGACCAAGTACAAATGTAGCTGCAAATCTTGCGAAAAACTTTTTGGAACATTATAATTCTGCCAGTAATCCAACACCTGTTCCTGTGAACCCTACATTCAGCATGCCATTAATGATGCCTCCTGCAGCAGGGGCATTTTATGATCCATATACTAATCAAATGAAAGCTCCAACCACTTTACCTACTAATGTAAAATATTATAATATTAGTGAACTAATATCTTAGCAATTCCAAACAAACTTTGTACCGACTCAAGTGGCAAACAATATGTCAATGCCAAATGTTAAACGTAACAACGAATAACCATGAGATAATAATTCGATAGCCACTAATGTTATATGCATTAGTAATATGACAAATCCTCAAGAGTTAGAGAATGACTCTACCTTTGAAGAGATTTATGAAGATATAAAAGAAGAGATCTTGAAAATTGGACCTATACGCTCAATGATTATTCCAAGAATAAAAGATGGATACCAAGGATCTTGCTTAGGGAAAGTGTACATTGAATTTGAAAATATAAATTCAGCTACAATAGCTGTTCAAATCCTTGGGGTAAATTGTTAAGCTATAAATTATAATTACAAAGCAATACAAATATGATGGAAGAACCCTGCAGCCCAACTATTATGATCCAGTTAACTTCATGGAGAGAACCTTAATGTAGTAATGAATATTAGTTTTGTATCATAGTCCTTTCTGTTTAACTAATCAGTCTCGACCTGTAAAGTTTGATCATGCAGTTTCCTGAATTCTTACATGAAAAGATATGTTTTGTTTCACATTACAATTATTCTGAATAAAAATTATGAAGCCTTTTGGATATCTCCTATTTATAATTATTATTAGCATTTGCTGTAACAGCGTAGCAAGTGCAACCTGCCAAGAGGATTTGGGAACAATCTATCATGAACTTTTTCAAATTGGAAACATTCATGACTATAAATCAACAATCTCGAACATCACGAAGAATTTCTTGGTTTACAGTGGAAGATTCATCAACGATTTTGGAGAATATCAATTTTGTCAAAAGCAGAATTATGCTCATTATCTTACTCTGCGATTCACAGCAAAACTTCCTGAAACAAGTACATCAATGTCAGTATTACTTGGATTCTGTGCTCCACAGAGCTGCTCACTAATTGATTCAGAAAGAAATATCTCAGGCATATTGAAATTATACGAGCTAGGGATGAAGCTCCCTATAGAAGCAGTACTACAGCCAAAAAACATAAGTTTTTATGATCCAAGTACTCCAAACATAAAGGATTCGTTTAGTACAGTTGTTATTTTTATAATATTAGTCACTCTAATCTTCCTGATTATGCTTGGTACTCTGATGAATCTGATATTCGAAGGAAATGATAAACCCAAAGCTATGAATCAAATTACAAAGAGATTATTAGATGAAACTCATATAAAGCAACAATTTAAGACATATCAAGGCATATCAAAATTTCTCAATTGTTTTGATGCTAGAAAGAATTTTCAGAAACTTATCCAGGTTAAATATCATGATTCATATGATCACAACTTGGAAATTTTTAATGGCATAAGAGTTATAATGTTTGCTTGGATAGTCTATGGTCACCACTATGTGGTAGGGCCCCAGTATGCTGACAATATTCTTGACTTTCCTGAGATGAGAAAAGATTCTTGGCTGCTTATTCCCTTTGCAAGTTCCTTTGCAGTCGATGTCTTCTTTTATATGAGTGGGTTTTTATTTGCATTCTTGGCTATTTCTAAATTAGCCAGGATGCAGCTTTCCTTTAAGAGCTACTCACATTTGGCTTTCCATAGACTTTTTAGGATATGGCCATCGTATTTTATCGCTCTAATATTTTATTGGAAAATATTGCCGATTCTTGGAGATGGACCAATTTGGTTTCAATTAACTGACCAAACAAGCCTATGCGATAATGGGAAAATACTGAATAATATACTACTAATTGATAATTTTTTAGTCGAATCCGCTAATTATTGTTATGGGTGGGGATGGTATCTCTCTAATGATTTCCAGATGTTCTTAATTACTTCATTATTACTTTGGATGTATATCAGGAATAAGAAAAAGGCTAAAATTGTGATAAGCTTATTGATTTGTTCCAGTCTAACTTTTGCTTGGATCTATGGCTATCATCTAGGGGTCAGGGCTAATCCTCCCACAACTGGAGGGATCGCCAATCCTAAAACCTTCAGTTTGTACTATGTCAAACCATATATTAGATTGCCTCCATATTTTATTGGGGTCTTGATGGGTTTATTCTATTCTGAGTTTAAGCAACAAGAAGGCCTGGCATATAATATTGGAAAGTTAATAATTAAGAAAGCTGTGAGGGGATTTTCTCAACTAATTGGTTGGGGCCTGATACTCTTTTTAATCTTCCATGTTAGAGAAGTGCAAATAGATCCAACAAATTGGTCAGACTTTTATCACGCTACCTGGAGAGCTTTTCAATCAAGTCTTTTTGTGATAGCCTTGACATTGATTATCCTTCCAGGACTATTAGGAGAAGACACGATCATTAAGCGCTTTCTTTCCCATCCTTTCTTGGTCCCACTGGCTAGAATAACTTTTACGGCTTATCTTGTCCATTTGTTTTGGGTTATGAGAAGCTTCTATGGGGCAACAACAGCCTACCATTTTACTCATGAAAATATCATGTATAGTGCAATCTCCAACATTCTTATGTCTTTTATTACAGCTGGGGCTCTGAGCTTATTGGCTGAGATTCCTTTTGCTAATATTGAAAATCTCTACATATTAAAAAAGGAGAAATCACATGGCAACATTGTTGTGAATGAGGAAGCACATTCACTTAAGAAAAAGGAGCGTTCGACCTAATGAAATTGATAGATCTCTATATTTTAGTTGTAATCAAAAAATAGTATAATTATTTCACAGATGAAGCAAAGAATTTATATTTAATCTATCTGAGTTGTATATCTAGAATGAGGGCATAGGGTACTCTCACACGGTTTGTTTGAGTATTAATTTATTCGTAAGATTCTTGAGGCTATATTTATAGATTGGTCTCAGGCATATATGCATATATAGCACACATATCTTTTTCAAAATTAAATGTAGGTGATTCTGAGTTTGTCCTCTATTATAATCAATTAACGATATACTATATTACCGATTTCCTTAGGATAAATAGTTCCATCAGGGTCATCCAAAAGCTTTTGGTTCAATCTTGTATATTAACCAAAATAAATATGCTATACCTATTGGCGTGAATGGTCCAGAGGGTTTCAACATGATCATAATACTTGGTTGCCATATGATACTCTGTGTAAAGTAAGGGGAGGACCAAGGCATGGACATAGTGTCTGAATAATCTGTGAGTTCTGAAGAAACGTCCATATTCTCTCAAGACAGCTATCAGATTTATGAGAGGTTTATTCATTAATTACGAAGAACATATCCAAATCTAGCGGTGTTGAAGAGAGAGAACCAGGCGACACCAGTGAAGATTAAAGATCTTTCAATATATTTCTTCCAATCACTATACTGTCTGTTAACTCCAAATCAAACATACCTGTAATATTCTTCTTCAGTTGCTTGAACTGTTCTATGATAAGGATAGAATCCCTTTAGATGGCTGATTTTGTTAGGAATGTCCATATAAGCTCTCAATCTTCCAAAAAAGGAGGTTGGTTTATTGTATTTGAGTCCTTCTTCATAGTAACGACGATTGATATCGCTAGCAGGCAAGGAGTTATAATATTGTTCAGCCAAGCGCTTATTTTGAGTAGGAACAATCATCAGGATCTAAATTAAATGATTTCCTAAATTATTTATTTGATCAAACTATAAAGTATGAATTGTCAAAATATACATTTAACTATCATCTATCTATTATTTAAATAAGTTTTCGTCTTTCCTCTTGCGGGTTGCTGGCTGGACTGGCTTTTCCGGTTCTATCCCTTCACTATATTTCAAAAAATACATTACCTGAGTCACTATCACTATCAGAGGATTCAGCAGTCTTGGTCTTTTTGGTAGGGGGTGCTTCCTTCTTGGGTTGGAACTTTGTAAATCCCACGTTAGGATTCTTTTTTTGAGGAATAATTTCTTCATCACTATCACTTGTGTCAGAAGATTCCATAACCTTCTTGTGCCTATTTAAGATCTCTTCTTCTGCCTTAGATATTCCTTTCTTATCCTTTGATTCGGCCTGTTGTGGCTTTTCTTTCTCAGGATGAACTTCTTTCTTTTCTTCTGATTTTTCAGGTTGTTTTGTATCCTTTTTATTTTTCTTATTTTCATAGCTAATTGGTTCTATGCGCCACTCTTCTTCAGGCAAGGTAGCTAGGGGCTGTGTTGTTTGAAAATCAGCAGTTGAGCCTTTTCTTGAACGTACAGGCTTTTCTTTTTCCTCCTCAATGTCCATGTCGTTAGGCTTGCTTTTCTCAGGCTCTTTAACGCCTTTCTGGCTTTTTGTTTCCTTCTTCTCAGATTGCTCTTCTTCTGAATCAGAATCAAACTGGAAAGTTTGGCGCTTTGGAATTTCTTTTGGTTTTTCTTGTGATTGAGGCTGAGGTTTAGTCTCTATCTTTTGTGCTGGCTGATCTTTCTTATCACTTTCTTTAGGTTTCTCAGTACTTTTTTTCTCTTTTGCTGGTTTGGAATCCTGCTTTTCCTCCAGTTCCTTTGGTTGAGCTTTATGCTCTTCCTTTTTCTGTTGGCTTTCTTTATTTTCAGGAACATTAGTCTGAGCCTTTTCTTTCTTTTCAGTCTTTTCTGGTTTTTGAGGCTTCTCCTGTTTCTCTGATTTTTCTTGTTTGTCTTTCTTATGCTTTTCATGCTTCTCTTCCTTGCTATGTTTCTTATCTTCTTTCTCATGCTTCTTTTCTTCTTTCTCGTGTTTCTTTTCATCCTTTTCATGCTTCTTTTCATCCTTATCATGCTTCTTTTGCTTTTTATTTTTCTCTTCGTGTTCTGAAAGATCTTCTACGAATAGAGGGACATTTTTCTCGCTTTTGGATTTCTTATTTTCTGTGGGCTTATGATCTTCCTCAACCATTTTGTCCTGACCATCTTTGCTAACACTGTCTTTTTCTGTTTTAACTTTCTTTGGCTTTTCATGAATTGTACTAACTCTCTTACAAAGTCTCTCTATAATTTACTTTAAAATGGTATCTACTGTAAGGTCAGCCACTTCAGGCACCATCTTTTCAGATCCTTTATTCACTAACTTTTTATCTTCTTCAAGGGGTCCATCCGGCTTTCTTTTGCCATTCACCATCTTTGAAGCTGAGGTCTGTTCAGATTTTTCTTCTCCCTTTTCTTTATCTTTTTTTGACTTCTTATTCTTCTTCTTGCCATCCTCTTGTTCTATATATCAACTATTTTTTTCTATTTTACTTGTCTCAATGATTTTTGCTGTCACAATAGATTTGTCCTTGAGCAGCTCGCCAATTTTCTATACGTAAACTAATGCTACAGCAAATTACATGGAATGGTGGCAATGTGTATCCCTGAAATGACAGACTTTCAACTCTAACAGAGTCATTGGCTATACGCTCATAATAAAAATCTTCAGGGTCCTCCTCATCAGGATTTTTCAAAAGAAATGTTCCATAATAGATGTTAGCAATATTTCTGCATAACTTTCCTGAGAAATTGTTTATTATTGATTAACATTTCCTTACTAATGGTATCTTCCTTATGGCAGACTATTAACATTTTTCTATTTGGATTATCGGTATGAACGTACAGAGTCATAGTTGGATTGAGGGCAAAGATCATGCTCTCTCTATCGGCATGGCCGTATCCCTCCTCCTTCTTTGTTGCTATTTCGCCATGTAAGGGATTCATATCTTATTTATTGGCAATAGAACTTTAATTTATATTGAAAATAAATCTCCTTAAGCTTGTATTTTTGTTAGAACTATGCGAAGTAGTCGATTTTAATTATACAAGTATCATGTATAAACAAAGATAATTCATATAAATAATACAATCTTAATTTTCCATCATCGGGTTTATTTCGCCATAACTAGCATATCTCAAATGGGAACCTTTAGGCATTACTCCCTTCTGGGCTGAATCTAAGTGTTTGAAGGTTAGCTGTTTCTCAGTAACTGGAGTTGGCTTAGACTTCTTATCTTGTAAGTAAGTCTTAACAGGACTTAAATTGGATTTAGAATCATTTGCAATGTTTTCTGTCTTCAAGTCATGCAAAATAGAACTATTTTCGGACAAGTCATGGCCAGGATAGTCCGTCAAATCAGCTCCACTAATATTTGAAACATCAATATTTTCAAATCTTCTTCCACTATCATAATTCTTTTTTCCTAGAAGCTGAGTAAAGAGCTGATTTTGGAATCTAATTTTGTTACATGACTTTACTAAACCACTTACTTTTGAGCAGAATTTTCTTTGTTAGCAGATTGACCCCATAATTTGGTTTCAGTATTGGGTGACTGATCACTTTGCTTTTTATTCATGAGCATACTATTAGATCTTTCTTGATCCTGTTCAGTGTCATATTCATTTGCCTCTTCACTTTTTGCCTTTGGTAAAACGTTTTTCTGACCAGATTGATCCATCTTTGAGTAATATCCTTTACTACTAGCCATGTTGGGAGTAGATAAAATCACAGACTCATCCTCCTCAGCAGTCAGATTTTTGGAGAGTTCTAAGAATTGAAGGAAGTAGGTACTATTAGCAATTTTTTCCATCATGGACAAATCCTTAAGGTATTGTTGAAGAGCCTTTCTTCTGTCTTCAATGACAGTGGGCCTTTTAGAACTCGATAAATTGCCAATTCCTCCAAGGACGATATAAGAAGAATCTGGGAACTTAGTAGAAGGGTATTCAGCATTTAATCTCTGATGAAGCTCACAGAATTCCTTGTATTTTCTGGAGACAGACCATCTTTTTCCTTTGTGAGTTACCTGGATGAGGTATTCTGTATATGGTCTTGAGTCAGCGCTTTCTTTTACGATAGTTTGATTAATGTTAATATCCAAGGAATTTGGATCCAACAGGTAAGGAGAATTTGAAGGGTTTGGATTTACTACAACAGACATGTTGGCTTGAGAGTTGGTCATATTACACTCTGATAGATGCTGAATAAAGATATTGCAGGAGATGTATCTGGAACAATTGTTGCATTGTATGGCTCTTGAACTCTTCACTATTCTTTTGTATTGTTTCATTTTTTCGATTTTTTCTTCCAACATCTTGCACTTGAATTCTGCTTTTTCTAAGGCCACCATGAGGTTCTTGTTATTTTCGATCAATTCATTGGTAGCCTCTGCGTCCTTGCTGTTCACTCCCTCTACGAATAAGACATTATTAGAAGAATAATACGTTCTAGGGCTAAGATTAGAGCATCATGGAGCCTCTTATTCTCTTCTAATTGTGACTTCAAGAAAACAATTTGATTGTTCAGTTGCATTCTTTCAGTAATCCATTCACTTTGGTGCTTCAAATTGGCCTTTTGCTTTTCAAAATCAGCTTGTAACTAATAGTTACTATGTTATTAGATATTGTTTACCTCTGCAATCTTGTTCTCATAAACAGATTTGAGATTCTCAATCTCTTGATGCATCTTTGTTTCAAGCTCAGAATTCTTTCCTCTCAGATCCTAACTTCTTCAGATAATAGCGAATGGAACTTACTTCAATTTTAAGGTCTTTAACTTTCAGCTCATCATTTAGCTTATTCCTTGCTGCTTCTGTCTTTTCACATTTGTCCTTAAGATTTTCATTCTCCTTTTTCAGGAAATTTAATTCTTGTTGAATCAAGGCAAGGTTCTTTTCATATTGAGAAGAAGTTTGATAAAATTCAGTCTTTTTCTCTTCTAATTGTGACTCCAGCTCTTTTATTCTTGCTCGGGATTGAGTTTCTACTTGTTCTAATTTTGCTTGCTGCTGGTCTTTAAGCTCCAAATATAGATGCTCATATTTCTCTTTTTCTAATTTAAGAGCTTCTAGCTTTTCCTTGTTAGAGCTTTCCTGAGCTCTTGTCATGGCTCTTTCCCTCTCAAGCTCATGCAACTTGTTATAAAATGTTTCCTTCTCACTTTCAAAGTCTTTCTTTCTTTGGTCTAGCTCACTCTCAGTCATCTCTAGCTTTTGTGTTAGCCTTCTGATCTGCGAGTTGGAGGACTCCTCAATCTTTCTTGCAATTGCTTCTGCAGCAATAGCATAGATCTTATTGGAATATTCTAACCAAAATTCCTTTTTATTGATTGCAGCAGGGGCGGCTGATTCAAATTGTTCTTTGACTTTTTCAAAATCTTTCTGGAATTCATAGAAGTTTTTATAGGAGTCATTGTTTAATTTTTCTTCAAGAGGAGAATTTTCAGAAATCCATGCATTAAGTTTTCCCTAGAGATTACTTTAACTAAAATAATTCATTACTATCCACATTGTTTTATTTTGCTCCTTGAAAGCGGAATATCTTTCCAAAAATTGCTTGTCCAATTCAACATAAAGAGATTTTAATTCTTCTTCATTTCCTATAGACTTCTTCTTGAAATAGCTTATCATCTCTTGTTTAAACTAAAACAATTAGAAAAGATGAAACATAGTATATACTTCTCTCTTGAGCTCTTTCATTTGATCCAAAGTGAAAGCATCTTTTTTCTCAGAGAATTTCTTATCAACCAACTTGACAGAATCTACCAGTTATTCTTGGGATATCAAATTTACCTTCAATAGCCTTTTGTGATTCCTGTTTACATAGATAAGTCCATGCATTTTCAATGTTAGGCACACCACCAGAGTTGATAGCCTGAATGTAGGCCTTAATAATCTCTAGCAGCATATGTCCATTTAAAGTTCTTCCATTCAAAGTTTTAGGCTTGATGCTTCTTAAGATCTTCCTTCTGACTTTCTTTAATTGATCAACAAATTCAGCACGAAGTTGTTCATCTGGAAGCTCATCCAACTTTTGCAAATCCTTTTCATTTTCAAGAGGTCGAACCATTGTCACACAGTCTCTATCTCTAAAGAAGTGCTTCAAGAGTCTTCTGATTCTGTTTTTTGATTCAATTGTATCTGATATTCCCTTCTGAGTTGTCAAAGCTTGTTCCAAGTAGTCCTTAGGATTGATAGGACTGCCATTTTGATCAACTAATTTTAATGCGAAATCTCTAACTACCCAGAGGAAGGAAGGGAAATATTGAGAAACTTCTTCAGGATCTACTTCTTGTCCACTTGATTTGATCTGGATCTCTTTAGCTAAATTTACTACCAAAGACAAGTTTTGAAGAGCATTTTCATCTATATTCCCGACACTGTTATAAATAAAAAAGGAACTCAAGAGCAAAGAAAACAAGAATATTCTAGTATCATGGTTTGAAGTTTCATCAATGCCTGCAAATCCCTCAGTATCAATTAATAACACCTTCATATCTTCATATTCAGGATTCTCCGATTTTAAAGGTTGATTCCATAGCCATAGACCCTAAAATTTTAAAATTATACTTTGAAAGATACCTTTGTACATGGATTAATAGTTGGTCCAACATTAAATCCTGATTGTTGAGTGCCCAAGAGGACTCGATTTATAAAAAAGCTCTTTCCTGTACGATATTTTCCAACCATACTCACAATTCCGAGTTGGCTGTCTCCGAGAGTCTTTAAAAATTCTTCAGCTTCCTTGCTGAGAACAAATCCATGTCGATCTGAAAAAGTAATGAATGGCAATGCTTGCCCTTTAGTATTATTCTCCATCTGATGAGAAAAATTCAAATTTGTTTGCCTTATGAATTTTATGCAAATAAAATTAAAATTCAACAGCTCTTTTTGAGGTTGAGGTAATAGTATTTTAAAAAGTTAGAAAGACTTCCCTCTAAATTTAGTCCCTATACCAAAATCTTGACGAACGGACATTTTCTTAATCCACTCTTTTCAACAATTTCTTTTTATCTTTTTGAAACTCCAATTTGTTTTTTTAAATACTAAAATTTTATTGTTATGGAGCAACTTGCAAGAAATGTTCTCAGCACTGAAACCGTAAGAAAAATAAAGTCTCTAAGTTCATTGTTAGTTACCTCCAGGACTACTCACTGTTGAGGTTGATTCAGCTTCAGACCTTCCTTCACCTTTAATTGGATTTACAGATCCATTTGTGTATCTTTCGTCATGTTGTTTAATAAGCCTAAAGAATAGTTGAATTTGGTTCAAACAAGGCTCAAACTGAGGTTATTAAGAATACTACAAACCCAGTCTGGAGAGCTAAGTTCTTCTTCAAAACAGACGATGTAATGAATTTCCCCGAAAAATATAATCCTGCAGATGCCCAAAAATTCAACAGTAAATTTCGTTCTAATGTCATGGGGACAAATTCTGCCTGACAAGCGGCTAGGCTATTTCAGACAATCGGTTGAAGAAGTGATTCAAGATGCTGACAAAGTAATAGAATGCCTTTTTGGTTGAAAGAATAGACAATTAAACTGAACAAAGTCAAGCTCCAAGATGAGTCATATTCTGAATCTAAAAAGATTAAGGGAACAATTTCTGTGACTCTTTCTTGGACTGGAGGAGATGATAATCAGCTCAATAGTAAGAAAAGCGAGCAAACTACTATGAGGAAATTCAATTATGATGGTGTGTTTAAGCTAACAATCTTGAGTGGCACAAGTAATTTGAATATTTATGCAATTGAGTCATAGATCTTTCGAGGCTAGAAAAATTGGAGAACCTCTTCGTGGAAATTTATCATGATAGAGAAAAAAATCTCGTGCCAAAGCATACAGAGAAAAAAGTTCAGAAAAATGCTCAATGGAATCAAGCATTCTTTTACTCTATTGACAAAGAAAACAAGATATTCAACATTGATGTATTTTAGAAACTTTCCCCATTAATTAATTAGATTATCAACGTCCATAAGCAACGTTATCTTGGATCAACTGCCACTATTGATCTAGCTAATTATCCCTTAGTCAGACATAAGCCCAAGACATATGAGATCATCTTGAAACGTATGAAAACTATTACAACTCATCATTGTTTTAGATCCTAGTTTGGCAACCTATTCAGCACAACTCCTCACTGAAATGACATTTTATCATAATATATTTACAAAAGATCCTACAGGATTCCTAAGAATAGAAGCCAATAAAGTAATTACTTCCAGCTTGCAAATTCATAAATTTATAGCTTCCAAGCGCAGGCGACCGCAAGAAACTATATTTCAAATATAACATCGAGGGAGGTTTAAATAGTTCGGGAGAGACAGGCAAGTTCAGTAAACCAGGAACAGTTAAGGAATTTTGGACTTCTTCACAACTAGACAGAATCGTGATGATCTGTATGGAAAATACTCTGGTAATATAAAATTTCTCAATTTGATCTTTAGAATCTCAACAAAGAAATAGCCAGAGGAATCTTTTATTTGAGTGAGTTGCCCTGGTCAAAACAAGATAAAAATGAGCAAATCTACACATGTAGGAAAAAATTGGATCTAATTGGGAAAGAGAAAAGCTATCAAGCTGTTGTAACCCTCACTTATAGATCATTAGTGTAAGACTATGGAAGTTGCAACCTAACTTGTAGCGCTCTGACAACTAAATTTTCAAAAACCTCTGATGATCAAGGAGGAGCCCATGAAAGTCCTCAGAAGAAACCAGACAGAGAAGAAGAAGAAGAGGAGGCTATAAAACCGACAACTTTGATGCCTGATGATAAGAAGCCAGCTCTTAAATTTGGTGAATTCAGTAAACCTGAAACTGAAGAAGATGCTGAAGAAGTCAAAGAAGAACAGGAAGAAACTGCAAATGCTAAAATTGTCTGGATCAATTCTATTGAATTGAGTTCTTTCTTACTCAAGATTAAGTTGTTTGATCATCCGAATTATTTCTTTGCAATTAGAAATACAATTAATGATCAGTTGACTTTCACTTCTTTTTCCAAGAGTTCCATCCCAGAATGGACTAGTGAGCGAATTCCAATCTATGTACCAGAAACAACAGGTGCTCTCAGTTTTGCTTTACATGAACTTAATTTCGTGAGTGTAAACAATGAATCAAGAAAACCAATTCCAGTAGAAATTATAACAGGACTATTGAATTTGAGTGATATCAATGTCAATTCAGGCAATAATACCCAACAAACTATTGAAACAACAGTCTCTAAGGAATTTAGTGATTTTATCAAAAAGAACTTCATAAGAAATGATGATGCCTTTGTGAAAGATCCTATTACAGCTCTAGAAAAAGCAAGAATTAAGGTCAATCTTGAAGTTAATTCCTCATACTTTATCAACAAGCCTGAAGGAATTTTAAGCATACAATCCATCAAAGGTGAACGATTAGGGGTTTTGGACAAGGATGGCAAACAAATTCCAACTAAGCTCAAATTGCAGGTATTGTTAGGGGATCAGGTCTTCAATGTGGATGAAGATGTTGATGAACAAAATCCAGTCTGGTCACCAGAACTCGATCTGATTACAAAGACTCCTTTTGATCGAGTTCAAATAAGGATTATAGAAGATAAGGCTGAGACTTCAATCATTTTAGGCGATATTTTCATCCCACTATGCAATTTGGCAATCAATAAAAGAGATGAGAAAGTACTCTACTCGAGCCCTGTCAGTGGACTTTCGGGAGTGATTAAAGTCGAAATGAGATATAGTGCCCTTAGTGGTAATTCATTGGCTATGTTAAAACCTATTCCTGCTTCAGAAATCATGGTTAAAGATCCTTTAGAAATTTACAATGCTAAATGGAAGAAAGAAGAGACTTCCAGCAAACAGGTTGAACTTCCAGATTGGAGTCAATGTTATGGAAACAAAACTTATAATCTTGAAATTATATTAGAAGAAATCTCTCTCAGTTTGGATTTAAAAGAAGGCTATACAGTTGAACCTACAATCAAACTTGGAACTCAGTACTTTGTTGGACTAAAGCATTATAATCAAAACAAGATTCGTTACTCCGAAAAATTTAGCATGAATGCCAATGTCAACAAAGAGAATGAGAGAAATGTGAGTTTTTCGATCAAAGTTTGTGACATTACTAATCCCCTCAAAGTGCTCAGACTGTATACTTATATTTTCCATTGGCCCAAAATGCTCTCTAGCTCCCAGGATTACATTACAGTCAATGCTAGGCTTGTTAGTTCTACTGTACATAACAAAGATAAAGATATTTATCACAATCTTATCTTCAGATACAGGCTAGTTGAGCCAATCATCGCGAATGCTGAAAAGAAGTTTGGATTGATAGGAATTAAACCACTACAGTTAAGGACAGCTGGACTTAATATGACAGAAGCTCAAATTTGGCAGCCACTGGTCGGGTATGTGCTCTCTGTTGCATTTAATGGAGTCAAAGTGTACTTCAAAGCAAAAACTGGAAAGCCTCAAACGTTTAAGAGTATGATGGTTTATCATTATGATGATCCAGACTTTAATAACAGGGTGTATTCTACTTCAGAATTTTTCATTGATAAAACGGAGACAGCTCTAGATACGGTATTAGAGTTGATTCTTGAAGGAGGAAATCCTTCTTATTTCCCTTTAAAATCCAAGAATGATAAGTTTATAAAAGTGAAGTTATATCAGATTTCCAGTGAAGGAATAGGAATAGCTTTTCAGAGAATGAAGACAAATCAACATGCTAAAATGGTTGGAAAAGGAATGTTTGATATCGCAGCTTTGAGAAATCATGAAACAGGATTATATGCCGTCAAATTGCATAAAGATCTTGTTCTTACAAAAGATGAGCGCTTCGCTAATCCTGTCTCCTTGCACCTTCTGAACACCTACTTAACTCTGGAAATTCAACCTTATTTCCTCGATATGTTTGAATTAGTGAATCCTAACTTAGCACTCAGCCTTAGATCTCTAAAGCCGATTCACACAAAGCCAGACGATGCTATATTCTTGTTGAGGGAAATTAAGATGAATTACGCAGCAAATAATGACGAATCAATTCTTGGTCATATATTTACCCTAATAGACAAACAGGATATTCCCAAGTTAGAAAATAAGATGGTTGGTCCATTGAAGAACATAACCACCAGAAGACTCAAGAACTTTGAGTTTTTGAATCTCAGCTTCAATCCATCAAACCCCTTATTTGATAGAGATGAGTTCTTTTATCATCCTAGAAATGGAGACACAATCTATATAAATAGAACAACCATTACACTAGATCAAGAAAACGACCCTAATGATGTTAAGAACCTTGAGCCTACAATGAGCGTTGAACTGCATAATAATGTACAAAACCTAAGTTTAGGCCATTTCCCATTCCAGAGAGGCACCCAATTGACTCTTTACTCTGAACTAAAGTATTATAATCCATTTGTTAATCACTAATCGTCTAGGAATGAAACTGATTCAGTTGGAAATTGTAAATTCAGATTAGAATATATTACCAACTTCTTTACAGAGCTCCCTCAAGGCAAATTCACAATTAGAAAGCTGGAACTGAAGCTAGAAAACCAAGCGTCATTTGACGGTTTAGAACACTTGGAACTCTATGTAAAATCTCGTAAAACTTCAGAACAGGGTAAGACATTAGAACTTTTTGCTTAGCGTTTTAGGCGAGAAGATAACAATTCCATTAACTGCATTTGAATCTAGAGATGGTAGCTTCGTCCTGCCAAAGCCACTGGAGTTTGAAACAATAGAAAAGTCTAGTAGCTTCCATATTGAATTCAGAAATAAAAGATTGCCTATTCCAGTGATCGGAACAAAGATGCATCTCTATGATATTGATTTTCCAAATCCTCATAATATTCAAAAAACAAAAGTAGAGGATAGTGATATCGAAATACATAGAGTCATAATCTTGCCCTATCCCACAAAACTCTCGCCTAAAGCGTTTATCTTAATCAATATTTACTGTTCCTACAAAGATAGAACAAGCTTGACAGATCATAACTTCAAATCCTTCTACACACTACTCAGATTTAGAAACATCATAAATGCAAGATTCGATCAGATGAGAAGAATCGTATACTACAATCCCACTAGCAAGCCTCTTATCTTTGGCGGTCGATTCAAAAGATATTACTATAGCATTGGAAGAGCCGACCTCTCTTTCCTCCCTATATGTCATAAGAAACAGCTTGACATTCTAGAGGGAAAAAAATTTAAACTTAGAGCCGCTAATAGAGATGATATCACTTCCTTGAATCTTAGATTCCCATCTAGAACCAAATTCAATCTCCCAGGAATTGTCTCCATGAAGGAACCCATAAAGATTATTGTATCATACACCAGCATCTACAAAATAAGAGAAAAATCAAAGGATAGGAATGTAAAGGATACCACTGTATCAATATCTTATACACTAAAAATAGATATGGTTAATTACAGAGAAGTAGTAGAAGGAGGTTTAACTCACTTGGAATTGGAGCTTCTCAGTCCTATCGACTTGCATCTTCCTGACTATGATATTTTGAATAACACAATTGACATAACCTTCCAATATACTGCTAAATCACAAGGCTTAACAGAACAAAAGGCAACTCTAAATTATTCAGATTATTTACAACAACTGAAAAACTCAAAGAGCGTTGAGCCTACTCCACAAAGGTTGTTCATCTTTATGAAACCATCCAGCCAGAAGATTATGATTGAATTAAACCAGATAGCATCAGATTTTATTAATGATCCTCATGGAAAAATAGATATTAGTATTCACAGATTAGTTTTATTGGATGAGGTCATTGAGACTGAAGAAGGCATAGCTTATAAGAATAAGAATTTAACATTGAAAAAGAAAGACGAAGCATTAAAGGGAGTTAGCCAGCGTAATAAGTTCCATTTTGAAGTCAATATGAAACTCCAAAAGCAGAGACAGACTTCAGGAATTTTCAACCATCAAGGAGTTCCAATTGAAGCTACCCCCTCAGATTTTACCTTTTTCACTTCAGATGTTGGAAACTATCTTGACATTACCTTAAATATCCATACAGAGCAAACTAATATCAAGGATAAGCTAAGTAAAGGAGAATTGTTAAATAATGAAGTCCTGAAGAAAATTGGAAATGAGGAAGGAAAATCTTCAAGCTCGAATAGTATTATTGTGGCAAAATCTAGAGTATCACTGGGGTCCTTACCTCTAATCCCTCACAAAACTTATCCAATTTATATCCCTTTATATGCCCAAAACTATCCCAATAATGACCTTATCAAAGTCTTCTTGGACACTCTCAATAGAGATAATATCATTATTCTTGGCAGCTTCACCTATACTCCTGAAAAATGGTATAATGTTGCATTCAAAGTAAATAAATTGGAAAATATCAAATTCAGCAAATTGGATGAGTTTTCAGACAGTACACTTGACGCAACAATTGATGAGCAAGAGATCAGTCTCCCTCGTTTGGGCGTAACGATTGAAGCCAATCGAAGATTAAATACTGGGGAGACCAAAGAACTTTATGTATATGAAAGCATGCTGTATGAGACCAACCCTAAAGAAGGATCAATTCTCACGTTTAATGATAATGAAGCCTTCAATGTGATTTATGATGACGCTGACGCTCCCAATGAAGAGTTGTATGCTAATATCAGTTTAAGATACTGCCATGGAAACAAATCAGATGTGATTGCTACTAAGGTGATCAGCCTTAAGAATCAATTCTTGAACTCTAAAGCAACAGGAAAGTCACAAATCATCAGTGCAAATTTACAAAGACTGGAGAATGTCGAATGTCCACTTGATAGGACTATCAAGGAGTTCCCTCTTACCTTTGAATTGTGTTCCAGTATGAATTACGGTGAATCTCTTGCTCCTAAGAAGAAGAAAGAGGAGAAGAAAAGTCAATTGGTTTCATTTGATTTCCGTGAGAATGACATTACTGAGATGATTTTGGCTATGGTCAACTCCACGATTAATTTAGTAATCACAGAAGCTATGAAGGAAATAAACGAATACTTAATGTTTGAACATTTGGAGTCAGCCAGCTTCCCATATAGTAAGCCCTTGTTCTATGCTTTTAGAGCTATTCTTCGATTATACAGCGAAAAAAGAGAGATGGCTTCCTTAAGTATCAAAAATATATTTGCTCTTCTTACCTTTGATCAAAAGCTACTTCGAAAGGTAGAGTTTGAATCTTTCTTAGAAGACTTGGTTGAATGCTGCTTAGTTTACATGAAGAAATATGAACTTTCTAGCCAAGATAATGAACTGAAGGAAATTATGCAAAACTTCAACTATAAATTCTATAATGCAGAAAAGACCAAAGAGGTATATCAAGAGATGGAGCCATTTAAGGTCGAGGATCTTAAAGATGCTGATTTTGAGACAATATTTATTCATGCGAAGAATAATTCTATATATCCTGCAGGAGAAGATGAAAATAAAGAGGAACAGATTGAAAATCCAGCTGACTTTGCGAAAACTTTGGTATACATTATGAAAATCATTGATGTTGCATTATCTGAAATTCCAGAATTTAATCATCAAATCATCACTAAGGTCCTGCCTGTACTCACCAAATTTACAAAGCACTTCATTAATAGTGATGAAAATCTGTTACTCTCTTATCTAAAGCTAACCAGAAAATGCTTGATTGATTTTGAGGATTCATATGCAGAAAGTATTTGTTTAAAAACACTCAGGCAAGTGCTTGACTGTGTGATGGAGATAGACTTAACAAAATCAAAGAAAAATCTGGAACTAATTTTCAGAATTCACTCATTTGTAAACAAGAAGATAGCTCAGCTCTTAGACAATAAAGAAAAGGTGAAAGATCTTTATAACCAGCAACTTCTGTATATGCAGAAAAATGCACTCGATGATAATATAGCTTACCTCTACGAGCTCTTTTCACTTATAATTCGAATTTTCCAAGACCCTAATGTTGATCCTCAACTTCTTCAGGTATTTAATATTAGTTTAATATATAATAATAATCTAGGAATTTTTCAATTCAGCGGATATCTACTTCAAGATTATTTCATATTTGTCAATTCTGGCAAAACTAATAGAAGAAACAAATATTGAAAGAGAAATGAATCAAATTCTACAGGTGTTAGAAGAAATTATATCAAGATATCAGATAAAAAATGTATGAATCTAATTTACTTTGTTAATGTGCTAGTTCAATAAAGACAGAGTCATTGGAAATCTTCAAGTTCTTCTAAACAAAAAGGGGCTCTCTGAAAAAACTAAAATCAAAATTCTCCATATTATAAACTTTTACAGAAATATTAAGCATGGTGATGATGAGCACAAAAAAGCCAGACTGCTACAAGCTCTCAAAGGACAAACTAAAGAGACCAAGCACAAAGATATCACCACGAAATATCTTATTAGCAAGTTAGATTGGATGAAATAAAGTATGTGCATAATGCATAAATAAAAATTAATAACTACTTTAACATTTTCTCTTCATGCATAATCACTCTTTCCAGGGGAAATCCCCTTCTAATGGTGCAATAAAGTTTCCAAATATTATCTATAAGCAACGATTACTTCCTGTCCCCCTCATTAAGCAGAATATGGTTCCTTCAGAACAAGAGTAAATATATCTTAAATCAATAAAGTGATCTTTGCTCTAGAATAGACTTCTTGACCTTGAAAGAGAAAATTGAAAAAAATAGGGCCACAAATACAAAATTGCGTGTGACAGAAAGGAATCCATCAAGTAAAATTTTTATTCATGAAGATAACAGACAGCATCTCCTCTTAGAATAAGACAATACTCGGTCGTTAACAACTATGCAAGGCTATGCGATCAGTAAATAGAGTGATAGTCAATTTCACTTTCATAGACCATTCCTTGAGTATTCAAGTTATCATTTAAAACAGATAACGGGAAGAGGAGTTAAGAAGAAGAAGCTTCCACCTCTTGAAAATGAGCTGTTAAAGAATAGAAAAACTACAATTAATCCAGACTCGACCGCTAGTAGGGGCTTGCTAAGAGGACTGTATCTCAATCAGACGTTGGACCCTTCTGCAACCACTCTAGAAGAAGAAGATCAGAGCTTCCCTGGAGATATAAACCCATTTATTGAAAAGAGACTTAGACTTTTAGATAATGAGGCATTTCTAAGATTTACTAGTTTGCAGACTATATTAAATTCAACAAATCCCAGATATTCTAAAGAGAATATTGCTATGATGCCTATATATCAGCTCAAAACAATTTACAAGCTATATCCAGAGGAAATAGTGAATATTGTTCTCAGATCAATATTGAAAACTGGAAATAAATACATATACAAGCTTGATATTCCAAAAGATACTCCAGTTAGGACATTATTAGACGAAAATCCATATCCTGAGCGAGATGGGGATTACCTAGTCAAAATCTTGAATGAAGAATATAATGCAGAGGTTCTGTAAATAATCAACTTCTAATGTTTAATGAACTATAGATTCCCATATGTTGAGCTATCTATTCCAAAAGAATCAGTTTATGCAAAAAAGGTTCTTAGTCAAGCTGAATTGGAGGAACTTTTTGCTAAAAAGTTTACTAACCTAGAGTCATACGTAAGAGTCAATTATTTTCTTTCAACAGATAGATCAAAATTCTAGCGCCAAACATTACTCAAGAAAAGAAAGAAATAGAAGAAAAACTGCGAAAATTACCTCCTTTAATTAAGAAAATTGTGAAGATAAACGATAAAATGGGACTTCTTATGTTCAAGTCAATGCAAATTGAGATAGAAAAGACTGAGAGTAACAATTCCTCCAAAGGACAGGGGAGAAGAAATAGAACAAAGAATATTAAATTAGATGTTTCGGTCTTTGACTTAGCGAAAATCTACAAACATGAAAGCGATCTCTCAGATCTACTAATGAGCTCTCTTAATTATGAGGATGGCGCAGGATTTTCACTTGAGTTGGACGCGATAAAAGATAAGTTTATGAAGAAACCAAGATTCTTTAGTCCTCAAACTGATGTTCTAAAGCTTAAAATACCAAAACTCAGCTCAGATGTGATTGTTAGGTAAAGCATATTTTCTTACTCCTTATTGACTAGATTACCTGTTATAGAGTTTTATATTCCTGAATTGAATATGCATAAGGCACTGGTGCTACAACGACCTCAGATCTTAAGTCTATGCAGAAGGGCATTTGCAAACTTGAAAGACTATGTAATACAAGAAATTATTTTATAATTCATTTATTTAGAGTGAGGAATTTAAAAACCTCAAGTTGGAAGCTGAAAAGAAGACTAGAATATTATTATACACTTATAACACAAAAGAAGAGAGAATATTGAACTTAATACAATACTTTGAAAAGTCCGCTCCAGAAGCAAATTGTAAAGTCAGAACTGTATCTTTGTCAAGTGACGATTATTTGCATATTGAGAATGAAACCCAGAAAACTGAGGAAACCTCTGTAATGAAAATCAGGAGATTTGATCCTCCATTAAAGCCAATTCTTCAAAAAGAGCTTGACAATATGAAGTGGGCTCAATATATTATGTTAACATATCATCATATATCTTCTTCTATAATCAAGTTTAATGGAATAATGAGACAGATAAAAAGTTCTCCTAATGCAGTTAGAGCTTTGGAAGGGAAAAAGATCATATTCTTCATTTTTGTTGATGAAACCATAGAAGCTGTGGAAAGATACAAATTGAAAAAGAGTCTACTAGAACTCCATACTTACTTTGGCAAGAACTTAAGAATATTCAACTTCAAATTGGCGAAGAGTTTAATCTTATCAACAGATTCAACACAGGCAGAAATTAATGCCAAAATTCTAAAAAGAAAACTAGAGCATCTAGATGAACCTTTTGAGTAAATTAACCTTTGTTTGATTTGATTTTCTAGTGATATTACACTTCCTCAAATGGATGGCAGTGCAAAATTCCTTAGTTATGAGGTCAAGATTGAGAAAAGTAGTAAGAATAAAATTGTATCTAAGGTAATAGGGGAAACGCCTCTGGACCCGAAGAAAATAAAGGATGGACGTATTGTCTCACACTATAGAGATCATAAGATATATTGCACTGTCACTTTATTGTAGAAATACAAAAAAATAATTCTAATTAGATAGGAGTCTTACCATTACCCTTTACAGATATCTTGATCAAGAGGGAAACAAAAAAATCGAGCATGTATATGTGATTGGATTCAGGCCTCTACTCGAATTGCTAGTGGTTGGAGAATACCAAGGCTTGCAAAGATATTTGGTTGAGAACGTCCAGATATTGAAGGTTACTGATCCCAGGAAAAAAGATATAGTATATCGCTTGGGATATCTGAATCAGGATGCTGATGGAAACTATGAAAATCTAAAAGTGAGAGATATTCATCTCAATAATGGATTTTTGCTTGACTTTAATTATGAAATGAAGTTCAATAAAGAAAGATTCCTCCTTAAATTTGAGTAAGTACAATAATAAAAGTCATTATTTAATAGATATCCACGAATAGAATTATATGATCCTTCGGATTCAACTAAAAGGACAATAAAAATTAACGAGCAAATGTTTCAGCAGATGATAGATAGTTCATTCAATGTTAATATAACACTTTCTGAAAAATCGTAAAGGATACATCCTTTTTTATTACATATCCAATTCTCACAGCTGTAATATTATATATGATAGTTGAAACAAGAATCAAAAGAAATAAGAATTTTGCGGAGGGGGATAAGTGGAAAGTTCATTTACAATAGTGTTGTATTGTCTTTTCATTTGTTCAGAGATCTCCTTTGGTATTTTTCTACCAGTTTTTTGTAGCTAAAACATGATCATTTATGATATTAAATCTACCATCTTCAACTCATAGAGCTTAATTTTCCTTCCGATTAGTTGATTTCTTCTTCCTTCTTGCGTAAGCTCTCTTTTCTTTTTCTCTTCTTTTGCATAGTGTTTTTCTGCATCGAACTGTCTAAGCCCAAGTGGATTAAAATTAGTATTATGAATTTTCCCTCTAAGCAGGAGATCCACTCCTGTTTTGAAGTATTTCTCTTGATTATATTCTTTATAGCCTCTGTAATTGTTGATTGATCTTTTCAGTTCCTCTACGGGGTCTTTTTTCTCTTTATGATCTTTCTCTTTTCCTTCTGTTTCTTTCTCTAAGTTGAATTTTTTGCTAGTTGGCAAGTAAAGAGTCTGAGACTTAATTCCAAGATCAATTTTAGGTGAAGAATCAATATTTTGACTCTGATTGATCTTGTTTGAAGGAGAAAACTCTTTGATTGAATTATTAACAGTAGGCAATCGTAACACACTTTCCTTTTGCTCACTAATAGGTTCCAAGGGACCTTTAGTAGGAGAATCTTTAGATGCCAACTGGCCCTCCTCCAAGTTATTTCTTGTTTGCTTTTCTTCATAGATAACAGTGTCCATATCCTAATACTCAGATGACTTTGATTGAAAACTACTTCACTAGTGTCTAGTGTAAAATGTAGGGAGACAGCACCTCGTCCTGTTAACTCTGTTGAATTATCTAATCTATCAGTATTGTCTCTGCTCTGGATTCTTTCATTTTTTTGATTTTGCTGGAATCTATCGGATGCCGTCGATGTGTAATAGGTTTCGTATGGTTCAGTTTTTATTCGTAAACTAGAATTGAAATCATGTTGCTTGAAAGGCAGTCTTAAAAGAGATCCTGGAGTTTTTGGCTTTAAATTTAAAGACGGATCTAACTCATTAACGGCCATTTTATTTGGCTTACAAAAGGTTGACATTCTTGAATCTTCCTTTACTCCAGAATATGCAGAATACCGGTCCTTTAAATATATGCCATGGGGTCCCTTAGTCTTGGCCCCTGCTTTATCAGTATTGTTCGATTCTAGAAATCAGCTTATTCAATTACAACTTGAATACCTTGTCCCTTGGTGCTAGGCCTAGTCATATTAAATACTTCCTCTTGTGAATCATTCAAGAAGTCGGGGGAGGGAGATCTTGCGTTTACACTCTCTCTAAACTTCTTGATTTTTTCTTCAAAATAGCTTAAGGGGAGGCCCCATTCACCTATACTGTTATGACTGATTGCTATAATTTTACTTTCAGAGGAGTCTGATTCATTATCACCGAGGCTGAGGTTCAGGGTACCCAATCTGCTGCATTCGAAAAACAGTTTTTCTTTATTCTTGATTTTATCAATCAATATTGTCGATAGCATTTTTTCTTCTTTGACAGTTAGTTCAAAGTTTCGAAATCAGCTTTACCTCTTTGTTTTTCGAAGAATTTTTGTTTGATATACTCTTTCTGAAATTGCTTATATCTCTCGTTCCAGTGCTTTTTAGGAAAAAGCAGCTTGTCTCTATAAGACACTTGAGGTTCATACTGCATCCTAGCCAATAAATCCAAAACCTCTAGATTCTTATTTACATGGATTTTTTAAGTTCTTGTCTCTCTTGATAGTCTTTCAAGACTTGTTCTTTGCCTGTATTTCCTCCCTTTTGTGCTTCCTTTCTTTCTTTATTGACCTACAATAGGAAACTAGGTAGAGCATTCATACACTCTCCAAAAAAGCTTGTCGAACCTCTTCGGCAGTCTTCTTCTTTCTTGTTACGAGGGGTGCTCTTAACT
>Ga0065720_1018842_pt1 | contig 107322 bp, 140 predicted proteins | sample Thericmetagenome_FD_59107 | JGI IMG/M metagenome (GOLD analysis project Ga0065720, IMG submission 59107) | Thermophilic microbial communities from the Joint Bioenergy Institute, California, USA of rice/straw/compost enrichment - eDNA_2 v2... | ecosystem: Engineered > Solid waste > Grass >...
AAATTACCTAACACAGATAAAAAAGTAGGAATAGATTTAGGATTAAAGGATTTTTTAGTATTATCAGATGGTACAAAGATAGAAAATCCTAAATGGTTAAGTAGAACTGAAAAGAGAATAAAGAAAGTCCAAAGGGATTTATCAAGAAAACAAAAACATGGTAAGAATTATGAAAAAACAAGGTTACACCTTGCGAAACTACATGAGAAAATAGCAAATCAAAGGAAAGATTTTTTACACAAGTTATCCTCTAAAATTATAAACGAAAACCAAGTTATAGTTTTGGAGGACTTAAAGGTAAAGAATATGCAACAAAATAAACATTTAGCAAAAGCAATAAGTGAAGTTTCATGGTCAGAATTTAGAAAGATGTTAGAATACAAAGCTAACTAGTATGGTAGAGAAATAATAATAGCACCACTAAACTATGCATCAAGTCAAATATGTAGTGAATGTGGATATAAAAATGTAGAAGTAAAGAATTTAGCATTAAGAGAATGGAAGTGCCCAAACTGTGGTACTATCCATGATAGAGATATAAATGCATCAAAGAACTTACTAAAATTAGCCATGTAGGTGGTAAAACAGGGGAAGGAACAGCCCTTTGAGCGTGGGTAATCTGGTAACAGAAGTTACCTTGACCACGAAGCCCCCACCTATAGATGTGGGGGGTAGTTCACTAGTATATAATGAAGAAATTAATTTTTGTTTTAAGGTTTTTAGAAAATTATTAGTTAGTGATCCTTATTATGTAGAGAGGATGATTTATTTGCGTGATACTAAAGATGTAATGGTAGTGATAAGTGAAGATTTAGATTGTATAATTGATTTGTTATATAATAGTTTTTAATGATGAAGTAAGAAGAGGTTGTACTTGTATATTTGATACAACTGTAGTAGTTTCTTTGGAGTATTATTTTTATGATATTTTATTATATAATTATTGTTTTCCTGATTGGAAAAAAGATTATATGATGGTTATAAATGATAATATAGATTTAGTAATAGATTTAATTTTATAATGAGGGTATGATGAGTGGAAAAAATTTTAATTAATGCTAAATTAGATGATTTAGAATATATTTTTTTAGTAAATATGAGTAGAAGAGTTAAATTAAGAACATTTTTTGATAATTTAAATTTTGATAATTTTGCTTCTGTTGTAAACTGTGATCTTATGATAGAAGATGATAAAGATTTAATATTTGATTTATTATTAGAGCAATAAAAAAGAAGCTATTTAATTAGCTTCTTTTTTTTTATATTAGTTTGTTTTCCACGAAATGGGCATAAACATATCATTGCCAATCATTTCTGATTTTACGAATACGTGTATTCCTTTACCCATGTGACCGAAAAGTCCGTATACTTTCCAATCACAAGTTTTATTGTTTTTAGGAAAAATATATCCGCTGTTACATTTATATGGGTTAGTAGAAATTTGATTACAAGCTGGACATCTAAATTTTTTTTCTCCAATAGCTGTTTTTAAATCATTTATAGTATCAAAAACTTTTACATTTTGATTTTTAAGTGATGGTTGATTGGCTTCTTGATAGTAATTAATAGCATTGTAAGTTCTATTTTTTTCCCATGCTTGTAAAATTTCTAATTTTGGTATATTTAAGATAGATGAGTATTTTTTTTTCAATAATTTGTTCCATTTGATGATCTCTTATTTTATTAAATTTATTTAGTATTGTTTGATTCGATATTTTTTTCTTGGACGTTGATTGAGATTTCTTCTTTGTTTTCTACTTTTTTGAGAGCTTCGATTTGTTGTAATTTTGTTTGTTCTATTTTGTATTTGTATTTTTCTTTTTCAATATCGCTATATTGAGCACATCCAAAACAAAATATTAAGGCTATAAGTACTAGTCCAATTAAGTGAAATTCATTAAAAGCGTCCATAATTTGTTTAATTTTACTCATTTTACATTTTCCTTTCTTAAAAAGTTGATAATATTTTTTTATAAATAAATAAATATGATTATATCATTTTTCTTCTATTTCGATAGAAACATTTTCGTTATTTTTTAATAATTCGATTTGTTGAAGTTTAACTTTTTCAGTTTCGTAATTATATTTTTGTCTTTTTGTGATTTCTTTTTGAGCACATCCAAAACAAATAGTGATGCAAAGAGCAAGCGTAATAGTAACTGTTATAATAATATCACTTGCATCCTTGTTATCTCTTAATGATTCAAAAAATTTCATAATTTATATCCTCCTTAAATATGTATATATATTTATTATATTATGTGAAAATTAAAATGTAAAGGAGAAAATTGTAAATGATTTATTTCTTTTTAAAGGATGAAAGGTCTGTTGATGAATTATATGAATTTAGTAATATGTTGAATGAATCTAATGATAAGCATATGTTTTTTTGTTTAATGAATTTAGATGATATTAAGTATTTTAATCATAAACTTAATATTGAGCCTTTATTGATAGAATGTGATGATGATATATTTTTTGATTTATGTTTTGAGTAATATGTTTTTAGTAATATGTTTTTAGTAATATGTTTTTAGTAATTATGCATTAATTAATTGTTGATAAAATTTTTTTAATGAATCAATAAAATTTAAACCATTGTAAATATCTTTTTTAGTCCAGTAACTGTCATCAACTTTAATACGGACCACATTATCGTCATTATTTTTGAAGATTCTGTAGTAATAGTGTTTTTTGTTTTTTGTAAAAATTAAAGTATGTTCTTTATTATGAGAAAAATATTGATAAGTATATCCCATCATTAAAGATGTTACTTGAATTAAATATGTTAATTTATCAATTTCATGAATTTCTGATTGAGAAAGATTAATTCTAATGTTGATTTTATCAAAAAATTTATATATAATAGATTTTTCATTAATATTATTCACAATTTTATCCCCTTTCATTAAATAATAATTATTTTATATTAAATATTAAAAAACAGATTTGTAAAAAATCTGTTTTTGTTGTTTATATTACATTATATTCGTTTTTATTTGATTTTATACATGAATTTTTGTTATTAATTGTTTTGATTAGATTAATTAATTGTTCTTCAGAATAAAGAGTTTTATCACGAAAAATATACTCATATACATGAACCATCCTGCTAATTGAATTATAAACATTGATTCTTGTTTTAAATTTTTCTTGAGTAATGATTAATTTTTGAGAATATGGTAAGTCTAAAATATATTTGTTATCTTGTTTTTTCAAAATAGAATTATATTCTTTATTTAATAAATCGATAATGTTTTCAATGTATTTTTGAGAATCTATGTTTTTTAATTTTTGTTGGTTGATGATTACATTGTAAACAATTTCTAATTTCATTTTATTGCTGTAAACAGTTTCAATAGCTTTATATTTTTCATACCATGTAATGGTAAATAATTTTTCAATATCATCATAGTTGTAAATATAAATTTCTTTATTATTGTTAGCAATGGATATTGAATTCGTATGTTTGCAAATTTTTGTTTTGTAATTTAATAATTTTGCACAAGTGATAATATCATCCACACTTATCTCCATATTAATCATCACTTTCTTCAGTTTTTTCAGGTATTAATTTAAGCTTTTTAAGTATCATATGTGAATTAATAGCTGTGAACATTAAAATTAAAGTAACAAATGCAATGTCATAAAATCCATAACCAATAGCTAAACCAACACACGCAGTTATCCATAAATTTGCCGCCGTTGTTAGTCCATGTTTTGAATTTCTTTTATCAGTCCAAATTACACCCGCTCCAATAAAACCAATTCCACTTACTACTTGAGCTGCCAATCTCATTGGGTCTGAATAAAATGATGAGTAAGCAGATGATAAAACCATAACTAAACAGGAACCAATACATACCAATGCATGAGTTCTAGTGCCCGCTGGTTTCCCTTTTTTAGTTCTTTCTAACCCAATAACAGCTCCAAAAATAAAAGAAACAAATAATCTTAAGTATAATTCTGGTTGTAAATTTAACAACATTTTTATTCCCCTTCCTATTAATTAGTTATATATCCAATTGTAAAAAAATGTTCTTATTTCTTCTAAAGAATATTTTTTTGAATCCAGATATAATTCATCAGCAGAATTATTTTTTGTAATTAAACTCACAATAATATAATCATCTGTATAACGAATGAGTATAGATTTATTGACATCTTCAAGACTAAGGCCAATGAAATTAAAAACTTGTTCTTGAGTATATCCTAATAACTTAGCAGAATATATTAATTCAGAAGCTAAATCTTCATATTTCATAATAATCACCCTCTATAAAGATTTAATCGCGAACTCATACATTTTTTCAATTGAACACAAATTTGAATTAGTTTTGTATTTGCTGGGATATGCAATTTCAATAAAATCATTATTGTAAAAAATACATAATTTTACACTTGGGTTAGCAAAAACATAATATTTAGATTCATCATATTCATGAATATTTATTTTATAATTTGATAATTTAGCAAAAATTAATAAATTATTTATAAAATCATCTGAATTCATTTTTTTCTCCTTACTAATTATTTTTTTTTAGGCAATTTCCAATCAAATTTTAACGATATCATTCTAAATGTAATAATTAAAAAAAATAAAATTAAATATCCAGTTATTGAGTAAACTATTTGCAATCCCATCATTAAACCACCAATTATAGACCATAAAGCATATATTTCATCTTTTAAAACTAACGGCTTTCTCCCCGCCAATAAATCTCGTATTATTCCTCCTCCAACCCCAGTTAACATCGCTGATACTATAATCGCAGGTAAACTCATATTAATTGAAATAGCAACCAATGAACCTTGAATTGAAAATGCGGCTAAACCTATAGCATCTAAAAATACTTCTATTTTTTTCCATTTTATCACTATAGATTTAGGGAGTAAAAAAACACTTAAACAAGTAATTAGAGCAGTTGTAATGAAAAACTTTTGGTCCCATAACATAGTTGTGGGAGCTTCTATCAAAATATTTCTTAAAACTCCTCCCCCAAAAGAAGTTACTAAACCTAATACAAATACCCCTAAAATGTCATATTTTTCTTCAATTGCTATAGTTGCTCCACTAGCTGCAAAAGCTATTGTTCCTAAAAAGCTAAATAAATTAAAGATTTCTAAGCCCAAAATTATCACCTAATAAAATATTTTTAAAATCTTTTACTCCTTTACTTATATCTGAAAATAAATAAAGTTTTATGTTATTATCTTTTGTTCCAACATATAAATTAGTAATAAACCCATATTTATTTATGTAAAAACCTAACTTATAACCACTTATATCAATAACAACATCAAAAAATCTTCTCATTCCTTTATACATAATTGTTTCTTCATATTTATAATCTTCTTTAATATTCATTAATTTTAATGATACTTTTAATGATTCCAACTCATCAATAGCTTCTTTATGCTTATCAACAATTTTTGCAATTATACCACTATTCATGATCTCTTTTATCATAATTTACACCCTCCAATATATAAAATTATTATATAACATTTTATTGAAAATGTACATTAAAAAAAGGAAAATTAATTTTCCTTTTTTCCATCAATTCTATTTAAACTATAAACATTATATGAGTAAGCATCATATTCTTCATCGTATTCTATTTCTAAAGCATGTAGTGAATGTCCAAAAACGAATCCGCCATCAATACAAATCTTGTCTTTTCCAAACCAAACATACGGATCTTTATGAATATTAATTGTTGGAGTATGACCAAATACAACAGTTTTTCCTATATTAAGAGTTTCATGAACAAAATGTTCATACGGTAACCACAGCATATCTTCCAATTCCATATTTTTCCAGTCTTCTCCGTATGAAGGTATTATCCCTGCATGAACAAATAAAAAATCATCTGTTTCATGATAAAAAGGTAATGAATCAACAAAATCTATTATGTCTTGATAATGTTCAAGTATGTGATTTTTATATTTTTTATTGAATTCTTCTACGTTTGGATATTCTTCATATTTTAATTCAAAATCATTTTTATAAAAACTACATACGGTTTCTATTCCACCATGCATTAAAATAAAATTATCATTGTTTTTAATGTATTCTAAAAACATAGATTCATGATTACCACGCAATATTATTGCTCCATCTTCTTCTTTAAGTTTTTTAGCATATTGTAACATCTTAAAACTATCTGGTCCTCTATCAATTAAATCACCAATAATAATTAATTGATGAGTGGATGGATGATAATTTGAAAGTTCTAGTAGTTGCTTAAATTGCTCATAACATCCGTGAATATCACTTATAGCTAATATTTTTTTCATTTACACCATCTCAATTTTTTCTTTAGTTTTTAAATCAAATCCTGAAATCACCAATTCCCATTTTCCTTGTTCATTTTCTTTTAAGCTAAAATCAGCATTGATGGAATCAACTTCTACTCCAAACTTTTCAACTGCATATTTTTTAATAATTCCACATACTTCTTGAACATCCATTCTAATATTAGACATTAAATCACTCTTTCTTTTTTTTATTTTGGTTAAATTATATGCGTATTTAATTTTAATTTTAACAATTTTTGTTAAACACAAAATATTCTTTATTTATAATAATATAAATTTCACATTTAATTTAAAAGGAGACTATTTATGAAAATATTTATGGATACGGAATTTACAGGTTTACATCAAAACACATCATTAATTAGTATTGGACTTATATCTGAAGATGGAAAAATGTTTTACGCTGAATTTAATGATTACAAAAAACACGAAGTTGATTCTTGGATTCAAAAAAGTGTTATAGATAATTTAATTATTAAAAACAAAAAAATTGATTTAACTTCTGCTATTAAAGAATCTAATGATGATTTAGTGGTAATGACTGGAAGTTCAAATCAAATAAAACCATATTTGATTGGTTGGTTAAATCAATTTGATAATATTGAGATATGGTCTGATTGTTTAAGTTATGACTGGGTATTATTTTGCGAATTATGTAGTAATGGAGCTATTAATTTACCTAAAAATATTTATTATATTCCTTTTGATATATCAACTTTATTTAAAATGAAAAATATAGACCCAGATATTTCTAGAGAAAATTTTGCAAAAGAATGGATAGAACAAAATCCTTTCATATTAAAAAATACAAAACATAATTCTCTTTGGGATGCGTATGTTATAAAAGGTTGTTATGAAACTTTAATAAATAAAAAGGAGAAATAAACATGGAAAAGCAAAGTTATTTTCACAAAACTAAAATTAATAAAGGGATATACGGAGAATTGTCTAAGATAAGAGAAGAATTAGAAGAAGCTTACGATGCTGAAAATCAAGGTCAAGATTTAATGTTATTGATTGAGCTTTCAGATATTATTGGCGCCGTAGCTGGAGTAGCTAAAAAATATGGATTTTCGCTTGAACAATTAGTTAAATTCTCAGAACTTAGAAGTTATGTTGGACAAAAAGAGGAAGAAGAATTAAATTGTAAATCTAATAATAAAATTTAAATAGGAGAAATTTTATGTATAAAAATTTTATTGTTACTTTATCTTCATATAAATGCGATAAAAATTGTCCATTTTGTATAGCTAAAATGAATATGTTACATAAAACTAGAGAAGATTTAAATTTATTAAAAAATGAATTAATTAAACTTCAATCTTCAAATTATAAATTTAAATCATGTGTTATTAGCGGGAATGGAGAACCATCATTATATGATTATGAATTTCTCGTAGAACTTAAAGAATTATTGGAACAATCAAGATTATTTCAAAAATATAGAATTCAAAGCTCAGGAAATATATTTTTTGAGAAAGAAAAGTTAATTTATTTAATAATTGGCTTATAGAGGTTACCAGAATTTCAAGAAATTTTGAAGACGAAAAAGATATTTTGAAATACAAAAGAGATTATACATTAACAGAAGAATATAAAAATTCAAATATTAGAATGAACGTAATTTTATTGAAAAATAGTTTATCTAATTTAGTTGAAGATATAAACTATTATTTATCTCAAAATAATATAAAAGAAGTAGCAATTAAATTTTTAGATATTTTAAACGACACAAAATATGATAAATGGATAAAAGAGAATGGTTTAGATTATTCTAATTCAAATGAAGTTATTAATATTGTAAACGATAATTTTAAATTAATCAGACATGAATATCAAAATTATTATTGGAAAGATACAAGAACAAATAAATTAATATCAATGTATGTAAATGATAAATACAATAAAGATAAAACAAATGAAAACTTTATGCGGTATGGTTCTAATCAATTAAAAAAATAAAAAAAAGGAAAGAAAAAATGAGTTATTATGTTCAAAATGGTATTTATAAATTGGGTTTTGAATTATCGAAATTAGAAAGACAAATTCTTAGAGATATGGAAGATCATTTAATATATAATAATTTTAATTATCTTTCAGTTCCATCAACTATCACAATTGATACTTTTATTAAACAACAAATAAAATCTCAAACATTTAAATACGAACATAATAGTGTTTTAGGCGGTTCTGCTGAACAAGGAATTTTAGAATATTTTTCAAATAAACATGTTAAACCTCAAAAAATATATTCAAAAAATTCATGTTTTAGAGTTGAAGACGAATACATCGACCTTCTGAGAGTTAAAGAATTTTATAAAATAGAACAATTTATCTTTTGTGAAGAAAAAGATGCTGAAGATATGTTTGAACATGCGTTATTAAATGGAATATGGTTACTTGAACAGTATAATTTGAAATATAGAGAAGTTGATGTCACAAAACTAGACCCTGGATATCACAAGAAAAAAATAGATTTAGAAGTATACACTAAAAAATATGGGTGGATAGAAACACATAGTTGTACTTATTTTGGTGAAGAACAGACAAAACGTTATAATATAACGGGAGCCACTCATACTATTTCAAACACTGGAGTAGCTACACCTAGAATTTTAATTCCTTTAATAGAAAGGATGGTTTAATGGATTTTTTATCTTATTGTTTAGAATCTAATTATGGAGGAAAATTAGGTTTATATAAAAATGATGTAATTATATTTTTACCATTTTTTGATAATGATAGTGACTACCATAATTCTCTTAATTTATCTAAAATATATTTTGAGTTTTTAGAAAAGAAAGATAAAACAACTTTTACGGGTCATTATATGACTGTTGATTCTTCACAAATTTGTTTTATAGATGTTAAAGATAATAATGAGTTAATTGATATTATTATGGAATCAAAAAAGGAATCGTATTAAGCGATTCCTTTTTTTAATTTCCAAACATTAATAATGTTTGATATATAATCATTCCATTGTTCTACAGGTTTATAAGAAGAAGAAAGATTTTTTTCAACCGCTGTAGTTGAAACCATAACGACTTCATTTTTACTATAAAAACTAAGATTGAAATAGTGATAATCACCATTTGGGTCTATTTCCAATTTTAAATCTTTAGGTAATCTCATTCTTATATCAATAGTAATTCCCATTAAAGAATTTGTATCAAAAAATATTTTAATCATATCTCTTATTTTTTTCCAAGTTATATATTCATTAGTTCCAGATGGGTCTATTATTTTTGTTTCCAAATTAATTTTCAAACCATTAGAAGTTTCTATATATAATCTAAAAACTTCCCAATCTAAAAAAACATTTTTATTTGAAACATCATCAATTGATTCAACAGCATTAAACAATAAGTCAACTAATTGTTCCGTTTGAGACAATCCATAATTCATATTTTTACCTCCCTTTTAAGTAATTTCGTTAAATGTATTAACTACATTAGGTTGAGGTTTACCAGCTAAAGCTAATTCTTGTCTTTCTTTATAATTTTTCCATTGATTAGCAAATTCAGTAGCGAAAGCAACTTCTAATTGACCTTGTAGTCCTAATTGATTATCAACTATTCTAATAGTTTGTAAAACTATATCAGCAAAATGTGTGATTTCACTGTCAAAATAATGTATATCAACTGTACCCTCTTGTCTTAATTCTCCAGTTAATTTTCCTAATGATTCAATTAAATTTTTTATTGTATTCATATATTGCATTGTTAATTGATGTCTTTTTGTTTCACTACTAACATTCAAATCAACTTCTTCTAGTTTAATCATAGCAACATCAATTAAATGACTTAAATGATTAACTTTATCTATAGTTATAGATATACCTTGTTGTAGTAAGCTTCTACTTTGTTCCACTCTAGCTTTTGTTTCAGCTGTTTTAACTTTAATTATTTCATCATCTTTAAAATGTCTACTTAAATGTCTTCTAATTGAAGATGGTTTAATATCTTCTTTAGCTACAATTTCTTTTTCTTTTTCATCAGATAAATTTTGTAAATATTCGTAAATTTTTTCTGGAGATAACCCATTGAGATGTAATTTTTCAATAATATTTCTAAAATGACTATTACATACTTTACATTGGGAAACATTTATTATTTGATTTCGCATTATTTACACTCCTTTCGAGTTATTATATTGTATTTAATTTTCTTCTAACATATTCAGTTTCTATATATCTATCTTTAAGTATTTTCTTTTCATCTGGAGTTGCCCCTAAAAACAAATCTCTTTTTATATCCATTGCTCTCATTTCATATTCAGCTAATGTTTCAAAATCTCCATCCATACTAGTATAATCACTATTACAAAAATGATAAGCCCACTCAAATTCACTCCAGAGTCTATCATCATTAAAAGAATTTAATAAATTAACCTTATAAATTCTAGCCCAATCTTCTGGCTTTCTTCTAGATAAATCTATATTTTCAACTTCTTCCCATTTATCCATTTTTTTCACTCCTTTTCTTATTATTAGATAGAATTAATTAACACTTTTATTACACTTCTTCTTGTTATTGTTATAAGTAATAAGAGAAAATTTATTTTTAAATAAAACAATAAGAAGGGTAAGTGAATTTAATGTCTAAAGTTGAGTTTTGGCGCGATCCTCTTATGGATAGTATGATTGAAGATATTATAGATATTTTTCATATGGAAGGTGTTGAACTTGTTAGATTAAGTGGTATGACAAGGAGAGCAAGAAATATTATCAACAAACACGATTTACCTCCTGAAGCTGTTCATAATATCATATTAAAGCTTAAAAATTCAAATATTATTAACTTCAAACATATTACAAGATGTCCTCATTGCGGAGAAACATCATATCAAATAAAATGCGCTGATGATTTTTTAATAAAACCAAAATTGTGTGATACTTGTAATACATTATATGCGTTACTTCATGGTTCAACACTTGAGGAATAAAAAAAGAGAGGGTAAAATTCCTCTCTTTTTTAAGAATGAAACGTTATTCTTCCATTATATCATTATCATCATTATTTTCTTCATAATCATCATCTTCACCTTTTTTTGGTCCATCGATAATTCCTAATGCTACTAATACTGATAAAATAGAATTTACTATTAGGTCGAATTGACTAGGTATAATAACGACTCCATTCATTTGTAATACGAGTAGAACAATAGCTGAAATAGATACCCAAAATTTATAATTTTTGAGTTTTTTGCTATCAAACTTCATATATCCACCTCCATTTGTAGTATTAACATACTTCAATAAATGTTGATAGATAATCACCTCGTAATAAACTAAAGTTTAGTTTATCAATTTATAATATTATTAACATTAAAAAATATTTTCATAAAAAAAGAGAGGGTATTTTCCTCTCTGTTTATTTTTCTTTTTTAATTTTATTATCATTTTCTTTTTCTTCTTGTTTTAATTCATTTTCAATCTGTTGTTCATTTGACTGTTGCTCATTAATTAATTCTGTTATCATTGAAATTCTTCCTTGAACAACTAACATTTGATTTTCAATTTTTTTCTCATAATCTCTTAATTTTTCTAAATCTGCTTGTAAAATTTGCAATTTTTCTTGTTCCTGTAGTAATTTATTCATCATATTATATTTCCCCTTTATTGTAATGTAGAATATTTATTTGTACCAACTGGTAAAACAAAAGCTCCATTTGATCTTAACGTACCTTCAACCAAAAAGCTTTTACCATTATAAACTCTTAACCAATTTGAATCATTCATAAAAATACCACCACTATAAGTAGTATTCATCCAACCTGTAGCCCCAGTACTTTTAAACCACGTCCCTGTTATAAATCCTCCATTAGCAGTCAAAGAACCAGTTGTTGTGGTATTAGTGTCTGAACGTAAAAATTGAGAAGCTTGTAAATTACCAACAGTTGTAGCATTTCCAGTTATACTAGCCGGTAATAAGCCGGATGAATTTAGTTTTAATATTTTATTTGGAGTTGCAGATGTTACTACATCTGATGAATTAACTGCATCTGTAATTCCATATCCAGATAGCGTTGTTGGATTTGATCCAGAAGTAACAACTCCTTTTGCATCTACGGTTACAGTTCTATAAGTCCCCGGAGATACTCCAGAGTTTTTATAAGTAGTAACAATAGAAATATTACTACTTCCATCAAAAGAAATTGAACCAGTTACATCCCCTATTAATGATATAGTAATTGGATTTAGTAATCTCGATGCTGTCAAAGCATTTGTAGGCAAATATCCAGATGAATTTAGTTTTAATATTTTATTTGGAGTTGCTGTGGTTACTACATCTGATGAATTAACAGCATCTGTAATTCCATATCCGGATAATGTAGTTGGATTTGTTCCGGAGGTTATTCTTCCTTTTGCATCCACAGTTACAGATTTATAAGTTCCTGGAGATACTCCCGTATTTGTTAATCGAATAATATTTCCATCTTTTTCAATTCCACCTTCAGCTATAAGTTGGCCAGCTCCAGAAAATCTAGTAAATTCTATATTCGTTGTTCCAATATTTATTGGGTTTTTAGTGACTAGTACAAAACCTCCACCACCATTGATTGTACCTTCTTCAACGAAAGTAAATGTACCACTTGTTAATTTATCTTGAGTTGCATCTGAAGCTCTAACCCAAGGAGTTCCAACTATATATATTCCATTTTCTTTTTTGTTTGTTTGATCTTTAACCAAAACTCTATCTCCAACTTGAACATTTACACCATCTATGTTTTTTGTCCCAGTTAGAGTAATATTGACTGTTGTTGCTACTCTTACAGATTGTTTTGTATCTAAACCTTGTGATACACTATCAACATATCCTTTACTCGCTACTTCATTTTCTGTTTTTGGAAATCTTTCTAGTTTAGGTAAAGCAACATCTTCTTGATTAAATTGAGGAACTATATCTTTATTTCCAGTCAACACACCTAATTTGACATAATATGTTTCTCCAGATGAATTACTTACTAAATTAGGATAAGAATTGTTAGTTGCTAATACCGAAACATCAAATCTTATTCTTTTTGATGTTTCTTCTAAAGTTATAGGTATAGCGATATTAATATCATCCGCACTAGTAATAATTTTTCCCTCTATTTTAACATATAAATTATATGAGGATGACAATGAGGTTGGAAATATATTATTAATAGTTTTGTTTTTAATATTAAAATAGTTTGATTTTGCAAAAACTGTACAGTCGGAAATAGTAATGGAATTTACAGCTAAATTATAAGAAATAGATTTTATTCCATAATTATTTCCACCATTATCAAAATACATAATATTTTCTATTTTTTCATTGACAATAGATTGGAATTCGTTTAACTCTGGAGCTTGTAACTTCTTATTCTTTTGCCAAATTATTTCTTTATAAGTGTTGGACATTTTTTATCACCTCAATTCTATAGTCTTTTTTAAAAGAATAAAAATTAACGTTCCTTATATAATATCAATTTTTTATCATAAAATTACTGAAAAATTTTTAATTTCTTTATATTTAATATATAATATATATATTATATAAAAATAAAGGGTGTAAATTATGGATAATAACTTTGAAGAAGAAATGAAAATCTATAAAGATATTCTTTTTAACAAAAAAGAAGGAGTTCAAGGAAGAAACTATTTAAAAATTAGAGGAATTTCAAAAGAAACAGCTGATTTTTGGAATTTAGGATATTGTCCGTTAAATTTTACTCCACCAATGTATAAAGATAAACCTTTTTTACAAAAGAAAATGCAAGGTAGACTTATTTTACCTGTGTTTGATCAAAGTGGTAAAGTAATAACAATATCAGGACGTAAAGTTTTTCAAACATTACCTGGTCCGAAGTATGATATGTATCAATTTCCAGCTAGAAAAATTCTTTTTGGATTGTGGCAAAATAAAGAAGAAATGAGAAAATTAAATAGAGCAGCAATAACTGAAGGACAACTAGATGTTATTACCGCTTGGCAAAAAGGATTTAAAATAGCTGCTTCTAGCTTTGGAGCTCATGGTTCTTTGGATCATTTAGCTTTGCTTTCTAGATATGTAAAAAAAATAAATGTTTTGTATGATGCTGATAATGCTGGATTTGAAGGCATAAAAGCTATAAAAGAATTATCTAAACTTTGTGATTTAGAAATTGAATTCAAAAATCCATTCCCAAGAGGAGAAGATTTAGACTCATGGATCAGAAAAAATTCTTCTGAAAAATTATTTGAGTTGTTAGATAAAAATAAAATTTCAACATTAAAAGATAAATTAAAAAATATGGAAGGGAAAATTTTATAATGGATAAAGAACAAGTTTTAAACACGATACTTGAAGAATTTAAAAATTTTTGTGAAGAATATTTTAATAATTCAACATTAACTTTAAATTATGATTCTTATTTAATTGATTACACTTTTCATTTTTCAATTTTACAAGATAACTTAAATATAGATCGTATTAAAAAACTTTTATCTCCAAAATATGAAAATAAAACTCGTCTTATTAAATGTGTTAAAACAGAAGATAACAAATTTAAATTATTTTTTCAAATAAAACAAATTCATTATATTAAATAAAAAAGAAGGATTTTATCCTTCTTTTTTATTTAAACCTATTCCTAAAAATATATTCATATAACGATTAAAATTTCTGTTAAATGAACTAAAATTTTTACTTAAATTTATAGTATATCCATTTTTATTTAACGAATATGTTAGTTTAACTTTAACAAATAATTTACCAACCGGAAATATCTCAATTACAAACTGATTATCATTGTTTACACAATGTATTACTTCTTTTATTTTATTATTGGAAGTATATTCTAAAATTTTACAATCAATATTACTTAACTTAAACATAGCTAAATATGATAATATCCTATTTCTTTCATAACCAATCAACTTTCTTTTTACGGTTTTAATATCAATATCATCATTGAATTGTTCTCTAAAAGATTTAATAGCTTTGTTAATTTTTCTTTCATTAATAAATCTTTTTCTATATTTTTTAGTTACAGGTTTATTATTATAAGAAACTTTCAAACCATTTCCATTAATGGAAAAACTAAGATCTTTTTTTGATTTCATACTAATTATTATATCATCATCAAATTCAATAATTTCCATATTATATTTTTGATTAAAAAATAAATCATCTTTATTTTTTAACATAAATTTAGCGGCTCTACCACTCAAATTAAGCTCCACTATTTTATCAAAAAAATACTTATTAGCTTCAAATTGAGATTGTTGTATATGATTCAACATTTGATTAAATTCCCCTTTATGAATAATAGTTAGATCAAGTCTTTTTATTTTAAATAAAATTAAATTAAAATTATAAAAATCATCATAATTTTTTTCGATTACTGCATTATCTAAAACTATTTTATCACATAAATTAATTCCAACTGCTTTTCTAAATGTATACTCAGCGACGCAACTAGTAAAATTTATATATACTTTAAAATCATTATAATTTTTGTATATTTTACTAAAATGAGAAATTAATTTTGTACCAATTGAATTTTTTCTGTAATTTTCTTTTACAAAAATATTTTTAATTTCTATTATTTTATTTTTTTCATCTATACAAAAACTTAATTCGCCTAATTTGTTTTTATCCTCATCATCAGCTTTAATAACATGGATATTATTTTCTACACAATGAAAAAAATACACCATCATATTTTTTTATATCATCTCCTTTAATATTATTATATTAAAAAAAAAGATTATCATTTAATGATAATCTTTTTTTAATTTAAATTTTTACGTTTTATTTCCAAACTTCTGGACCCTTAACATTATCGGGTAATTTATTTCTCAAATCTTTTATTTTTTGTTCTTGATTTTCATAATATCTTTCTATATTTTCTTCTTTTAATGTTGATTCTGGAAAATAACCTAAACTTACAGCTTTTTTATATAAATATTCAGCTACTGGATTTACAAATTTTCTTAAAATTTCTCATCCATTATATCTTTCACTATAGATTTCTCCAAATTTTTTATATAACTCTAAACCTATTCCATTTTTTTCATATTGTTTGTATACTTCAACCATAGTTATATTTATAAAACATTCATCTTCATAATAAATTTCCTCATATGCCATATATCCAACTTGATCTCCATTATTTAATTTAACATCAATACTTTGTTGAACAAAAGTTTAATCATCAACTCTTTGCTTATCAGAAAATTCATATTGTAAATTTCTTATATCTATCATTTTAGTCTCCTTGTTCTAATTACTTTTGTTACTTAACTTTCTATTATTTATATAAAATAAAAAAGAGGTAATAGCTATTACCTCTTTAACACTTTTATTTAAAGTATATTACGCATGCCCTTTGCATTCTATTCCCCAAAATTCACAATTACATCCCCATGGATCATAAATAGTTACTAATTCAGCCAAACATATAGCACATAATAATACTTGTGTTGTAAATCAAATATCAGTTTCCATTTCAGCTGCGGGCATCCACATATGACTTTCTTTTTTTGCATCTTTCAGTAATATTCATTTTAAACGCTCCATATAATTAAATATCTTCCCAAGAACCTTCTATTTCTTCAGCTTCATTGTTTTTAAACTTACCGTTTTTGATAAGCCCAGCCTCTTCAAGCGCTAATTTTTCAAAATCCTCATCACTCATTTCACTGGAAAATTCATCTTGTTCTTGTACAAAATCTGGTTCTAAACCATCTTTAAGAATTTTAATTAAATATTCTTGAACTTTTGGACATTTTTTAAGTTCTGAAGCGACATCATCTTTCTTTTTAGCTTCAAATATTTCTCCATCAACTTCAAGTCTATAAGTTCTACCAGTAGCTGACAAGTTTCCTTGAGCATCATATTTAGGAATCAACCCTTTAAGAAGAGCAACAGCTGCTAACTCATCTGTTTTATCTGTTTCGCGTCCATCGTAATAAATTGGGAATTCTCCTTTTCTAAAAGGAGGTGCTACCTTATTTTTCTTAACATTTACTCTAACAGTATGTCCAATTACAACATCTTCTCCACCTTGTTTAACGGAGATATTTGAACCACCAACTTTTGAAATTTGAACACGAACCGAACAATAGAATTTAAGAGCTTTCACCTAGTTAATGTCTTAAGCATTTAACTTAAGCTCTCTCCTCATTTCTAAGGAGTGTCGGACTATATCTTTCACTCAACTATCAGTTGAGCAGTGCCCCGCGCTCGTGGAGGATTTTATTGCCATAGTTTTGAAAACCTTAGGCTCACCTCTAGTCTCTGAACCTTCAAGGAAGTTTCCTTCCAAGCTTGGCTGCTGATCACCATTTTAAAGGCTTCCAGCAATTCACGGAGTTTTTTTAGCCAGGAGGCAAAGCTTATTTATATATTCTAAGCATTCTCGATAATTATTTACTAAATCATTTTCCCAAAGATAAATAACTTTATATCCCATATTTTCTAAAATAGATTGTGCTACAGCTTTACTTTTGCTAATATTCAAATTTTTTGCTATTTCATCATAACTCATTTTATCATAATTATCAATTATATATTTTGCTTGTGTATCTGAAAGTTGCTTATAACGAATTTTAATCACCTCAGATAACAAGTAAAACTAGAATGCTTTTTATAACTATTAAACTGCTTGTTTACCACCTGGAGTAGTTGTTGGATCTCCATACATTACGCCAATAGCATCACGAATTTGGTTAATCATAATAACAGTACATTTTTTCTCATTAGCTTTACCAGTAATACGTCTTAAAAATTGAGACATATATCTAGCTACTAAACCAACAGACTGTTTACCAACTTCTCCTTCAAGTTCTTCTTTAGGAACCAAAGCTGCTACTGAGTCTAAAACAATAATATCAACCGCACCAGAATCAATAAGAGCATCAATAATAGTAAATGCTTCTTGCATATGTTCTGGTTGCGAAACAATAAGTTCATCAGTATTTACTCCAAGTTTTGCAGCGAAAGTAGGATCAAATGCATGTTCGGCATCAATTAAAGCTGCCAACCCACCCTCTTTTTGAACTTCAGCTATAGCTTTAGAAGCGCATAGAGTTTTACCTGAAGATTCTGCGCCAAAGAATTCAATAATACGACCCTTAGGTAACCCTCCTCCTAAAGCTATATCAAACATTAGGGAACCAGTCGATGTTCTTTCAATAGTATCTAAAGGAGCTTCTCCTAGAATTTGAACTATACCTTCTTTTTTAGTTGTTTTTTCAAGTTGTTTAATTGCCGTTTGGACTGCCTTTAACTTATTCTTTTTAATTGCGTCTAGTGGCGTTTCCTTTTTATTTTTTACCATTTAATTTAACCTCCGTTTGAGTTATAATACATGGATATTATATGTAAATATATACTATACATTAACATTAAAAATAAAATAAAAAACGAAAACTCTTAAGAGTTTTCGTTTTTTTCTCTTATTAAACTACAATGAAAGCAATTTGAACAAAATTCTATATTTTCAAACACTTTTGTTATTATTGATGATAAATAAGGAGATTGATTGTCATTAGTATGAAGTATAATTTTTTCAGGATGGAAAGATATTAATACTCCTAACAAAAAATCTATCTCATCACTTTCAACATAACTAAGATTTCTCAAATCATCCATATCTATATTTTCATATTTTTCGTTAACCAAATAAAAAGTATCATCATGAATAATTACATGAAGTAATTTACATTTTGGATTTTGAAGTTTTAATATTCTTTTACTGAAATCTATTATTTCTTTATCTTCTTGTTCTTCATAAAACATATTAACAACATAATCTATAAATCTAGATATTAAATCTTTTCTTTCTTTTAGTCTAAAAACAATAAAACCATCATAATTAAATTCAGAATTTTCATCTAATGTTTCATATATCATATTTTCAAGTTTTTTAACATGCTGTTCATGATGTTTTTGCCCCTTATTATATAAAATCCATTCTGTTCTAGAAATTATATCATCCATTTCACTATCAAACAATTCAAAAAACTCATTATGAACTATTTCTTTAATAAAATTAGATTCATAATGATTTATTATATGGTTTACAATTTTTTTTGATAAAAAATCAATAACTATAGAATCATCTTTTGCTAATGTATTAATTTTTATTACTTCGTCTTCAACATCAATTGAAAATAAATTTTCATATTGACCAATATAATTATCAATTATAGATTGGTAAAGTATTGATGTATCTTTTCCCATATATATACTTACAGTTCTCATTTACATCAATCCTCCTGAAATGTATTCAACTACATAATAAAATTAACACAAAAAAATAAAACTATTCTTTCTCTCTATATAAGACGGCAATAAAAATCTCAAGTTCCGATGTGTAATTAAATTTTGAAGCATTATTACTATATTCCCTTCCATTATTCATATCAATTTGTAAAATTTCAACGTTGTTTTCTTCAGCCCAAGAGTTTATAACTATATCAATTTTATCCATTTTGTGATTATTGGTTTTAAATATTTTGATTTTATTCATTTTTGTTATCCTCCTTATTTTCATAATATGCTTTTGAAATTTTATTATTTACATTTATTTTATCTTGTGATATAATATAAATATAAGGATTGGTGATAATTATGATTGAAATCATTATGAACAATGTTTCTACAAAATTAAAAAATATACCTTCTTCTTTAATTGATACTATTTCAAATGAATTATCATTTACCATTAAAGGATTTGGATTTTCTAAAACAACAAATCTATTTGATGTTCAAAATCAAATTATACCAACTGGCCTTGTACCAAGATTGGTGAAATTATTGATAAAAAAAAATATTTTCTATAAAATTATAGATGAACGTGTAAAACACAAACCAAATGCATCTTATTCTTTAAATGATAATTATATTGCTAGAGATTATCAACAAGAAATTATTGACAGAGCCACCTCTAGAGAAATAATTCAAGCTGCAACTGGAGCGGGTAAAACTTTTATCATGTATTCTCTTATTAGAAAATTTTCTGTAAAACCAACAATTGTTATAGCTCCTAAAGTTAGTTTAGCAGAACAAATTAAAAAAGAATTTGAATCTTTTTCTGGACAAGAAATTGGTATATGCACTGGATTTACTAAAAACATAAAAGATATAACTATATGTACTCCTCAATCGGTACCAAAAAAACTACTTAAAGAAGCGAAAGCTATATTTTTTGATGAGGCACACAATATTCCTTCCCATACAATCTATAACGTAGCTAATCAAGCTATAAATGCTTATTATAGAATTGGAGTATCAGCTACTCCTTGGCGCGATGGAGGAGATGATTTACTTATCGAAGCTGTTTTATCAATAAGAAAACCTCATTTAAGTATTAATGCTTCTAAGTTAATCAAAAAAGGTAAATTAACACCTTGTAATATTTTCTTTATAAGATATAATAAAGAATTTCAATGGCAAGGAAATTATAATGAAACATATAGAATTGCCATTTCTGAAAATGAAGAAAGAAACAATATCATTGTAAAGTTAGCTAAAAAAGCATCATTTCAAAAAAATAGAACAACATTAATATTGATAAATCAAATTAAACACGGTGAAATTTTATTAAATAAACTGAGTGAAAATACTTCTTCTAAAGAATACATTGTAAATGGAGAACGATTAAAAATAAATGAAGTCGAATTTTTAAGTGGTAGAGATTCTTCAAATAGGAGAGAAGCAGTTTTTCAATCAATAAGAGATGGATTTACTAAAATACTTATAGGCTCAACTATCGCAGATGAAGGACTTGATCTTCCTCCTTTGGATTGCTTAATTTTAGCTGGATCTGGTAAAAGTTCAACTAGAGCTTTTCAAAGAATTGGAAGAGTTTTAAGACTTTATAAAAACAAAAAAAATGCTATCATTTTTGATTTTGCTGACGCAACAAAAACATTTAATTATCATTACAAAGTTAGAAAAGCATTATATGAAACAGAACCTTTATGGAATATTAATTATATATAAAAAGGAACCAACAATTGGTTCCTTTTTATTAATGTTTGAAATTTCCATTTACCATATCAATTTGAGCTTTCATAACCATCATTTTAGTTACTTGACCATTAACTTCTGATTGTTGCGCTTTAGTCATACTTTCCCACCAATTATCTTCATCACCTGAAATGTAATTTAGTTTTTTCGCGATTTCAAATCTGAGCTGCTCTAATTTATTTTGAGCGCCAGGAACCATTATTTTCTTTTTTCTTGACATATTATCACCTCTATTATATTTTATTCCATAATAGAGGAAATTATTCTTTAATAAAGAAAACCTTAGAAAAAGCTCTAAGGATTTTTAACTTTTATTTTTTAACAAATAAACATTATATTTAAATACAAACTTTATAGCCAAATACGGTAAAAACCATATTTTTTTATACCATTTTATATTTTTAGAATCAAATTGCAACATCAATATAAACAAATCGCGAAAAAAATCCAAATTATTCACCTACTCAAATTCCTCAATTTTATATTTTGTCTGTACTATTTGTTTTGTTATTTTTTTAGCTATAACTAACCCTTTCTCTTTATCATAAATAATTTCATGTTCATCTGAAATTGATGATATAATATTTCCAAATATATCATAGAAAGTATTAACAAAAGCAGTACTATCACAATCTTTTTTAATATCAATTATTTTAAAGCCTTCAACAAAAACATCTTTTCCATCTTGAACTATATTGGCTTCTATTTCAAAAGTATCATTAAAAGCTTTTAATATTTCATTTACTTTTTTAAATGTATCATTACTCATCAACTCACCTCTTTTTATTTATACTATGTGGAATGTTTATTATTATTAACTGTTTTTTAAGGTTTCATTAAAGATATAATATCAACACCATAAAATCCTAATAAATGTCTTTGTATTTCCCATTTTAATAAATGAGTTCTAAAAACAAAATTACCAATTGAAAATCTACAACTTATTCCATTATATTCGTTAATTTCAGTTCTAAACGTATCAAAAAAAATAGGTTGAGGGTTATTTGCTAATTTTTCAATTACCTTTGAATTTGATATTATATTTTCAATTAAACTTGAATACGCTTTTTTTGTTAAATATACTTCATTTCCAGATATCCCTATAACATAATCTATTCCTTCTGAAAAACTATGATGATGATTTAAGAAATATCTCATTTGAGAATGTGTATCAATATCAAATATTGTTCCATTATATTCTTCTTCAATTCTTTCATGCTCAACGGGGAATAAATCAATTCTAGAACAAAAAACTTTATACATACTATCAAATTGAACTTTATAATGACCTCTTCCAAAATCAATTTCTTGTATTACACCAATTTGATTTTTTTTAATACTATATTTATTTTTATCACCAATATATAAAACTTTATCTCCGCATTTTAAATCATATAAAGATTTTTCAGAAGTCAAATGAGTTATCCCCTTTCTGCTATTTCTTTAAGCTTTTTCTTAATTCTAGTCATTTGAGCTTTATATTTTGAATCTCCAAACATTTCTAAAAGTACTTTTGCATCATTGTATTCATCAAGGAGTTTATCAACTTCTGATTTTTTTCCGCTAATTTTCGTATAGAGATAGTCTATTTCTTTATTAGAAAGAATTCTCATGATATTTTCTCCTTTTTTCATATTATATAAAATATAATCTTTATTTTTATTTTTTTTATTAACTAAATTTTTATTATTATTTAAAACTTCTTCACAGTTTTTTTTAATTTCTAAAACATCTCTATGCAACTTTTTTTCTTCTAAAAAAACATGTATAATTTGATGCAAAATTTGTTTCTCCATTAAATATCTATAATTTGCTGTTATTTCTTGTAATGTTAAATTATAATCTCTAAACAAATCAGTACAAAATACAATTATTAATGTAGTAATGATGTAGTCATATTGCCCATTACTAAAATGAAGCATGTTTTTTTCTTTAAGTTGAAATATAAATTGTTTAAATAAAAATACTATATCGAATTTTTTATCATTTGATATATATTTATCTATTTTAATTTTCTTAATTTCACCATCAATTTCTACTTCAACAGTATAATAATTCATAAATATCACCTCTTATATTCAACGATGTAAATTAATTATTCGATAACTACATCTATAAAATATAAAAAGTAATATAATAAATTATAAAAGATATAAAATATAGAATTTTACTTCTGTTGATAAATTTTATTTAATACATAATATTAAATAAAATTTATACATACTTCAAAAAATATTCAACATATATTCTTATATATATATCATATTACATAAATATTTAGTTTATTTTTATTGTTTTATCTTCTACAAAATTATACCATAAAATCTTTTTTTTCTTTAATTTAGCATATTGAACACAATTAAATGTTCCTCCAGTTGATCCATCCCAAACTGCTATAACTAAATCTGAATTATTTACCATCCATTCGTTTCTTAATTGTAACAAATAAGGGGATGTATATATTCCTTTATGAACATACACGATTTTATCAGCTTGTTTATTAATTTCTTCTAACTCATTTTGAGCTTGTTTAGGCCAATTACTACCAAAATCTTTATATGGTACAGCCATAGTCAATTTCACATTATCGTTTAATTCTCTTTTTTCCAATACTAACTTAGCAGCCCATTGATCAAGTCCTTGAGCTGCTCCAGATATAAATTCTACTTCTTTTCCAAAAGAAATAATTTTATCTAAATATTTATTTAGCCAATTTTTAATATTTTCTGGCATTGGTTGTCCCCAACCGTTAAATTTATTAGGTCTATGACCAGTAAAACATACTCTAATCATATATTTCACCTCATTTTCATTATTAATGAAAGTTTTTATTTCGACAAAATTTATCACTTTTTCATATTTATAAATGAGTAAAAAATATTGTTAATATAATCTTCAATTAAGTAATCACACTATTTTCTAAATTATTATGCATAACAATGATGGGATTTTTAATCCCATCATTTATCATTTATCTAATTTTAAGTATTCTATGTTAGTTCTAAGGAAATGTTTTTTCATTTTCAATATAACCAATAAAAACAATGAGCACAATGATATTTAATATCCAAACAATCCACATTGCTGTATCACTTGGATTTATACTTAAATATTCAAAATCGACAAATTGTTTTCTTTCGAATTTTTCTCCAACTAATTGTTCAACTTTTTTGACAATCGGAACAAAATCTTCAATTTTTCCAAGATTAGTTATGTAATCTTGAACTTCTAATTTTAATATTTCAACTTCTGACCAAGAAAAAGCGTATACCCAAGATACATATCCTTCTGAATTCATCGAAAAAGAAACAACAAAATCGTTTTTATTTCCACCTTCCCAATAATCTTGTAAAGCGTATCCCCAATCTCTAGTTTTATTTTCACCTACATTAACAAATATTAAATTAACTTGTTTCCAAGATTTAGTTTTTCCTGGATTTTCTGGATCTGGTATAAAAACATTGAGATTCGTATTAGCTTGAGCTAAAGTTTTTAATGCTTCCTCTTTATTAGGTACATATCCAATTATTCTATCAATATTGATATAGTTTTTAACTTGTAAAGGATAATCAGGAAGACCTTCATAATCATTTAAATTTATTTCTTTATGTTTATATATTGAATATGATGCTTGGACTTTATTTTTATAAGTGTGTAATGAAGCTGATGGAGTTCCCTCGGGCCAATATTGTTTTAACACAGAATCATCATTAGGCCAAGAATCATTAAATTTTTTTCCATCTGGCGATTCATATACATAAAACCATCCATTATCAGAAGTTTTTATTTTATTTTCTGCATAGTGATGTTCCCAATATCCTGGAATACAATAAGTTGTTGACACACCTTCAGAATCTGTAGATGTAGTACATTCTTCGGGATGCCATTCATCCCATTCTTCTTTGTGATACCAATCTACGACTTCTCCGGACCAAACTTCAATATCAGTTGTTCTTATAGAATAATCAACAGCTATAACAGTAAATGTTATAGATAATGAAATTATCAATGTGATATAAGAACTAATTATTCCTTTAACTCTATATGACTCATAAAATATACAAATAATAAAAACTAAAATTGGTGCAAATAAAAATGTCATTCTACCACCTATTTTCCTAAAAGATTAATTTCTTCATCTTTTCTAGTATTAAAAGCTTCACTTGTTCTTTCACTAGTAATAACAAATTTATTTGCATCCATTTTTTTCTTACCAGTAATAAAAGTCATAATAGGATGTTTAATTAAAATAGAATTATATTCTCTTACCATATCTGCGATTTTCTTTTGATTGTTATCAAATTCTTTTCTCCCAGCAACAATTTGATTTTGTAATTTTGTATAAACTTCTGTGCTGATTTCAGGGTTATCTTCCGTTACCATTTTAAACAATAATTCTGAATCATCATAACGTCCAGAAATTAGCCCCATATATACATCTTTCATTTGCGATGCTTGTAATTCTGTTACTTGAGCCATTTCTTTAAACGTTTTCCACATATTATCATAATTTGATTGATTTGCTATATATTGTGCATTAATTTTTTCTTCTACCATTTTCGCATCAACATGAGTACCCCAAATCGAAATTCCTCCTATAATCAACAAAACTACAATAATAAGAGCTAAAATTGAACCTTTTTTCATATTATTATCTCCTTTTTATTTATTATCAATAGTATAAATTAAGTTTACTTTTTCGTTATTATTTTCACTAAATTCAACATTAATTTTCATATGTGATGCAATTTGCTTTCCTACTTCATTTGCTACAATGCCTCTAACATTATCTCTAAATGTATTTGAGAAATTAAATTGTTCTTTTATTAAATTTCTAACAGTTTTTTCAATTAAATGCTCAAAATATTGAGAACCAATTAATTTATTAATTTCGTCATTTACAGTTTCTTTAATAATACTTTGAATTTCTTCTTTAGATATTTTTAATTCATTATGAACATAATTTTTGAATTCTTTATAATTATTTCTTTTCATGTTTTAATTTCTCCCATATATTTTCCTCCAGATTTTTCCAACATTTTTGCTAATAATATTCTATGACAAAATTTTCCTTCTTTACAATAACAAACAAGAACAACTCTCTTTCTATTCATCAAATCTTTCCATTTTTGAGGATTTTCTTTCAAACTTTTTCTCATTAATTCTATATATTGTTTTTTATATTCTTCATCTGAAATTTTCTTATTTTTATGTCCTAACACCATATCCCAAGTTGGAGCGAAAGCTTTATCTCCTGATTTAACAGTGATATTTAATCTATCTTCATCGTATATTGATATATGAGCAGTCCATATTTCTAACATTATAATTCACCATTTTTTATTTCTTCTCTTACTTGTTCAAGTAAAATTCCTAAACGATTTTTTCCCTTATATCCCCAATACATATCTTTTGGAGATTTTTCATATAATTTACTATCGCCAGTACTTAATAACACTTCTCTAAGACGAGAATGTTGAGTAAATTTAGCTCTCAAAGCAGTAAGCATGATATCTTCTTTTACTGATTCCCAATCTTCTCTAAGTTTAACCTTTAATCCCATTTTTTTAGCAATTCTAGGTGAAGGAGCTCTTCTGATTTTCTCGTGATCTTTTTCATTAGTTGCTTTACAAGCTTGGAAATAATGCTCAACGGTTTTATATTTTTTATTATTAATTATGATTTCTGAATAATAAAAGTTCATGAGCTCAGCGTACGGTTTGTCCGGATAATAAAAATATATTTTATTCAAATTCTCCAACTCCAATTTTATTTTTATATGTTTTGCTTTCAGTATATATCATGACACAAAGTTTATCAAAATCGCTAGTGTTTAAATAATCTTTATAAATTTCTGGATAATTGTCTTTAACAAAAGATATTGACTCTTTTTCAAGTAAATCCATTTGTTCATCAAGTATTTTATTTCTTTCAGTTATATAATTTAAATAAGCATTTGATTTAATTTCTTGAAAAATACCAAAAGTTATTGCAAATAATACAACAGAACTACAAATAATTGTAAAAAATAATTTATTATCTTCTATATTAATTATTTGAGAAAATGCAAAAGTTGAGAAAATTGAAACCACAAATATCCATCTAGCGGTTTCAAACACAAAACTCTTATTGAATTTGAAATAATTTCTGATAATATTTTTTGTTTTCATATACATATCCCTTTCTCAAACAATTATAATTTTTGATATATTTTATACTTTACCCAAAATTCAGGACTAACTTCTATTTCTTTTTTTTCTTTTGTTTTTTCGTGTTCTAAATATACTTTTATTGTTGCGGAATATCTAGAAGAAGACCGAAGAATCTTATACCATTCTTTTTTTATTTTAACATATGAACCTTCTCTTACATATTGTATTTCTGTCCAATCATAAAACACTTTATCATCTTCATTATTAATTTTGCTTAAAAATAGAAATGATTTTTTTCTAAAAAATATTACCAATAAAAAAATAGTTAAAATTAATAAAATCAATAAAATTAAAAACACTATTATTCTCCTCTCTTTTATTATATTTATATTATATCAATTTTTATTAAAATTGTAAACAATAAAAAAAGAAGTCATTAATATGACTTCTTTTTAATCTATTTTATAAATTACAAGTTATTCCAATCATCATCATCAATACCAAGATCTTTTTCTTCTTCAGATGAAGAACTTGAAGAAGAATTTTTACCCCAATCATCTTCTAAATCAGCCACTGAATCAGCTAAAACTTCAAGACCCATAGTCATAATTTCTTCAACAGTTTTTGGTTGATTAATTTCACCTAAAGATTTAGAATTATTAATTAATTCAATTTCTTCAGCGGTTAAATCGCTTTTCTTAGGAGCCGCGATAACACTATATTTTGTTTCTCTACCAGAACCTTCTTTTTTAATTTTGAAATCGTATTTAGTTGGATCTCCATAATCTGGGTCTAGAGCGAAGTTTTTGAATTCACCAAAGATTTTTGGTCCACCTTCAAGAATTTCAACTTTATTAGTTGCACGATTAATAGCCAAAACTTGGAAACGACTCATTGGTACTCTACCAACTTTACAAATTGGACAATTTGCTCCCAAACAGATAATTTTTTTGTTTGAACCATCAAGTCCTTTTTCCCAATGAATATTAACTTGATATGGTTTACCTACAATTCTAATTTGATTTGTTCCTGGTTCTAATTTTAGAAATGGTGTACTATTATTTGAACCTCCACCACTTACTGAACCCCAATCTAATTCTGACATATTTTTTCCTCCTGTGTTTAACCTACGGAACTTATAGTTCGTTGGGTTGTTTTTTTATTTTTGTAATTTGTATTACTGTAATATAATATGCATGATTTGATTTTTTTTTAACAAAGTTATTAAATATTTCCCCAATCAACTTCGCCTTTTCTTTCAATTTCTTCTGCTTCTCTATTTTGAAAAAGAGGTGCATCTCTTCTTATTTCACCAAGTTGAAGTCTAATTTGTGCAACAGAAACTTGTCTACTAATAGATTCATGAGAAGATTTAATATTGGCTAAAACATGCTCTACTTCTTTCATAAAAGATTCAGCAGCTTCCAACTGAATTAACAACATTGGATATTTCATCGCTGCTTCTCCTTGTCTAGCATCCGAAGATTTTCCTTTTGCTTCAGTTGCTATAAAAGCATTAATTAACATCTCAACACATCTAGTTCGAAGTTTATATTCTCTAACAGCATAAGAATAAATTTCAGATAATCTATCTTTATATCCTTGTGCTTTAGCTAACCCTTTGTTTAAATCTAAAGTAGTAGGGTCATCTTTTAATTCAATTTTCATATTCATCATTTCATTTCTAAGAGCATTTCGATTTAGTGTTGGAATTGTTTTCAAAATAGAAAAAACAATTTGTTCTAAATCACTAAGCGTTTTTAGCTGCCCTTTATTAGAAGATACATGTTCAGCTATAACTTCTTCAAAATCTAACTCTGGTTGAATAGAAATATCTTGACCTTTCATTTTTTCACCTCTTCTTTATTAATGAATAGTATTTTATTTAATATTGAATTAAATATTAACCAATAAAAAAGAAAAATCCAATTGGATTTTTCTTTTTTAATTTATTTTATTTTTTTGTACTCAAAATCAACAAATTCACTTAATATTTTAGTTTCAAACAATTCTATCATATCAGTACTATATCTAAAAGATAATAATTTTATATCTTGTTCATTAAATTTTATGCTATCAGGTTTTGAATAAAAATAATATTGTTCTTTTGGAACTTTAATTAAAATTCTATAAGTTTTTCCAGATTCTAATATTATTTCTTTATTTGGATCACCAATTCCCCAACTATTTGGTAACGCTTCAACTTTTCCATATGCTAATAAAGTCATATTTGGAAAATTAAATATTTCAATTCTTCTGGTTTTTGTAAATTCATCCGCATTATACCATTTAAATTTATTTAACACAATATTTTCATTTCCAACTTTAAATTCCCATCCAAAAAAATAAGTAGATGTTGTTTTTAAAATACCATTTATTTGAGGTATACCTTCAATGCAACTTAAACTTCTTTTTTTAGGTTCAATTATCATAATATTGTTCTCCTTAAGAAACTATTCTTATTTTACTTCCTTCAATAGGGTCTTTTGTAACTTCTATTTTTTGAGGGAAAGATTCAATTATATCTTCAATATGAGTAATTACTAAAACTCTATCAAAAATAGTTGTTAGTTTTTGAACAGATTGAATGAATAGTTCTTTTGCATCTTGGTCTTGACTTCCAATCCCTTCATCAACTATAAATAAATTTGAATTAGAACCAGCTCTTCTAGCTAAAAATTTAGATAAACCTACATGACAAGAAAAATCAACTCTAAATTTTTCTCCTCCAGAAAATGTTTCATATACTCTAGAACCATTTTCATCATTAACTATGATGTCCAATGTTTCAATCGAAGATATTTTTTTTCCTTTACCTTTTTCTTTTTGAGTTATAAATTCAATTGAAACTCTATTATCTGTCAATCCACCTAAAAACTCATTAATTTCGTCTTGAATTTCCGGTAAAGCTTTATCAATAATTACTGCTTGAATACCTTCTTTACCAAATGCTACTTGAATTTCATCTAACAAAGCAAATTCTTCTTTTAATTCTTTTATTTCATTTTCTATTTCAATAACTTTATCTTTATATTTTTCAATTTTTTCAATTTCATTTTGTGCAACAGCTATCTTTGACTCCCATGATGTTAAATCTTCTCTTAATCTTCTAATTTCTATTTTTAATTCATTATCATTAAATGTTTTAATATCAATATCTTCAACTTTTATAGAGTTTACTTCACTTAGTTCTTTATTAAGAATAACAAGTTCATCTTTTAATTCTTCTAATCTAGATATAGTATTTGACAATTTTATTTCAGCTTGTTCTATTTCAGATTTTTTAGAACGTAAAGACTGAATTTCATTTCTATATGAAACAATTTTACTGTTTGTTTCTCGTATTTGACTCTGAATTTCTTCTATTTTTAATTTGTTTTCATTAATAATAGATAAATTCTTTTTACCTTCTTGCATTAATTGTTCTAAATGACTTTGTTTATGTTTTTCTGAAATAATTTGACCACAGAATTCACATTCGGCATCATTAAATTCTTTTAATCTAATAAATTTAGCTTTATTTTCACTAGCTTTTTCTCTTAAAAAATTATTTGTTGACTCAAGAGAACTTTCTTCTGATTTTAATTCTGTATATTTATTTTGTAAGTTTTCCATTTCTTCTTCTAATTTTACTAATTTTTGTTCAACATTATCTTTTTCTTTAATAGAGTTTTCTAAATGCTCTTTAAATTTCTCTCCTTTTGAAATAGATTCTTGAACAGAATTAACCTTAGATTGAACATTTTTTTGTCTAGAAATAATTTCATTTCTATGCTTCATTAATTCTTCATATTTAATCTTTTCTTTTAAAATATCTTCTAATTCTTTTTCTTTTATATCTATTTCAAAAGAAATAGAAGATACCATTTTTTCTCCCTCACTTATTTTATCTTGATATTCATCTAATTTATCAATATTACTTCCTAATTCTTCAATTTTTTCTGTTAATTTTTTTATTTCATTATTTTTTTCTTTTTTGATTTCTTTTGTTAATTCTTGAAGTACATCATAATTATCAAGATTAAGAACTTGAGCAAATACATTTTTTCGTTCATTTGGAGCTTTTTTCATAAATCTGCCGGACTCGCCTTGTCCTATACAAATAGTATCTAAAAATGTTTCATAATCTAATTTAATAATTGATTGTAATTTTGCTTGAGTTTCTTTTATTTTATCAGTGTGATCTACTCCATCAATAATCAACTCTAATTCTTGTCCACCTTTTAAAAATCTTCTTCTGGTTACTGTTACTATATTATTACCACTTTCAAAAGTAAATTCAACTTCTAATTCATCTTCTCCGTTATAGATCATACTTTCTAGTCCTGTACCTTGGGCATTTGAACATCTAGCTCTATTAAATAATGCTATAGTAATGGCATCAACAAAGAAAGATGATTTTCCTCCTCCATTAACTCCTATAATAGCAGCTAAACCTTCAAAATCAGTAAAATTAAATTGTTCTCTTTTATAAGATGCTAAATTTTTAACTCTTAATGAAATAGGTTTCACTAATGTGACCTCCTTATATTTTTACTATTTTATATTATATAAAAAACAATAATTAAAATTAAAAAGTCCACCAAAATTGGTGGACTAAAATAAACTCTCTTGTAAAAAACTATTTTTTACTATCTTTTCAAAAAACATATCAAAATTTTTAACATCATTAAATTCTAATGAAAAATAAAAAGAATCGTCATCATAAACATATTTTTTTACGTCTATATTTTTTAAAATTAAAAATTCATAATATGAAATTAAATCAACAATTAAATTATTATCAAGTATTTTATCTAACTCAAATTTAATAATAATAGATGAATCATTATATAAAATGTTCATAAAATCTCTATTAAACACGTCATGTTTTCTTTTAACTGAGACTAGATCTCTTAATTTATTACTAGATTCTTTTATGAAAAATTCACAATCATTTTCAATTTTATCGACTAATATTAAAGAATCAATAAAATTTTTAGTTTTACTTTGTAAATACATATTTTCACCTATTCTTGTTCTTTAATAAATTCTCCCGACAAAACAGTTCTAATCACAGTGTCTATAGCAGTTCTGAATCCCAAATCTGTTTTATATAAATCTTGATTATCTAAAATAATTTGCTCCATAATTTTTACTTGATTTACAAAAATTTGTTGTTTTTCTTCTGGAATATGCTCAAGTATTTCGTGAACAATTTTATCATTAATAATTCCCATTATATTTTCCCCTCTTTTTTAGCTCTAAGAATTATTTCATCTCCTAATTTGATTAATTTATCAAATTTTTCGTGATTTTCAAAATATAATCTTAAAGCTTTATGTTCATCAACATTTTCAGTTAATTCTGCGTTTCTAACTATTTCTCTTTTTTCATATCTTTTTTCTATTTTTAATACATATTCAGCGCCTACAGAATATAAGTATTCATGTATTCTTTGTTCATTAATATAATTAGATTTATCCATATCTAATCTTAATCTAACAATAGCATTTTTAATTTTATTTGTATAATTACTTAATTCATTTATAACATAATCTGTTTCATCTTGTATTCCAATTAGATTACTATTTAGCGTGAAAAATCTTTGTGATTCAACCTCTATAAAATCATATGTTACTGATGAATCTTGCTGAACATCTAGAACAACAAACCCTTTTGGTTGTTTTTCTTCACTAAAATCAACTCTTTGTAAAGAACCGCAATAAAAAACCAAAGGTTTATTGTATAAAATCTGATGTTTATGAAGATGTCCCATAACCACCGCTGCTACACCTTCTTTGTCAAAAACATCTGGCTCAACATAAGTCTCCTTCTCAGCTATGTTCCAATCATTTAAATTAGCTCCTCTAATTGTTCCGTGAAAAATATAAACAATTGGTTTGCCATCATATTGCGTATTTTCAACTATATGTCTAATTTCCATTTCATCGTGATAAGTAGGTAAAAATACAAACTTAATCGTTTCATTATCAATTGTTAATTCAATTTCTTTATGAAAACGAGTTTGAACAACATTATCAACTTTTAAATCATCGTAAACATTTAATGGAGATTTTTTAGTTTCAATTCTATCAACATCATGATTTCCATCTAAACAAAGAATTGTTACATCATTGTCAACCAATTTTCTCATTCTTTTATTAAATTCAGCTTGAATATTTGGAAGAACAGATGAATTTTTATATGCATCTCCTGCGAAGACAACAACTTTTATTTTATTTTTAATTGTGTATTCAATCATTTCATCTAAAGATTTTAAAGCTTTTAATACTCTCGTATTTAAATTAGTAACAGAATCGGTTCTACCATAAGTTGATATTCCAAGATGAAAATCAGCAAAACAAACTAATTTCATTGATTATCTCTCCTTTTGTTTTGTATATATTATGTTTTTTATAAATAAAATTAAACAATATTATAAATACTATTTTTTCATTTATATAGTTAATAACTCTATGAAATGAGGTGGTTCTATTATGGAATCTTTATTAATTTTAATTTCATTTTTAGCTCCTGTTATTACTGGAATAACTCAATTATTAAAAGGATATGTTCCTGAAAAATATTATGCGTTAATTCCTGTAATTCTTGGACTAATACTTGGAGTTCTTTCTTTTCCAGTTTTACCTGTAATCGGTGCCGGATCATTAAGTCTTGGTGTTGTTATTTGGGCAGGTTTACTTTCTGGACTAACAGCTTCAGGTGTTTATAGTTTTGCGAATATTTCTAAAAAAGGAAACTCACAAGACGAAAAATAAAAGAGAGGGATTAAATCCCTCTCTTTTATTTTAAATTTTATTTTAATTAATTAATTTATTCTTCATTTTCTATTAAATTTGAATAACCAAGTTCAGTTAATCTATCATCAATTAATTTTTTAAATCGGGTCTAGCGGAAACAACAGTACTGTATGATAACGCTTTTTCAACAATGCAGTTAGCTAAATAGTTGGCTTGAACTAAACTCATTGTAATCCACCTCTCAATAGAATTTCATCCATTAGCGAAGCTAATAACTCATATTTTAATTTTAACTCTTGATAAGCTTGGTTTAAATCTATTGGTTCTACGTAATCTGGGTTAATTTGTAATTCACCTTCAACAACCATATATAATTCTGGTCTCAAATCATCGACATCTACATCTTTCGATAATACATTCATTCCAGTAGATTTATACCATCAATTAATCAACCCTTGATTTTCAACAATAAAATAATCTCCATCTTCTTCAATTTTATCACCAAAAGCTAATACTGTTGAGTTAATAGCCAATACTTTCTTTTTCATGTTATTTACCTCCTAAAATTAAACAAAAAATCATTTGTAATATAAGTGAGCAATATTTTTATCAATCAATAATTCATTAGTTGAAACAGATACGTCTATACATCCGTTAGCTATACGATTCGTAGTTAAAGTTCCTGTTGAAACGTCAAAGTAATATTCTTTAAATGGTATAAGCGATATTCCTGTTAATGTAGCTACTCCTTGAATTATTACTTTACCTCCACCTAATAATCGTAATGCATAAGTCACTCTCTCGTGGATAAAATCTGATGTATCTAATTTAGCATAATGATTTACAACTACAGTTGCGTTAACAGGATTTATAGTCATTACAGTTCCAATTATTCTATTTCCACTAAGATCACATTCAGTTATGAACAAATATTGGTTATTATTTAGTAAAACCCAATGTACTGGAGTATAATCACTTTTTGCTGAACCAGAAGACGCAATTAAACTAACATTTGTTTTAGATACAAAACTACCAGATGTACTATTATTTACTTGTCCAATAAAAACGATTCCATTTCTGTCTTGTCCACTAGCATATAAAACAGCGAAGCGACTATAAGTTAATGGAATAACAGTAGTAGTATTATATGATTTTCCACGAGTTTCAGCTTCTAAAATTTGAAAATCTGATTTTGTATCACTTCCGTCATTATTAATTGTACAAATATAATAAGTGTAATAACATGATGAACCTGACGAACTTTCATAAAATCCAGCTAGTATAAAAGTATTGTTATTTATCATTGCAGCATCAGCTGATTTAAATATAGAATTTGATAAACCACCAATAGTATAATCTACAGAATATCCAGTATAACTAGTTAATGTTGGTACATTATTATTATGTCTAATTACATGCAAAATGCTACCCTCTAATATAATAGTATATTCTGAATTCAAAGGTTTGCTAAATATAACTGAAGAAGATGGTGTAACTATATTTTGCAAAGTGTCAGAAATAAATTCAGCTTTTGATGCTCTAACTTTTCCGTTGCTATTTATTTCTACTGTACCTAAGTTATGTATATTACCTTCAGAATAAAATTTATATTCCTTATTTACTCCACCACTACTCATTTCTCCTGTTACCCCAAAAATAAATACACCGCTTCTAATATTTGAAGATACAAAATTAGGATATGACATTTGTATTTTTGATGTAGTAGAGGTTGTAGCATTAGGATGAACTGAACCACCTTTACCATTATGATTATTGATACTAGATATATTAGTATCAATCTTAGCATTTAATTCACCTAAAGAAATAGTAGCCATTTTTATTCCTCCTCTATTGTGATTTAATACACCTAACTTTAATAAAACTCATTTATGTACTCTCCAGATAAAATTTAAAATTAAATGAGCACTCCAAACGGAGTGCTCATTTAGAAAATAAAAAGACATAATCAATTAACCCAAGGAATGTCTGGTCGAGTACCTACGATCTGATCTTTTACCAATGCGGCGTTATCTTGAGACAGGTTGTATGAATCTAAAATAGATTCAATCGAACCTTCTCCTCGATTATATCTAATAATGCATGCGTTACCAATAACTTTTACTTGTAATGAGTTCATCATATTCTCCTCCTTATATTAGGATGTCGCAGCGATAATATCTGCAAGTAGCAAAGTCAAGTCTTCGATAGTTCGTTCCTGTTGCTCAACCTTTTCACGTAAAATATCAATTTCAGATGGCTCGGGAGGTCTGGATGCTTCCTCTATCACGGCTGACAGATGTAGTTGAGCAGCTTCTTCAACCGTTTGCCCTTCGTATGGGTAATTTCCTCTTTGCAGTATAATAGGATTACCATCTTTTAAGATAAGATAGCCTGTAGTATTCTCTCCACTGTAAATCAATTCATAAGTAAAATTCATGATTCTTCCTCCTTTAATTTATCTTAACCCAAGACAACCCGTTTCCGTAATAAGTAGGTATGCTGTCTCTTAGGTCAGTACCGTCATGGTAAAATACGCTATCAAAACTGGTTAACAACCTAGTCCTAACACCCGAAATCCCCTTGCTAGGGGTGCATAGTTCGGTTTGGTATGTTCCGGTAAGTTCATCCCCACGCTGTAACACTAAAGTTCCAGACGGAAAACTTTTCCCCTGAAAAGCGTAGAATAAATGAACGTTAACAACACGATTGGAAATACTGTTAGTTTGACCTGTAATTAAGTGCAATTTCCCGTTAACAAATTCTTGCACATGGTAATAATACTGCACAGCATTACTATCAGGTATGTCTATATTTATTTTAGAACTATAAGTGTTTGTTGCTATGTCATAAATTATCATATTCTTATTTTCAGAACCTCCACCACCAGTAATGTAAATTTTACCGTCAATTGCTGTTGCTCTCGCCAAACTTCTACCATTAGGAAGATAAGTAATAGAAGTACCTCCATCTAAAGTTAATAAGTCATAATAAAATGCTGTGGTCGAGCTTCCATTACTACCTTCTCCTCCAAAACAGTAAGCCTTACCGTTGTACTCTGCAACAGCAGGATTTCTTCTCCCAAGTGATATATTACTTATAGTTCTCCAAGTATTTGTTGCTGGATTGTATGCTTTAGTTGTATAACCTTCAATAACAGACCTTGAACTAGAACCCCCGAAAGTAAATATTTCCCCGTAAGCATATACCACACTATGATCCGTAAGAGCACTAGGCAAACTTGCTATAGGGGTATAAGTGTTAGCATTAGGATCATATTTGTAACAATTTGTTGTAACACCTATTGAGGGAATAATACCTCCTATGATATATATATATCCACCTACAGAAATTGCTGCGGCATTAGCTATGTTAGAGGGGTAAGTAGCGATTTCAGTCCATACATTAGTCAATGTGTTGTATTTGTAGCAGTTATTAATAACACTATAGAAATTATTAGAAAAAAGTTGACCACCAAATACAAATATATAGTCCCCTAAAACTGCGGAAGCTGCTCCAGTTACATAACCACTCCCGCTTGGTACTGGATATGGGGTCGCCCAAGTATAATTAAAACTACCCGCAACCCAAACATCCGGATCGTTTACAACGTTTGTTATTGGGTAATTACCTTCTAACCAAATACCTTCTTTCTTAAGCGGAGCAGTAGTCCCTGTGTATATATTAAGACTTCCTCCACTATCACCCCCTCCCTTAACTAAGATAAAATTTGTACCGTCGTATATAAAACTGTAAACGTTACCAGTTTTTCCTCCACTAAATCTAGTTGACGAATCTTGATATAATGGTTTTGCTCCTAGTCCATTAACATTCAATGTAGGATTAGTTCCTGTATTTGTGTGTAGTTTGATTTTAACCTCCATTCCTGTATAAAGAGATGCAGGAGCAGGAGATAATGTTAACGTCAATGCAGTAGCTGTACCTGCTGTAACTCCATATCTAGTACGACTATCAATAGCATTCATTACACGTGCTGGTGACATATCAGTAGTTGTATCAGTCCCTGCTACAGCTTGAGCTTGAGTAGATTGAGATCTATTTACTTGAGCACCAGAAGCTATACCATTTAATTTTACTTTATCTGATGCACTCATAAAACCTGCTGTAGATGTAGTAGCTGCACTATGAGTATGATTAGAAGCGGCAGCATCAATAATTCCATAACCACTTAATGTTGTCGGTTTACTGGTGATTTCACTCCATGCAACGTTGCTCCAAGAGATACTCCCTGCTGTACTTCCTGCTTTCAGCACCTTACCATTATTACTCGTGCCAGTAGCAGGAACATGGAGATTACCATCACCAGTTGGATGTGAGTAATTATTAGCTCCAGCTGCAATACCATCTAACTTAGATTTATCAGTAGGACTCATAAAACCTGCTGTAGATGTAGTAGCCACACTGTGAGTATGAGAACTATATGCAGCATCAGTAATTCCATAACCACCTAAAGTAGTAGGTTTACTAGTGATTTCACTCCATGCAATATTACCCCATGATAAAGAACCAGCAGTAGAACCTGCTTTAAGAACTTTGCCATTGTTGCTCGTGCCAGTAGCAGGAACATGGAGATTACCATCTCCAGTAGGGTGCGAATAAGATGAAGCTATAGTAATTTTTTTATTAGTAACATCTGGAGTCAATGTAATATTGTTACCTGCAACTAATGTTACAGAATCTGTTTTATTATTGGAAGAAATAGTAGTTGAACCTACTATTACATTACTAAAAGCATTTTGGTTTACTTCAGCTCCTGAAGCTATACCATTTAATTTAGTTTTATCACTACTGGACATCAAACCATTACTACTAGTAGTAGCTACATTAGTAGAAGCTTTTGAATTCCAATTTGATTTTTCTGTGTCTGTAACAAATCTATTGTTTGAATCTTGAGTAATTTTACTAGCTGGTAAAGAAGGTATATCATTAACTGATAAATTACTTCCACTAGTAACTAAGCCTTTGGCGTTAACTGTAACTTTAGTGTAAGTGCCAGCGGTTACTCCGCTGTTTTTAAGAGTTACAGTATTGCCATTATTGGTTACATCTCCACTAAGCGTAGGAATAGTAGTTACGGTTTCTGCGTGTTTAGCATCTAACTCTACCCATTGAGGAGAATATATTGAACCAACATTAATCTTTATTTTTGGCATCGCGTTTCCCCCTTAAGATGTTATTACTTTTTTTCATTTTGATATTCAATTTTCTATATTAATATCTTTTCAAAACACATTAAATATGACTTTTGTTGTACTATACTATAGTTAATTAATACGCATCGATTAACTTTTTTATAACATAATATACAAAAGTCATATTAAATTAATTCAGTCTTATTAATTGGTACTGATTACCTGCTATTTCAATTGTCGGAGGATAAGTTCCATCAACAATACTTATTTTATAAAATTGTTCCCCATTAATACTTAAAGCTTCAACCCCAGATTCTGAACCAAAAACATTTCCGCTAAATGTAAAGACGTGTGTCGCTTGTGGAGATTTAGCAGAAAAAGCAACACTAGAACCTATTCTATCGATATCACAAGATGAACCATATCCATCCATAACATTTGATACAAATGTTATAGTCATTGGGCTTGTTTTAGACACCTTTAAGATAACATTTCTATTACCAGATAATCCACGGTGAGTTATCGTTATTAAGCCACCTTGGTTAATATCATAATAAAATGCCATATCTCTTTCATTGGCGAATTCTATAAGTCCACCTTCTTCATGCATCGTTATAGCATACTCACCATACCAATGAACAGAAGATGCACCATTAAAATATCCAACTTGAACTTTGTTATCATGCCATACAGCGAAATAACCATTATTTATTGGTGAAAACATTATTTTATATATGCTTCTATTAGCGGGCGCTGTATATCTATTAAAGTACGACAAATTAGTAAGGGTCGTTGATCTAAAATGATATATGTTACTAGATGAACTGTCAACTCCAACAAACAAATGCAAGCTATCTGGAGAAAACGCAACAGTATACGCAGATGCATTCAAAGCATAATCCACAATTTGAGAATAAGTTGAATCATTAATTCTTCTAAATGCAAAAACCTTATGTGTTCCATTATCACGACAAACGTAAGCTATAAATCTACCATCTGGAGAGCATGCTATGTCAAACAATGAAATATATGGAGTTGATGATAATTCTTGCAATAATATAGTATCACCTTGACCTAAAGAACGATAATTTAAGATTCCATCATGAGAAACTGACATCGCTTTAATATGGATAGTATTTGATGCAACTTCTTCAGTAAACACTATCAAGTTTTCATGAACCCAAGCTAATCTATGAGTTTTTCCAGTTGTAACTACATGAGACGCTATTTCCCAACCTTCACCTTTTCTTCTGTAAACCTCAATTAGTTTATTATTGTAGTGTTCTGAATATGCTATTGCCATTAATCCTCCACTTGGAGAATATCTTACACATGAAGGAATTCTAGTTCCAGAACCAACTTTTGCTCCTCCAGGGTGAGGTTGAGCTGCTAAAGGGATTATTGGACCGTCCAATTCAACCATAATACTTTTTGTAACATCTTGAAGAGTACCTACTATTCCACCGACATTAACTCCAGCTTTAATATTTTCTGCAGTTAAATTTGAGATATTAGCTGTAACTTTACCACTTCCATTGTGGTAACCGGCTGGAATTGTATAAGTTCCACCTTGATTAGTAATGGTAGTATCTAAAGCTCCTCTATTAGCCATAGTGCCAGTTATTTTATTTCCATTTACATAACCACTATATCCTGATAATATCTGAGCTGCAGTAGCATTAGCATCTGAAGTAAACGAACCAACAACTCCACCTACGCTAACTCCCGCCTTAACATTAGCGGCAGTTAAATTTGTTATATTGGCTGTTACTCTACCACTTCCATCATGATAACCATTAGTTATTACCCACGATTGTCCATTGTTAGTTAATATTTGATTAATTGACCCACGGTTTGGCATAGTACCAGTCTTTTTTGACCCACCTTGGTAAAATGTTTTACCAGTTAAGACATCGCCAACTGCTGCTGTAGCATCGCTAGATATGTTAGATATTTTAGTAGCTAAGCTGCTAAACGTTTCACTTCCAGAAGCATCTTGTCCCATGCCAGTAATAGCCGATGCTATACTGTTTTTTCCATTACTGGCAAATTGAAAAACCTCATTTATAGCTGAAACAACATTTGTTTTATTTGTTGTCAACAACGAACTCAATGATCCAATATTACTAGAATATGAATTCCATGTTGTTTTTTCAGCATCACTTACAAATCTATTGCTTGAATCTTGAGTAATTTTACTAGCTGGTAAAGAAGGTATATCATTAACTGATAAATTACTTCCACTAGTAACTAAGCCTTTGGCATTAACTGTAACTTTAGTGTAAGTGCCAGCGGTTACTCCGCTGTTTTTTAATGTTACAGTATTACCATTATTAGTTACATCACCGTTAAGCGTTGGTATAGTAGTAACTGTTTCTGCATGTTTAGCGTCTAATTCTATCCATTGCGGAGAATCGGGAGTGCCTATATTGATTTTTAATTTTGGCATAATTATCACCTTTTTTATAAAATATGTCAATTATGTAAATATCATAAAAATTAATATATAAAAAAGAACTATTAATAAAAAAATCAACTATTTAGTAGTTGATTTTTTACTTTTTCTTTTAGTTTTTGATTTTTTTTCTATTTCTTGTCCATTCATTAAGTATAATGTATAAGCTGCACTAATACTGTCAGTAATATCATTATTAAATTCTTTTGTAAATGAATTTACTCCAAAAATTTCTATTATTTTTCTTTCAACTTCTTTTTTCATTTCCAATCCATTCTTTTTACTTCCATCTTCTTTTTTTGTTTTTATTCCACCTAGTGTTTTTGATTTTATAGTCATTATAGAATAATAACGATGTGGTATATTTTTTTTTGCTAATGCCAATAATACAACACCATGAGCGTTAGCTAAAGTCATTCCAGTACCAGCATTTTTACCAACAAACATTTGTTCAATACTTGCATAATTAGGTTTGTATTTCTCTATAACTTGCGTTATTTTTTCATCTATTTTAATTAAACTATCAGAATGATTAAGTTTCTCAGTAGGTATATAACCATAATCAATCAATTTTAACTCATTATCTATAACTTTTATTATTGACCAACCAGTAGAAACTTTTGAAATATCTATGCCTAAAATTGTACAGTTTTCCATTTATTATCCCTCCGTATTATTAAATAAGAATACATTGAGATAAAAGAATACTTATATATAAATACATAAAAATAACTCATTTAAATGAGTTATTTAAATGAGTTAATGTGATGTTTATATACTTCTAAATCATAAATGACCTCAGTAATTAATTGTTGAGTTCCATAATCATTAGTTGATTTTTCAGCAGAATCTTTTAAATTATCAATAACAATATTAAATTGTTTTATTAATTTATCTATTATTTCATTCATAGTTACAGAAGTTTGAATAAAATATTTAACATCAGAATTTTTCTCAACAACATTTGGTTCATATTCTGGAATAAACCCTAAAAAAACCAACCTTTCTGCTATTAAATCTATTTTACTATTAACTAAATCTGAAATTTCATCTAAAAATCTATGATTTGAAATATAATTTTCTCCATTAACAATCCAATGATAAAACTTAACTTGTCTATATAATATATCTAAAGAACAAAGAGATTTATACAATGAATTGTTTAAGTTTTCATTATTTGATGACATTATTATTTTTTTTCTCAATCTTTTCATAAAATATATCTCCTTTTTTATTTTAATTTTAAATAAAAAAGAATTTAATTTTTATTTTATCAAAAAGAATTAATTATTTAGAATTAAATTTAATTGTTCATGAGTTATCCATTTTTTTGAACGGATTTTTGTAATTCAATTTCATTATGAAATATAGACATTTACTCAATATAATATTATTTGAAATATGAGAATATTTTTCAAAATGTTCTTTTTTAGTAATATCTATCCATTCTACCCATGTTCCATTAAATCTTCTTCTCTCTTTTTGTTTATATGTTGTTACACATACAACTCTTTGTATAAGATATTTTTGGTTGTGAACTATAACTTCCCCCATCCACCATTCGGACGTAGGAGCATCTAATACCCCTACGTCCCATATAAGTTCCAGATTCAATTGCTAAATTCCAATCAGTTATCATTGTGCAAACTTTACCATATCTATTAATTAAGCTGTCTAAATTGCTTTTATCGTTACTGGACATCAAGCCATTACTACTAGTAGTAGCTACATTAGTAGAAGCTTTTGAATTCCAATTTGATTTTTCTGTGTCAGTAACAAATCTATTACTATAATCTTGAGTAATTTTATTAGCTAGTAAAGAAGGTATATCACTAGCAGATAAACTGCTTCCTGATGTAACTATACCTTTGATATTTACTGTAACTTTAGTGTAAGTACCAGCTGTTACTCCGCTGTTTTTAAGAGTTACAGTATTGCCATTATTAGTTACATCTCCGTTAAGAGTTGGTATAGTAGTAACTGTTTCAGCAAGTTTATCATCTAATTCTATCCATTGAGGAGAATCGGGAGTGCCTATATTGATTTTTAATTTTAGCCATTTTATCATCTTCTTTTAAAATATTAATGTAATAAATTAATTAATTACATTAATATAAATAACTTTCATCATATAAAATATAATGTTTATATATTTTATTAAAAATTATAAAAAATAAAAGGCTAATCAGCCTTTTATTTTTAATATACTATTATACCATTACTATCTACCCAATTAGTTCCATTAAACCAAATTGGCTTTCCAATACTGGTATCAAAAATGCCGCTTCCAACTTTTGCAATACTTGGAGGAACATTTGGTCTAACGGAAGCAAATAATTCATCGTTTATATATACTTCTCTAGTTCCAAAATTAGGATCTCTATCATTAGGTGATGGGTCAGGTTTCCATATTATTTTAATATTACAATCGCCAATTGTTCTCTCAAATAAAGCAAAATTTGTACCATTTAAGGAGCTTGATTTTAATTTTCCATTATTCATATTTAGTACTGGTGGCATTTTAGGTATTTGAAATGGATTTTGTATTGAGTTTGAATAACCAGAGTAACTCACAGAATAAACATCAAATCCTAAACCTATACTTATAGCATAACAAAAATTGAATATATTTTGATCTTCAGTTGGGAAAACATCCAAAGCCCATGCTTTTGTTCCAAAATGTTCTTTATAAGTTTTTCCACCGTATTCACTTCTTGGAGTTTCATAATAATATGCTGCTTCTCTAAATCTACTATTTGACGAAGCTCTGAATGTGTTATCACTATTCTTAGTAAAAAACATACTTTCAAACATAATATAATCGTTGCTATTAAGTTTTGATTCTAAATTATTAGGATTTCCATTAAAATCAAGCCAGTCTAAATATACATTTGTTGGAGAAAAAGCATATTCTACACCATATGAATTTGCAACAACATTAAATCCTTTATTGTGACAATAATCAACACATTCATTTTGTCTTTCTCTAGTAACTAAATAATCATATCCAAATTCATCCAAAAATATACCAGTTACACCCATATCTTGCCATAAATCAATTCTATATTTAATTTCTTCAATTGGTAAATTTGAACCTGTAATATTTTTATCTTGACCTATAGGGACGTATCCAAAAATTTCAATATCTTTTTTAATATCTTTTAACAATGATATAATTTGTTTTGTTTTAGTGTGATCGCTGTGAGTACTAAATTGCAATCCATCCCCAATTACTATTTTATCATAAACTTGAAAATGTTCAACAGCTCTATTTACATTACCATTTGAGTTATTTAAACTTGATGGATAACCATAATAAACCAATCCTCTTTTTAACAATGAATTCATATTAGTATAATATGAACCATAAGGGATATCTGAATTTCTTATATCAGTTAATATCTTTTTAAAAGATAATTCCGTTTCTCCTAAAATATGAGGTCCGTTATAAGGTAAAGCAATCCAAAAAGTATCTTTATTTTGTTCTCCATCAGTGACATAAAAAATAAAATCAGATAGAATTTCATAGTTTGTATCATAATCTTCAGCTCTTATCCAATTTGATTCAGAACAAATATATACTCCATTTTCTGTTTTGTCATTTTGGTCTTTAACAAACACTCTATCTCCATTTAACAACAAGACAGAATCAATAGTTTGAATTCCAAACAAATTAATGTTTTCTGTCGTAGCAACTTTCGTTATAATAGTTGAATTATTCATTTTTCTTATTATCGGCATTTTATTTCCTCCATTTACATATTATTACAATTATGTAAATAACATAAAATTTAAGTGTTAAAAAAGAATATTGATACTTATTTTTCATAAAAAAAGCTCTCTAATTAGGAAGCTTTTTAATAACATTGCAAATTAAATTAAGAAATATCAATCCATATTTCATATTGTGCTGGAGAAGTTGGAGCAGTAGCGGAAATAACATAAGGTTTGTTCCATCTTGTTTTTTCCGCATCAGTAACAAATCTGTTACTAGAATCTTGAGTAATTTTACTTGCTAGAATTGCCGGTATATCACTAGCTGATAATAAACTCCCACTAGTAACTAAACCCTTAGCATTAACTGTAACTTTAGGATAAGTGCCAGCGGTTACTCCGCTGTTTTTTAATGTTACAGTATTACCATTATTAGTTACATCACCACTAAGAGTTTGTATGGTGGTAACAGTGTCTACATGTTTAGCATCTAATTCTATCCATTGCGGAGACTCAGTTGTCCCCCATATTAATCTTCATTTTTGGCATAATTATCACCTTTTTTTATAAAATTAATTTCATTATTAATAGTGAAATTATTAGATACAATATATTAAAAAATAAAATTAATTACTTGTATCTATCCATAAAGAAAATTTTTCTAATTTTGTTGGTGCAGATGAAGAAACATGATAAGGATAATTCCATCTTTCTTTTTCTTCTTCTGTAACAAATTTTCTAGTTGAAGTTTCAATAATCATATCAGTTGAATGAGTTTCTGTGTGAACATAATAATTAGCATTTTCTTCAATATTATCTAATTTTATTTTATCAAAATTTGAAATCAAACCATTTTCTTCATACGAAGATAATTTGTTTTCAGCTTTGTTATTCCAAAATATTTTTTCTTCGTCTGTAACAAATCTATTGTTACTATCTTGATTTATTTTTTCTGGAGTTAGTTGAGGAATATCATTAATATCTAATGAATCTCCAGATACTACAATTCCTTTTTCATTTACAGTTAATTTAGTGTATGTTCCAGAATTTGTTGTATCTTTTAAATTTATAAGTCCATTTTCATCTTTTTCTATACAACTATTTTCATCTACAAAAATATCATTGGTAATTTTTTTGAAATAAATTTCATCTCTATCAATTAATAAATCTTTGTTTGAATCAGACAGCAATATCTAAAAAGTTTCTTTATTTATAACTTCATCAGATACATAAAATATTAAACCTATAGATAATTCGGAGTTTTCATCATAAAAAGTTAATCTAACTCAGTCTGAATTAGTAACAGTATATACCCCATTTAGAGTTTTATCTATTTGATCTTTTACCAAAACAACATCATTTTCTGACAGTAAAACTCCATCCACGACTTGAATTCCATGTAAAACTATATTGTTGTTAGTCGCGACTCTTATGTTTTGTTTAACATCTCTTTTTGTTCTAACTACTCCTACACCCACATTCATCTACCTTCTCTTATATAATGTGTACAAAAAAATATATAAATATACAATTATTTTTTATTTCAAATATATAATTTGATATATAAATAAAAAAAGTAACTTTAATTTAAAGTTACTTTTTTATTTATAATTTATTTCATTTTATATATTTATTATTTTATATAAAATGATCTTGTATTGTTAAAATCAACTGAACCGTCAGAATTAAGATGAACTACCGCATATCCTTGAACCCATTTTCTTCCAGCTGGCTTATCAAATCTATAATCAGGAGTATATGTTAAACATCCCTGCTCAATAACTTTACATCCATTAATAAAGTATTCTCCTAAATCATGAGTGTGGCCTTGAACCAAGCATTCAAAATTAGGATCAGGTAACATTTCTTCTGCATTAGCTCTTAATACTTTTTCTTGTCCTAAAGCAGTACTCATTAGAGTTGAGGAATAACCATCGGGATGAATGAAAATAGCTTTTCCGATTTGCATCCATTGATGAGGAATTACAGTTACATTATCATATTTTTCAGCGATATAATTAATTGGATTTAATCTATTGATAACATATTTTTTCATACCTTGACCAAATTTTCTAGATACCATTCTAATAAATCTTGATAAATCATGATTTCCTCCAACCCAATAAATCTCCTTAAATAATTTTGTTATCACATCTAACAATGCAAATACTTGTTCAAATTCAATTTCAATATCAAAATCATTTAATTTATCGTAATCGCTTAAAGCTTGTCCATCAAAAACATCTCCGTTTAATACAAGTATATCGGCGTCCATATGATCTTTAATTGCTTTTTCAACTGAATTAAAATTAATAAACGGAGCATGTAAATCTGACAATGAAAGAATTTTCTTAGGCTTCCCGTCGTTAAATTGATTCCATATACGATATAATATTCTCTTTTTTTCTGGAGAATAATTTACTTCTTCGTTTTGTTCATAAAGATATTTTGGAAATAAGTTTTTATCAGTTTTATTCTTTATAACTTTATTACTAAATGTATATTTATCTTTTTTATTTAATTTTTTATTAGATTTTTCAATATGCGAACTCATAATTTTATTTTTAAGAGTATTTGTTGAATAACATCTTGCTTCAACAGCTTTAGCAGTGAAATGTTCATTAAATTCATCGCTTAATATAAGAGCTGTTTCTCTATAAGTATATCCCTCTGTTATGAGTTCTATTCTACGTTTATCTATTTTGTCGGTCCATTTTTTTCTCAAATGACATCTTCCTTTTGTTATTAAATAATAATCTTTTAAGAAAAAGATTAATACAGAATTGTGATTTTTAATATTTTTTATAGTAAATATTCGTGCGTTTCTATATTCATCTTTTTTGCCATTTCAAATTCTTTTTTGGATTGTTGTCCTCCACCGATTTTATATAAAACTTCTATTGAAGATAAAAATTCTTGACTTTCATCTCCCCATTCTTCTCCTACAACAATCAATTCATCAACATTGAATATTTCATAATCAAATCCTTTTTTGCACATAATTCCAACAGTTTTCATTCCCAATTGCTTAGCTTTTTCATATACTAATTTATTAATACCTAAATTAGTAGCTCCACCCACTATAATATCATCTTTAATTAATTCACTAAAAATAGTATTAATAATATTTTTTGCTTTATTAACATCAAAATCCCCACTTGAATATCCAACAAAACCTATATACATACTATCCTCCTTTATTATTTATTTTCGGAAGCAATTTTAATTAACCATTGAGAAAACTTAATTGGACTAATATAATCTTTACTTCCTTTTCTGGTGAAATCATAATTTTTACTTATTCTTTTTTGCCATCTAGATTCACAAGCACTAATACTTCTTCCAAGTTTAAATGAAGCCAACTTATAAGCTTTTATTAATGATGAACCTGAATGTGTAGCTTGAAAAATATATGATACTAAAACAATATCATCTTCTTTTGTCCATTTCATTCTCATCTTCCTCTCTTCTAAAACATAATGTATATATATGCATTAAAAGAAAGATAATTAACATTTAAATTGTATATCTATAACTTACAGTTATATTTACTCCTTCAGGAACAGACTCATTAAAAATCAATATATTATCTTGAATTTCATAATCTTCATTATTTTCATTGACAAGTAGTACTCCGTTTATATAAACTTTTTCTGAATTTTCATCTGGATTGTAAGATAATTCAAAAGTTTTATTAACCCCATCTACATTTCCAGAAGGTATTTCTTTATCAATGAAATTAGTTTTTGGTATTTCATCAATTTTTTGATCTATAAAATTTGGCACTAAATCATTTATTTTATTAGTTACTTCATTTGGAAGAACAACGTTAATTTGATTGTTTACTTCTTGATTAACCATTGTTGGTAATTTAATATTTACTTCGTTTGTAATAGCATTAGGCAAAATATCATTAATGGTGTTATTAACTTCTATAGGTACAACTTCATTAACTACTCTTTCAACAACATTAGGTACAAACTCTTCAACTTTATTAGAAACCGCTTGAGGGACAACATTATTAACTTTATCATCAACAATGTGAGGAAGTATATTATTAACGACATTTGTTACAGCTTCGTTAACAGCATTATCTACAACTCTTTCTAAAACTTCATTTACTATATCTTCTATAGTTTGAGATATATCAATATATATTAATTTATGTGTAGTATTGTCATATGATAGAACTTTACCATGCCCAATAGTTGTTTCATCGACAGCTTTTGTGCCAACCAAACCAGGGTCTCCTTGTGTTCTTGTATCAATAGTTATTTGATTTGTTAATGTATTTACACCAAAAATTATATTTTGACCTTCAACTAATTGTATAGGTCTTCTTGTATCTAAAGTAGCTCCGTTAATGATAATCTCCCCCTTTTCACTAATTAATTCTAATTCTTTAACATGAATTATTAATCTTAAAAAATCATAATCTGTATCATCATCCATTAAAACTGGTTTCATCCAATATTCATTAGATGCTAAAATTATACCGGGTGGCTTATAAGGTGCTGCCAACATTAACACCTCCTTTATATATCTTTAGTATAAAATAAAAAATAATAGTTAAAAATATATCTTCAAATAAAAAAGAAGGGATTAAATCCCTTCTTTAATTAACCTTCAAATTTTACTCCTCTAATAACTTCCATACCTAAACCTCCAAAGCCTTTAGTTCCTTTAACAATAACCAATTTATGTTTCTCAATTATATCTTTGTGAGATTTATATTGGTTTCCCCAAATTGTTACTCGAACTATATCTCTAGGAGATTTAACAAATACCCAATAATATGGTTTTTTGTTTTTCGTCATTTTTTGTTCAATTTTAATAATAATTCCAGCTGTAACCATTATTTCACCATCATTAACATCACTATAAATATTAATTTTATCCATATGCTTTTCCATAGGATGTGATAAAAATGAGAAACCAAGGTGTTCTGATTCATACAAATACAATTCTAAATATGAAGATTTTATTTCACTTAGTTCTCTATGATGAGTAATTAATGGTTTTCTAAATACTGGTATATTTTTCATTGGGTCTAAATCTTTACTGAAACTTCCTTTAGGTTTCTTTCTTGTTGGAGATTGATCTGGTAAATCTTCCAATTTTAAACCAATATCAGATAATTTATTAAGTGGGACAACAAATCCCCCATCTTTTTCTTCAATTAATTCAAACATTGAAAAATATTTACCTTTAATTAATTCAGGAGGAACAATATGATTTGTTACAGCTTTTCTAGTATTTATTTCAGTTAATAGTTCAAACCATTTTTCCATTTGTTTTCTATTCAAAACAACATACTTTTTATCTTCTTTTTCAATAAAAGAAAATTTATCCTGAAGTTCAAAAGGAATATCATTTTCTCCAACTTCAATACCTAAACCATCAAAAGCACCTGAATTAATAAGAGCTGAAACAACACCTTTGTTCAAAGCACTTTTATCATTTCTTTCGAAATAATCATTAACAGAAACAAAAGGTTGATTTTTAACAATAGATTCAACTGCTTTTGGACCAACGCCTTTTACAGCATTAAATCCAGCTCTAATTGATTTTTCTCCCTCTATAGTAAAAATTAATTTACTATTATTTACATGGGGAGGAAGAATTTCAATTCCAATTTTTCTAGCTTCAGCCATAAATGCATCAGCTTCATCTAAGTTACCGTTTAAGACTGTGGTATAAAAAACTAGTGGAAAATTAACTTTCATATATGCTGTCCAATATCCAATTATTGAATAAGCAATGGAATGTGATTTGTTGAATCCATACCCACTATTATCAATAATTAATTGAACAATCATATCTACCAATTTTTGACTATACCCTTTTTCTAAACCTATTCTAATAAAATCTTGTTTCCATTTAGCAACGTTTTCTGCGTTCTTTTCTGGTTTTTCCAACCATCTTCTATAGATATCAGCTTCCCCAAAGTCGATATCCATCACCGTAGCAATAATACTCATAATTTGTTCTTGATAAACGATTGCTCCATAAGTTACTTCTAAAATTGGATCTATATCAGGATGAATTTTTCTGATTTTAGATTTATCAATTTTAGCTGCTAAATATTCTTCTAAACCAGAAGAACCAGGTCGAATAAATGAGTTAGCCGCTGATAATTCTTCTATACTTCTAGGTTTAATTTTTGTTACCACACTAACAGCCAAATTAGATGAAAATTGGAATACACCCATCGTATGACCTTGACCAATTATGTCCCAAGTTTTTTGGTCATCTGTAGGAATATTATTAAAGTTAATATCAACTCCATAAATTTCCTTCACAAGGTCAAATTGTTCTTTTAATTCTGTAATATTTTTTAACCCCAGAATATCAAATTTTACTCTTTCTGTTAACACTTTTAGTTAATATCAAATTTATCTCATATCCCCATAAAAAATAAATTTGACTTAAAAACAATCCCCATTGTTTTAATCATATTATGATAATATGTAATTTTAATATATGTTTTAACAAAAAGTATTGAAATATATTATCATAATGTATACCCATCTTGTAAATTTTTTCTCAAATCTTCAATTAATTTTTGATCTTTATAATAAGTACTTTCATTTCTATTAGTATATTTTTCTGAAAAAGTTCCTTCTGGAATCCAATTTAATGAAATAGCTTTTTTTAATGAATATTCCGCTATTGGGTTATCAAAATTTCTAGTAACTGGAATTCCGTTAAATTTTTCATAATAAATTTTACCAAATTCTTTATAAAGTAATTGACCAACACCTAAATTTCTATATTTGCTATCAACTTCTATCCAATCAAAATATAAAATAGTTATTTTTTCATTTGGTAAATGAGTATCTATATTACTACCTAATGCATTTACATACTCAGTAAATTGTAATAAACCAACTTCTTTACCATTACAATAACATCTTATGTCATATTCAATTTTCTTATCTGCCTTTTGATATATTGGATCAACTTCATTTGATTCAATAGAAAATTCAATTTTTCTTAAATCTATATTTCACCCCCTCTTTATTTATATTATATCAAAAATAAAATATTTGTAAATAAAATTTACCAATCTATACCTTCACTATATCCCATATTGAATATTTGACGAAATTGATTAGCTAATTTATTAGCTTTTTTAAGATTATCTGTACTAGATATCATTTTTTCTTGATTTTTTTTATTGGATCCAAATTCTGATTCCCAACAATAAAATATTCTATATAAATTAGAATTAACTTTTCTTACTTCAAAAAATGAGCTGTTTGAGGTGTAACATTTCATAATTTTCCTCCCATCTACTCTAATTCTTCTTTCCATTTTTCTTCTAACAATTTAGCTATTTTTTGAGTACTTTTAGCCACATTTACTTGAATATCTACTGAATTATCTTGACTTCCAGCACCACAAGTTGGCAACCAACATACGCGTCCAGAAGCGAAGGCACCATTAATTAAAGCTAAATCAACTAAATCATATATAATTTTTTTGTTTTTTAATTTTAAAGCTTTAATAACTAATGGTTTCATATCATAAAATGTAGTATTAAATAAATCGACGAAAATATTATCATGATTTAATATAAATATATCATCAACATCTTTAAATTGAAAAATTAGGTTTTCGATTTCATTTTTTAATTTTTCTTTTTGATTATTATCTTTTACGGTTTCAATATCTTTATTGATTTTTTTTATTTCATTAGAAAGTTTAGTTTCAAATTCAATAACTGAATTAAATAATTTATCAGCGTTTTCATGAAGATATTCTCCAACTTTTTTATTCATTAACCAGTCTTTTTTATTACTATATGATTTAATTAAATCTTTATAAGCAGATTCATGGAACATAACAAAACTAATATTATCATATACTTCTTGACAAATATACTGATTTATAAAAGATTCTATATTTTCAGGTATTAAAGAACAAATTTCTTTTAATTTATACTGTCTAATCAAATTTTCAGCATTAATTTTAATGTTAGATAGTTTGTTGATATTATAAATCGTTTTGAAAAATTCTTCATTTTCTTCATTAATGATAACATTTTGCGATATTTTTATATTTCTTTCTAAATATTGCATTAAATATAACCAGATGTTATCATTTAAATTAATATTTTTAATGCCACCATAATCATTATATTCTCCATAAATAGCGGGAGAAATTGGTGTCCACAAATCAGTAGAATAAATCGCAATATTTTTATGAAAATTATTTTTCTTTAATATAACTACTGCGATTTTATCACCGTAACTAATTGGCAGCTTAGTTATTCCACAAGTTCCATTCCAACATCCCATAAAAATCTCTCCTATTTTTTAGTTAATTTTTCAACAACTTTGTTAACTATAATCATAGTTTTAACAACTTTTCTAACATACAAAATCATAGAAAAAATTAATAACATAAAAATTAAATAATACAAATACATTGGAATTAAAAATTTAAATAAATATAAAATAATTATAGAAATCCCAGTACAAAATAGAGAAAAATAAATTTTTTGAGAGTATATGTTTAAATTTGAATTAATTTTTTTATTAACAAAATATGGAATACTTAAAATCACATATACAATACCAACAATTATCATAAATTCACCTAAGTTATAATTTGATAAATTTAACCAATTTAAAAATAAAATTAATTCAACTTATATTTTTCTTTTTTTTGTTCGTTAAAATCACTTTTTAAAATTTTGTATAACATAAAAGAACTTAAACAAAGTTGAATAAATTGTAAAAACAATAAATTATAAAACGTATTAATAACCATCATAATAGTCATTAAAAACCACCAATAGATAAAATTTTATATTCTTTTTTTTCTTATCATTTTTTCTATAAAATAATAAATAAAATTAAATAAACTAAATAAAAAGAAAACAACAATACACAAAATATTCATCCAAATCAAATCAATCATAATATCACTTTTTTTATATTTTATTAATTTCATCAGTGATAGAATCTATAATAGAAATAATTTCATTGATACTATACCATTTTCCTAGATGACTACTAATTTTATTTTTAAAATAATCTTCATATTCATAATTTTCATCGGGTACAATATCTTCTAAACTATTTGAAAATCTAACTCCAATTATATTAGTTGTTTCTATAACCCCATTAAATACTACTTGTTTTATTAAACTTAAAGATTGTTTCCATTATGGTAATGTATAATCAAAAATATAATCTTTATTTAAATCATCAAAATCAGGCGATAAATTATAAGAATTAACACTAACTTTAATTACAACTGGAAAATTAGGCATTTTTTCACTTGTATATACAGCTGAATTAGCATAATCTTCTGCTACATCTTCAGTAGTTAAATATACTCCATTTGAATTTAAAAATTTTTGAAAAGCTTCATATCCTTCATCACTTTCTAAACCTGAACTCATAATTCCTGTTATTGAGTTAGGTAAAATACCTTGATTTGATATACTTTCTAAATACTCACTATGTGTGCCGTGAAATAAAACTAAATTTTTTAATTAATCTATTTTTCATAACAAAAACATTCCTCAAATATTTATATTTATATTATATCATATTTTAATTTTAATTTAAATAACTATTTATAAAAAACAAAAAGAAAATATTTTACTTAATATTTAGTATTTAATATTAAACATAATAAATTTTATGTTTTTAATTTTTTGTAAAAAGGAGCTGATATTATGAGTAAATTGATAGCAATTGATGATGGACATGGTATGGAGACACCTGGAAAAAGAACTCCTAAATTTGAAGATGGTTCATTTATGAAAGAAAATGAATTTAATAAAAGAGTTGCAGAACTTTTAAACGAACATCTTATTAGATGCGGATTTAAGACTGTTATGGTTGCTCCAACAGATGTTGATACTCCACTAGCTGAAAGAGTAAAAACTGCAAATAACGCAAAAGCTGATTTTTATATTTCAATTCATGCAAATGCTGCTGGTGATGGAAATACTTTCAATAACGGAAAAGGAATTGAAACATTCTATAACCCAGGAAGCATTAATGGCGAAAAAGCAGCTAAAATCATTCACAGACATCTTTTAAATGGAACAAAATTGGTTGATAGAGGAGTTAAATCTACATCCTTTTATGTTCTAAAAAACACAAAAATGCCTGCAGTTCTAGTTGAATGTGGATTTATGACAAATTATGAAGAAGCTTTATTACTTAAATCAGAATCATATAGAGCTGAATGTGCTGAAGAATTAGCCAAAGGTATTTGTGAATATTTTGGAATCGCTTATGTTGAAAGAAAATCAGAACCATCATCTTCAAATTCTCAAGAAAACAAAAAACCAATTGTATCTGGAGAGGTAAATGTTGTTGTTGACGGTAAACAAATAGCAAATGGCTATCTTATAAATAATACAACTTATGTACCTCTAAGAGCTATTGGCGAAGCAATTGATGCTAATGTCAATTGGGATCAAAAAACTCAAACAGCTACAATAACTACAAAAAAATAATTAAAAAGGAGCTTAATTAAGCTCCTTTTCTTTTAACGGAAATAAAAATTTACATACTTGACCTTCATGAAAATAAATTAAATCATTATCTATTAACGGTAAATTAAAATATTTTTTAAACGCTTGAGCAAAAAATATATCTTGGCAACCTTTGAATTCAACAAAACCATTATCGAATTGTTTTACAAATCCAATTCTTTTACTTGGGTTTTGAGCTTTAAGAGTAAAATACTCTATTCTAACTGGACAATTAAAATCTGAAACCGATTCATAAACAACCTTTTCTATATTTTCATACAAGAATGAATTATCATTAATTTCAATAACAATTTCATCGTGAGAGAAAAATTTAATATTTGGCAACCGTACTATTTTTTCTAATGATTTTAAAATGTGATAGGTTATAAATTTTTCAACTTTACTAATTCTTTTTGGATTTAATTTTCCAAAAATAATTTGTCTTATATATTTTGATTCAATAATATGTTTATTATCAGTAAATTGACTTACAAATTCCTCATACGTATTTTTATTATCAACAATATTCGGATTTACATATTTTAATGCGTGAAAATTAGCTTTCTTTAAATCTATACTAATAAACCTTTTACCATCATTTAATTCGCAAAAAATATCTTTAGACGAAATTCCAACATTTGGAATATCATATTTTACAATAGATTTATTCGAGTTATTAAATTCTGTATATTCTTCTTTTTTCAAAATATGCGAACTTACTTTATCACTTATATTTTTAATTTCTGATATAAATTCATTGTGACCAATTTTATTAGCCATGTCATTGAACTACCACTAGGCTAAAGCCATAGTGGATTCCTACGAACTTCGCTCTATCGAGCGAATATTTTAGTAGGCTATCCCCGCCGTCCCAGCGGTTAAGCGTAATGCTTCATTACGCAGATTCATACTTGCGTTAATATCTCGGTCATGATGAGTATTACAATTCGGACACACCCATTCACGCAATACAAGATTTTTAACGTCTTTGTTTTTATAACCGCAACATGAACAAAGCTGGCTTGAAGCAAAATTTTTCGACACCGTTACAACTTGCTTTCCGTACCATTTAGCTTTATATTCCAGCATCGTTCTGAATAGTGACCAAGATACTTCGCTAATCACTTTTGCAAGATTATGGTTTTTCAGCATATTAGATACTTGCAAATCTTCTATACCGATGATGTCGTGGTTTTTGACAATATAGGTAGAGATTTTATGCAAGTAATCATGTCGTGCGTTAACGATTTTTTCATGAATACGAGCAACTTTAATTCGTTGCTTATTCCAATTAGAACTGCCTTTCTTACGTCTTGAAAGAATACGTTGTGCTTTTGCTAATTTCTTCTCTAATGTACGAAAAAACTTAGGATTCTTATATACTGTTCCATCTGAAAGAATAGCAAAATCTTTCAAACCAACATCTATACCAACAGCAGAGTTGGTTTTAGGCAATTCTTGTACTTCTGTTTCTACAAGAATGGAAACAAAGTATTTACCACTTGGATTGCATCTAATTGTTGCATTGATGATACGTCCTTCAACCTCACGACTTTTAGCAAAACGAACAAAACCCAATTTAGGTATCTTAATTCTGTTACCTACAATTGCAATATTTCCATTTGTGTACTTTGTTGTATAAGATTGTACTTTGTTCTTTTTTGACTTAAGGCGTGGTTTGTCGTTTTGTTTTTTGAAAAAGCGTGTGTAAGCATCAGCAAGATTTTTCAACGATGATTGAATTGCAATACTATCGACTTCTTTTAGCCAAGTTAATTCCTTTTTTAACTGTGTTAACTGAGCAGAACAAGAGTTATAAGTTAAACCTTTACCTGTTTCCTTGTAAGCGTCATTCCATTTTGCTAAAAAATGATTAAATACAAATCGACAGCAACCAAATGTTTTGTTAATCAGTATTTCTTGTTGTTTGTTTGGATAAATACGAAATTTATATGCTTTATTAACCAACATTGATTTTCACCTCCTTTTTATATATACTTATAGTATATACGAAGTATTAGTGTATGTCAATAGCATATACTTTTTTAAGGGAGTGTGATACAGATGGAGCGTATACCAAAATTAATTAAGTTTCCTGTCGATTTAGTAATAAGAATTGAAGAGTACAGAAAAAAGAACAATATTAAAAATTTTTCAGTTGCAGTTTATGAATTAATTCGCAAAGGTTTAGAAAAATAATGGAATACATTTCTTTCTCAACATTTTATCCAAAAATATATTCAAGAACAAGGTCATTAGGGCTTACATCCCCTAGGCTAAAGCCATAGGGGTTTTACGCCCAAATTATAAAAAAGTAATAATTTGATAAAATGCGATTAATTTTTCTTTCTTCATTTTCTCCACCCTTTATACTTCTTTTATTTCTCCAGTAGTCCATTTATTATACATATCTATTCTTTGTTTTCTAGATTGAATTACTTTAGTTTCATTACCAATATTTTTTGGAGCATAATAAACAACATCTTTAAGTTTATCAGGTAAATATTGTTGATTAGGAGTCCAGCCTCCTGGCAATAAATGAGGATAAATATATCCTTCTCCATTTCCTAAATTCTTACTATTTAATTCACTACTATCTCTTAAATGTAATGGTATTTCACCGATATCTTTAGTTTTTACATCTTTAATAGCTAATTTTATAGCATCGTGTACTGAATTACTTTTTGATGATTCACAAATATAAATAATAGCTTCAGCCATAGGAATCATTCCTTCGGTAATACCACAAAATTCTAAAGCTGTAGCCGCAGAACTAGCCACTACTAACGCCATTGGATTTGCCATTCCTACATCCTCTGCTGCATGTATTAATATTCTTCTCATAATAGCCTTTGGATCTTCTCCAGCTTCTAACATTCTAGCAAAATAATGTAACGCAGCGTTGGAATCGCTTCCTCTCATTGATTTTATAAACGCAGACATAGTATCATAATGATTACTAGCTCCTTTATCATAATTTATTTTTCTAACTTGAGTAGCTTCTTCAATTTTTTTAAGATCTATGTAGATTTTTTTATTGTTAGATTTATCTGATGTTATTACTGCTAATTCCAAAGAATTATAGGCTGATCTCAAATCTCCTCCAACAGATTCTGCTAAATGATTTAATGCTTCATCTTGTATTTCAACATTAAATTCTTTCAAACCTTTTTCTAAATTTAATGCTAATCTAATAGCTTCCTTTATATCATCGGAAGTTAATTTTTCAAATTTAAAAATAATTGATCTTGAAAGTAAAGCTCCATTAACTTCATAATTTGGATTTTCAGTTGTTGCCCCTATTAAAATAATAGTTCCATTTTCAACATAAGGTAATAATGTATCTTGTTGTGATTTATTAAATCTATGTATTTCATCTATAAATAATATAGTTTTTTTCTTATAATTATCCCACATATTTTGTGCAGCAACAACAGTATCTTTAATATCTGACGTTTTTGCTGTTGTAGCATTAAGTTTAATAAATCTAGATTTAGATTGTTTTGAAATAATATAAGCTAGTGATGTTTTTCCAGTTGACGGAGGGCCATAAAGTATTAAACTTCTTAATACATCTCTTTCAATCGCTAAACGTAATATTTTTCCTTCACCTAATAAATGTTTTTGACCTATAAATTCATCTAAATTTTCTGGTCTCATTCTATCCGCTAACGGTTCTCTAATATCCATTTATATATCATCCTTCATTATATTTTATTTATATAATAATTATATATTATATTTAACGATTTGTAAATAAAAAAATAGAATGACGTCTAACATTAAATATGACGTCATTCTATTAAATAAATAATAATCAAATAAATATTATTTATTTTTCAAATTAAATGTTTGAACTACAGACCTTCCATCTCCTCTAAGAGAAATCTCTTTACATTTCATTTGAGACGAACCACTACCATCAAGAAAAATACCGTCAACTAAAGTTCCTGAACCAATTTTTTCTTTAATAGCTTTTCTAAATTCTTCAGCAGTACATGGAGTTTGAGTAACAATTAACCAAATATTGAGTCCTGTATTATATACTAATCCAGTTCTATAAACTTTACCTGTCATATTTGGCATATTCTCTTTTTGAGCTTGTGCTTTCCAGTGGGTATCATCTTTTAAATTCATACTAATTCCACCTTGAGCCCAATAATTGTTTCTATCTGAAACGGTTAATTCTCCAGCATTATTAACTACCTGAACTGAATATTTAGATTGTTTTCCATCCCAAACTAAAGTTCCTCTAGGATATTTTGCATTTTCCCATCCAGAACCGTAACCTCCTCTTTTACCGTTTACAGGAACGTCATCCATAACAGCAATAGAAAGTAAATCTTTGCCATAAAAAAATCCAGCATTAATTCCATAATCGGTTCCAGAAGTTACATTTTTATTAAGAACATTCAGTTTAATGTTTTTAGGAGAAGTCTTAATATAATGTAGTACAACTTTGTTTGTCGCAGTTACTTTTCCATACCAATAATTAGTAGTCATTTTATCATCTCCAAACATTTAATTTAAGAGAATTTTAATCTCTCTTAAATTAAATACATTTTAGAGACATATCTATAACAAACCCATCTACTCATCTGCATTTCAAATCATTAAGTACCTCTTGCTTATATTTATTAATATCAAAAATAATTCCTTTTGTATCATCATAATAATATGTTGCTGTTTCATCTTTCAATTCGTTAGATATATTATCTAAAAATTCTTGAATTCTTTCATAATAACTTTTATCTATATAATCACAAGCATCTTCGTGTAAATCTGAAGATGCATCTTCTATAATACTTTGAGCGTCAAAAGTTAAATGAATTTTTGATGTTTGATATATACGTAATTCATCAATATCATCTAACTCTTCAAAACTCAAATCATGTAAATATTCTATTAATTCGTCAATATCAACAAAATATCTATCGAAATTATCAACAAAAATCATATTGTTATATCCATTTTTATATAATTCTTGATAATGTATTTTTTCCGTCTTATCCCATTTTTCTTTTATTTTTTTATTAATATTTTCAGAATCTTCTATTCTTTGTTTTTCACAATTACATTTTACTTGTTTTCCAAGAACTTTCTCACAATATTTACATACATTTTGTATACCATTATTACAGTGAACACAAAAATCCAGTGTTTGTTTTACAACTTTTCTATTATCTTTTAAATATTCATAATCATTATCTTTTATAGTTAAACCCAAACCATTACATTCTGTACATAAAATTTGATTTTCATGTAAATCTTTTCTTAATCTTAAATTAAGATTTACATCAAAAAATTCTGTTCTCATATCAAATATCACATCCTTATATGTAAAAGAGAGATAAATTATTTTATTTCTCTTAATAATTTATTAATTAAAGAAAAAATGCGTTATTGTTGCTTGGATCAATCATTGTTTGACTTGCTTTTATTATTGATTGACTAACCATTTGACATGCTTTTCTAATTTCACTAGGTGTTGAATCAACTGTAAGAACATTTCCTTTTGGAATACCCATATCTTTAGCAACCGATTCAAAATCATATTTATTTCCAACACCAACAAATACAATTGAAAATTGTTCTCTCATTACATCTTTAATTAGTTTTACACAATCTCCAGCTTTGTATTTTCTTGAACCTTCATCTAAACCATCAGTGATAATAACTACAACGTTTGAAACGGGAGTTCCAGTATCTCTCAATTGTTGTGCATAAGCTACATTGGAAACAATTGCTTCAAATGTTCTATCATAAAGAGGTGTTCCTCCTCCAGCATTATAATTAGAAGAATCTAATCTCACTGCATCATCAATGGAAGTATAAGAATGAAGAGGATTTTTTTCGTTAATAAACCATTGAGCAATTCTAATAGAATCTTTTTGTTTTGAATTACTAAAAGCTTCCAACATTTCATTTTGACCTTTTCTAACAGCATCTTCCAATCCATGCCATCCAATTGAACCAGAATTATCAAGAACCAATGTTACCAACGTTACATCTGTAGACATAATTTCATCAACATTAGAACCATTAGAACCAAGTACAATACTATCGTTAAGATCAACAATATCTAATGTTCCTTGAGAAATAATACCTTCATCCACCGCACTAGTTAACAATTCATTAAGATTAATACTTTGAGACATATTAACTCCTCCTATTTATTCAAATAAATTATTTTCAAATTTTTGCCTGCTAATAACTTTATCTCGTGATGATTTAATAAATTTATTTTTTATTTCTTCGTAACCAACAATAGTTTCTTTAATTTCTTTAACCAAATCATCAATTAATATTTCAAATTTACTATTATATATATTATTAAAATCAAAACCATCGAAGTTGTTATTTTTATCAAAGTAAATAAAATAGTAATTTCCTTCAAATGAAATCATAACAGAAACATCTTCATTATTAAAAACAACTTGAATATCAGATATTTGTTCTAAATCCTTTAATAAATAAAGCGTATATCTTAAATCATTAGTAAATTGAGGTTTATTGTCATCATCTAAAATTCTATCTATAGAAATATCTATTTTCATATTTTTTCTCCTTAAGAGGAGAGAGATTTTCTCCCTCTTATTAAAATTTGAAATCAGTACTATTAATTACCTTTATGCCTTCTTGTTCAAAACTCTTTAACGCATTTTCAGTAATACTAACAAAATCAATGACTGGATGAATTACTGGGCTCATACAATCCTTAAATACTACAATTTTATCAATAAGACTTGGATCAACTGTTTTAATTTGATTAATTAAATCCTCAATTGTATATTTAACACAATGGGATGCTGCTTCACCCCAAATAATAACAATATCATTATTCATAAGAGCTTTAAAGAATTTAGTGTTATATTGACCAACATTCAATTCTTTATCTGTATTTTTAAGAAGTTGTTTAACTTCTGGAGCCATAACAGAATAATTTTCAGTAAGAGCATGTTGACCTTTCGTTTCAAATCTAACGGGAACTTTTCTAACGATAGAATGAAATAGCGATGCTTCAAATAAGGCTGGAACTAATGCGTGGTCAATAGAACCTAGCATAGTATGGAATGGCCAAATGCAAAGAGAGTATTTACCTTGGCTTTCAAGTTGTTTAACATAATCTTCAACGTAAACTGGATGTACAGAAGGCATCCATTTTCCATTTTTAATATCATCATAAGTAATAATAGTGTAAGCAGAAGGATGGTTTCCTTCAGAATCTACCCAAAAAGTTGGATGAAACACTTGATAAGCGTAATGAGTATCTAAAGAATAATGAAGTTCTGTGATTTTATCAATATTTTCATAGATAAATTGAATTGCTCTGTTAACATCTTTATCTGCTCCTGGAACATATAAACTCGCTCCTGGTGTACAAAATCCAATTTGAGCATCGATACCAAACATTGCAACTTTTTTTCTGTCGTGACTAGCAGCTTGAATGTTATAGTTTTTAATAAATTCTGCGGCTTCTGACATGATTTCATCATATCGTGGAGTATAAAGTTTTGTTACATCGTTTTCATTATAAAAACTAGGCTTTTTCATTTTAATTTCCCCTTTTATTATAAATTTAATTTACTAACATGAACACAATACTCATCAACCATAATAACAACAACTTTTGAACCTTCTTTAATATAATTCAAATCGTAACTTTTAGCAGTGTAATTAACGGTTGATGCTCCCATCTTTATGATTACTTCTCCGTATCCATCTTCAGGAATAGAAGTAATAACTTCAGCAACTTTACCTTCTAAATCTTTCATACTATAAGCAATAGAAGAATCTGAATTGTTTTTTGTTTTTAAGTAAATAATTGATACCACAGTTGCAATACTTAAAGCTATTAATATAGCTATAATTAGTACTGCTATAGTTCCAAGAACACTATATTTTGTTAAGAGATAACCTGAAGCTCCAAATACAGATAATGTTGAAATTAATGTTAGACCATTAATAAAATCAATGGAATCAAAAATAAAATCAAGAGCATCTCCTAAAACTAAAAATAAAAACAGTAAAATTAAGCTGCCTGTTAAACATAAAGTGTATAGACCCATCATCTTAATCTCTCCTCTCTTTTTCCTTATTAATTTTAATATATCACAATTTGCAAAATTGTAAATAATTATTTTATTCTAATCTGAAATCTTTTCGTGAAAGTATTTTTAATACACTTGATTAACAATTTGAAATATTGTTTATTTTCTAATAATATCATTTTTTCTAATTCCCAATCTTTCAATTCTCTAGAGATTCTATCTACTTCTTTGTCTATTATTTTTGATTTCTTTTTTTGAATTAACTCCATATCTAGTTCTTTAATTTTGTCATTTATTGTTAACTTTGTCATAATGGATTTTCTTTTTTGTTCAAATTGAATACTTGGTATGATAATTAAATTAAGTTCTTGAACATAGTATTTATCTTTCACACTAAAAGTAATATCTCTAACAACTTTTTTAACTGTAGAAAAACTCTTATGAATAATCTCGCTCCCCAAAATATAATCATAAGCTATAAACATAGCTCTTTCATTTGATTCAGCTTGTATATTTATATAGAGCTTATTATCATTTGAATACCTATAAATCTCAATATCATATCTTTCAAAATTTCCATAATTTTGAAAGTAAAATTTATCGATGACTTTATATTTCATATTGTTCTCCTTTGATTTTACTTGAAAATCTTCCAAAAAAAAACATTATCAATATATTTTAGTACAATAGTAAAGTATTTTCTTTGAGATTTAAGAATTTTCTTTTCTTCTTCCCACTTTTGACGTTCAGCTTCAATTCTTCTTTGTTCTTCTTTTTTTGCTTCTTCAAATCTCCTTTGTCTTTCACATCGAGCTTTTTCAATCTTTTTTTGTTCTTCTTCATTACGCCACATTTCTTCTTCATATTGTTTTTTAATTAATTCTTGATGTTCCAAATATTTTTCTCCTGGAACATAAGAAAGTGTAACTATGTAAACAGTATATCTTTCACAATAGTCAGCAGCTAAATCAGGATAGTGCCATCGTTCTTTTTGTTTTGAAGTTACAACTTGAAATGTAACTTCACTGTCCATAACATAATTTAATGCTTTTGATAATGCTTCTTTAGCTGAATAACCTTCAAACTAACAAACTTTTTGTTTTTCACATTTATTACCTCCACAATTGTATAATTAATATTTTTATTATATCATCATTTACATAATATGTAAACAAAAAAAGAGAGCAAAAGCTCTCTTAAGATAAAACTTTCATTATCATACCAATATTAGACCAATCAAGCAATTCTTCATCTAATATTTCTCTAACTGTTTTAACAACTGTATAAGTCATTTCAGTATCTTCAATAACTCCATTAACTTTTCCTTCTTGATTATAAAACCATTCTAGTTCTTCATCTGTTATTTCTAAGGAAAATAAAGAAGTTTTATTTGCTAATAATGTTCCATAAAGTTGCCTTTGTTGAACATAATTTATTCTAGACGAATCCACAACAAAACCAACTTCTTCTTTTATTTCATGTTGGATTGTTTCATACATATCTTCATCTTGATTAAATGAAGAACCTCCAGGTAATTCTAATATATATCCATCTTGAGTAGCAGCAGGAGACCTAAATTCCTTAACTAAAATAATTTTTGAATCTAAAAGATTTTTTTCTTTTTTATAAATAACTATAGATGCAGTTGAGGTTCTCGAAATGACAAATTCATTATCTTTATATCTATCTTCATCTTTTACATACATTTTTACCTTTAGTACCCAAATAAACATAATTTTCTGCTTTGGCATTATAAAATTCCATAAAACTTTAGCATCTTCTAATTTATTGCCAGCATTTTTTTGAGCTTGGTACCAATCTTGAAAATACTGAGTTTGCCATACAAATAAAGGTACCTTACACTCTCCGCCATAACGGATTTCACCTTTACCAAATTTCTGTATAGCTTCATCAATTAGTGAATCTAAGTCATTAAAAATTTCAACACCATTATCTAAAGCTAAATACTCAAGGTATCTCATTTTTTCTGCTTCTTCTGGAAAACCAAAAACAATTTTTCCTGATTCAACCCATTTACCAAACTCAACATTAGTAGTAAAAGCTGGCATATCTTTCAAATCTCTTGGAATCCAAAACAAGATAACATCAGCCATATTCATAGCTTCTAATTCCCAATTAATTTGATCAGTGTATTCATGTTCAAATTTACCGTTACTAGGTTCAGGAATCAACAAATGTCCATTAAAACCTTTGCTTCTAAATATATCTATAGCTTCTTTTCTCCAAGATTCAACATTGTTATTTCTTGGAGTTGGTCCAGCTAAAAATATAGTCTTAACAATTTTTGTTGGCAATTTTTGATCTGAATAAACTAGTTTTATTTCGTTGTTTGCTTTTTTCAATCTAAACATATATCCTCCTCAAATTTGATTTCTATAATTTATAAATCTCCAAACCAAATTAATATCAAAAATAAATTAACTTCTTTTATAAACATATATACTTCTTGTCTATTACAATTTTATTCTCATTCTTAATTAAAAATAATTTTATTGTCATTAATTGAACAAACATTATCGGTATCATTATCAACAACATTAATTATTAAATTTATTTTTTCATTTTTTATATTTGATGAAAAACCATATGTTCCAGGTTCTACATACGGCAAATTTTTTATTTTATTTAAAAAATAATAATTCCCATATCCTTTTAAAGTATCTAAAACAAACAAATTACAATCAATATAAAGTTTTACTCTAATAGTGTTATCTTCAATGATACATAATACATTTTTCAAACTATCAAATTCATTAAATTGATCGTAAAAGTATTTTTTAAAATTATTAATATCAATATTGTTTAAACTTTCCATATATATCTCCTTAGCTATTATTATTCAAAAAAGATAGATAATATAATTATTATTATTTAATAATAAAAATTTAAACAAAAAAGCAATAAAAATTTGGGGAAATTTTTATTGCTTTATAATAGGGATATATTTTATTAACTAAAAGCTGTTGAGTCATTTCTGCTCAACTCTAGGACTTTCGTCGCCCCTCCTCAATGGGGGTGAGGAGATTACGGGATGTCAATTCATCCCTAGTTCGGACTATATCTTTATTGGTTTAAACCAAATAGTGAACATATTTATATAAATCACTTTATATAAACGTGGATACCCACTAGTCTCTGAACCTTTCCCTGTTCGGGAAGTGGCTGCGTATTTCAGGGTTAGTCAGACCCGGTTATCCAATCCAATCAATTTTTATGGTCTATGCCGCATTCACACTTAGGCTTATTTCATCCTTATGTTGTAGCTTGATTGGCTCTAAGGACTTTCCCGCAATTTACTCACTTAAGGACCAGTTAAATTTTAGCCCTAACTCTTCCACAGGTGTTTTTTCTAACTGGGTTAAATAACCAGCTTCAACACCTTCAATTACTTCTTTACCTAATTGAATCGGTATCAAACTCCAAATTGGGTGTTCTGGAGGAGATACAACCATTCCAGCAGCATGTTGGGACACATGTCGTGGAGATCCTTCCAATTTACTAGCATATTCAAATAATTCTGGGTATTTATCTACAAAGTATTTACACTCGGGAATATTGTAAATATCTTTAACATGAACTCCGGCTCCAGGACCAGAAGATATTTTTTTAGTAAATTCATTCACTTCTTCAAAAGCTATGCCTAATACTTTAGCTACGTCTTTAATAACTGCTTTTGTTTGAAGTCTACCAAAAGTAGCGATATTAGCAACATGTTCTCTTCCAAAACGTTCCATGATATAATTCATTACTCTTCCTCGATTTTTAATACAAAAATCGATATCAATATCCTATTCTACCGCTTTTTTCAAAGTACTTTAACACTCATTTAAGAGTCGGAATAGACTATATCTTCATTACTATCATATAGTAATGTGAAGGCGCTTCCACTTGGTACTTATCTCCAAATGTACTCTCTCTCGAGATAGTCGTTACATCTCCTTAAAATATAATATTTTAAGTTTGACACGGTATCACCAGCTATCCATTTCTGGACCTTAGGCTTTCTTAGTCAGCTGCTTCGTCTTTTTTATAGTTGTAATCTCCTTGTAAGGCTTGTACAACAGTCTTATTCAACTGATACCGTTAGCATAGCTTTTAAGCTACACACCCTTTAGTAAGGTTCACCTTCAATGCCCAATATTGTTTAGGCAACTTTCCACGTTTTGGATTTAAGAACCTTTCGAACAACAATCCATATTGAATTGGATCAACATTTGTAATTCCAATTGCATATGAAACCAACGAACCAGCCGCTGAATTATGAACAGCTAAACCATTAACAGTATAAGATGTATCAACTTCAACTGTTAAATCATATACATCTCCATTGTATGGTTTAATATTAATTTCTTCAACATAAGCTAATTCATATCCTAACTCTAATAATTCTTCAGAAAACAATTCCATATCTTTTTCATAATGAACAACTTCATTCATTCCAAAGATATTTCGCATTTCTTCTAATGAATTTCTAGCATTGTTCAAATCTGAACTTATAATTTCATTCTCAATTTTATTCATTAAACTACTTAATGATTTTTCAACAACTCTAGTAGCATTCACTGCTGTTTCATGATATTGTCTATTATATTCTTCAATCCAATCAGCATTCTTTTTACCAAAACAACTTAAACATTCTTCATGACCTTTATGAGCGTGTTTTTCTGCTTCTTCTTTTGGTAATGGTATTAGTAATAAATCTCCTTTTTCCAACTCATTAGCTGAAGACCATTTTGAATTTTTAAAATCTTTTCCATAATGCTTTGGAATAATAAAATATTCATGATCTGAAGTTGATTTAACTTCTCTAATTTCTCCATTAAGTTTTTTAAATTTAATAACAGAAATTTCATTTTCTTCTTTATATTTTTGAACACTTTTTACTTCTTTATAATTACCTCTATGAGTTAAAACAAAATCTCCAGATTTAATATCTTCTATATTTTTTTCTCCATCTTTTGTTTTAACTTTTTGACCTGGAACAAAACAACCTCGTCCAGGACCAACTGGTATATCATTATTATGACACCAACTAACTACATCTTCTAAGAGCAAGAAATAATCTGGGAATCCCATAGAGATAATAACATCTAATTCATAATCTAATCTATCTCGATATTCCTTTGAAGTTTTACCACGTTTTTTAAGTCCTTTAATACAAAGGTATCTTAAATAATAAGCTTCTTTAGTTTGAATTACTTCACCTTTATCTTCAGCTTGTTTTACTTTTATTTTATACCATTGTTCAAATTCTTCATTTTCTGGAATATTAACTTTTGGAAGATATGTTTGATCAAATTTTAATTCAAAATCACACATATCTGCAATTACTACCGTATTATCACAAGCTTCTTCAATAATTTCCCGTGGAATATCATGTTTAAATTTTACATATTTAATTGTTTTTACAGTAGGTTTACCTGTTTTTTTATCTGTATATTCAATATCTCTTTCAAAAATAATATCATTTTCATTTAATAACCATTTTTCTGGAGGTTTATTTTCCAATTCACCTTCAATTTTAGCTTCACATTCTTCTTCAAATAAATCAATCATTTCTTGTCTCGATGTAACAAAAAATGTGTCACCTGGAAATCTCCATCTTAATGGGTTATCAAGAGTATCATTTGACTGCATTGATAGTAAAGCATCATGAGTGATAGAATCTTCCCTCTTTAAATAATGAGCATCAGAAGTAGCAACTAAAGGTAAACCTAAATCTCTTGATAATTTAATTAAAGCATGATTTACTATTTTTTGTTGATATTCTTTAGTTGGTTGAATTTCCAAGAAAAATCTACCTGGGAACATTTTAGCATAAGACTTCAATTCTTTTCTAGCTTCAACTAGATTTCCCTTCATAATTAATTGGGAAAATCTACTACCTAAACAAGCAGATGTCGCAATCAAACCTTCATTATGATTTCTTAAAACTTCATCATCGATTCTTGGTCTATAATAAAAACCTTCAGTGGCTGCTATACTAGCTATTTTCATTAGATTTTTATATCCAGTTTCATTCATAGCTATCAATAATAAATGTTCTCTGTTATTTTGACCAGCTTCCGATTGAGACTCTTGTTTACCTTTAATTAACATATTTCTTACAACATAAGCTTCCATTGCTATCAAAGGTTTCTGATTTTCTTGTTTTGCGATTTTAACGAAATCAACTAAACTATACATCACGCCATGATCTGATATACAAGCCGCTGGTTGTTTTAATTCTTTTGTGTATTGAACTAATTTTAAAGGATTTGTCATTCCGTCAAGTAATGAATAATACGAATGACAATGAATGTTTACAAAAGATTCCTGAGATGATTCTTTTAATTCTTCTTTTCTTTTTTCTGATAACAGATTATAAATTGGATATTCTTTTATTGCTTCCATAGTCCTCCCTTTCAAAATTCTAAATTGCATTTAAAATTTAGAATTTTGTTGCCTTCTGTAAGATCTCCGGCTATACCATATTTCTTATCATTAAAAATGATAAAATTATTATATGAATTTGTAAATAACAAATAAACAACTTTTAACGTAATATAAAGATATTTATTTAACATATCAAACAAAAAGAGGATGAAATATCCTCTCTAATTTTTCTTATTTAACTTCTTTAATTATAACTTTTCCTTCCATGATTCCATAATTTGAATATTCTCTATACTCATACTCTTCAGCATCATCGCTATCAGACATTGGTTTGGTTAAAATCCACAAGTCGTTATCTTTCCAAGTAATATTAATTAACTTTTGATCTTTAGGCAGAGTAATTTCTTGAGTTCCACCAAATCTTCTTACACAACCGTTAGTGCATCCCGTCAACATAATAAAAATTAATACTAAACACAAAACTTTAATTATATTTTTATTCATTTAATTTATCTCCTTATATTTTTTATTTCTCTTTCGTTTTTATTATTTAATAAATAACAAAAATGTTATACTTTTTTATTTTTATTAAGCTCAATTTAATATTTCCTTTCATTTTTGAATTTTAACTTCAATGGAATTATTTATTGAGTCTAAATTAATAATTTCCATATTAATCTTATTAAATTTAATTTTAGAACCTTCTTTTACAATATAAGTTGTATTTACAGAATAATCACTATCATTTGAAAAAGAAATGATCCAGTATTCATCATTAATTGTGTTTACATAACTATTAAATTTTATTTTTTCACTTTTTATTTCATAATAATTACTTGGATAAAAAGTAATATTATTATCATATTTTACGATGGCTTAATCAGCACATCCTAATAAAAAAATAAACATCATTAACATTAATATTTTTTCACATTAAACCCTCCATATTTGATGTAATTTTTATTAGGTATTTAACTTTCATGGTGAAATCGGAAGGCAAATTCATTAGAATCTACTCTCTCCCAAATATTACTTAATGTGGTTAAATCGACTCTAAGTGATACAGATTTGTCAGATGCATTCTAAATACATCTTCTGCGTTGTCGTGTTCAGACTTTATCCAACCACAATTCTTACACATATAAGGCATTTCATTACGTTCTACTGTAAATCGGTAGTAGTATTCGTTTTGTTCTTGATTGATTACTGTAAATTCTGGAATGTTTAGCATACTTCACCTCGAAAATTCATTTTAGACCATTATGCAATATTTTTAGTCTAATTTGAACTATCAGGGTGAAATTATTTCTCGTAGTCTTGCAAATCGCATTCTAATCGTATTTTGTCAAGCCTTTTATTAATTAGCTCTATATACTCTTTTTCAGTCTCAAACCCTATCCACTTGCGATTATTCAACTCACAAGCAACTGCCGTTGTGCCACTACCCAAACAGTTGTCTAAAACAATTTCATTTTCCAAAGTGTATGTTTTAATCAAATACTCAAACAATTCAACTGGCTTTTGAGTAGGGTGTAATGCTTTTTTTCCTGTGACATTCGGATACTCCAATACGTTGTGTGGAAATCCTGTGAATGCTTCGTATTCTTTACCTACTTGATTTGGTCTTGCACCCATCATTCTTCCGTGAATCACCTCTGCCACCTTTTTCTTTCCAACCGACTCAACCCCTTGTGGGTTATACACCATTCTTTTATCTCCCAATTGACTTTTATGCCCCATAGGTGCTTTAGAAAAAACACAAACCTCCTCAACTTTTGTCATAGGTTTATTTTTAGCGTGTTGAAATCCATTTGGCTTACTTTTAACCCAATACCAACAATACTTAAACATATCTATATTTGAATTTATTAGTTTAGTTGTAAATGGTTGTGATGCTGTCAAAACAATTGCTCCATTGTCTTTGATTAGTCTTTTATATTGTTCCCACAATGGCTCAAAAGGAATAATGTTATCCCACTTGCACGCTGTCGTACCATAAGGTAAATCACACAATATCATATCTATTGATTTATCAGGAAGTAGTTTCATACCTTCCAAACAATCCATTTGATATACTCTATTCAATTCTAAACTTCCTAAAATTTCTTTACCCATTAACTCACTCTCCAATATTAATTTAATTTATTTTAAACTCCATTTTCACCTTGAAAGTTAAAGAAACTACTTGTCTATCAATTTATGAATTTCTTACTCTACCACCCTAAAAGGGTAAATACCCTTTTTATTATAATCAAATACTATGCACAATAAACTTTTTTATTTATCCATATTCATACAAAATTTTTTCATTAATATGTTGTTTTTAATGATTTTGTATTTAAACTATATTTTTTCTCTTTTAAATTATATTATAATATAGCAAAATTGTAAACATGAAGTGCACTTCATTTATTTTATTTTTAAATATTCTATATTTTATATATTTATATTTTATAGATGTAGTCTGTGAATAATAAATTTACATGAAGTAAAATCTTCATTTTGTTCTTAAAAACGAATAAATATAATAGAAAAACTTAAAAATAAAATTAATGAAACATGTTATGTATATATCTTTTAACATAATAAAAAGAAGCTTATTTTTTTAAGCTTCTTCATAATGTTCAAATATTGTTCTAATTATATTTACAATTTTATTACAATTAACCGATGAATATCTAAAACAATATTTTTTATATTTTTCTTCTTTATAATGAACATTGCATTTTTTCTTAACTAAATTATTATATTGATCGGGAATTATAACTCTTATCTTTTTTTGGTTAGAATCAAAACCAATTGCTATTTTTTCTTTACTATTTAATTCAAAAATTATTGTAAAATTCAATGTATAATTAACAGAAACATTCTTATTTGATAAATTAAACGATAGTATAAGTGGATCTAATTTTAAAAAGAGATTATTTTCTATTGATTGAAATGAACTGTTTAATTGTTTGTATTTTTTCTCGTTTAATTTACTTTTAATGTAATTAATATTATTAGCCATTAATTTTCTTTCTCCTTTTAATGGTGCAGTTTCGAGGAATCGAACCTCAAATCTCCTTACCACCTATCTATGTAATTACTCGTATCAGCCAAATCCTTTCATTACATTTTTGGTGACTCATACATATATAACTTTTACTCAATATAAAATAATTAATTTTTTATATTTACTATATTTTTTTCCTGGCTGAACTACTCAAAATAAGTAAAATATATTAATTAATTTTTTATATCGAAAGATATATACTTAAGAGCGTGCTTTACCTTTAAGCTAAACTGCATATACTGTTTACATTTTTATTATATAATGTTTGTTAAAAAATGTAAATAAAAAGTGGGGAATTATTCTCCACTTTTTATTCTGTTTATAACTTCAAATATTCTATCTTTCTCAAAAGGTTTAACTATGAAATCAAACGCACCAATTTGCAATGCTTCTATAACAAAAAATTTTTGTCCCATAGAAGAACACATTACAACTTTAGCATTTTTATCATAATTGATAATTTCTTTTAAGGCTTCCATTCCGTTTTTCTTTGGCATAGTAATGTCTAAGAACACTATATCTGGTTGTAATTCTTTATACTTGTTTAATACATCTATTCCATCACTAGCTTCACCAACAACTTCACAACTATATTCTGTTATGATTTTTTTAATGATAGAACGCATAAAAGTTGAATCATCTACGATTAGTGTTCTCATAGTATCATCTCCAAATAATTGTGATTAAATTATTATTTGTTACATTATATTAAAAATTAACAATAATAATTATATATATATGATATTACAATTTTATTTTATATCATAACTATAACTATTTTTAAAGTTAGATTTTAATATCATATACTTTTCATCAATAATTTCTCCATTTTTTCTTAAACGAACATTACCATCTGTTGACATGTTAGTTATAGCTTCGAAAATTAAATTAATAGGTTTTCCATATTTTAATGAACAAATAACTTTAAAATCTATTTCAAAACTATTAATATTTAAATGAGTTTTATATCCAAAGATATACTCAACAACTTTATCTCCTTCTTTTATTCTTTCAAATATAGGAATTATTTCATGTACAATTCCAGTTAAGTAAAATTCATAATTTGTTGTTTTTAATGATGCTTCAAACATTTTACCAGCCAATTTAAATATACCACTTGATGCTTCATAATAAAAAGTCATTCCTTTACCAATTATACCAAATCTAGATAAAGAATTAATATTAATATCAGATAAATTATTTTTTTGTTTAGTTATTAAATCATATTCATACACATAATCTTTATTTTTATATTCTGCTACCCAAATAAAATCTTCATCAACAGGAGAATTACATTCGTGAATAGGTGAGTTAAATTTCATAACTAAAACCTCCTTTAAAATAATAAAATATGGGAAAAATTTTTCCCATATTTTATATAACACAAAATCATTAATATATTTTTGTTAAAAAATAAACACGTAAGAGTTATTGTTTTTATTATCTGTTACTATAATTTCACATTCAATTTCGTTAATATATCTAATAGTAACAATTAAACTACTTTCAATATCATATTTTGTACTTGCAATTTCAATTAATGATACAATATCATCTTTATTTTTATAAGGTATAATCAAATTACTTTCTAAATCATATTTAATTTCATCGACAAAAATACTTGATGTAATTTGATCAATACCCATTCTAGAAACAGTAATTAAAGAATTAATAGAATTTGAACCCCAAACATCAATTTGAGAAAGAATTTCTTCTCTACTAATATTTAATTTACTAATCAAATCGCTAATATCTTCTCTCGCTACTGAAATTGATGAAAAAATATCATTTATATGATTAATATATAAGGAAGAATATATATTATCTCTATTTATTTTTAATAAAGATGGAATATCATCCTCATGCACACGAACAACATCTATAATTGAATTTAAATCATCTTTATATAAAACAAATATATTTGATTCTAAATTTTCTTTACTTATTTGTATTAATGAATCTAAATCATTAATATCTTTATTTACTATAATTATAGATGATTTTATTTCGTTAACATCATTTTGAACAACGCTGATCGTAGAAGATAAATTTTCTCTAATAACGCTAATAGTTGATTTAATAGTATCGGGATTAAATATTTCTACATTTGATATTAAATCTCTATTTGCATCATATACAGGAATTATTAATTTTGAATTTAAATCTGTTTTATATAAAATATTTAAATTACTATTCAAACTTGTTTTTCCGAAACTATATATATACGCATTTTGAAATACGATTTCAACAAAAACTTTATTATTTTCACTTTCTTTTGAATGAAATCTAATTAATTGATCATTATCTGATTTTAATAGCAAACCATTATTTTCTATTTCTTTATTATACCATTTTATTATTTCATTTTTTATATCAAAACTAATATATCCCACTTTATCAACAACAGATGAAGATATTTTAGAAACTCCATTTGGCTTATTTTTCCAGGTTATAGAATCTTCTTCCCAATCAGAATCAACACTATATACATCAATATTAATAGGTTCATCTACTTGTTCTGAATTATATAATTTTAAATTAGCACTTAATATAATTGATTGGTCAGGTATATTTGAAATATCAAACTTTATAAAAGCTTCATAATCTTCCTTATTTATTAGAATAGTATGAATATCTCCAAAATTCATAGTTTGAGCATATTTACTGACATAAGAATCTTTTATACTGTAATTATTAATAGTTGTTGTTGGAGGAGGACTTATTTCAACTATACTATACATTTTATTTTTAGCTCTAATACTAATAACACTTTGTATTTCATCTCTATATAAAATGTTTAGATTTGATCTTTTTTGATTACCATATATAGTTGTACCCCAACCTATATTATCTACAACATTATCACTATAAATATCAATATTTGAATTAACATCTTCAAAATTAAAAATATTAATAGAAGAATTTAATTCACTTTCACCAACAGAAACAATCTTTACTTTACTATACATCTTGTTTTTTGGTGATATATTTAAATTACTAACTAAATCTGTAGTATTCACGCTTTAATCACTCCTTCCATTGTATTGGAATTTATAGAATTGGGTCAGCTAATACATTTATTTGTATAACTCCTCCATTTTCAGCATATTTATTAGATGTCAATCTTACATAAAAACTTAATTGTTCACCAGCGTTTAACACTTTATTAAAATTCAAACTACTTTCAGCTATAAAAGGGTTAATAGTTTTACTAAATTCCATATTAATATCATTTAAATTTTCATCTACATTAATTTTTATATTTTCGACATTATAATTTGTGGAATTTTTAAGAATAATTTCAACTTCTTCAGAAGTTTGTCCAGCTATTAAATATCCAAAATCTAAATATTGAATTAATTCTCCTAGATTATTAGAATAATAATTACCTGTTTTATCTAAAAACATTATACCAAAATATTTTTGATCTATAGAATCATAATAAACAGAAATATTTGATAATTCTGGAGTTATATCATTAGCTATATCATTAGTTATTAAAGAATCTATCTCTAATATATCATCTATATTATTTTGTTCTATATAATAAGCTAATCTATAATTACCGCTTGGAGATAATATTTTTAAATCGTCTTCAGATATTAATGATAAATCTTCTATATTCATAGCATTATTTCTTATATTTTCTAAATCATTAATATCAAAAACAACAAATTTCTCTCTATAATTATGTTTATAAGATTTCCAAGTTAGCCCCTTATCTCCACTAATTAATACTTTTATTTTATTTAATGGGTTATTTTTACTATAATTAGCTTTTATTTTTTTTAATCTATTAAATTTAACAATATCTTTAGTTTGAATAATTAACTTCCCTTTTGGAACTATATTATAGTTTATAGATGGAATAATATTATCGCTATCAACATAGGTAACTATATCAAAATTTTCTCCTTCTAATTCATCAATAGGCGACCAGTTAGCTTCGACAATTAGATTGGCTTTTGATGCTGATTCATTATCAGTATAAACCAATACCTCAACTTCATCACCGAACTCGTCATATAAATCATAAGGTTCTGTTGTTGTTAAAATGACAATATCTTCTGGGGATTCAGTGTAAACTAGCACTTCTGGATTGTCAGAAATGTATCTATACACATTGTAGGGTTCTGTTTCCAATGTAATCAATGAATCTTCTTGGGTTGGAATATCAGTGTATTCAATTATTTGAATTTGTTTATCGCCCCATTCTTCGAGTAATGTGAATGGCTCTGTATCTACATTGATCAACACTTCTACTCTGTTTGATTCGTCAGTATATGTGCATAGTTCGACTACACCATCTAATTCTGTCCAAGCTTCCTCAGTGATAGTGCTAATATCATCAATTCCAAAAGAAATGTAATCTGATTCTGTTGCTGTTGTTCCAATTGTTTGCCATGAGTTTGTAAAATACTTGTAATTATTATTATGGAAAATAAGAGTTTTCAATATTATTCCTCCTTTCTATCTGTATAAAAGACTCATTTCATGCCCTCTTATCATATAATCGTTGCTTTCTTAATAGGTGTTTTAGTTGTGTTAATTGATTTCCTAAACACTTTTCCATTCCCTAGTGGCTGATACTCCTGTTCTATAAAAGAACGGTTGTTTAGTGGAACTGTTAAATCAACCATATCTCCTTTATTCATACCATATTTTATAAAATTTTCTTCTGAACTAGAAGGTATTGATACTAAAGCATTGTTTTTAATGGTTGAAATCTCACTATTTGGCAATGAAATCAAGATTTTATTTGAAAAAGAAAAACCATATTCAATTTCACCTATGTTATAGTAAGTAGCTGAACCTTGCGATTTAGTTGGTGTTAGTCGATAAAACCTGTAATTTGCATTTACATCAAACTCAAACTCTCTAACCTCACTTGCAGTAAAAGAAGTAGTTGCAACACTAACTACACGACTCCATTCATTGTTATCATTACTTCCTTCAATGAAAAATTCTAATGGCTGACCTGCTAAGACTGTGCTACTTGATGGAGCAGTAATCTTAACTCTGTTGACAGGTTTACTTAATCCAAAATCTAACTTTATCCATGCATTAGTTTGAGAAGTACTTCTCCATCTGTCGTCACTATTCGCAAGAGTGCCATTAAAGGCTTTCCAAGCACCCATTCCACTGTATTCGCTGCTAGCACTTGCCACATAAGGGGCAGGAGTGGTGTTAGTAGTCATATTTAGTTTATACCATATGGTTTCTATCATATCCTCACTTCCTTTCTCGTTTCTAAACAATATAAAACACTCATTTCATCACCTGGAAATAAACGCTTAAACTACAATAATATTTTCCTTGCTGTCCATTCACTTAAATCAATCGTATGAGTAAATGTCTTTCCTTCACCTAATGCGGAACTAGTATCTTTTATCAGCTTAATCTTATCAAAAGGCTCGTCCAACCTAATCTCTTGACCTGCTTCAATACCGTATGAATTCATGTTTTTATCGGATGCAGAAGGAAGATGGATTAGAGTTTTATTATCGAGAGAGTAGATTTGGTTTGTTGTTCTGTTCTTGATAACCATTTTATCTTCGTTGTAGTAATAAGGCTTATATCCTCTTACATAATAAGACATATCGTCTCTCTTCAATCGAATAGTCGCAGAGGTAGAAGTTGAATAGCAGCCAAGTGTGCCATAGTAGTCAAACAATAAGTCGTCTGTCAGTATACTTCGCTCAAAAACCAAACTATTATTCTTTAAAAATACAAATCTCATATTGTCGTAGTCAAGAAGTAGTGAAATTATATCGCCTGTCGTATACGTAGGAACTGACGAGCTTAAAAGAATGCCACCACCCCAAATTCTCCCATCACCACCATAATAAAGGGAAGTGGGAGAAGTCCAAAAGTTTGCGTTTAAAGTATCAGTTTTACGAGTTACGCCAAAAGCTGCATTAGGCGCATTAGCCAACATCTCAAAATACACTTTACCTTTTTGGATAAGAGGAGTATTCAGTCTTGCTACTCCTATTCCTGTGGCATTTATTGTTAGCTTATCACTCGACAGTTGAATCGCTGTTCCTTTGTCACTAGGGTCAAAATAAACATCATCTATAGTTTTAATCGACAAGTTTCTCACTCCTTATTCAAATTTAATACTTAGTGGCTTTCTACTTATTTTTTGTTTCCATAAGCCATCAGAATCTGTATTTATGCCATCTTGTAAAATGTAGTTTTTATTTTCAAAAATATTATCAAAATTCACTATAGAATCCATCCCAAATTCTTCAAAGGCTTCATTATTGTTCATATTAAGTTCTGATAGATTGTTCTCAACATAGCTATATAAAATTTCTCCTATTGCTATATAAGAAGAATATCCACTAGTAGAATCTATTTTAAGTCTATAGTAGCGATATTTATTACCTTTGCCCAAGTCAAATAGTCTTGTTTCATTAGCATTCCAATTTATTTGATTAGTTATTTCTTTAATTAGAGTAAAGTTAGTACCATCATTTGAACCTAATACGGAAAAATCTTTAGGAGCAGAAACTGAACCCGATGCACTATCATTTCTTGAAGTCAATTGCATAGTATTAACTTTTTTAGGTTCTCCAAAGTCTATTTGAATCCATCCTGTTGTCAAATTATTCTCTGAAGCCCAACAATCTTCTCTATCTACATTAGTCCCATTAAACGCTTTCCAAGCATAATAGGTACTGTTATTATAACTACTAGAACTAGCTACATATGGAGCAGGAGTAGCATTAGAAGTCATTTTTGTTTCATATTTTTTCTCCTCTACTCCTAATGAATAAATTTTACCACTGCTTGAAAGTAAGATTTTTGGAGGATAATATGTTTTTTCTATAAACCATTCGGAATCTATACGTAAAGAAGCACCTTTTATAAACCTATATCTTCCTTTTGGTAAGTTGGATATTGTTTTTTCCCAATTTGTATGATTTATTGGTGTAATTGTTTGAGGATATTGAGAAGTAACATTAACAAAAGTGTCGTTTTCCAACTTGTAAATTTGTAAAGGACTTGTATAACCAGGCCATGAGCTTGTACCACTTCTCCATATATTAACTAGCTTAGACCTTATTTCTACTTCAATATAGTCTGTGCTGTCATACCAATAGAATACTCTATTAGTATTCCATTCATCACTTTGTGTTCCATCAAATAATCCCATACCAGTTTGCCCTATATTGGAATTTGCTCTGACTAAAGTATAGTCTGCTTCAATATTTAATCCTTCAATATTAGGCTTTGCGCTTCCCGCCATATTACTCCACCTCCACTTTAATACTTTTTATATCTATATATTTTTTTAAATTAATAGTCTTACTAAATACTTTGCCTTCATCACCATTTAAAATTTCGCTATTATTTATCATTTGTAAATTGTCAAAAGTTTCTATTCTACGGTTTAATAAGGAAGATAATAAAAGTTCATCTATGCCATACGATAAGAATTGTTCTGTTGTTGGAAGTGTAGATGATACTTCTTTTATTATTTGTGAAGGATCATTATTCTCCGCACTAAACATCAAGAAATTACCTATAGACACTTGATTTGGGTATCTTCCTCCATTATTTTTGGTTATTCTGATTCTGTATTTTTTATAACTATGGTAATTTGTAAAAGTATAATTTAAAATCTGCCCAGAGTTATTCCAAGTTTGACCATTTCTTTTATCTAATATAGTCCAATTAGTTCCATCATCAGAACCTTCAAAAGTCCAATCTTGAGGCATACTAGATAAATCATCTTGATTCAACGTTCTTACTTGCAAACTATATGAAACTATTCTTTTTGATATAGGAAACTCATATCCTAATATGTGAGGATACGAATCAGAAATACTAATCCAAGAAGTATTAACATTATTATCAAACGCTTTAAAATACTCATAATCTCCAAAAAATGAACTACCAAATGCTCGGCCACTAGGATCGGAATTGGTTATCATAATCGGTATAGCATTTATTGGAGATGGTAATATACTAATATCAAAACTCTTATATTTACCATCATGTAAAATAAGATTTTTAACAACAACATATTTATCAAAACTATCTTCTATAATGTTTCCAGTTAATGTTGAACCCTCTAAATTATTAATATCATTTAGTTTTAATTGAATAACTTTATAATTATCAAATGGTGTATTATAATATTTGTTTTTAAAAAGAATTTCTAATTCTTCATCTAAAAAGGCTCTATTAAAAAGCTTGAAATCATGTATTGCACCATTTAATTGAGAACCATAATTACTAGACCAATCGCCAATTGTTAAAGTGCTAGTTGTGTTAAAATCACCATCAAAATTAATAGTTTTAATAAGAATTCCATCGCGATAATATTTTCCTACTCTATTAGTAAAATTAAAAGTTAATCTATACCATTTGTTAATTTCAAAATTACTAAGTTCTTCTAATTCATTTCCTAACCCACCACTTGAATTTCTACGCCACCCAAGTTTATTTCCATAAATATGCACACCATTTGCTGTAGTAGAGTTACCTCGCATAAATAGAGCACAAAAATCTTTTTGAATTAAAGAATTGAATTTTACCCAAAGGTCTATTACAAAATTTGAGCCGAATGCTGGAATATTATCTATAGCAATTGAACCAGTTTTGTTGAAATTTATAGCCCCATTCATGTTTATTCAACTCCGTAATTTATTTTCTATATTTTTTATTTTTCTAAACTTCAATATCTATATTATATAATTTTTTATAATCTTTAATTGTCTTTTTAAATATTTTTCCTTCATTAAGAGTTATAATTTCTTCCATTTCTTCGTTATAAGATGTTTTTAAACTAATTTTATTATTAAAAATAATTCTTTCATCTAATATAAACTCTGATTTTTCTGATTCTGAAAATTTATTTCTAGTAATATTAATATCTTTTAATTTACCTTTAAAATTAACTTTAAACTTAAGAAATCTTTTATTAATCAAATTCAAGTCTATACTATTTAAATTAACAAGTTCATAATCGCTAAAATCAATATTATTGTTCGAAGACGCAACATATAAATCAAAAACAGAATCATTTGGTATAGATACATCAATATTAAGAGATGATGTGTTTAAGTAAAATTGGCCTAAATCTATTGAGGGGAATTCAATACTTCCTTCTTCCGAATATATTGTAACTTCTCCATTATCATATAATGAATTCAAAATTAATTTTCCATTTTTAATTTCTATATTCGTTTTATAACCTAATTCATTATTTAAACTAATTGATAAATTTTCAGTAGGTAAGCTCATATTTTATCCCTCCAATTAATTTAATATCCAATTTAATTCTCCACCAACATTTTTTCTTAAAGGAGCTTCAATTTCTTCAACAATAACTCCATTTCTTTTAATAAGAAGCTTTCCATTTAAATTTTGATTACATGTGAGCCTTATATTCATATATACAAAATTTTTGTTTCTTGGTATGCTAACAATTGGTTTAAAATTAAATTTTGCTCCATTAATTTCTAAATTCGTTTTATATCCAAAATTAAATTGAATAATCGATGATCTAGAAGTTCCACTTTTATTTAATGTTATAATAGATTCTGCATCTTTATAAGTAATTAAATCTCTATACAAATCATTTTGACCAGTCAAATAATATTCAAAATTATCAGTTTTGTATATTATCTCAACCATTTTTCCATTTAATTTAAAAATCCCACTATTTATCTCATAATATAATTTTTTTCCTTCACCAATCAATCCAAATCTAACAATATTTTTTTTATCTATATTATAAAAACTATTTTCTTTCTTAGTTTTAAAATCAAATTCAGAATATATTTCTCCATTTACATTTTCTGAATACCAAACATATTCTTGTTCAACAGGAGACATATTATTATTAAATCTATCGTTAATGTTATTCATTAAAAACACCCCTTTTAGAAAAAAGAACCTCTAAGAGGAGGTTCTTATGTTATTAAGTGTATTTATATACAACTCTTGTTAAGAAACTAACGTTTCCTGATAAAGCTGAAGAAGGAACATTAGCATGAAGAGTAAGTTTTGCAAAGTTTTGAGTAGCACTAGTAGTACCATCATTTACTCCGCCAGAAATTACCCCCTCGGTTCCAGCTGCTCCTATAGTCTTAATAGTTGTTCCGCCTATGGGAGTGAATGTAGATTCATTTAATGAATCAACTTTTACTTCAATCCATTTTTTTGTAATAATATCTCCAGTGTTTCCGCCTGAACTATCTTTTGTTGTAATACCACATTCTGTCATATCAGCTACAGCTTCAGTACCACCTTTGTTGTTCCAGATGAGAAAAGTAGTATCTTCAGATACGTTACCAGCATCAACTCTGTCAATATTCCAAGAAGTTACTTGATTTGAATTTGTTTCATCATACCAAGAAATAATAGGTGCTGCCATTAAAACCACTCTCCATTAGTATGTTTTGATTTCTATTTCGATAGTTAAATCGCTTAATTGACCTGATTCTAAAATATTAATTCTAAAATGGTCATTAAGGTTAACGTCAGGTGTAGCAATGACGGCTTTCAAAGCGGATGTATTACTTGATTTATTATTACTTTCAATTATTAAATTTTGAGAAAAAATACTTTCCCATTCTGATTCTAAAGCTGAATCTATTGATTGTTGAGAACATTTTTGAACTTCAATAATAGTATCTGAATTTCCAGGATTTCTACAAGATGCATAGACTCCAGTTATTGTTCCAGAAAAGGGAAATCGAATTTCAGGACTTTGTAAACCTTGATTTACAGTTCCAGATAAAACAAAACAAATTATTCTCTGATTATTAGTCTCAATTCTATTGAAAGTATCAAGTAATGATTCTTCACTTTTTATACCCGCGATTTGAGACAAATCAATTTTTGTCCTTGCCATTTTACCACCTCCATCCTTTCTAAAATAGTATTTACTAAAAAAAATATTACTTTCGTCTTTCTCGTTAGAAACACAAAAAAGCTGCTAATTAAAATAATTAGCAGCTTAAAAAGTATGTTATAATCTTGGATCAGTAAATTCATTATCTATAGACATTGAAGCTAAAACACATTCTAATATATTTTCAATTTTATCCATATTTATAAATCTATTTATGCTTTCTACTGATAAAAGAAACTGGCTAATGGCTTTTTTCATTTTTTTATGAGCACTTCTTTGTTTGATTATTTCTAAGTTTTCTTTTTCTAAATAGTCCATTCCGTAAATAATTCTTAAATATTCTTTTCCTCTAACTTTAATCGCTGGCTGTACAATTTCACCATTTTTATTTTTGGAAATAAATTTATATGGCTTTATAACTATCCCTTCATGCCCATCTTCAGTTATTTCTTTCCACCATTTGATACAACTGTTTTTTTCTTGTTCATTATCTAAGTTAATTATCATATAAGGAGTTTCTATAAATAGAGAAGACATCATTGATAATTCTTTAGATATACCCATATGCCATTCATGATTACGATTAAAATTACTTTCTTTACTGAAAGATAATATATGGAAAGGAGCTATTTTTACGTTATTAATATCTTCAATATTCCAACAATAAAATGAAAATACATCATGAAATTTTTTTGAATTTTCAAGCAAATTTATCTGTTTTTCAACATCTTCTTTTGACACTTTTCCTTGATTAAATAATTCTTTTAATATTTCTAATTTATGATTTCTAACATATCTAGAAGTATTTGAAACTAAACCATATTGATTTGTAATTAAACTATTTGCTTTTAAATTCCATGGTAATATTTCACAATCTAAAATTAATAAATCTGTGTCATATTTTTCAAAGAAATTATGTTTTGTTAAATCTTCAACTAATCTATCAACATATTGTTTTTCTTGTTCGATATTAAAAAATCTTATATTGTTTCTACTTAAAATAAAACCTTTTTTATTTTTATTAATATATTTTTTTCCAATCTCTTCATTTTTAAATAAAGTAATTAATGCTCTACTTCCCATATGCTTTTTCTGAGCTACAACTTTTTTAATATCATTTTCTATAAAATATTCAAAAGCTTCATTAGGATGCTCTAAAAAATTATCTAATTTTGAAACTTTTGGAGTTGGAGACATTGTTGGTGCAACATAAAATAATTCTTCTAAAGAAACAGTTCTTGTACTAACTAAATCTAGTGCATAAGCAACATCTTTATGATGACAATTAATTTCTTTACCATCAATCTCCAAATTAATTCCATTAATATAAGAATTAATACTTGGAATTTCAAATCTATTATTATAAAATTTCATAATTGCATTTTTTTCATCTTCAACATATGATTTGTTCACATTAACATGAACAAATTCCATATCAGGATATCTCATAAGAGTTAATTTATGACCACAATATCCACCTTGATCTAAATTTATGGTGTTATTAATAATTCTAGGTTCAGGTCTTGGATCATGCCCCCAAATAATCAACGGAGCACCATTATATTCTTTAGTCCAATCAATTCTATTAGGAATTTCTTCAATATTTTCAGATTCATCATTTTTAGGACCAAATCTGCAATAATCTCTTATTTCATTTGATTTTTTCCCAATCATTTCTTCTTTAATTCCAGCATGAACCACAACTGCTCTATTGATACCATTATCTTGAATAATTAAATGAGAAGGTAGATTTTTCAAGAAATCCAACAATTCGCTTTTCAATTGTAATGTTTTTTCTTTACCATATTCTTTTTCAAAATTAATAAACTCTTGTTCTACCAATTCATCTCCATTTTGCATTATAACGTTTCTACCTTCTAAAAATCTCCATAATTTATAATTATGATTTGAATCAACTGCATATGCTTCGCCAGCTTTCACTTGTTTCATCATCATATTTGCCATAGCTATAGAGGGATATTTTCCATATTCAACTCTATCATCTGGTTCACAGCCTTTTCCAGTTTCGTCATTTAAATAAACCAATTTTCTTCCTGATGGATGTCTATAAATTCCATCATCACATACTACATATCCAGCTTTTTCAATAAGATCTAAACGAGATTTCAATAAACCATGTCCATCCCCCATAATATCCAAACCATTTCCAATATCTATAATTAAATCATTTCTTAGAAATTCTATTTCAACATCAAATAATTCTTTGGGTTGAATTTCTATTTTTTTAATATGAGTTTTAGAAATTAAATTTTTTAATCTTTTACTATTTTTTACAAAATCTTTATTATCATTATTATTAATAATAATAACTGAAAATTCAACTTTGTGTTTATCAGATAAATTAGATAATTCTTTTAATTTATTAATATCTAAATTAGAAATAACTGAAAATTTTTGAGTTTTAATTCTAGATTCTAAAATATTTTTCAAGATGATAATTGCAGCATCATTTTGAATGTTTTTATTAAATTGAACTACTTTTTTAATTCTATTTTTGTCATTATCATTATTATAGGAACTTTGAATCAAAAAAGATTCATATCCAACCATATTTTTTAATAAAGAATAATCAATAAAATTAGAAAAATGAGAGTTTATAAAGTTTTCAACTATATTTTTATCTGAACCAAAAACTGCTATAATTTCATTATCTTTAAATGTTAATTTCATAATTATTAGTCCTTTCTCATTAAAATAGCCATTTGAGTTGGATGTCCATATTCTTCTGAAAATTGTCCAATTCCAATCATTTCAACCAAAATATAATTGTGTTTAATACAATGCTCTTCAATAAAATCACAAAATTCTTTTCTAGTCATTTCAAATCTATGGTCATTATGTCTAAATCTATTAATTCCATAAAGAACATTATATTCTACATTAGGAGTAGAAATTATAAAATATTTTGGAGTGTTATATCCTAATATAATATTCATTACATCGTCAATTCTATCTTTATCTATATGTTCTATTACTTCACAAAGAGTAATACATTCTTTGTTTTTTATTCTATCATCCTTAAAAAATAAAGAACCTTGAATAATTTCAAATTCTATATTTGAATTTTTTTTCCATCTATATGAACGTTCTTTCATAATTGATATACCTTTTAATGTCGGCTCACACGCTATGATTTTTGAAATATTTGAATTATAAAGTAATAATTCAACTAATTTTCCGTCACCAGACCCCATATCAACTACTTCATTTATTCCTAATTGTTTAATTTTATCTACAAAAGTTGAATATCTTAAATCTCCAAGTCTTTCCTTTTTTACTTCACTATTAAAAGAATCATCCTGTTCTTCTATAGTTTTATTTTTAACTATATCTAGCGCTTTTGAAGATAATTTTTTAGAATAACGTAAATATCTTTTAATAATAAATTCAACTTTTGGATGTTCATAAATCCAATCTTCACCAAGTCTAAACAATTTGTCAATTTCATCATCATTTATTTCATGATGTTTATAATTATCCAATATAGGGATAAGAACATAAATATGCTGAAAAATTGAAATAATATTTGTTTTTGATTTTAAAATTAATTCTATAACTTTACTTGAATTAACATCGAAATTATAATCAACAATTATTTCTTTAATTTTAACTTCATATCCTAGAGGTTCAAATAGTTGTAAAATTATATCATTTGGAAGTTTTGTTGAAATAGGACCCAATTCGATTTCAAATTCAAATATATTATTGACACCCTCATATTCTCGATTAAAAACATATCCAATGGATTTTCTAATATTTGTCAAGAAAATAGTTGATAAAGAAAATTCTCGGTCGTTAATATAATCTTCTAAACCCGCAAATTCACTTTCTCTTACTAATTGCAATCCATTAGGTGTAAACATAATGCAACATTTGACAAATTCATCAGAATAATGTAAATATTTAAATTCTACTAAACCATGTTTTGTTTCTTTTTTATAATCATTTTCTGGATTCTTTCCAAATACGTATGATAATTTTTCTACATTTTTTCCAGAAGCTGATATAGTTATATGCATTTTTATCGTCCCTTTCTATTTTATATAATTATTATATCATATAAAACAGAAAATGTAAAATGATTATTAATTAAAAAATTTTGATTGCTCCAATATGTTAAAAAAAGAACTTAAATCATTTAAATCTTTAATTATAAAGATAATTTCATTTTTATTAATTTTATACTCTAAATTTTTAGCTTTAATTAGATTAATATTAATTACATAATAATTATCAAAAACAGATGTTTTTACTCCATTTTTAATGTTATGAGTATAAAAAGTAATAACAACTTTATATATTCCATTTATCTTATTTTTAATTACTATTTCTTTTTGTTGTTTATTATATAGAAATTGTATATCTTTCTTTAAAAATACTTTAATATATTCTATATACCCTAAAATTGAATTTTTAAATATTTTAAAATCCATATAATCACCTCAATTATAAAATAAAAAGAAGAAGAATTTTATTCTTCTTCTTTGTTATCATCATGATATTGTTCAATTAAATCATTTAATCTTTTATTATTTAATTTACTTATATCTATTGTTTCTTCAAAAGAGTTTTCCATTGTTGAATTGTCTCCACTCTTGAAAATTCATTATTAATAAATAATTTCAATGCGTCAACTTCTTCTTGTGATCTTCCATATTTTCTAAAATTATAAGTTGCTAATACAGCAGATAAAGATTGAAAATATTTATTTTGAATTAAACCAAGATATTCAATAACAGTATCAAGTTCAACTTCATTTCCATTTTCTCTTGTAATTTGTTCAACCAAAAATGATTTCTTTATATCTTCATCTGTATATTTTCCTATCGGCATAATATCAAAACCTTCATAAACATTATGGTTAGGTGTTGATATAATTTCTTTAGCTAATTCAAAATCAGTTTCATACAAATGAAGTGAATCAGCTACATGAGTATATTTTCCAACTTCTACATCAAGTATTGAGGCCATCATTTCTTGAATCATTGTAAAATTAAAGATGTCATAAACATAACCTTTAATTAAATCGTTTGAACGCATTACAACCATCATATTTAATTTATTATTTCTAATTGAAAATCTCATTAGATTAGTACAAGGAACATCTTTAGTTTCATTAAAATCCAAAGAAGGATCAAATAAAACAATCGTTCCTTGACGAGAATCTTTATCAGTTTTTAATTTATCAACAACTTTTTGAAATTGATTAATAAAAATTCTGTTTAATTCTGTACTTCCTTCTTCAGATTCTCTGAATTCAAATCCACCAAACCAATTAAAGATTCTTTGACCATATGCTCCATTTAAATTTTCTCCATTATCTGAGAAATTTAACCATTGTTTATTATAATGTGATACACTTAAATCGTTTGAGCCTTGAAGAATCCAAAATAATTCTCCAACATAAAATCCATAATTTGGTTTTCTTACTGGATGAGTAATTAATCTTTTTTGAGGGTTATTAATAACCACAGTTACAGGAGTAATTTCTTTTGTCAACATCCCTCTAGGAGAAACTTCAGTACCTTCATTTAATACAGCCTCAAGTAAACCCACATAAGATTCGGGAACAGAATCATATTCAAAAACTCTCATTTTATGCATCCTTTCAATACAGTTTATTGTTTATATGCATATATAATATGAAAAATTTTTTCTTTTATTTACAAAAAATATTATTATTTGTTAGTCTCAACTTACATAGATAAGGCGGTTCTTTTTACATTTAGAAACTTTATTCTAGAATAAAATTACTAAAGGGAGTTGATATGATGAATAATTTTTCGGGATTTAATGGTGCCCCTAATTTATTAGTAAGTACTGCTAATCAAGAAATAATTGAAGACGGACTTATATATCACAAGTTTGCTTTCATCAATGCTGAAGAATGTCACATAAGAATCAATAATTCCCCTCCAATTCTACTATTAGCTGGACAAGGTTTTGCTACAGATCAATTTGATACCCCCGTCAAAAGTTTTATTGTAGTAACTCCTAATGTTAGATTTAGTTGGGTAGGTTCATTTAAATATGCCAAACTTTATAAATAATCCTTTTTTAGGGGGAGGAAGTGGAGGTAATCAAGAAATACCTAAAGCTACAACATCAGTTGAAGGTATAGTGAAATTTGCAGAACATAATGAAGTATCTGCATTAGAAGCAGTACAAGCTAATGATCCAAGATTAAATAAAGAAGTAGTAAAATCTTCTACACCACCGCAAGATACTAATGTAATATGGATCAATTCGGTTAACAATACAATAAATTATTATGCAAATAATAATTGGATTTCAATAGATCAAGATACGTTTTTCACAACGTTAAAAGATACACCAAATGATTATGTTGGTAATAAAGGTAAATTTGTTAGAGTTAAAGATACAGAAGATGGATTGGAATTCTCAGATGTGGATATTGTTACAGATTTTAAATCTTTAACTGATACTCCAAATAGTTTTGTTGGACAAGGTGGAAAAGTTGTAATTGTTGATAATGATGAAAAAAAATTAACATTTAAAGATTATGTTGCAAATACTATAAATAAATTTACAGATTTGCCAGATACTCCATCAACTTTTTCTGGTTCAGCAGGTAAAGTTTTAAGAGTTAATAATACTCAAACAGCGTTAGAGTTTGTTGAAAATTCATTTGTGAATCTAAAAGATACTCCAAATAGTTTAGCAAATTCAGCTGGTAAAATACTACAAGTTAATAGTGCATCTAATGCGTTGGAATTAGTTGAATTAAAAACTGGTATTGAAAATCTAGATAATTTTTCAACTATGGATTTAAAAGAATCTGTTAATAGAAGATATGTTACTGATGATGAAAAAAATAAATTAACTCAATTAACTTCAATAACTCAAGAGCAACAAAATCTTCAAAACAGAATTATGAATATCGAAAATATCATACCTACTGATGCGAGTCAACAAAATAAAATCAGTACTATGAATGATATTAAAACCGCTGTTGATGCTGTAACGTTTTTAAGTTTACCAGATACTCCTAACGCACTTGTTCCAAACTCTTATTTGTACACAAATAAAAATGGAGAATTTGAATTTAAACAAACATTAGAAAACGTTATTTCATTAATTATAGATAAAAATGGTGATGAATTTAACGAAGTTGAAGAAATAACTTTTAAAAAATTAAAAGGTACTTCAACCGGAGAAGGTAAATTAACTTTAACTCCCGAAATTAGTTCTTTAGATATTTCTAATTTTCCAAAATCTTTTGAAAATAATTATGGATATGTTTTAGTTGCAAACTCAGATAATTATACTTATGAACATAAACATATCGATGAATTAACATTTTCAAGATCAAATAAAGTATTTGAAATTCACCCAAATGATTGGGCATATGATGAAGAATCAAATAAATATATCTACAATATTGAACATTTATTAGATTCAACAAATTTAATATTAGCATTTTATGATGAAAATAACTTGAATTGTATTATGAGTTATAAAATTATTGATAATTATAATGTTGTTATTCATTCTGGAACGGGAGATTACGTTAAAGTCGTCATTAACGCTTCTTTAGGATCTGCTAGTCCTGAATATATAGATATAGATTATTCGAGAATTAATGCTATTGATGATATTAATGTCAGAGTTGATAAAACATTTTCTTCTAGTAAAATAACAGATTTACTATCAGAGTATGCTAGAAAACAAAATGTTTATACAAAAACAGAAGCTGATTTGAAATACGCTGCTAAATTTGCAGAACACGCTCATCCAAACATTTCTACTCTAAATAAATTTAGTGAAGATCAAAATGGGCTTTTAATGTGGAATAATAAAAGAATATTAACTACTGTTGAACCTTATTTTTATCAAGAATTATTTAATGATGAAGTTAGAGAAACATTAGATTTGTTAATTGATACAAATGATATTTATTCTAAATTTAATTATACGACAATAGTTAATTCAGAAATTTTAATTAAAAACAATAAAATGATTGATCCAAATAATACTCCAGATGATGATTTGAAATTAGTAATTGTTGATGGAAATATTACTATAATTGATGTTGATTTAAAGCCTCAAGAAAGACAAAAATATATATTAGGTATTAGCCCTAATATTAAAATTTACGTTAGAGGTTCATTTGAAGCTAAATATTATTTAGGAGCATTCTAAAGGAGGTTAATATGGCTAAAATAATTGATAAAAATTCTTTTAATGGTTCAGTAGCTAAAGTAGTTGAATTATCAGATGAATTAGTTTTCAATGGACATATATATGATAAAAATAATTTCTCTCCTAAACCATTAAATTTTTTACCTATTTACACCAGTGAATTTTCATTAGATAAGATAGCAAATGTAAATAGTCGATGGAACTATAACAGATCTCATAAGACTTTTATAACAGACCAAGAAAATCCAAATATAACATGGGCAACACCACCATATTTTGCACAAAAGCCTGGATATAGATTAATAAAAATTACTAATAATGATGGTAATTATGAAAAAGCAGAGTATGAACTATCTTCCACAAGTTATGAAACGCATTGTTCATTAGAAATTATTTCTCAAGATTCAGAAAGAATTTATCTTTTATCTTATTCATCTTATTCAACATATGGTGCAACAATTTTTTCTTTTAACAAATTAACAAATACAAAACAAAATATGCAATCTTTTGGAATAACAAAATTAAACATTTTTTACGAAAATTCTGCATATTTTTATATAACTTATCAAACTGGATCTTCAGATACTTCACTTGGAACATCTGTAATTAAAATACAAAAATACAATAAATTTACTGGTGCATTAACAACATTACATGAATATTCTACACCATCATCATATTCTACATTTGGTTCAATTAGTAATTTTGAAAATAATAGTTTTTACATGGCTTTTAATAATGTAAAAAATTCTGGTATACAAGAAGTTTTCATTAGAAAATATTATGTTGACGTAATAAATGATATTGTATCATACGAAGATATGAATTTTAATTTTGAGTTATTTAATCTTTCCAATATAGAAATTGGCGAAGGTTATCCTTCTATTCAATATGATATATTTACATTTGAATCTAATTCTCAAAAATATTTAAGTTTATTTAGATACAATAATGGTAATCAACATGTGTATTTACCAATTTCAAAATGTGAATTATATACATTCAAAATAGAGGATAACAATTCATTAAAATTAGTAGATATTGCAAAAACAAGTCCAAATTTAATTTTAACATATTTTATTTTAAATAACAACAGAACTCTTGTAGGAGCTCATCAAAATGGTTTAATGTTTTATACTTGGAATAACATTAAGGAAAAGTTTGAATTAACATCAAATTATAATCAAATAATAAAGTATGTAGGTATTGATTCTAACAATAATATTTGGATTTATTTATCAGATGGAAGCATAGAATTAATATCTGAAACTTTACCATTAAAAATGTCTGCTGAATTTATCAATAAAGAGTATGTATTTAGTGGTGAAGATATTATTACTACTGTAAGAGTATATTGCACTAATTATAGTGATAATTTTATAGCTGCTAATCTTGAACTGAGCTTAACGGGTCCAGCTGAATTTGTTAATGCTTCTCCTGTTAGCCCAAAAACATATGTTGTTACATCATCTCCTTCTGGATATTTAAATGTTGATGTTAAAATAACTGGAAGTGGCTTAATCACAATAAATACAAAATATATTAATTAAAGGGTGAAAATAACATGACTAAAATATTAGGTTCAAATTCTTCTTTTACTACTAATATTCAAAAAATAGTAGAAACAGAAAAAGGATATTTTATTAACGGGCAATATTATTATAAAGATACTTTTTCTCCAAAACCTTTAACATTTTTGCAAACAATTGGTAGTACTAAAGAAATTCGTATGCATAAAAATCTAAATATTAAATCAAATGGCACTAATAACTTGAAAAATGAAGATAGTTCTTTTATCGTTGATAAAGATAATCAAGATATTAAATATATAGTAAGTACTAACGCAAAATCGGGTAATACAATATATTTTTATAAAATTATAGAAAACGATAATACTGTTCAATTATTAAATAATTATTCTTTAAGTATTACTTCTAACGTTACTTTTAATTCTTTTATAGATCAAGATGAATTATATGTATATTTCACATGTCAATCAGGAGCATCCTGTTATTTATATAGATTGCATAAAATTAATTTTGTTGCTGAGCGATTGTTCTATTCGGACGTAGCTGGAAATAGCAATTTAAATATCATAAAAATAACTGATGCTTTCATTTATTATTCATATCAAGCTGCAAACGGAACTATGAATGCATATAGATATAATAAACAAGCGAAATTAAATGAAAAAATAACTATAACTGGAGAAACAGCTAGTACTAACTCCGCATCTATAACATCTTGTAGATCTATTCAAGATCCTAATAATTCTAATGTGTTTTATTTCTTTACTATTTGTTATGAAACAGCAACTCCATTTACTCCTAGAATATTCAAATATACATTTGATATTTCAGAAGTTGATTTAACAAAAATTTACAAAGGAAAAACACTCATGGCTCAAAATAATTCAAGTTTATTTGAGTTACTTGCTCTTCCATCATCAACAGCTTCTCAAATAGAATGTGTATATATCACAAATAATGATTCAAAATATCTAATTGTAGCTTTGTATGATAACTATACAGCAACTCCAGCAGATCAAACAAAACATGGATTTTATTTATTTAAAATAAATGACGATGATACATTAGATAAATTACAATTTTTATCTTTTTCTTCAAGTTTCATCAGAGGTTTTTTAACTGCTAATGGAAATAAAACGTTCATTGTTGCTAATGATACCACAGTATATTTTGTAATGTTTGACTCAGAAAATGAAAGATTAATTATTTCTAATCAAGCTGAATCTCCTCCATTATTTATTGGATTGGATAAAAACGAAAATATTTGGATTGTTAATCAATTAGAAGAAGTTGAAATGTTTTCTTTAAGCAGTCCTACAAATGTATCTATTAAGTTTGAAAAAGATAATTATAAGTATGAAGGAAGCGATATCAGCTCTTATATAGAAATAGATGCAACAAACTTCCAAGGTGGAAGAGTAGCAATTACTCTTGAATTATCAATTAAAGGTGACGCTGTTTTTGAAGCAAATAATAGTAAACTTATTAGAGAACTTACAGATGTAAATGGAATTAAACGTATCCCAATAATAGTAAAAGGACCTGGTTCTATCACTATTTATCCAAAATTAGTTGTATAATAGGAGGATTGGATATGTCTGATTCTATAGTCGTTATATCAAATATAAAAACAACTGAATTAATATTAACTTCAAATTCTTTGTTTTCAATAAATAAAAAACAAGAGAAAAAGGTAATAGATTTACCTTTTTCTCAAAGTATTGTTTCTTCAAATTTTTCTAATCTTGCCCCTGTAACAGCAAATATATCTCAAGAAATTACAAATAATCTAAAAGAAGTATCTTCTATAGCTTATAAGTATACTGATGATGTTATTTTTGATCAAGCTGTTACTCATGTAATTGAAAAATCAGTAAATTATATTCAACCTGAAACCAGATTCAAATCTATATCTGTAAATGTACAAGATTATAGACCACCTAATATTGGTGGAGGTGCTATTGGCGGAGGGTTAAAAAATATGATTTTAACAGCTCAAAAAAATGCTTTCTTTGAAATTCTATTATCTTTTCAAGATAGAACTGTTAGAGAAGTTACTGGTTTGCCTAATGGTTTGGTATTTGAATTAGGAAGAATTAAAGGGGTACCAATATATTCTGGTCAATATCCTATCACTATTAAATTAGATAATGGTTCTACCGTTGCTGGAATTATAAATGTATCACATTTACCACGTGAATTATAAAAAAGAGGCAGAATATTCTGCCTCTTTTTTATATATTTTTAATCGTTAAATAATAATTATATATATCACTATTTTCAATAAAATGGATAGTGTATAACCTTGTCTTATTATTATTAATTCCATCAACAATGACGTTTAATTTTTGTATTTTTAATAATAATTCTTTATTAATTTTTGATTTTATTATATTTGTTCTAACCAATAAATTTTTACTTACATTTTTAGGAATAATAAAAATTTCATTACCAATGTGTACTTCCCAATTGTAAACATTAGAAATAACAAAAGAGTTTAAATTATAGTTCATAAATTTATTTAATACTTCTATCATTATTAATTGTTCTTTTACATCAGTAATATAATCTGGTAAATCTTTAATTTTCAAAATCATACGCTTGTATCTATCCAAATTCTAGAATCATCTGTTGGAGAAGATGTACCAATATGAATTTTTTCTAATATTTGAAGTTTATTTTTTAATTCATTAGTAAAATCATTTGTAGATAAACCTTTTCCCTCAATTTTATCAACTTTAACATTTAAAATATTAATTATTTCTGATCTAGTAAAAATATCAGAAAAATTAACTTTACCATTCCAATAATTTCTTTCTGTTTTAGAAACAAAAGTTTTACTATCAGTCTCTGATATTTCATCAGCTGAATGATATTGAGGATGTTTATATACTAATGTTTGAACACCATCAATCTTAATATATCCATTGTTTGTTGAAGGTTCAACAGTAGTTTTTAATTCTAAAGGGTTTAATAAACTAGATATCTCTGATTTTGTATACACATCAACAGCATTAGCTTTGTTATTCCAATATTCTTTTTCTACATCTGTAACAAATCTCTTCATAGATGTTTCTACAATTATATCAGCTGGATGATTAGCTGGATGAATATAATGATTTGCATTTTCCTCAATATTTGCTAATTTATATTTATCATCATTAGTGTAATCATTTGTAGATAATACTTTTCCATTTTCTTTATCAACTTTATTTGCTAAAAGTAAATTTATTTCATTTGACGTATAAGTACTATCAGCATCCATTTTTGCATTCCAATAATCTTTTTCATTATCTGTTACAAATCTATTGTTGGAATCTTGAATTATAATACTAGCCGGATGATTTGCTGGATGTACATAATAATTCGCGTTATTCTCTATGTTTGAAAGTTTATATTTATCAGCATCAGTATAATCATTTGTAGATAAACCTTTTCCTGGAATAACATTAACTTTATTATTTATCATATTCTCTATTTCTGTTTTTGTATAATAATCTGCGAAATCATGAGAGTTTAATTTATTATTCCAATATTCTTTTTCTGCATCAGTTACAAATCTCCTATTAGGAGTTTCAACTATCATATCAGCAGAATGAGTATTTGGATGTACATAATAATTAGCATTTTCTTCAATGCTATCTAATTTATTTTTTTCTTCATTAGTAAAATCATTAGTTGATAAACCCTTTCCATTTTCTTTATCAACTTTATTTGATAACATCAATGCAATATTTGAAGCAAAATTAGCATCATTATTTAACGCTAATGCTAATTCTTGCAAAGTATTTAATGCATCAGGAGCACTTCCAATAATATCATTAATAATATCTTCAGTTTCTGATTTAGTATAAACATCGCTAGCATTAGCTTTATTATTCCAGTACTCTTTTTCTGCATCAGTTACAAATCTTCTACTTGTTGTTTCAATAATCATACTGGCAGGGTGTGTATCTGGATGTACATAAGGAGGGGCTACACTAATTGTTCCATCTTGAGATATAGTCACGTTTGCTCCTTTTTTTACACCACCAAGCACAGTACTTGTTGCAACTGGAAGAACATAATCACCAGTACCAGTAATTCCGTCTAATTTTATTTTATCTTCTTTTGATAAAAATCCATCCTTAGTATGACTAGCTAAATCATGAATATGATCAACTTCTGCAAAATCATCTGAATTTTTTCCGTTTAAAGTTTCAGCGTCTCCCGAAGACATAGGTTTCCATTGTCCAATTGATTGTTCATAAACATAATATTTCTTTTTACTTTTTATAAAAATTATATCATTATCTGACGCTGTTGTAGGTAAATCTTCTATATTTTGAACTGATTGTTTTATATTTCCAACATTCTTAATCAAAGTTTCAAGTTTTTGAGAATGAATTTGAAAGTCTTCGATTTTGTTTCTTATCATCCCAATATCACCTCTAACATTATCATCTTTTTAACATAATAATATAGAGGTAAATATATATTTCTATTTTAAAATATAAAATGAGTACTAATAAGCACTCATTAATTTAATGAAATTATTTAATTGTTCTAAAATTTTTATTTTATCTAGTTTATTAACTATAATTCCAGAATTAGTCAATATTTCTTTTGCTTCAGAACCTGGATAATCGCTACAATAATATACACTTTTTATGCCAGAATTTATAATTAATTTACAACAATCTGAACAAGGCATATCAGTAACATACATAATTGAATTTTCTACGGGATTTCCATATTTCGCAGCTTGGACTATAGCGTTTGCTTCTGCGTGAGCAGCTCTAGAACGATGTAACCCTTCTCCTGGCCCAAAGCCTTCGTCTCTTCTTCTACAAGAAGTGCAGTGAGGCAATCCTTTAGGTACTCCATTATATCCAGTAGCTAAAATAGAACCATTATCAGGTGAAACCAAAATAGCTCCAACAGCTCTATTTAAACAGTTTGCTCTTGATGCTGCCGCGAAAGCCATACTCATATAGTACTCCTCTAAAGAAGGCAGTCCAGATAACAAACTTGGGCTTTTTATGTTCATATTTTCACCTCTAACAAGCAGTTATTTTATTTTTAATTAAATTAACAATTTCACAATAATATAAATAAATATTATTTATATCATTATAATCACTTTCTTTATTAAGTTTTATATAATAAAAATAATTACGAGAACTTGTTTTTAATTTCACTTGATATTTATTTTGAAATTTTCCATTTAAAACATTATTTAACCAAGTATTTATATTTCTATAAGATACAAATGAAAAACTTACAATTATTTCATCTCGCTTTTTAGAATATTTAACATTAAAATTGGTACCGTTATGAAAAACAAGAGATGATAACCAATAATCTGATAATTCTATAAATTTTAATTGAGATTTAATATTTGTTAATACATTTGTCATTTGAATTGCATTTAAAAAATCTCTTATATCTTTATATCTTTCATATATCATTTTCATCTTCCTTTTTTAAATAGAATATGCTATTATATTTTTAATTTTATCTATTTCAAAAAGAGTAAATGTTAAATCCACACATAACATTCTTTTATTATAAGTAAAAACACCTATTGGACTTGTATCAATTTCAATATTAAATTTTCTTTCTAATTCTTCCAAATAATCATTTCTATTAAAATTAACATCAATATCGATTTTTTCACAAAATTTCACTTAATTAAATAAGAATTAAGTAGAGGTATTGATACTTTTAACTTATATTTCGAGTTTTCAACAATAAATTCATGATAAAAATCTGTATTATTAATACTTATTTCAGAATTTTGAAATAATTTGGATGATAATTCTATCATATTAATAAATTCATAAATATCATTAAATCTATTCTCTCTTTTTAATTCTCTTAATTTATTCATGAATTATCATTATCATCTTTTTATAGATTAAATTCATTTTTGTATTTATCCATTTTTTCCTTATTATTACTATAGAATCTTTTAACATACGCAGGATGTGGAAGTTCAACTATGTTATGTTCATGCCCAAAATTTTTAGAAATTACTTCTGAAGCAATATTACCTAAAGTAATAATTTTTTTAGGTTTAATTAAATCAATTTGTAATTTTATTATATCATATGTTTCTTCAATTTGTAAATCTGTAATTTTATTATCTGGCGTTGGAAAAGGGACTAAATTTGTATACCAAGATTTTCTATGAATATTATTTTCTTTTGTTATATTTAAAATAAAATCTGATAAGCCACCTTTTTCGCACCATGTTGTTGAATATTTAATATTTTGTTTTCCTTTACCACCAGGATTTTGTCCAATAATCATAATATCAGCTTCAACATTTCCTCTCGGTAATGCGGGAGTTAAAATAGCCCCCGTACATTTAGCATTTCTAATAGCATTCCAAATTTTATCTATCTTATTATAAGCATTTAAAATTCTTTTAACATCATCAGGAGTTTTACTGTTTGTTGTGTCAACCTCTATATAAGGAAGAGCTTGTTCATTCATATAATCGTTAAATAAATCTTGAACAGTTTGGAAATGTTCTTCTTTAACAAAATCTTCTCCTCTTGTTCTTGTTCTATGGAGAATTGTCTCCATTTCAGCTTTAACAAAAACTAATAAGAAATTATGTTTTTTAATAATTTCTCTTTCAAATTCTCTCATATAATCTGCAGTATAACCTCTATACAATGGAGCATACACCCATTCTCCTTCATGAAGTCGGTCAGCAATAATCATTTTATTACTATCATTATTCATATTATTTGCAAAACTAAAATATTGATTTTTTCCATCTTTCATATCTTTTGGCTTATCAAAATGAATAGATTCACAATTTAATTTTTTTGATAAAGCATTAACTAGAGTCGATTTTCCTACTCCATCTCCTCCAACTATATTGAGAATACCCATTATCTAATCATCCTTTTTTATTTTTATTGTAATATTGTATGAATTTCTCTTCATATTTTTTCATAAATATAATTTCTTTTTCTAAGTAGAGATTATACATTGTTTCTAAATCAATTGGTTGTAAATCTTCTTCATTAAGAACTTTAAATTTATCACCTAATTTTTCTCTAGCAGCTTCAAACTTAGCTTTATTTTTTGGAGAGTTATTAAGTTTCTTAGGTTTTATTTCTATATACTCATCAGTTTCAGGTAAATAAAAATCTAAAAAATAGTTTAATTTTTTACTATTAAACTCATATTGAATTCTATATTTTCTTTGCTCGCCATTTTCAAACTTAACATTATTGTCATACAAATATTTTATATAAAATAATTCTCTTAAACTAGCAAAATAAGTTCCTTTATACCAACCTTTCCAACCATTACCAGAGCCTTGTGGAGAAGGCTTACCATACATGTTGTTATTTTCACCAGAATTTATATGACTTAACTTTTTTCTAAGTTCTTTTGCTTTTTCTTCTCCATATCTTTCTTCATATGTTTTACCTTTATTCTCTTTGTTTATTCCCCATCTACTGTATTTACCTCCATAATTGGGATTATTCTCACCTTTAAATAACTTGCTTCTCTTTTCTCTATATTCATCAGCTTTTTGTTTACCCCATTTTTCTTCCAAAGTCATCCCTTTTTGACTTCTATTTCTTCTAGCTAAACTTTCACTTCTACAACATATAGCACAGTAATCAAATTCATTATATTTACTTCTTAATTTTTCAATACTTTTATTATCTCTTTCAAACTCTACATCACATCTATCACATTTTAATATTGAACGTTTACTTAGTTTACTTAATAAAGTCATTTAAACTCAAATTTTACCTCTTTTCATAAATTAATATATAAGTCCTGTAAAGCTAACAAACGATTTAATATGATTTACTAAATAATAATCATATTATATGAACAATATTTTTTATTTTAAACAACATTATGATATTTTTGTGTTTTTATCATATTGATTAAATAATAAAATATCTTTTACATAAAATAAAAAAAACTAATCGAAAGGTTGTGTTTTAATGTCCAAAAATAAATTAATACTAATTTATGATTTAGATGAAACTTTATGTACTAAGAAAAAACCAGATGAAACTTATCTAGATGTACAACCAATTCAACCTATGATTGATCAATTAAATAAATTTTATGATGAAGGTCATGAAATCATTATTTCTACAGCACGTAATATGGTTACCCAAAAAGGGGATGTTGGTAAAATTCTAGCAAATGTTGGACCAGATACTTTTGAATGGCTGAAAAAACATGGAGTAAAGTACCATGCAATATATTTCCAGAAGCCATATGGGGACATTTATATTGATGATAAAAGTTGTTTGAATGATGTTAATGAAATTGAAAGAAGAATTCAAGCTATAAAGGAAGGAAAAGAAAAAGAATATATTAAACAACACTTAAATTTATTAAACAGAGTTAAAGAGTTAGAAGAAGAAAATAAAAAACTAAAAAAACTTTTAAGTGAAAAGGATAGAAGATAATGTTAGAATGACATTTCAAAGTAACTAATACTGAAACTGAAGAGTTATTTATTTTAGCTTCAAATATAGCAAATGGGTTTTTTCTTGTACCATTAGATTGTATAGAAAATAAAGATATTAAATTAATGGTTCCATTTGAAAATCAAAAAGATTTAGAACCATTAAAAAACAACGAACTTTATCGTCATTATAAAAATGTATATTATAAAACATTATTCGATGATTCTCATATAAATACAAAAGAAAAATTTGTTATATATACAAATGATGAATATAAAGCTAAATCCATTTATTTGGCTAGACCATACGAAATGTTTCATAGAAAATAAATTTTAAATGACGGAACAATAGTCAAAAGATTTACAATAATTAATTGAGGTGTTAATATGAAAAATAATGTAGCAATTATTCCTTGTGCAGGTAGAGGTTCTAGAATGTTAGCATTAACAGATGATATGCCAAAAGCAATGCTACCTCTTCATAATCGTCCGTTAATATCCTGGCATCTAGATAAACTATTAGAAGAAGGAATTAATGAAGTTTGTTTAGTTGTTGGGTATAAAAAAGAAAAACTAATAGAATATGTTGATAGATTTTATAGTAAAAAAATGAAGATTTACTATGCAGAGCAAAAAGAATTATGTGGTTTAGCGGACGCAGTTAGATTAGGTATAATTGAAATATCAAAATATAGAGATATTGATTATGCTAGTTTGCTAATCATACTTGGAGATACAATCATTAAAGATAATATTAAAGAAATGATTTCCAAAAATGAAAGTTTCATTGGATATTATGAAGTTGAAGACTATAAAAGATGGTGTTTAATTCAAACCAATCAATATGGACATGTAAGTGGGTTTATTGACAAACCAGATGAAGATCCAAAAACAAGAAAAGCTCTTATTGGTGTATATTATTTTAACAATATGTCAATTTTATATAATTGTATTAATTATATCATCGAAAAAGACATCAAAATTAAAAATGAATATCAATTATCATCAGCAATGGAAGAATATATAAGGGGAGAATATATTGTTGCTAAAAGATTTTATGAATGGTTTGATTGTGGGGATGTAGAAACTTTTTCTAAAACTAGAAAAAATATAGCTCGTCATTTTAATTCAATCAAAATCACAACAGATAATACTATTATTAAAAAGTCATCAAATGAGAAAAAAATAGAAAAAGAAATTAATTGGTTTTTAAATATTCCCAATAAACTAAGAGTATTTATTCCGCAATTAATTGATTATGATATTACTCCAGGTAATACTTCGTATGAATTAGAATATGTTAATTTTTCTCCTATTCACGAATTGTTTTTGTATACAATGCCTGATAAATCAGACTGGGAAAAATTATTTAAAAACATTTTCAATATGATTGATAGATTTAAATTACATTCATCTAAATCAAGATTTGATGCAAAAAGTCATTTAAAAGATATTTTAATTACAAAAACATCTCAAAGAATTGAAGAATTATTAAAAAGTCCAAAACAACAAAATGATTTTTGGAAAAATATAATGGACAGTAGTGAGATTATTATCAATAACAAAACATACAAAAATTTCCCTTTATTGATTGATAAAGTTTATAAGTACGTTGAAGAATATATTATTCCTGAAGCTAATCAAAATTGGCAGATTATTCATGGAGATTTATTCTTTGGAAACATGTTATATGACATTAACTCTGATACATTAAAAATTATAGATCCTAGAGGTAATTTTGGTGTAGATGGAATTTATGGAGATATTAGATATGATATCGCAAAATTAAATCATAGTATATTTGGTAAATATGATTTTATAGTTAATGGACTGTATGCCATTACACATGAAGTAAATAATGAATTTGAATATATTATTTATGATAGTGATAAAAAGCATAATGAACTAGTTGAATTATTTAAACAATATTGTTCTAATAAATATAATTTTGATGAAATTATGGTGATAACAGGATTGCTATTCTTATCTATGATACCTCTTCATCAAGAAAATTTCCAAAATCAAAAAATGTTCTATTTAAAAGCAATTGAAATATTTAATGAAATATTTTAAATAAAAAGAGAGGGTTTAACCCTCTCTTTTTATATTATATAATTAGCAACCAATTTTGAAGATGCAGAAGGAGCTTCATTAAAAACAATTATCTTACCATCTATCACATAATCTTCTCCTCCAGGAGATTGTAGGACTCCATTTTTATAGACCATTTCAGTTCCTTTTCTAGGTTCATATTTTAATGTAAAAGTTCTATTTGAACCATTTACTGCTCCGTATAAAGGTTCTCTGTTAATATGAATGTGATCAGCTAAAGTTGTAGCGCTTCCAGCACCTTCAATTCTAATCATTACCCAATCACCAGGTTCCAAACTACTATTGAATCTTATAGTATGTTCATTAACTTCAACATAAGAGTTCTGCTCTCCGATTTCTTGATAGATACCATTGACAAAAACTTTTAAACTATTGTTACCTAAAACATATCTATTTGTTAGATTTAATTCGGTTTGATGATTCGTAATATTAAATTCTTCATATGCTGGGACACTCATACTTAAAATTTCGTCACCTAAATTATTAAATTTAGATTGATTACGAGAACCAACTTGAGATAGTCGTATTTTTTGAATTCCCATCTAATCACCCCATTATTAGTTTTTGCCTTTTAATAAATAAAATATATTTATTATATTATTTCAAAGAATTTATTGATATAATTCTTTAAAATAATTTTTCTTGAATTCATTTTCATAATATGATTCATTAAAATACTTTTCATTCATAAAGTATTGTTTTAATTCACTTAATAGTTTTTTAGCTTCCTCTATGTTATTTTCAAAATATTCAATTTTACTAATTATTTCATCTGTGTTGCTAACAACTAATTTATCTTTAAATTTTTTAGGTATTTGAATATTTTCTGGATCATAATCAACATCTATAAAAGGAATCATATTATAAAGTAATGAATAATAAATTCTAAAGTTTAATGAATCATTTTCAGATAAACATTTTAATATTAAAGTATATCTATAATCTTTTAATTTTTCCTCAAATTCTTTATTAGGCAAAATACCTTCATTTAACGGGTGATTATCTATAGTTTCTTTTGTTACTTTATATAAAGGGTTTTCAATTAGTTTTTTAGCTACTTTTGGATTTTTATCTACTTTCATAGCACTCCCTTTTGCTACATGTAAAGCGGACCTTTCATAATTAAAATTAGCTAATAATCTATGCCAATCCTCCATTCTTCCACCTTTAGGGAATAAACAAACTCCTCCCCAAATAAATAAATTATTTTTATCTTCAAAATTAGGTACTTCAATTTTATCAGCATTATAAAAATGATTTAATTGTCCCATAGGAAATTCAAAAAATTCTCTATTCCCTCTCATATCATTTTCAAAATAATATGTTTTTGCATTATGTTTAACATTAAAATATTTATAATAATGAGCTGGATCAATAACAAATTGCCAAACATGACACTTATCTCTGTTTATAAAATATTCAAAAGTATCAAAGATGATTCTTGTTGATTTAGTCATAAACATAGTGTAACTATACATAGTTCCTCTAACAATTAAATCATTCATTTTTTTTACTTCTTCTTCAGCTATTCTTAGTGATTCTTCATCAGATTTAATAGTATCGTATAATTCATTTTGCATATCACTTTTAAATAAAACAGAAGGTCTAATAAAAACTCCCTTAACATTTTTAATGAAATCTAAATCTCGCGCTATCATTTTTCTTGCTATATTTTTATTTTGTTCCACACAATTTTTAGCTTCTTTTTTACGAATAAAAGTTATTTCTTTATCATCTAAAAAAACGTAGTTAATAGTGTTATATAAATCTATTAAATCTTGAGCCCCCTTTATGTTGGAACTTAATGAAAACATAAAAACATTAAAATCTTTAGAAAGTATTTTAGCGGTGTTCATAATAAATCTTGTTGCAAATAAATTTTTACTATTAACTCTATAAACAAAATCTCCAAATAGTATTGATGGTTTATTTTCATCATAATTACTACTCATCACAAATTTAAAACCCACTTAATCATCTCCAAACATATCTTTTTATTTTAAATAAGCACAGCCCTTAAAAAAAGAATAAGCGAGATATAACTTTGTTTAAAATACATTGTTTTTTTAATACAATATCTTCAAATGAATTAATTAGAAAGGAGATGACTTATTGGAAAAAATTTCTGGTGTTCATGCCATAAGAAATAAATTAAATAATATGGTTTATATTGATGGTAGTTTTGATATTTATAATAGATTTGTTAAACATAAAAGTAGATTAAATTCTGGCAATAACGGTTCTAAGAAATTTCAATAAGATTGGGATAATTCAAATGATAAATCTATTTTTCAATTGGAGATTTTAGAGGTTATGAATAAATCATCTAGAGCAAAAGAACAAGAATATAGAATTAATAATGGTGAAACATTAAAAAGTATTAAAAAGGTACTTCTTATTCACATATAAGAAGATAAATATTTGGAGGTATATAATGGAAAATTTAAAAAATAAAAAAATCGCTATGGTTTATGGACAATCAATTGAAGGGTAGAGTCGTGCCCCATATTTAATTAAATATGAAAACTCCGTGAATTGCTGGGAGGCTAAAAGTAGTATTAATACTACTCATGCTAATCAGCAGCCAAGCTTAGAAGGAAACTTCTTTGAAGGTTCAGAGACTAGAGGTGAGTCTAAGTCCGAAAGGATA